>Ga0134127_10003568_pt1 | contig 11206 bp, 9 predicted proteins | sample KB31753_FD_96459 | JGI IMG/M metagenome (GOLD analysis project Ga0134127, IMG submission 96459) | Terrestrial soil microbial communities with excess Nitrogen fertilizer from Kellogg Biological Station, Michigan, USA - KB3-175-3 | ecosystem: Environmental > Terrestrial > Soil > Unclassified ...
ACGCCATAGCAGCGCTCAGGCAAACCCCAGCTCGGCTCGCCGCCGGCGTCGCAGGCCGCAATGGTGGACAGGTTGATGCGACTGCGCGTGATGATTTCGAGTTGCTCGGCCTCAGACAGGCCCGCGGCGTCGCGGAACAGGATTTCCAGTTTCTGCGCCTCCAGGCTTGCCTTCAGCACGTGCAGGAACTCCACGCGCCGCGCATGCTCGCGATATCGCGCGGCGTCCAGATTGCCGATGAACGACACATCCCAGCGATAACGCGCCGGATCGCGCATTGCCGCCAGCTGTGCCTGATCCGCGTGGTACAGCGCCTCGCGCGCCGCGTTCGGGCAGTAGAGGGTCCTCGCCGAAAACTTCGCAGCCGACTGCATCGAATGCGAGGCGTAGCCGTCGAAGGGCTTGAGCCAGGCCATCACGGCAAGGCGCGTCGGATGGATGCCGCGATTGAAGGGCGCGTCGCGGTTCAGGGCGATGAACGGGACCCTGGCGCGGGCGAGGCGCTGCCTCAGCCCGAGCATGCGACGCACTTTTCTTGCGCAGTCGACGAAGTCCGCGACGCACAGCGCGGCGCCACGGAGCGCGGCCTCGTCCGGCGTCCACTGGTTCTCCAGCACCTCGTAGCCCAGTGCCTCGAAGGCGTCGCGCAGTCCGCCGAAGCCGCCGCCGAAATTCAGGATTATTTTTTTCACCTGGCTATTTCAAGCGCGGCCCGCGCCACGGTCTCCTCCTCGATCGCGTGCATGCAGCGCGGCGCCGGGCACTCGTCCAGAGTGCGCTGGCAACGCTGGATCCAGGCGATCTCGCGCTTGAACAGCCGGTGCTGGTCGCGGCAGGGGAAATGTTCGATGGTTATGGCGCGGCCTGGAGTATCGCGCCAGAACTCGCCCGGGCCGTAGAGCTGCGCCGAACTCGGCCCGAACAGCGCCACGGTCGGCGTGCCCGTGAGCCGCCCGATGTGCATCACGCTGGTGTCCGGGCAGACGAGAAGCGCCGCGGCAGCGACCAGATGCCACAGTTGCGGCAGGTCGAGACGGTGGCCAAGCGCCGGATAGCGGCCCGCGGGATCGATCCGATGGAGAAGCGCGCTGCCGTCCGGGCCCGCGCTCCATACCGGCTTGATGCCCTGCGCATGAAGTTTTTCGGCCAGCGCAAACCATTTTTTCTCTTCCCAGTGCTTCAAGGGCGTACTCGCCTCTACGTGCAGCACTGCGTAGCGGCCTGCGGGCGCCTCGAACGGCGCGCAAGCCGGCGCCGGCCAGTCTGCCGGCCGGTAGGCGGCCGGCGGCGGTCCCTCGGCAAGGGCGGCAACCATGTCGCCCCATGCCGCAGGCACGTCGCTGTAGGCGTGCAGTTCGTCCACCGGCCAGCTCTTGACAGCCGGCCGGTCGCCTGCAAAAGCCACGATCCAGCGCGCGCCGGCCGCAGCCGCAAGCCAGCTGTAACGGTTGTCGCCGGGGACGAACGCCAGGTCGAAGCCCGGTTCATCGAACAGCGCCGTCAGCGTGGCCGCCTCGCGCGGCTCATACACGAGAGCCCGCACGCCATAAGGTCTCCCGGCGTAGAGTGGCGCTACCGCGCGCCGCGTAGTCATCACGATATCCGCGTCCGGATGGCGCTCGCGAAGCTTGGCGAGCAGCGGCGTCAGCATCAATACGTCACCCGTGAGGAGGTTTTGCGCGATCAGGATGCGGTGCGGCGCGGCCGGACGTTCGCGCCGCTGCATGCGCAGAAAACGCCGCGCCAGGGCGCGCGGCAGAACGCGCATCCGACCGGCAACGCGGCTCGATGCCATCCTAGAACCTGCCGGAGACATTCCGGTAGATGACTTCCATGCGATCAAGCATGCGCTCGTAGGAGTAGCCCTCGACGCAATGCTTGCGCGCCGCCTCGCCCAGTTCGCGGCGCAGTCCCTCGTTGTTGGACAGGCGCTCGATCGCTGCTGCCAGCGCGCCAGGATCGCGCGGCGCCACCAGCAGTGCCGTGCGCTCGTGTTCGGCAATCTCCGGAATGCCGCCGACGGGTGTCGTCACGCAGGGCAACTCCACCAGCATCGCCTGCAGCAATGCCTGCGGTACGCCTTCGTTGGCGTAGGAGGGAAGAGCGAAAATGTCCAGCGCTCGCAGCCACGGCAGCACGTCCGCCTGCTGCCCCTGCATGTGCACTCTCCCCTGCAACCCGAGGCGCGCGATTTTCTGCTCCAGCGCCTGGCGCTGCGGCCCGTCGCCGACGATCACCAATTCGATGTGCTCGGGCAGCCGAGTCATGGCTTCAATCAAGAAGGCATGCCCCTTCCAGCTGCGCAGCGTCGCAATGATGCCCACCAGCGTCTTGTCCTGGGGTAGCCCAAACTTCGCGCGCGATGCCTTGCGCTCGCCGGGCCGGAAGCGACCCGCATCCATGCCTGTCGGGACCGATTCGATGCGGTTGGGCCGAAAGCCGTTGCGCTCCACCATCTGGCGCTTCAACGCCTCGCCGGTGGTCACGACGTAAGCCGCGGCACGCATATAGAGCCAGCGCGACAGTGGCCCGCGCGGCACCGGCGCCGATATGTGGCGCGTACGCACCATCCGTGTCGGACGGCCGAGCGCAACCAGCACCAGTGCCGAGAGCCAGGAGTCGGTCGAACTGTGCGTGTTGATGATGTCGCTCGTATTGCTGCTGAACCAATGATGCAACGCGCCCAGCCCGACCGGCCGCTTGCGGTCGATCGGCAGCGGGATCGCCGGCACGCCCCAGTTTGCCGCTTCGTCACGGATGCGCGCCTGCGGCGGACACAGCAGCTTCACGTCGTGACCGCGCCGGATCATGCCCTGTGCCTCGGATAGGATCCGGATCTCCTGCCCGCCCCAGCCGAGCGAGGACTCGGTGTGAACGATCCGGAGCGGCGCCATGGCTAGGCGGAGGCCTTCACGCCGTCCGGTGCGAATTGAATGCGGTACAGCTTTTCATAGACACCGCCGCGCGCGATCAGTTCTGCATGCGTGCCGGACTCGGCGATGCGTCCGCGATCGAGCACCACGATCCGATCGGCGCGCTCGATGGTGGACAGCCGGTGCGCGATGACGAGCGTGGTGCGCCCGCGCATCAGCGTATCCAGGGCATCCTGCACCAGGCGCTCGGACTCGGAGTCCAGCGCCGAGGTCGCTTCGTCGAGGATCAGCACCGGCGCGTTTTTCAGCAGCGCACGCGCAATCGCGAGGCGCTGGCGCTGCCCGCCGGAAAGCCGCATGCCGTTCTCGCCGATGAGGGTTTCCAACCCCTGGGGCATTTCGCGGATGAACTCGATGGCGTGCGCCGCTTCGGCGGCCGCGACTACTTCCTTGTCGCTCGCATTGCCCATGCCGCCATAGGCGATGTTGGCGCGAATGCTGTCGTTGAACAGCACCACGTCCTGCGACACCAGCGCGAGATTGGCGCGCAGGCTCTCGAGCGTGAGCGCCTGGATGTCATGGCCGTCGAGCACGATGCGGCCCGATTGGGGCGCGTAAAAACGCGGCAGCAGGTTCACGAGCGTGGTCTTGCCGCCGCCCGAGCCGCCCACCAGTGCCACCGTGTCGCCGGGCCGGACCGCGAGGCTTACCGAGCGCAATGCCGGCTCCGTGCGCGTCGGATAGGTAAAGCTGACTTCGTGGAATTCAATCGCGCCGCTCGCGCGTGCAAGCTGCTGGGTTCCCTTGTCTTCCTCGACCGGCGCGTCGACCAGTTCGAAGACGCTCTCGGCGGCGGCCAGGCCGCGCTGCAGCGGCGCATTGATCTCCGTCAGATGCTTCAACGGCCCGAGCAACATCAGCACCGCCGTGAAAAACGACGCGAACTCGCCAACCGTGATGCGCCCCGCAAGCGAATCTTCCATCGCAAGGTAAAGGATGATTGCCATGGCGATGGCGGCGAGGACGTGCGTCACGGGCGTGGTGAGCGCCGCGGGAACGGTCTGGCGCATGTTGAAGCCGCGCAGGCGCTGGTTGGCGCGCTCGAAACGCCGCGTTTCGTAGGCCTGTCCGCCGAATATCTTGACCACCTTATGGCACTCGATCGTCTCCTCGAGCACGTGCACGATATCGCCCATCGCGTGCTGCGCCTCGCGCGCCATGCTGCGCAGGCGCCGCGACAGCAGGCGGACGAACAGCGCGATGAGCGGGCCCACCGCCAGCGCCACCAGCGTCAGCTTCCAATTGAGGTAGAACAGCCACGCCAGGAGGCCGACGACGGCGATCGAGTCCTTGACCGCCACCGTGAGCACCGTGGTTGCCGCCGCCGTCACCCCGCTTACGTCGTAGGCGATCTTGGAGAGCACGGCGCCGGAACTGTGATCGTCGAAAAACTTTGCCGGAAAGCGCACCAGCCGAGCGAACATGGCCGCGCGCAGGTCCAGGACCACGCGATTCGCGACCCAGGCGAGAAAATAGGACGACGCAAAGGTAAGGACGCCGCGCAGGACGAAAATGCCCACCAAGGCCGCCGCAAAGAGGATCGGCGGCACGAGCGGCTGCTTGCCCGGCCCGAAGCCACCGTCCAGCAGCGGTTTCATGAGCGCCGGAAACAGCGGCTCGGTCGCGGCGGCGGCGACCATGCCGAGCATGGCGAGTCCGAACGCCCGGGAATACGGGCGCACGTACGAAAGCAGCCGAAAGTAAAGCGCCCGCGATGAAGTCGGAGCTGCCTTCACTGCCTGCGACCCTCGCCCGCAGTCGCCTTGAGCATCCCGTAGAGATCGGTAAGTTTGCGGGCCATGTCGTCGATTCCGTACCTTTCGGCCGTGCTGCGCGCGGCCGCACGTGCAGCCTCACGCTTGATGTCATCGGCTGCAACGCGCGCCGCCGCGTGCATCAGATTGGCGAGCCCCGCCACGTCATCGGGCTCGCAGATCCAGCCGTTGTCCCCGTGGCGCATGATTTCGGCGGCGCCACTGCACCGGCCGACGATCGCCGGCAGGCCCATCGCGAGCGCCTCCAGAACGGTGTTCGGGAACGGGTCGTAGCGCGTCGGAAGGATAAAGCAATCTGCCCCCGCATACAGCGGCCGCACGTCGTCGCGCCCTCCGAGCATCCGCACCCGCTGGCCCAGGCCTGCCTCGGCCGCGAGCGCCACGAAACGCCCCGCCTGCCGGTCGTGTCCCGCGACCGCGAGCCGGTACGGCGCTTTGCCGCTGGCGGCAAGCGCGCCGATCGCGGCATCCAGGCCCTTGCGCGCAAATCCCGAGCCGACAAACGCAAACAGGACTTCGCCGGCGGCGACGCCCAGCTCGGCGCGCGCTGCGGCGCGCAGGCTGTCGGCGTGGCGCGGATTGAAGTGCTCGAGGTCGACGCCGTTGTGGATCACGTGCAGCTTCTCCGGCGCGGCGCCGAAGCGCCGCCGGATTTCCCCGCGCACCATGTCGGAATTGCAGATCACCGCGCGAAGCCTCGGGTGCTCGAACATGCGCCGTTCCGCGGCGCAGACATAGCGGTGGTAGGGATTGAGCGCGATGCCCAGACGCTCGAAGGATGCGGCCGCCGCCCGCCGGATTTCGAGCCAGTGCGCATGCACGCCGTCGCCAGCGCGGTACAACTCGCAGCCCGGAATGCGCTCGTGCGACTGGACGAGGTCGAAATTGCCCGCTTCCCAGGCGCGTTTCGCCGCGCGCGCGAATGACCAGTCGCGCCAGAGATTCCCTGCATAGGGAGGATTCGCAAGCACGACGTTGCGCGGATGCCACCCGGTCGCACCGTCCGGCCCACCGCGTGGCCAGCTGCGTGCGATGAGCGACACATCTACTCCCGAGCGCTCGAGCGCCGGCAGCGCGCGCTCGATGAAGCGCTCGGCGCCGCCAAAAGGGTTGTAGCGCTGCCGGACCAGCGCAATCCGCACCAGTTCAACGCTCCACGGCGAGCAGTTGTTCCACTGCCGCGTGCACCTGGTCCACGCCCAGCGTGGTCAGGCATTCGCTGATTTTCCCGCCGCCGCAGCCATCGTTGCCGCAGGGCCGGCAGGGATGGCTGCCGCTCGTGACGACGCGATGCTTCACCTGCCAGGGGCGCCATTCATCCTCTCCGCTCGGGCCGAACAGCGCGACTGCCGGCGTGCCCATCGCCGCAGCCAGGTGCATCGGCATCGAATCCACGCCGACGAAGAGGCGCGCGCGCTGCGTAAGTGCGCCGAGCTGCTTGATCTGCAGCTTTCCCGCCAGTACCAGCGGCTTGACCTTTGTACTGGCGACGATCTGCTCTACCAGCGCCATTTCGTCCGGGTCGGGCGCCGCCGTAAGGACCACGCGGTGGCTGGCCGAGAGCCGATCGATCAACTCGGCATTGCGTTCCGGCGACCAGCACTTGAAGCTCCAGCGCGAGGCCGGATGGATATGGATGAAGCCGCGCTCTGCCAGGCCTTCGGCGGCCAGCAGCGCCGCGACATGTGCCTGCGCCGCGGCTCCTGGAACGAACTGCATGCGGCGCTCCTCCATTCCGGGCTGCACGCCGATGCGGCGCAACGCGTCAAGGTTCGCTTCGACCTTGTGCCTGCGGCCATTGCGCGCCAGCGGATAGAGATGCGTGAAGCTTCGCGTCCAAAAGGCGCCGCGCCCGGGCACCACCGGTGCGACGCTGCAGCGCGCACCAAGCGAGCGCGCGAGCCACGCCCCGCGCGGCTGTTCCGTAAGATGCACCAGGAGGTCGTAGCCGCGCGCGCGCAGCGCGCCGTAGAGGCGCCGCTCCAGCGAAAATCTGGACAGAAAATCTTCGTGTTTCCATTTGCGCCCGACGACGTGCAGCTGGGCAAGCGCGGGGTGGCCTTCCAGCATCGGCGCCGTATCGTCGTAGACCAGCGCATCCACTTCGATCCGCGGCGCATGCGCCTTGAGCACCGCCAGCACCGGCGACGCGAGCAGCACATCGCCGTGGTGGCGCAGCACGACGACCAGCGCGCGCGCGATCTCCTTGAGCGCTACCGCGTCTTTCAGCATTGGGGAAAGATAGCAGAATTGCCACCTTCCCCCGGCGGGGTCAGAACATCTTGAATTCCGCGCTTAACCCCACCGTGCGACCCGGCAAGGGGTAGACCGCGTAGCGGTCGGCGATGAACGCGCTGCGCACCGCGTAGCTGTAGTAGTGGCTGCCAAACAGATTGTTGACGGCCAACGCGATTTTTCCCCATGCGAAGCTGTGGCCAAGCTTGAGGTCCACTGTCGAATACCCCGGAATCTTCGTACCGAGGGAATTCGGTTCGTCATTGTCCATGTACTGGCTCGAAACCGCGGTCAGCGCGCCGGACAGCTGCGTCGCTCCCGAGATATTCCACGCGAACCCGGCATTCAGCTTGTGCTGCGGGACCAGCGGCACGCGTTTGCCGGCGACATTCAGGTTGGTGCCGATCGCGAACGGACTGCCGGCGAGCGTGCCTTCGAGAAACTTCGCGTCGGTGTAGGCGTAGCCCGCCTTGAAGCGAAGTTGCCCGTTCGCCTGCCAGCTACCGTCAAGCTCCACGCCCTGGCGTCGCGATGGAGGGAGGTTCGTATTGCCGACGCCGGTGGAAAAAGGATCCAGGTGGATTTCGTCGCTTACTTCGGTGTGGAATACGGTGAGTCGCGCAGCGTGCGCGCCGCTGCGCCATTCGGCTCCTGCTTCATGGGTCAGCGCGCGTTGCGGCCGCAGGATCTGGAACTGCGGAGTGAAAAATGCGTCGTTTTCGTAGATTTCGTCGACATTGACGAAGCGGAAGCTTCTTCCGGCGCGCCCGAAAACCGACCACGACGGCGAGAACGCATGGCGCAATCCGAGCTCCCAGGCGCGCTGGCGCAACGTCTGGCGCGCTTCGGGCGCTGCCGCATTGAAGAAAAAGCCGGGCGCAGTCGCGTCTACCGCGTCACGCGCGGCGTAGCGCACCCGCTCGGAGCGCGAGCCGAGCGATAGCTGGGTCGCGCGTGTCACCTCCACCAGGTCATGGAAATAGAACGCCTGATTGTCCTGCGAGATCTGCACATGGTTGATTGGCCGGGCGGTGTTCTCCGGCAAATTGCTGCGGCGGGAGTCGTAGCGCCAGGAATTGAAGTCCGCGCCCAGCGTAAGCCGGTGCTGTAGTCCGCCGGTCGAGAACGGCAGGCGCAGGCGCGGCGTGAGCGAATTCACCTCCAGGCCATCGGCGCGATAGATCGGGAAACCGCCCTGATCGAAGTACGAGCGCTGGTCCTTCTTCCGCCAGTCAAAACCGAGGCTCAAATCCGCCTCGCCGATGCGTTGGCCCAGGGCCAGGCTCGCCCGCTTGCCATCCCGGCTCGCATAGTCGAGCGGCGTCTGCGCCCCGCGCGGGTCGGTGGCGTATTCGTTCAGTCCGATGGAAGGCTGGACGCGGCGCGCGCCCGGCAGGCGCAGGTCTTGCGCGTCGGTGGCCGCGCGCAGGTCGAGCGTCGTGTCGCCGAAGGCCCAGCGCAGGTTGGCCGTATTGTTCTGCTGCTCGTTGCGGTTGTTGGCGCGGTAACCGTCGGAGGTGAAACCATAGACCGAGGCGTTGATGCCGAAATTGCCGCTCGCATGGCTGCCGTAAAGCTGGCCTTCGTTCGTATTGAATGTGGCCGTGCGGCCAAATGCTTCGAACGCAGTGCCCTGCTTAAGCGGTGAACGGGTCACGATATTGATCACGCCAGCCGAAGCACCGTCGCCGTAGAGCACGGCTCCCGTGCCGCGCAGGATCTCGATGCGCTCGATGCCGGCGAGGGGAACCGCCGCCCACTGCACGGTGGTCAGGTCGATGTCCGTGATGCGCCGGCCGTCGAGCAGGATCAGCGTGTTCTGGCCCCCGGTCACGCCGAAGCCGCGCAGGTCCACCGAGGTATTCGAGGCGTTGTTGCCGAAGAAGTCCTTCGTCGTGATGCCTACCTGCTCCTGCAGCAGTTCCGGGATCGTGCGCGCGGCGCTTTTCTGAATATCGTCCGCGGTGATGACGGTGGTGCTCGCCGGCAAGCGGCGTACGTCCTCCGGGAAGCGCGTGGCGTTGACCACCACCGCGTCTTCGTTCTGGGCATGGACCGGCAACGGAAGAGCGGCCGATACCGCCAGGCAAACGGCAAAACGTGTTGGAACCCCGTGCATGGAAACCCCCTTTGGGCGTCGTCCCCGACACCTCAACAAGTTGACAAGAGCTCCAAGGCCGGTCTCCGGACTCGCGAGTAGCGGATTCTCTCCGCCGGGTGCACGCCTTCCCGTGAAAGTGACCTTTCACAGTGGCCGGGTGTGCACCCCCTCGCTTACCGTTGCGGGGGCAGTCCAGGCTTTGCGCCGCCTGTGGAGACGGCAACGCACCTGATTCCCGTTTCACCCGCGGCGCTTGGAAGCGCCGCGGACACCTTGCAGTTGAGTACGGCCGGATTATATAAGCGACGCAGCATGATCAGGTATCACTTGCAGAAGCAGCCCTTATTTCTTGACGCTGTAGCAGTTTTGCAACATAGTTCCGGCGTGGACGCGGAGTTCAACTCCCTCGAGGTCAAGGTCGACCAGTTCGTCGGCCTGTGCGAGCGCTTGCGCACCGAGAACCACGATTTACGCCAGCAACTGGCCACGGCGAAGAACGACGCCAAGCGCCTGAACGAGCGCATCGAAGGCGCCAAGCTGAAGCTCGAGAGCCTGCTCGCACGCATACCCGACTGAGCGGGACCGACATGGCCGAGAGCGCCAAAACCATCGAAATCAGCCTGCTGGGCCGAAACTATAAGATTGCCTGCGAGGACGGCGAGCGCGAAGCCCTGCTCGAAGCGGTGGCTTACCTCGACGGCAAGATGGGCGAGATCAAGAAAACCGGCAAGGTGAACGGCACCGATCGCATCGCCGTGATGGCGGCGCTCAACATCGCGCACGAGTTTCTTTCCGTGAAACTGGGCAACGGCTTTGACATCGGGCAGGCCAAGCGTAGAATTTCTCTCATCGAGGCGAAGCTCTATGAGGTGCTCGCCCGGCAGGACAAGCTGTTCTAAGCCGCGTGACGTGCGTTTGGCGGCAAACTTCTTTGTCCCCTGCTGTGTTCGACAGGGCCCATATTTTCCGAACCGATAGCTTCCCCAGGTTGCGGCCTCTAGTGCCACTGTTGTGATCGTCCCTCGCCTTCGGGCCCGCCGGACGAACCTGATGTGGCCGGTACGCGACCACCCTGATTAAGCAGGGTTCGGAGGCCGGGCCCGCCGGCACGAGCGGGGGACTCCCTTATTTTTTTCCTACTATCACTATGACTGCCTGGCTCATGAAATCCGAGCCCGACGAGTGCTCGATAGACGACGCACTCGCGGCGCCCAGGCGCATCACGCCGTGGACCGGAGTGCGCAACTACCAGGCGCGCAATTACATGCGCGACGCAATGCGCATCGGTGACGGCGTCCTCTTCTACCACTCGAGCTGCCCGGAACCCGGCATCGCGGGGCTTGCAGAGATCGCGTCCGCGCCTTACGTCGACCCGTCGCAGTTCGACCGCAAAAGTCCCTACTACGATCAGAAATCCGATCGCGCCGCGCCGCGCTGGAGTTGCGTCGACGTGCGCGCGTTGAAGAAGACCCGCTTGATGCCTCTGGCCGAGATGCACGGCCATGCAGCCCTCAAAGCAATGTGGGCCTTGCGTCCGGGCAACCGCCTCTCGATTACGCCGGTCACCGCAGCCGAATGGAAATTCATCTGCGCCAGGCTGGCCCGATGAACGACATCCTGCTGCGGGCGCTGGCGCGCCAACCCACCGAATACACGCCGGTGTGGCTGATGCGCCAGGCGGGACGCTACCTCCCCGAGTACAACGCGACCCGTGCAAAGGCCGGGAGCTTCCTCAAGCTGGCCAAAACCCCGGCGCTCGCTGCCGAAGTCGCGATGCAGCCGCTGGCGCGCTTCCCGCTGGATGCGGCAATCCTCTTTTCCGACATCCTCACGATTCCAGACGCGATGGGCCTGGGGCTCTACTTCACCGAGGGAGAAGGGCCGCGATTTGAGCGGCCGTTACGCGATGAGGCAGCAATCGGACGCCTTGCCGCGCCCGATCCCAGCACCGAGCTGCGCTACGTGCTCGACGCAGTGCGCGAAACCCGCAAGGCCCTCGGCGGCAGGGTTCCTCTCATCGGTTTCGCCGGCAGCCCGTACACGCTCGCTTGTTACATGATTGAGGGCTCGGGCAGCGACGATTGGCGCGCCGTCAAGGCAATGCTCTACGCCCGCCCTGACCTGCTGCACCGCATCCTCGAAGTGAACGCGCGCGCGGTAAC
>Ga0134127_10003569_pt1 | contig 11206 bp, 12 predicted proteins | sample KB31753_FD_96459 | JGI IMG/M metagenome (GOLD analysis project Ga0134127, IMG submission 96459) | Terrestrial soil microbial communities with excess Nitrogen fertilizer from Kellogg Biological Station, Michigan, USA - KB3-175-3 | ecosystem: Environmental > Terrestrial > Soil > Unclassified ...
CCGCGGCCTCGACTCCCGCGTCGACGCCGCCGCCGCCGCCGCAGTTGTGCGACTTCCACTCGAAGATGTAGTTGACCGTCAGCTGTACCACATGGTTCAGGCCTGCCTCCGCAGAGAGTTGGGCCTGAGTCGCGGACATCGTGTTGCGCGCGATGAAGGTCTCGGTCTGGCTGTTGACGGTCAGCGCCGCCACCAGCGCCGACATCATCATCAGCAGCAGAATCACGCCGATGAGGGCCGCGCCGCGTTCGCCGTGCACCGACGCGCTCGGACGCAAGGTAAGTGATTTCATCATGGTCGCACTCGTATGCGGACCTCGTTTGAGAGTGTGAACTGTGTAAACCCAGTGCTGTTGGCTCGACCTTTGGAGCGCCCTGTGACGGCGATCCCGACGTACGCAATCTGCGCCTCGACTGCCGTCGGGTTGTGTGACGAGTCGAGATACGTGAACTGGAGGTTGGTGATCACGGGATCCGTCATCGCCACTGCACCGGCGCCGGTATTGAGCGTGATGACCCTGGCGACGGGATCGAGTGCAATGGTGACGTCCTCTTCGGCGTCGGTGCAGTCCCCATCGGGAGGATTCACATCCGCCGTCACGCGCACGTCGTCGTCAGCGCCGTTGCCATTCGGATCGAGCCAGACGGGCTGAGTGAGCAGGGGACAGGAATAGGGATTACTTCCGGCCGACCGCATATACCGTGAAATCCAGTCGAGCGCGTAGCGCACCTCCTGCTCCACGGCGACATCATCAAGATCGGCGTTATACGCCTGCTGAATCGTCGCCGCGAGCCCGACCGTCGCGCCGAGCACGACCGTCGTGATCGCCATCGCGATGAGGAATTCGATCAGCGTGAAGCCGCCGTCGCCGTTGAGATTCTTCTTCGGCATCGTTACCAGTCCCTGACGATGGTGGCCAGGTTCAATTCGCGCTGCTGTTGCGCGCGCAGATTGATCACGCGAATCGACACGATCCGGGTGTCGGCCGCAGGCCCCGCCGCCACAGCCCATCGCAGAGTGATGCCGTTGAGCCCGTCTGGAGAGGTCTCGAAGTGATTGGCGAAATTTGTCGTCAGACAGGTCTGGATATTCGCGCAGATCGCCAGCGCGGGACTGGTGGCGAAGTCTGACTTCATCAGCTCATCGATCTTCGCCTGGGCCAGCCGCATCGATCGCGCCGCCTCGCGGGCGCCGATCTGCTGCTGCACGGTGAACGCCAGCATCGCGGCGATGGCGATCAATCCCGTGGTCAGGATGAGGGTACAGATCATCACCTCGACGAGGGTGAACCCCTGGTCTCTCCGCAGTGCGTTACTGCAGGCGGACCTGGCCGCTCGCTGAGACGTTGATTGTTCTGTTCTGTGCTGCTGTTCCATTGGTCACCGTAACCACGACCGGCGCTGCGAGACGTCCTGCGGTCGTGAATTGCACGTCGGTAAAGGCGCCGAACGTGATCTGTCCTCCCAGCGTTTGCGGCAAACCGACCGCGGCGTCAATCGCATCGACCACCTGGTACTGCCCGGCCGCCGGAAAATCGAACCGCACTTTCAATATCTGGTTCCTTGACACGGCCTGGATCCGCGCCGCGCGAATCGTGCTGACGACCTGCTGGCCCGAGGTGAGCAAGTCGTACTGCGCGATGGCGCCTTGCACCGAGGGCACCACGATGGCCGCCATCGTGGCCACCAGGGCGACGACGATCATGAGTTCGACGAGCGAGAAGCCCTCGTGACGTGCCGTCTGCATTCGATTGCTAACTGAACAAGATGTATTCCGCATGGCACCCCGCTGTTTTCGGGGGTTTTCTTGAAGGCGTGTCGCATTCTGTGACACACCCATTACAGATTCGAGCGTTCGCACCCGGGTGGCGGGGCCGTACGGCGTTCCTGCCACGTGCCTGGTGCCCGTCGGATTGAAGAATCTGCACGTCCTTCGCTGTGAAAGTCGTCTAAGTCCTTATCGGTCAATAGATCGGGCTGGGACAGCCTCCGGCACCCTGCTTGCCACCGGGACGGGTGTGCACCTCGTCGAAGTTCTCATCGCCGCGAGCCTTCTGGCCGGGATATGCCTGTCGCTGCCGACGGCTTTCGTCGGCGCCATCAGGGCGAACCGGGCGGCGGGGGAGGCGACATGGACCACCGTGCTGGCCGCGCAGAAGGTCGAGGAGCTGCGGTCGGAGCCGTTTCCGCCGGCTGTCGCCGTTGAATCCTCAGAGCTCCTCGACGAGGCCGGCGAGCCCGTCGACGGTTCATCGTCCACGCCCGCCTTCGGTCGCGTGTGGCGGACCGAACCGCTTGCGTTTGCGCCCGACAACGCTGTCGTCATCACGGTTCTGGTCGCGCCGTACCGGCGCGCTGCGCTGACTGGCGTTGACGAACGGCCGCCCGGCGCGACGCGCCTGGTCACGCTTCGAACTCGAAAGGCCCCATGACGATCGGCGAACTGCTCATCGCGTCCGCCATCACTCTGACCCTGATGGGGACAGTTCTGGGCCTGACGGCACCCTTGCAGCGCATGTTTGAGACTCAGCCTGAATATGCCGACATGCACCAGCGGCTGCGAGCCGCGATCGACGCGCTCGCGAAGGATCTCCTGGCGGCCGCGCCGCCCGTGATGCCATACCGGGCCGGCCTCCGCAAAGACGACCCAAGCGCCGGCGTGTTCTACCGTCCAGACGCCATCACGTTGGTTCCGATGCCCTGGGACCTCGGCGGAGGTGCGCATACCTATTACTTGAAGAGCGATCCATTAACGGGAACGGGACAGCTGATGCGGTATGACGGCGGTGAGACCGATCTGCCCCTGACGGATCACGTCGCCGGCCTCGCGTTCGCCTACTTTGACGCTGGAGGCGCCGCTCTCGCACCAGAGACGCTTCAGGATGGGCCGTGGTTTCCGAATGGCAGCGACATCAACCGGTTCGACACCGATCTTTTGAAGATTCGGCGGGTGCGCGTCATGCTGCGCGTGCAGGCTGCCGCTCCAGCCCTCCGGCGGATGCTGCCCGATCGCACCATCACATTCGATGTCGCGCCGCGAAACGCGAATCGTGAGTAACCAGTCTGAGCGTGGCATCGCCCTGGTCCTCGTCATGATGACAACGACACTGTTCGTGGTGCTCGTCGGCTCGCTGGCGCTGGCCGTGCTGACTGAAACCGCTGTTGCCGCGAACCATCGCGACGCCGCCCACGCGCTCTACGCGGCGGAAGGGGCCGTGGAGTTCGTGCTCCAGGAAATCGCGCTGGCCGAGGATTGGGGTGAGATGCTCGCCGCGCCCGGGCAATCGTCGTTTGTCGACGGGGAGCCTGCGGGTGTCAGGCAAGCAGGGGGAGGTAACATCGATTTGTCCGAGGCGACCGTCGACGTCAGCGCCGCGGCGACGCCGCCAGCGGGAGCCGTGGCCCTTCCGCCGGTGCTGTACGCGTTCGGCCGGTTCAGTGACCTCATACCGGATGGTTCCGGAGGCTCGGATACGTACGTGGCGGTCTGGTTGGCCGACAGGTCCCCCGCACCTAAGGACGAGGACGAGCCGCCGGCAACGCTGTCGGTGGTGGGGGAGGCGTTCGCAGGGCGCGGGATTCGCCGCTCGGTCGAAGCGCTGGTCGAAAGGGCCAACACCTCAGCCGTTCGGGTGCTGGCGTGGCGGGAATTGCCGTAGGTTCGACGCTGTAGCGGCTACCGCCGCCGCCCGATACAGATCATGCGAGAATCCAAGATATGAGGTGCGCAGGTATGCGAGGCACGGTGGCGGCGTTGATCGTGTGTGCAGCCGCGACGGCTTCCGCGCAGTCGCTGGCCGACGTTGCCCGCCAGGAAGAAGCGCGCCGCAAAGGCGTCGCGGGCGCCGGCAAGGTCTATACGAATGAGGCGCTGCAGCCTGAACCGCCGCCGTCGCCGGGCAGCATCCCTCCGGCGACTCCGGCTGCCCCTGCGACGCCGCCTGCCGCGGCCGGTGCCGACAAACCCGCGGACCCCGCGGCGCCTGGTGCGACGCCGAAGACCGAGGCCGATTGGAAGAAGCGGATCGCCGACGAGCGCGACGCCCTTTCGCGCGCGCAGACATTTGCCGAGGCGCTCCAGACCCGGATCAACGTGCTGTCGGCCGATTTCGTCAACGTCGACGACCCGGCGAAGCGCGACGTGGTCGCCGCCGACCGCCAGAGGGCGCTGGCCGAGCTCGACCGGGCGAAGACCGAAATCCAGGCGCACCAGAAAAAGATCACGGATATCCAGACTGAGGCCCGCAAAGCCGGAGTGCCGGCTGGCTGGGTCAGGTAGTCTGTCATTCCCCGTTCTCCTCGTTGAAGACAAAGACTCGCTGCGAGGAATGCTCCGCCACGCGCTGGAAGCGCAGGGGCACTTCGTGCTCGAGGCGCGTGACGAGCCTGAAGCGCTCCACCACCTCCAGCAATCGCGTCCAGCCGTCGTCTTAACCGATCTCAAGTTGCCGGCCGGCGACGGCTTTGGCGTCCTGCGCGCCGCCAAGGAGCTGGACCCGGAGCTGCAGGTCGTCGTCATGACGGCGTTCGGCAGCATCCAGGACGCGGTGACGGCGATGAAGCAGGGGGCGATGGACTTTCTCGCCAAGCCCGTGGATCCCGATCACTTGAACCTGATGGTGGAGCGCGCCATTGCGCAGCGGCGCATGCTCAGCGAGTACGTCCTCCTCAAAGAGGAGCTCGCGCAGCGTCGGGGCGCTCCGCGCATCATCGGCGAGGATCCGCAGCTGCGGCAGGTGTCACAGCAGCTGCACCGGGCGGCCCAGACGGATGCGACAGTGCTCCTCGAAGGCGAGAGCGGCACCGGAAAGGAACTCTTCGCGCGCGCGCTGCACGCGTTGAGCCCGCGCGCGGACGGCCCGTTTGTCGCGATCAATTGCGCCGCGATCCCCGACACGCTGCTCGAGACCGAGTTGTTCGGACACGAGAAGGGCGCATTTACCGGGGCCGTCGGCCGCAAGCCGGGCCGGTTCGAGATGGCGCACCGCGGCACCTTGTTTCTCGACGAGATTGGCGATCTGCCGCTTGGGCTGCAGGCCAAGATCCTGCGCGCGCTCGAAACCAAGCAGTTCGAGCGGGTTGGCGGCACCAGCTCGCTTCACGTCGACGCGCGCGTCGTGGCGGCGACGAATCGACAGCTCAAGGCGCGTGTGGCCGCGCGCCAGTTCCGCGAAGACCTCTATTTTCGGTTGTCGGTGTTCCCGATTACGATCCCTCCGCTTCGCGAGCGCGGCCCAGACATTCCAATGCTGGCGCGCCATTTCGTCGAGAAGTTCTGCCGCGATCTCAACAAGCAGGCGCTGTTACTGGCTCCGGCGGCGCTCGACAATCTTCGTGCCTACCCGTGGCCTGGAAACGTCCGCGAGCTGCAGAACTGCATCGAGCGCGCGGTCATTCTGTGCGAAGGCGACACAATTCAGCCCAGGCATCTCAACCTCTCGTTCCGCGATGCGTCCGACACGTCTTTGCCGCAGCCGGTCCCGGCCGCGGCCATGGCCCCTCCACCGCCGAACGGCCAATCGCTGGCGCAGATCGATCTGTCGGGGACGATGATGGAAGCGGTGAAGCGGGTGACGGCGGTGGTGGAGCGCCTCAAGCTCGAGGAGGCGCTCAAGAACGCCAAGGGCAACAAGGAGCGCGCCGCCGAGGCGCTGCAGGTCAGCTACAAGGCGCTGCTGCAGAAGCAGCGCGAGCACGGGGTGACCGACTAGGTCCGGCTGAAGCCGGACACTACGTAGGTAGTGTCCGCCTTTAGGCGGACTTGAACTTTGGCTCGGACATCAGCGCCAGCGAGTTTCCCTCCGTATCCGTGAACTCCGCCAGCCACACTTCCCGATCGGCGAGCGTCGCGATCTTGTGCGGCTCGCCCGTGAACACCACGCCACGGGCCTTGAGCGCGAGATGCGCCCCGGCGATGTCGTCGACGGCAAAGTAGAGCACCGATCCCGGGTGATCGAAGCCAGGCTCCGGCGTCGAGAGCATCAATCGGACGCCGCCGCAGTCGAAGAAGGCCAGCCGCGGCGGCGCTGCGAACAGGAACGGCACGCCGAGCGCGTCGCGGTAGAAGCGCACGGCCCGATCGACGTCGTGCACGCGCATCGAGATCTGGTGGATCCGCGAGAGGCCGGTGGTGACGGTCATATGTGTGGCTCCGCTATCGCTTCAATCCGAGGCGCTCGAGCACGGCCTTCAGCTCGTCTTCCGACACATCGTCAATCGTTATCGCCGCGCCGATCTGGATGGCGATGACAAAGTGCAGCTTCCCGTCCACGACCTTCTTGTCGCGGCGCATCGCGTCGAGCACCTCTCCGATCGGCAGATCGCCGATCGGCGGCAGCGGCCCGAGTTTGGTGATCAGGCGGACCAGCGCCTGCCGCTCGCGGTCGGCGAGAGCGCCGCGAGCCACCGCCAGGTCCGCGGCCGCCAGCATGCCGTAGGCAATCGCTTCGCCATGGCGGAAGCGGCGGTATTTCGTCACCGCTTCGAGCGCATGGCCGACCGTGTGGCCGTAGTTGAGAATCCGGCGCAGGTCGCTCTCGCGCTCGTCGCGGGTGACGACATCGGCCTTGATGCGGCACGACTCGACGATCGCCGGAACCAGCACCGTTTCGTCGCGCGCGAAGATCGCTTTCGTGTCGCTCGCGACGCGGTCGAACAGGCTGCGGCTGGCGATCATTCCGTACTTCACGATCTCGTAGAGTCCTGATCGGAACTCCCTCCGCGGGAGCGTCCCCAGCAGGAGAGGGTCGACGAGGACGAGGGCCGGCTGGTGAAAAGCGCCGATCAGGTTCTTCCCGAGCGCGAGGTTGACGCCGACTTTGCCGCCGACCGAACTATCGACCTGCGCGAGCAGCGTCGTCGGGACGTGCACCAGCGTAACTCCGCGCAGAAACGTCGCCGCGGCGAATCCGGCGGTGTCGCCGATGACGCCGCCGCCGACGGCGATGATGGTGCTGCCGCGATCGGCGCCGGCGCGGATCAGCGCCTCGTAGATGCGCGAGACCGATTGCAGGTTCTTGTAGCGCTCGCCGTCGGGGATGAGAATCGGCTCGCCGGGGGTGAACGCGCGCGAGAGGCGCTCGCCGTGAAACCGCCAGATCACCGGGCTCGAGACGACGAAGCGCTTGCCGCCGGCGCGATGCGCGTCGAGCAGCGCGGCTGCCCGATCGGTCACGCCGTTGCCGATCCAGATCGCCGACGCATGCGTTCCCGCGTTGACGTCGACGCGAACCGGGTCCTGGACTACGTCAAGGCTCAAGGCACAAGGCTCAAGTCACAAGTCACAACACAATTCACAAATCACAAATCGCAAATGACAAATCATGTTGTGACTTGTGCCTTGTGACTTGTGCCTTGTGACTTATTGGATTGATAGGATAGCACTCGGTGAATGTGCGGGCGGACTTTCTCGTGATCGGCAGCGGCATCGCCGGACTGCGTGCGGCGCTGTCGCTGGCGAACGCGGGCGAGGTCGTGATCCTGACGAAGGCGGATCCGCATGAGAGCAACACCGGGTACGCGCAGGGCGGGATCGCCGCCGCGATCGGACCGGACGATTCACCGGAGCTGCACGCGCGCGACACGATCGCCGCCGGCGACGGGCTGTGCCTGCCGGAAGCGGTTGACGTCCTGGTTCGCGAAGGGCCGCGCTACGTGCGCGAGCTGATCGAGTGGGGCGCGGAATTCGATCGCGACGCCGACGGCGCGCCGGCGCTCGGACGTGAAGCGGCCCACAGCGTGCGCCGCGTCCTGCATGCACGGGACGCGACCGGTCGCGAGATCTCCCGTCTGCTCTGGACGCGCGTCAGCGCCGATCGCCGCATTCGCGTGATCGATGCGGCGCTGGCCACAGGCCTGATCATGAGCGGCGGCCGTTGTGGCGGCGCGGCGTTCAGCGGCGGCGACGGCGAAGGCCGGGTCGCCGCGACCACGACGCTGCTCGCCACCGGCGGCGGCGGTCAGATTTTTCGAGAAACCACGAACCCGGCGATCGCCACCGGCGACGGCATCGCCATCGCCGCGCTTGCCGGCGCGCGCGTCGCCGATCTCGAGTTCGTGCAGTTTCATCCCACCGTGATGAACGTGGAAGGATCGCCGCGGTTTCTCCTGTCGGAAGCGCTGCGCGGCGAGGGCGCGCGGCTGATCAACCAGGCCGGCGAGGCCTTCATGATGCGGTACGAGCGTGCGGGCGATCTCGCGTCGCGCGACCTGGTCTCGCGCGCGATCGTCCGCGAGGCGGATCGCACCGGAGCGCCGGTCTACCTGTCGCTGGCCCATCTGGATCCCGACTTTGTCCGGCGCCGCTTTCCGACCATTACGCAGGCATGCGCGGCGGCCGGCCTCGATCTCGCACGCGATCCCATTCCCGTGAGCCCCGCGGCGCATTACGTCATGGGCGGCGTGGAAACGGATCTTGACGGACGAACGTCGGTGCCCGGACTGTTTGCCGCAGGCGAAGTGGCCTGCACCGGCGTGCATGGAGCGAATCGCCTCGCCAGCAACTCGCTGCTCGAGGGGCTGGTGTTCGGGGCGCGGGCGGCGGATGCGATGACCGCGGATCCTCGCGACGCGGCATTGCCGGCGTCGAGCGTCGCGCCGGCCGCGCTGTCGGGTCTGCCCGGCGAGCCGGTGCCCTCCTCCGACGAGGCGCGCGACCTGATGTGGCGCCACGTCGGCGTGGTGCGTACGCGCCCGTCACTCGAGCAGGCTGTCGCGCAACTGCAGACCTGGGCGGGCGCCGCAGCGGCCCGACGCGGGTCCTTCGGCCAGGATGCCGCGCTGCGCCGCGTGACGAGCATCGTGACCGCCGGGTACCTGATCGCCCGCGCGGCGCTGCGGCGCGAGGAGAGCCGCGGCGCGCACTTTCGGACGGATTTCCCGGCGCGCGACGATCTACACTGGAAGATGCGCATCGCCGATCGCCTGCATGTCGACTGAGATTCCCGATTATCCAACTGAAATCACGCCGCAGTCCCAGGACTTCGGCCGCTGGTACATCGACGTCGTCCGCCGCGCCGAGCTGGCCGACTACTCCCCGGTGAAGGGCTGCATGGTCATCCGGCCATACGGCTACGCCATGTGGGAGCTGATTCAGCAGGGGCTGGATCGCCGCTTCAAGGCGACCGGGCACGTCAACGCCTACTTTCCGCTCTTCATCCCCGAGAGCCTGCTGATGCGCGAAGCGGCGCACGTCGAAGGCTTTGCTCCGCAGGTGGCATGGGTGACCCAGGGCGGCAACGAGGTCCTCGAAGAACGTCTCGTCGTCCGTCCCACGTCCGAGACCATTATCGGCACGATGTACGCGAAATGGGTCCAGTCGTGGCGGGACCTGCCGATCCTGATCAACCAGTGGGCCAACGTCGTGCGGTGGGAAAAGGTCACGCGACTGTTCCTGCGCACCACCGAGTTCCTGTGGCAGGAGGGGCATACCGCGCACGAGACGGCCGAGGAAGCGCAGGAAGAGACCCTCCGCATGCTGGCGGTGTACAAAGACTTCGCCGAGAACGAGCTGGCGATGCCGGTGATGGACGGCCCGAAGACCGACAGCGAAAAGTTCGCCGGCGCCGACAAGACCTACTCGATTGAAGCGCTGATGCGCGACGGCCGCGCGCTGCAGGCCGGGACGTCGCATAACCTCGGGCAGAACTTTTCGAAGAGCTACGACATCAAGTTCCAGGCGCGCGACAAGTCGGTGCAGCACGTCTGGACGACGTCGTGGGGCGTCTCCACCCGCATGATCGGCGGCGTGATCATGACGCACGGCGACGACGGCGGGTTGATCCTGCCGCCCAGGATCGCGCCCTACCAGGTCGTCATCGTTCCGATTCCGCGCGGCAACTGGAAAGAGACCGTCCTGCCGAAGGCGAAGGCCATTCGCGACGACCTCGTGGCGCGCGGTATCCGGGTGATGCTCGATGACCGCGATTCGCAGACGCCGGGGTGGAAGTTCAACGAGTGGGAGCTGCGCGGCGTGCCGCTGCGCCTCGAGATCGGCCCGAAAGATCTCGAGAAGTCGCAGGTCGTGCTCGCACGCCGCGATACGCGCGAGAAGTCATTTGTGCCGATGGACCGGCTGGCGGCTCACGTCGAGGATCTGCTGGCGGCGATCCAGCGCGCGCTGTTCGATCGCGCCGTGAAGTTCCGCGAGGAACACACGTCGGAGGCCGACAGCTATGAGCAGTTCAAGGAGATCATGGAAGGGCGGCCGGGGTTCGTCGTCTCTCCCTGGTGCGAATCCGCCGCGTGCGAAGCGTCGATCAAGGCCGAGACTCAGGCAACGATTCGCAACATTCCCTTCGTCAGCAAACCCGCGACGGGGAAGTCGTGCCTCAAGTGCGGCTCGCCCGCGACCGTGCACGCCTGGTTCGCGAAGTCGTACTAACGCAGCAGTTCTGCGTTCCGAGTTCTAAGTTCTCAGTTCGTGTTCAAAGTTCGGGTTCGAAGTTCTGGGTTCGCAGTTCCGGGTTCTGCGTTCGGCGCTGGAACGCCGATTATCGAGGCCAGAGTATCAAGAGTATTCAATCTCGGAAGACACGAGTTGCTCTTGCGCTGATTGTGCCGTTTGTTGCCCAATTCGCGTTGAATGTGATCGCATTGGCTTCGATCGTCGCGCGGCGAACGCAGAACCCAGAACCAGGAACCTGGAACAGGAACTCGAACTCCGAACACGAACCGAGAATTCAGAACGTAGAACTCAGAAGTGCCGGTTACGTCTCGATCGTCTTCTTCTTGCCGAACGCCCAGGCGAGGCCGATGCTGAAGAAATAGAGCAGGATCAGCGGGCCCGACATCGCCACCAGTGAGACGCCGCCGCCGTCCGGCGTCACCACCGCGGAAATACTGACTATGCCGAGGATGGCGTACTTGATGTTGCGGACCATGAAGCGCGCCGTCAACACACCCATCCTCGCCAGGAACAGCACAATCGTCGGCATCTGAAAGACGACGCCGAAAGCGAGCAGCAGCCGCAGATAGATTGAAAACGCCGGCTCGATCCGCGGCATGAACGTCAGGATGTCCGTGGTGAAGCTGACGAAGAACCGCCACGTCAGCGGAAACACGATGTAGTGCGAGAAGGCGGCGCCGACGACGAAGAATACCGACGACATCGCGATGAAGGGGATCGCCCACTTCTTCTCATGCACATACAGTCCCGGCGCGATGAAGAGCCAGATCTGGGTCATCACCGCCGGCGACGCGATCACCAG
>Ga0134127_10003574_pt1 | contig 11199 bp, 9 predicted proteins | sample KB31753_FD_96459 | JGI IMG/M metagenome (GOLD analysis project Ga0134127, IMG submission 96459) | Terrestrial soil microbial communities with excess Nitrogen fertilizer from Kellogg Biological Station, Michigan, USA - KB3-175-3 | ecosystem: Environmental > Terrestrial > Soil > Unclassified ...
CAGATCGAGCATCAGCAGCGCGATGGTCGGTTGCGAACGATCCGGCGCCAGCGCGCGCTCCAGCTGCGCGAGCAGCGCCGCGCGGTTCGGCAGCGAAGTCAGCGAATCGTGCGTGGCGGCGTGTTGCAGGTGGCGCGTCTGGGCGCGCCGCTCGCGGATGTCGCGCACGATGGCGGTATACAGGCGCTCCGTGTCGAGCCGCAGGCCTGCCGAGGTGATCTGGCGCACGCGGCTCACCGAGATCTCCACCGGGAAGATCTCGCCATTCAGCGTGCGCGCATCGCATTCATGGATGGTGCCGTGCAGGGCCGCGAGGCGCGCGCCCGGGCCCTCGCCGGCCAGCAAGGTGATGAAACGCGCGATGGGTTCGTCGAGCAGATCGTAGGCGGCGCAGCCGAACAGGCGGGTCGCCGCCGGGTTCGCCATCTTCACCACGCCCTGATCGTCGATACACACGATGGCATCGGTGGTCGACTGCACGACGCTCTTCAGCAATGCGTCACGGCGCCGCATTCCGAGCGCGAACGTGAACGCCCGCCAGGTCTGCATCTCGAGCCAGCGCACCGTGACCCCCACGAACAGCAGCGCAACCGCGAGCAGCGGCGCGGCCGTTTCGATCAGCAGGCGGTGCGCGGTGAACGCGTAGATCGACAGTGCGGCGATCAATACGAAAGACAATGCCAGCACGGCGAGATTTCGGCGCCAGCTGGACGCGAACAGCAGGGCCGCCAGCAGCGTCCAGGCCGCCAGCAGCAGCATCGAGCCCCAGCGCGGCGCGAAACGCGGCGCCCCGATGTTCACGGTTTCGGTGGCGAGCGCCTGGACGATGATGCCGGGCAACTGTCCGTACACCGGTACGGCCAGCATGTCGCCCAGCTCGAGCGCCGTGGCGCCGACGTACACGGATTTCCCGGTCATGAGCTCGCGCGGCACGCGATTCTGCAGCACGTCGTAGTACGACACGTACGTGAACGAGCTCGGCGAGATGCTGTAGTCGATGGGCACCGACTGCTCTTCGGGCAACCGGCGGCGCGGATCGATGACACTGGCGATGCGTTCGCCGCCGATGGTCCAGACGTTGCGCCAGTCGCGCGTCAGTCCGTCCGGACCGGGGCGCACGTTCACGCCGGCAAAATCGACGCTGCGCGCGAAGCGCGGCAACGGCCGGCTGATGCTCAGGTGCCCGTCGGCGCTGTTGGCGTACTGGAAGAATGTCGGCAGCGCCACCGGGAAATCGCGCCGGCGTGCGAGCGCGGCGTCGAGCACGGCGTCATCCAGCGGATTGGAGGGAGAGCTGAAGTCGACGTCGAGAAAGATGCGTTCGGGAGCCGCCCGGCCCAGATTTTCCAGCAGCCGCGCGTGATGCTGGCGCGGCCACGGCCAGCGATCCAGTGCCTGGATGCTCTGCGCGTCGATGCCGACGATGACGATGTCCGACGACACTTCGCGCCGCAACAGCCGGGCACGCGCGTCGACCACCGTGTTTTCGAGCGTGCGCAATTGCCCGCCCATGTCGAGCGCGCCGACGACGATGAACGTCGCCAGCGCGGTGAGCCACCAACCGAGACGGCGGCCGATTCGTATCATTTCTTGCCTGACTTGCCGCGCAACTTGTCGAGCACTTCGCTGGCGGTGTCGACGATGTCGTTGTCGTCGCCCTTGTCGTTGTTGCCCTGGCCGCTGTTGCCCGGACCGTTACCGTTGTTGCCCTGGCTGTTGCCGTTGTTGCCCGAGTTATTGCTGCCCTTGCCGCTGTTGTCGTCATCGAGACCGAGGCCGACATCGACCAGCGTATCGACGCCCACGGACACGCCGAGATCGACGTTGACGGGCACAACCGGGGGATTCACCTGGACATTCACCGCGACATCGACGGGCGCCCCGGCGGTCGGCGGACTCACATCGACGGAAACTTCGGCCGCAGCGGGTCCGTTGGCTCCGGCAGTCACGCCGACGTCCAGCGGGCCCGCACTGCCGCCGAGATCGACATTGGCCGCGATGGGCGGTGCGACGCTGGCAACTGCGTCCGTGACCGGGCTGAGAGGACCCACGACGTCGACCGTCAGCGATACGGCCGGCGTGATGCTCACGGGCTGGTTGTCCACGCGGTTGGCAAACAAGGGCTCGGAATCATCGTCGGCGGCCGTGGGCTGCGGCGAACCGGGCGTGGGCGTCGAATCTCCCTTGCCTTCGGCACCCGAAGGCGACTGCGGCGCGGGCGCTTGCGGTGCCGCCGGCGCGCGTGGCACGGCAGGCGCGCGTGGCACGGCAGGCGCCTTGTCGCCGCTCATCTTGAGCACGTTGATGTCCGTGTCGGCGCGCGAACGCGAGGCGATCTCGCCGGCGTGCAGATCGATGACATCGCTGTCGTCCGCGCTGCGGATCTCGAGCAGTCCTTCGAACAGGGAAATGGTGGTGGCGCCTTCCTGCGCCACGACATTGAATTGCGTGCCCTTGACGACACCGACCAGGTAGGGCGTTTCGATGCGCAGCCTGCGGCCCGGACGTTTGCCGATGCTGTAGAACGCGTTGCCGCGTGGCTGCACGATGCGGTCGATCGGCCCGCCGGGTTCCGCGAGCGCCGGGAATTCCAGCAGGGTGTCGGGACCGACGCCCACCGTGGTCGCGCCCTGGCGCAGCTCGATGGCGCCGTCGGCGCCGGTGCGCACGGTCGCGGGCAACTCGAGCAATGCGCCGGCGCGCACCGCGCGCTCCGCGCCGCCCATGACCACGTGCACCTCGCCCTTGAGGCTGGTGATCACGATGTCACCGGTATCGAGCGCGTATGCGGACGGCGCGGCGCACAGCACCACGCAGGTGAACGACAGCGTCATCAGCGACCTAACTAATTTCCCTGTGGCCGGCCGATTATGGTTATAGCCGAACATCGAACATCCCCTATTTCTATGCCGCGCATATTACTAAGGAGGGTTCGCCGGCAATGTGAGTCGCATCTCACCGGTGGAGCAGCGATCCGGGGAAAATGCACGACCCGATCTTCCCCGTGCCGCCGAATGTATTCGCAAGTGACAATAAACGGCTGGGTCCTGCTCATGACTCGTGTCCAACGGCTGTCTCGCCGGGCGCTTGTCATAATTGCGGTCGCGCCCTTGCTGGCGCTGCCGGCGGCCCGCGCGCGCGCCGCCGCTCCAGTTCTAACTACTCAACCGCAGGGCGTGCCGCTGCTGACCACGGCGGTGGTCGACGGCAGCAGCGTGTACCCGGCGCCGCAGCTGTTCGACACCTACCGCGACCAGGTCGGCAAGCCGATCTCGCGTGAATCGGCGCGCGCCGTGGCGGATGCGTTGACGGCGCTGTACGAGCGGGACGGTTTCGTGAAGCCGGAGGTGACGTTCGATGACTCGATGACCGGCCGCGGCGTGCTGCGCGTGCAGGTCCACGAAGCTCGCGTGGCGCGCGTGCTGTTCGAGGGCGACACCGGCCGTTACCGGGATGCACTGGAAAAAATCGGCTCCCGCCTGGAACGCGCGCGGCCACTGCGCCGGGATGACGTGCCACAGGCGCTGCGCGAGATGCGCCGCATCGCCGGCATGTCGGTGACCATCAATACGCGGCGCGTCGCCGAAATCCGCAATGCTTTCGAGCTGGTGGTGAAGGCCGATTTCTCCCCGGTCAGCGGCCTGGTGCGCATGAACAACCGGGGCACCGAGCAGGTGGGACCGGCGTTCCTGCTCGGACAGGTGATGTTCAACGGCTTGTTCGGCCGCGAAGAATCCCTAGGCCTGATCTACGCTTCGGCAACCGACCCGGATGAATACCTCGGCGGCGGATTGTATTTCGATACCGCGCTCGGCGACCGCGGCACACGCGGCAACCTGCTGCTGTTCCACTCGCATTCGGCACCCAACGAGTCGCCCGTGAATTACACGGACGAGTATTCGCGCCAGCGCGCCACGCTGCGTGTCTCGCACCCGTTGCGCCAGGAGTCGGGATCCTCGCTCATGTTGAGCGGCGCCTTCGAGGCCGACGATCTCATCATCGATGCGCAAGGCTTCGATTTCCGCGAAGACCGGCTGCGCATCGTTGAAGCGGCGCTGCGCGGCAGCTGGCGCAGCGACGGCACGCAGTATTCGCTGAACTTCAACCTGCGCCAGGGCCTGGACGCCCTGGGCGCCGGATTGCAGGCGCTCGACCTGCCCGACGATCCGCGCCGTGCGGACTTCCTGCTGTTCCAGCTCTCCGGCAGTGTTTACCGCCGCTTCGCCGAAGACTGGTCGGTGCGCTTCGACGGCTTCGCGCAGCAGACAGCCTACGTGTTGCCCGACAGCGAGCGCTTCAAGATCGGTGGCGACCGCCTGGGCCGCGGCTTCGAAGTCGCCGAGATCGCGGGCGACCAGGGCCTGGGCGGAAAACTGGAATTGCGCCGCGACCTGCTGGATACCGACGGGATGTTTGGCAGGCTGTCGACCTACGCCTTCTACGACATCGGCGCCGCATGGAAACAGGATCTGCCCGGACGTGAGTCGGCGGCCACCGCGGGCCTGGGGTTCGCGCTCGGCGGGTCGTCACTCACAGGGTACGTCGAGCTCGCCGCGCCGCTCACCGGGCCGGACATCGAGGGCAAAACCCGCGCCTCGGTGTTTGCCGAGCTCAGTTATCGATTCTGATCGCCCCATTTTTGGGCGCCGCGAGTCGCATGGCGACCGTCACATCGCGGCGATATAAATGGCATCCTCTAACAACAACACGGGGATGCCATGGCTGAATACAAAGAGGAAGCGCTCGACGGGGCCGGCGGCCTGAAGATCTTCACGCGCTCCTGGCGCCCGCCGGCCCAGCCCCGCGCGGCGGTGGTGTTGTCGCACGGCTTCAATTCCCACAGTGGTTATTACCTGTGGGCAGCCGAACAGTTGTTAGCCAGCGGGCTCGCCGTTTACGCGCTCGACTACCGCGGGCGCGGCAAGTCCGATGGCGAGCGCTACTACGTGGAAAAATTCTCCGAGTACCAGAGCGATCTCGACCTGTGCGTCAAGCTCGCCCGTACGCGTGAGCCGGGGTTGCCGATCTTCGTCCTGGGACACAGCGCCGGCGGTGTGATCGCCTGCAACTACGTGCTCGACAACCAGAAAGACATCGCGGGTCTCATCTGCGAGAGCTTCGCCTACCAGGTTCCGGCCCCCGATTTCGCGCTCGCCGTGCTCAAGGGCCTGTCGCATCTCGCGCCGCACGCGCACGTGCTGAACCTGCCGAAGAAGCAATTCTCGCGCGATCCCAAGGTGACCCAGGCGCTCATCGACGATCCGCTGCTGGCAAACGAAGTGCAGCCCACCAAGACGGTGGCGGAGATGGTGCGCGCCGACGAGCGACTCAAGCGCGACTTTCCGCAATTCCGCCTGCCGCTGCTGATCATCCATGGGACGAAGGACACCGTCACGCGCCCCGAAGGCAGCAAGGAGTTCTACGAACGTGCGGGCTCGGCCGACAAGACACTGAAGCTCTACGAAGGGTATTTTCACGATCCCTTGAACGACATCGGCAAGGAGAGGGTCATGGCCGATATCCGCGCATGGATCGAGAAACGCATCGCCGTCTGAGGCGTGGCCGCCCGCGCGTGGTGAGCCGGCCGGCCTGGCTCGCCGCCTGCCTGTTGAGCACGGGCGTCCTGGCCCAGGAATCGCAGACCACCCTGCACAGTGCGACGCTGCTCGATCTTTTCCCTTTCGAAGAGGCGGCGAAGCTGTCATCCACGCTGCCCGTGAAGCGCCATGTCTTCTTCCACGTGCGCGCGCCAGCCGGGCGCGACGCGAGCGGAGTTCTGGTCTACGTCTCTCCCGGGAACTCGGGAGAACTGCCGGAGCAATGGCGCCCGGTGCTCGATGAAAAAAGGCTGACCTGGATCGCGGCCGACGACTTCGGCAATTCCCGACCCACGGCTGAGCGCGTGCTCGCGGCCGTGATGGCATTGAGGCTCGCCAGGAAGCTGCACGCGACCGATGAAAACCGCCTGTACATTGCCGGCATGTCGGGAGGCGGCCGCGTCGCGAGCGTGGCCATCGCGCAATTCCCGCAGCTGTTCAACGGCGCGATCTTCATGGTCGGCGCCAATTTCGATGCGCCGAAAGAGGCCAGGCTGCGCGAACTGTTCACCACGCGGCGCCTGGTGTTCGTCACGGGCAGCCGCGATTTCAATCGCCGCGAGTTGCGAGCAGTGCGCGACCGATACCAGGAGCACGGGATCACCCGCATCCTGTGGATAGACGAGCCGGGATTCGGACACGAGCCGGCCAACGGACCTCAGCTGGTCCAGGCGATCGATTTTCTCGACGGACGTTGACGGTTGCGCTTCAGGCGCGCACCGGCTCGCGAAACACGCGCTTGACGATCAGCGCCGCGACGATGATGGCCAGGCAGGCCAGGCTCGCGATCATCACCGGTTGTTGATCCGGCATGAAGGACATCGCCACCAGCACGGCGAACATCGCGACCGCCGCTCCACCCGCGACGAACGCCGCGCCACCGGAGGTACGCAGTCCAGGTTTCGAATAAGGAAACCAGAAATGCGCCACCGCCACGAAGATGTACGTGAACATCATCAGCGCACCGGAGGAGTTCAGCAGGAAGTTGAAGACCTTTTCGGTCTCGTCGCGCTTCAGCAGCATCACCAGGAATCCGAAGGTGCTGCCCAGCAGGATGGCGCGCGCCGGCACCTGGCGCTTGTTGACGGCGATCAGCCAGCGCGGCGCGTCACCCTTGTCCGCCATGGCGAACAACACGCGCGCGGTCACGTACACGCCGGAGTTGAGACAGGACAACACCGCCGTCAGCACGATGATGTTCATGATGTTGGCGGCGCCGGGAATTCCGATGTGGTCGAGCGCGACCGCAAACGATGAATCGCCGGACTTGATGTCCGTCCACGGCACTACACACAGCAGCAACGCGATCGACAAGACGTAGAACAGCAGGATGCGCAGCACCACGGCCGCCGCGAGCCGCGACAGGGTGGTGTTCGATTCGGCCGACTCCGCCGCCGCCACGGTCACGATTTCGGCGCCCACCAGCGAAAAGATCACGGTGGTGACGCCCGTGAGAGTCGCAGTCCAGCCGAACGGCGCAAAACCCCTGTGCGCGGTGAGGTTGCTCAATCCGGGGCTGGCTGGATTACCGACGCCCAGCAACCATGACACCGCGACCACGATGAATACGACAATCGCCGCGACCTTGATCGACGCGAACCAGAATTCGAACTCGCCGTAGGAACGAGCCGAGGCCAGGTTCACCGCGGTGAGCACCGCCATGAGTCCAAGACCGATCTGCCAGACGGCAAAATCCGGCAACCAGCCGTGCACGATATTCGCCCCGACCAGCGCCTCGAACCCCACCACGACCACCCAGAACCACCAATAGAGCCAGCCGGTGATGAACCCGGCCCCGTTTCCAAGACTCTTGCGCACGTACTCCGTGAAGGAGCCGAGGCCAGGCTGGTCGATGGCCATGCGCGACAGGATGCGGATCACCGCGTACACGACGATGCCCGCGGATATGTAGCTCAGGATCACCGCGGGGCCAATGGTGGCGATGGCCCCGCTGCTGCCGACGAACAAGCCGCCGCCGATGATTCCGCCGATGGAGATCATCACGAGGTGTCGGGCGCGCAGGGATTTGGAAAGATTGGAGCTGGCGGATCCGGTAGCGGCGTAGGTGGCGTTCAAGCTTCGGCTCGTGATGACTGCCCTGAAATGTGGGACGCAAAATACGCTGGAATGCGCCGCGGCGCCATCGATCGCATGCTGATCGACGTGACACTCACCGGTAACGGATTTTCAAAGCGAGGATGGTCGCCGCGAGCCCGAACGTCACCGTGTTCGCCAGGATCATCGGCCAGGACCCGAGCGCGATGCCGTAGCCGAGCCACAGCGCCACGCCAAGGGTGAAGATCACGTACATGGCCAGCGAGATGCCGGTGGTATTGCGCGAGCGGATGGTCATGACCGCCTGCGGCACGAACGATCCCGTGGTCAGAAGCGCCGCGCCGAAACCCAGCCATTCACTGTCCATCTTGTAACCCGCTCCGAGGTGTTGCACGACCAGCGCGCGCGGAGGCGTTATACACTCTCGCCGCCAGACAATTCTGCATCGGGAGGGTAATCGTGAAATTTCAAATTCGGTTTGTGTTGTCGCTGGTCGCGCTCACGATGTGCGCGTCGCTGCCGCTGGCTGCCAAAGACAGCGGCAAGATCAAGGCGGGGGACAAGCTGCAGGCGTTGGTCAACCTGCATCCGGACATGAACAAACATCTTCTCTACACGCTCAACTATCAGCTCCCCGGCCTGATCCCGGTGTGCTCAGAAGTTACGGTGACGAAGATCTCCAGGAAGGAGATGGCCTTCACCTGGCAGGGAATGGACTACCAGCTGGCCTACGATGGATTCACCAAGGACGCCGGCGTCACTTTCGAAGATGCCGCGCTTACCTACTTCGGCCCAGCCTGCGATCAGGCCAAGATGCAGAAACTCGGCAAAGCCGACCAGGAAGGAATCCGTTCGGGCAAGCCCGCCGTTGGCATGACTCGCGACGGCATCCTGTTCGCCATGGGACGGCCGCCCGTTCACGCCAATCCTGACCTCAAGGCAGCACAGTACCGTTATTGGAAGAACCGCTTCGCCACCGAGATCATCGAGTTCGATGACAAGGGCAAGGTGTCCAACATCGTCCAGTAATGAAATGGTGGCCAGGGTCGGAATCGAACCAACGACACGCGGATTTTCAGTCCGCTGCTCTACCAACTGAGCTACCTGGCCGCCGTTGGTCCCTGCGAGGGGCGCGTATTAGAACGGCCGGCCGGTGCTCCGTCAAGCAAGGTGTACGCTAAATCGTTGATTTGACGGGCGACGATGGCTTCCGCCACCGGCCGTCGAGGCTGGGCTGCATCCGATCCGCGCCCCGTACTCATTCCTACAGCGCCGGGCGGCTGCTGTCCCCGAAGATCGCGCGCACTTCCCAGGAAAGACCATGGCCGCCACCACCGAAGCCCTAGCCGGCGATCTCGCGGAATCTGCATCCGAGAACAGCAGGTTCTACCGTCTGCTCGAATGGGGGCTGCCCTACCTGCGGCATTACCTTCCGTACACCCCGGTTTTCGACAACCTCTACCACCGGCTGCTGTTCCTCAAGAAGCACCGGCGCTGGCCCGGCAACAAGCTCTTGTGGAATGACGTGTTGTGCCGGGTGAAGACCTCGGGAGAGATCCGCGATCCACTGCGCGTCTTTGTCTCGGACAAGGAACACGTCAAGGAGTACGTGCGCAAAACCATCGGTGAGCGTTACAACGTTCCGACGACGGCCATCCTGTACAGCCCCGCCGAGGTCGATGCGTTCGTCTTCCCCGCGAACTGCTGCATCAAGCCGACGCACGCGAGCGCCCAGGTCATCCTGCGCACCGACGGCGCACCGCTCGATCGCGAGCGCATCAGGAAGTGGTTCGCGCTCGACTATTACAAGGCCGGCCGCGAGAGCAACTATCGCAGCCTGCAACCCAAGGTCATCGTCGAGCCGCTGATCTTCGGAAGCGCCAATGTCGATGACTTCAAGATCTTCTGCTGGCGCGGTGTGCCGAAATTCATCCAGCAGGACTTCGACCGGCACACCAATCACACCCGCAAGCTCTTCGACACCCGCTGGAACGAGCAGGATTTTTCCATCATCTACCCGCGCTCGACGGCGGACTCGCCGAAACCGAAGAATCTCACGGACATGCTGGCGGTGGCGCGGGCGCTGAGCGCGCCGTTCTCCTTCATCCGCATCGACCTGTACAGCGACGGGCGCCAGGTGCTGGTCGGAGAGATCACCAACTGCAGCGCCAATGCCGGCGGCTTCTTCCTGCCACGCTCCGCGGAGCGCAAGGCTTCGGCGCTGATGTTCGGCGGGCGCGCGGACTAACTACTTCGTCTCCGGCCGCCGCCGCCCGGCGGCCTTGTTGCGGCGCAGGCACGACACGCGGCCGGCGCGTCATCGCAACGCACTGCTTCGCTGCCACCGCGGCAATTGACGCAGGTTTGCCGGGCGCTGCCATAACCGCATGATTTCCGGCACCGTGTCGTCCATGGCGCAGGCCCGTACCGCCATCGCTCCTACATCCTTCGGTGCGGCCCTCCCGAATCATCGATACCACACAAGGAGGTGCCGTATGGTCGATGCAACTGCCGCTCCCGCCGCTGAACTGGATTCCGGAATCAAGCCGGAACCTGCGCCCATCCCGAAGCGGGAGCCCTGGTTCTATCGGACGCTCGCATCCGTCCTGCCCACTCTCAGGCGCCGCATCCTGCCGCGCAATCGCGCCGGCGACCGGCTGTATCACTGGCTGCTGTTCCTGAGCAAACACCAGCGCCGGCCCAGCAACCGGATGTTGTGGAACGATGTGCTCTATCGCATCAAGACGACGGATGAAATCCTCGATCCGCTGCGGATCTTCGTGTCCGACAAGGAACTCGTGAAGACTTTCATCAAGGCCACCATCGGCGATGAATACAACATCCCGACCCTGGCCGTGTTGCGCACGCCCGCCGAGGTCGAGCGCTTCGATTTTCCGGATCGCTGCATCATCAAGCCGACGCACGCCAGCGCGCAGTACATCCTGCGCCGCAACGGCGAACCGGTCGACCGCGCGCGCATCCGCAGCTGGTTTGCGCTGAACTATTACCGCGCCGGCCGCGAGCTGAACTACAAGACGCTCAGGCCGAAGGTGATCGTCGAGCCGCTGGTGTTCGACGACGGCGATCTCACCGACTTCCGGTTCTTCTGCGTCCATGGCGAGCCGAAGCTCATCCAGCTCGACATGGATCGCCATACGCGCCATACCCGCAAGATCCTCGACACCGAATGGCGCGAGCAGGACTACGGCATCCTGTATCCGCGTTCGGATCGCGTGGTCCCCAGGCCCGACACGCTGCCGGAGATGCTGCGCGTGGCGCGTGCGCTGAGTGCGCCCTTCTCGTTCGTGCGCATCGACCTGTACAGCGACAACCGGCGCGTGGTGGCCGGGGAAATCACCAATGTCAGCGCCAACGCCGGCGGCATCTTCAACCCGCGCACGGCGGAGGAGCGGGCCTCGCGGGCGCTGTTCGGCTGAAGCCCGGTTGATGCGCGGCTGATGCGGCGGTGCACGAGGGCGCCCGGCCGGGGGTCCCCTTGCGTTCGGGAGGCGAGTCACTACATATCGCCGACCATGAACGCTCAACC
>Ga0134127_10003575_pt1 | contig 11197 bp, 10 predicted proteins | sample KB31753_FD_96459 | JGI IMG/M metagenome (GOLD analysis project Ga0134127, IMG submission 96459) | Terrestrial soil microbial communities with excess Nitrogen fertilizer from Kellogg Biological Station, Michigan, USA - KB3-175-3 | ecosystem: Environmental > Terrestrial > Soil > Unclassified ...
TATGACGAGATTGAGCCTTACGACAGCGGTTACATCCGCGTGTCGCCTATCCACGAGCTGTATTACGAGCAAAGCGGAACTCCGAACGGTAAGCCGGTCGTGTTTCTGCATGGCGGTCCCGGCGCGGGACTCGTGCCGGACTACCGCCGCTTCTTCGATCCTCAGGCTTATCGCGTGATCCTGTTTGCACAACGCGGCGCAGGGCGAAGTAAGCCGCACGCTTCACTGGAAGACAACACGACCTGGCACCTGGTAGAGGACATCGAAGTCATTCGGAAACAATTTGGGATCGATCAGTGGCTCGTGTTTGGCGGTTCGTGGGGCAGCACGCTCGCACTCGCCTACGCTGAGACGCATCCTGAACGAGTGCGCGGGCTGGTGCTGCGCGGAATCTTCCTCTGCCGGCCAAGAGAGATCCGGTGGTTTTACGAAGACAGCCAGGGCGCGAGCGCGATCTTTCCCGAGGTGTGGGAACAGTATGTCCGCATCATTCCCGAAGCTGAACGTGGCGATATGATTCGCGCCTATTACAAACGTCTGACGAGCGATGACGCTTCAGTGCGTCTCGAGGCCGCGCAGGCGTGGTCGATCTGGGAAGCGAGCGCATTGAAGCTTCTGCCTGACCAAAAACTGATCGACGACTTCGCTGAGCCGGAGATGGCGATTGCGCTCGCGCGAATCGAGTGTCACTACTTCGTGAACAACTGCTTCTTCGAAACCGACAACTATCTGATCGAAAATGTCGATCGCATTCGACACATTCCCGGAGTGATCGTGCATGGCCGTTACGACATAGTGTGCCCGGCAATGAACGCATGGGACCTGCACCGCGCGTGGCCTGAAGCGACATTGAACATCATTCCCGACGCCGGCCATGCAGCCACCGAGCCTGGCATCACCGACGCCCTCGTCCGCGCCACGGACAGCTTCCGTTAAGCTTTTAGGCCACAAAAAGGCCCAAAAAGCACAAAAACTGATCCCTGTCTTTGTGCCTTTTGGGCTTTTTTGTGACTATTTAATGGCTATTGGATTGATGATTGACTGTACGCCGCCCGTGATCCGTGCCGGGCCGAGTGTGAACAGAAATTCCCAAGCCTGATCCCGCACCATCTCTTCCGTGTTGACGTTCTCGAGTATGTGTATGCCGTTGAGGGGAATCAGAATCTGGTGGACCTCGAAGACGCCGGCGTCTTTCTCAAATGGAACCACTTCGAAACTCCACGTGTCGGAGCCGATCATCGCCACTTCCAACGACGCGAGAAACTTTGCGCCATCACGGCCGAGGCCCGGCGCCACTGAGCCGAAGCGCTTGTTGTCTTTACCGATAAGCTTCAGCCAGCCTGTGTAGAACAGCACGACGTCGCCTTTTTCGACCGCCTTGATGCCCTGCCGCTTCATCGCGCCTTCAATCTCGGCACGATTGAACGCAGTTCCCTCTTTGACCATGTCGGTGTTGAAGTAACCGGCCATGTCGAGCAGCACGCCACGCGTTGCAATGGGTGGCACGTGCTCGATACCGAGTTTTTTTAACCCATCGGTCATCGCGAAGTCAGCAGCCTTGTTGCAGTTGTAGTAGAGACCGTCGATGCCGATATGGCCCAGGCCGTCGAGCTGGGTACCGATCCCGGCCCAGCCCGTGATCATGTCGTCGTTGTAAGTGGTCTTGGTTGGACCAAGCGAGCCGCCCGCGGTCTGACCGGGTTGGACAATCGTGACGGCAAAAGTGCGTGGCGGATATGCGGGAGTGTCTCTATTCGTTTCGATACCGAGGCGATAAGTCTTGCCGGTCGTGACGAGTTTAGAGGCGGCGAGTGTCTTTGCTTGCGTGACGTAGTTGAGATTGCCGATCTGATCGGCGGGCCCGAATTTTGAAGCGGTCGGACAGGGCTTTTGTTGGGCGAATGTGTGGCGATGAAGACGAGGAGAAGGGCTAAAATCTCTAGGCATTTTAGATGCATGGTCAGTGTTATAGGATTTCAGGATTTACAAGATTCAGGATGAACGGATGCGAGCGATGACGTTCAGCGCTTGTTTCGCATGAGCAGAGATGGTTGTAAGTGGCCCACGAAAGTTCGCGATTTCCGGCTTGTCTTCATCGAGCAGCTCGAGACACTTCTTCGCATTGTCGACGATGGCTTCGAGTTGTTGGTTGATCTCATCGACGCTGGAGGCGGCTGCTTTCCCCTTGCTCGCGGCGTGAGACGCCTGCGCCAGTTCAGCTTGAGTTCGGGCAAGGATCTCCTTTGCGGCATGATGCTCAATCGCCAGGCCGGCAATGCGTGTCGCGACCTCAGTGAGACCAGCCTCCTCGCCAGTGGGCGTGCGCGGCTCACGATAGTACATCGCAAACGAGCCAAGAACTTTCCCACGCCCTGACAGTATCGGCGTCGACCAGCACGCGCGCAGGCCATTCGCCATGGCGAGATCTTTGTAGTCTTCCCACAGCGAGTCGGAAAGAATATCAGTAACAACGACAGGCTCGCCGCGATACATCGCAGTGCCACACGAGCCGTGCTTTGGTCCAATTGCCGAGCCGTCGATTGCTTTCACGTATTCCGGCGGGAGACTCGGCGCTGCTCCATGACGCACGTGGTCGCCGTCTTCGCTGAGCAGCAACACGGAACAGAGCATGCCCGGCGACTGCGCTTCGATCAGCAGTACGAGCCGCTCGAGAATCTCGCTGAGCGGTGCATTCGCGGCGAGTCTCTGTAGAATGCGACTCTGGCCGACGCGAAACTCTTCTTCTTTCTTTTCACTCTCACTTTTGAGAGGCCCCGAATCTATACGCGGCAGTTTAGCTGTCTTTGCGGCAGCGGCTTCCGATTGTTCCGTTGAACTGCTTTCCGTCGACCAGTTGAGTATCTGCGTGTTTTCCAGATCTTCTTCCATAGCTTGGCTCCGGGCGATGACGTGTGTGACGAGGCGGACCTATTCTAGCCCAAACGGGTTCCAAGGCACGACACTCCAAATGTGTTAGGATGCCCGCAATTCCAAGCCAGAAAAATATTAAGGAGAGCGGGTGTGAACGCCTTTCGCAATTACATCAACGGCGAGTTTGTAGAGAGTAAATCGGGCAAAACTTTCCCTAACATCAATCCAGCGAATTTCGACGAGGTTGTCGGCACGTTTCAAGCTTCAAACGAAGACGACGTGGCGGAAGCATGTGCAGCCGCCGCCGCGGCCCAAAACGAGTGGGCCGCAATGCCGGCGACAAAGCGCGGTGAGTACCTGTTCAAGGCCGCCGATCTGCTCGCGAGTAAACTGCCGCAACTCGGCGAGGAGATGACGCGTGAAGAGGGCAAGACACTTCCCGAAGCCGCCGGTGAAGTCACGCGCGCGATCAATATCTTTCGTTACTTCGGCGGCGAAGGCGCGCGACAATTTAGTTACAACGTTCCCTCCGAGCGTCCGCAAGTTCTCTGCTACACGATCCGGAAGCCGCTCGGCACTGTCGCACTGATCACGCCGTGGAATTTCCCCTCTGCAATTCCAGCGTGGAAACTCGCGCCCGCGCTGGTAGCTGGAAACACAGTCGTACTCAAACCCGCGTCGCTTGCTCCGCTCAGTTCTTTTCGACTAGTCGAAGCGCTCCACGAAGCAGACATTCCGAAAGGCGTCGTCAACTACATTACGGGCAGCGGCGGAGCTGTTGGGGATCCACTGACCAATCACGAGGTAATAAACGGTATTTCGTTTACCGGCTCTACTTCAGTCGGCGACGCGTTGTATCGCAAGGTCTCGGATAGGAAACTGCGCGTTCAACTCGAGATGGGCGGCAAAAACCCAACGATTGTTCTGCGTGATTCGGATCTGAATTACGCCGCTGACATTCTCATCAACGGCGCCTTCTTTTCGACAGGTCAGAAGTGTACGGCCTGTAGCCGCGCAATCATCGAGCGTCCGATCTATGAGCCGCTGGTCCAACTGCTGCTGGAGAAGACACGCAACCTGAAAATCGGGAATGGACTAAACCCAGGCGTTCAGATCGGCCCGGCAGTTGATTCGAATCAACTCGAAACGGATCTGGAGTACATCAACATTGCGAAAGAGGAAGGCGCCGAGCTCTTGTGCGGTGGCAATCGACTGTCTGGCGGTGAGTATGACAAGGGCTACTTTATCGAACCCACCATCTTTACAGGCGTGACTCCGCGGATGCGAATCGCGCAGGAAGAAGTGTTTGGCCCGGTGCTCGGTCTGATGATCGCGGAAGACTTTGACGATGCGATGGGAATCGCGAATGGTGTGCGGTTTGGACTTTCCGCGTCGATCGTTTCGAGGGATTTGACGCGAGTGCACCAGTTCATCGACCGGATCGAAGCTGGATTGATTACGGTGAACTTGCCGACTGCGGGTGTTGAGTATCAACTGCCGTTCGGCGGAACGAAGGAGTCGAGCTACGGCATGCGCGAACAGGGACCACCGGCGATCGATTTTTATTCCGAGACGCGCACTGTGTATTTGCGGTACGCGCAGTAAAGGGTGGAAACACAATTGTCGCGCTTGACTAAAAAATGCGAATCCCGGGCTCGTAATTCTTCACATTTTTTGGCGGGTTCTCGACAATCTCACTCGACCGTTGCTCAAACCGCCGGCCGTTGAATTCCAAAACTATGAACGTCGAATCCTCGACAACGAATCTCACTGGACCGCCCTCTCCTACCGACTCCCTCGAGCAGTGGCCAAACAGTTCCAACACAAGTTGCTTATCTGTGATCGTGAAAGACTTCAGACCGCAGCCATATGCATAGCTTCCCGTTTCATACTGCCAGATAGGTTTGAGCTTACCGTTTACCGCTGTGTAAATGTAGAAGATGTTTGAGCCACCATCGCACGGGCCTTCGCATTTAACATGCGAAAGCCACGCGATCGCTTCGGCTTTCCGATCACCTGTCACATCTCGGTAGTAAACATCCTTGAGCATAAACGAGCCCAAACTGTCTGGTAATTCCAACTTCCCATTCCAAAGGCTCAGCTCGATTCTCTGCCCGTCTGACAGCTTGTAAAGCCCGTATGTGTAGTTTGTGAAGTCAACTTCCTGGAACTCTCGAGGTATAACTCGAAACCTTGCAAGTGGATCCGCGCGCGGGGGTTTAGACGGCTCGAAAGGTTTCGTGGGAGGTATCGGTGTTGCGAGGAGCAACTCGTCGGACGAATGCTTGTTTCGAAATGAAGGCGGATGCACGACGGCAACGACCACAATGAACAGAAGACTCGCAATGATCGCTAACAAAAGAGCTTTGCGCTCCGAAGGGTCAATGGGTCCATATTTTGTAAACGGTAACATCTTTACGCTCCGCTCGAACGGCACATGACGCCAATGAAACTAGCGCGGAATTCGCTGGGAGTCAAAAGTTTTCCGGGGCTCGACCAAGGTGGCTAATCTACTTCACGTATTCCCAGTGCCACGGTTCGTAAAAGTAAGGACGAAATCCAAAGCGCTCGGCGTTCTCCAAAAGCCAGCGATAGGCCGGAGTGTTGACCTGGATCGCGCGATTCGCATCCTTAGTATCGACCGGACTGCCACCAACGTAGAGATCCAACGCACGGCCGGTAAAGTGCGGACTGTTATTCACCGCGAGACCCGCGCTGCCTGCATTGGGTGACTTTCGACGCAAGTTATCCTGATACTCGCGCGAGCGAAATGCGGAGACGATCTTGAAGTACTTTTCCGCGGGCGCGAGCTGGTCTGACGACGTGTGCGCAAGCTTGAGCGTGCGATCAGCGATAGCGGCAGCTATCATTCGTTTGTACGCGGCGTATGTATCCCGCTCAACCTGTCGCAGTTCGTCAGCGCGTGATGGATCGTAAAAATCGGAAGGAGGCGCTGTTAGTAGTTGATCCGGCGTCGCGTAGTTACGGTTTTTCAGACGATTGCCCTGCCATTGCGAAACCATCGCCATCAACGCATCTTCATCCAGAATGCCGTCGGCGGTAGTGCGATGATTCTTCTGCCAGGATGCGACGGCCGCTGCGAAGCCGCTTGTGCTGGGATCGTGCGTGGTGTTGAGAGTTTTACCAATCAATAGATCGTACAGATACCAGCCACGCTGTTGTTTGCCTCCGAACGTCCAGGTGAGATCGTTCCGCAAGCTCACGTTGGTTGTAGCCGCTGCCGCGAACGACGAAGCGCTGGTAACGGATGAGGTACTTACAACCGGCGTTTTTCTCGCCGGACGGGGCGACTGAGCGCTCACCGCTACAGCAAGAAAAGTCACAACAACACCGATTTGAAGCCGCAAGTTCTTCATACTCAACACGGTAAATAGGGATGCACGAACGTCTCGCTAAGGTTCGACGTTGATGGCCACAAAAGGCGCAAAAAGCACAAATGCAAGAAAATCAGCGAGTTTTTCTTTGCGTTTTCTTAGCGCCTTTGCGTGAATTCTTTCCTCTCAAACGTCGCGACTTCCCTGTCGTGCTTTTTACATTCGTCTTTTTCTCCTCCGCGTGATGAGCTTCTTCCTCCTTCGGCGGGGCGCCAGCCTTTTCGAGCGAAGCATTAACCAGATCGTCACTCGGTCTCGTGCCGTTGATAAACGCAAACACATGATAGTTCGCGGAGCGCTCGCGTATCACTTCAATTTTGCCCTCATTCTTCAAGCGCGCCAGCTCGCGCATCACGAAGTTCTGCTCCGCGACGCTCATGTAGCGGTAATCGATGTCGAACGCGAGACCGGTTGAATGTGGCGGCGCCTCGATTGTCACCGCATTCCGGTTCACTCTCCGAAGTGAATGTTGATACTGTTCGGGCCTCACGAGTGAACTCACCGGCAATGGTCGATCAAACTGCGCTCGATAGGCGGACGCGACCTGCTCGATAATTCTCAACGCTTCCGGCCTGATTGAGCTGAGCATGTTGACCTTCAATGCATATCGATCTGAAGGATTGTCCAGGTCGTAAGAGCGTCCGTTGAAATTCTTCGCGAGGTTCTGCAGCGATTGGTACGCCTCCGGCGAAACGACTTTAGGCTGAGCCTCCGGGGCGTTTTGATTGTCTTCTTCAAACGGCTCGAACGGCTCCTCATTTGCTCGCTGGCCGATACCAAACAAGATGTAATTGTCAGTGACAGCGGGAAGTGGAACCAGTTCGCGTCGCTCGATCATGCCGGCGAGATCGAGATAGTCCTGGCACGTATGGACCCTGTATTTCTCAACCTCAGCCACCTGGGTTGCGAGAAACCAGTAGCGTTCTTCGTAGTGCTTGAGCTCAGGCGGGATCTCGAGATTCCCACCCAGTGATGAATCTCTTTCGGCTTTGACTTTATCGACTGCGAGGTCCCAGTCGGAAGTAGTGTTTTGAGCGGAATCAGACTCGGCTGATTGGACTAATCGATTGCGTTGTACGGCACGAAAGCGAACTGCGGCCCAAACAGCCGCACCCGCAACCATTATCAAGACCAAAAACAGTGCAACCCGTCTGCTCATCCGAGACGCACAATATAAAACAGATGTCGTTGTTTTTGGAAAAGCGGGTTACACAATCCTGGTAATCCTGTCAAAAATGCTCACGTGGTGATGACGTTCAGGAATCCGATGGCGAGAAAGTAGAGGCCGAGATGGTAGAGACCGAGCGTGTCTAAACTGTTTACCGGATCGTCCGAAACCTTTGCCCCAAGCCCAATCGACAGATCAGACATGAACCACAAAGAGCTCCCCAGAAACACCGGAACGTAAGACGTCGACGCAAACACATTCGCGACAATCAACAGCCCGAAATATGTGACTTCAAGGATGCGCTCGAATCCATGAAGCTTCGGGAGCACCCAACGCAGCACGAAGATCGAGATCACGATGTTTGTTATCGCGAGCGGTACGAGTGGATAGCCCCTCAAAGGACGCTGGTAACTCAAAATACACACGCAGATCAGCGCCGCGGCAAAAGATATCGCGCCGACCTGAAATCCGTGTGGGACTTTCTCTTCCGGAAGGTCGAGCAGGATGTCTCCAAGGCTACAAAAAAGGAACATCAGCGCGACGAGCGGTTCGCCCACAGACCACGACAGGCCCGTCAGGAACAGCGCCGGAGCTGCCTTCAGTAGCGCTCTAAGCCAGAACGGCAGCGAGCGCGAAATGGTGTTCTTGGTAAGCTGTGTGAAGACCGCAATAGCCACGAGCGCAAAGAAAGCGATCGTCACTTGAGCCGAACTTCTAAGCAGCCAATCAAATCTCATAGTTACCTTGGGACTTGCGAGGATTGCGGAAAACGCGCACACAATATTGGGGAGTGCCGGGGTTTGTCAATGTTTTAGCCACAAGAGGCACAAGAAGCACAAATCATTTGAGCTTCATCAGAGCACAAATGGTTTACGTGCTTTTTGTGCCGCTTTGTGGCTAAAGTTTTTGTTTGATCGAATTACCGCGCTCCCAACTCGTAAATCCTCGTATCGGGATGGTAGAGCCGCCAATCAAACCAGTAATCCTCCAGCACGAACACTTTCTTCAACTGCCGGCCCGCGAGCGGTCCCCCGGTAGACTTCCCTTCAAAGTTCCACGTGCTTCCAGTTTCCGCATCGATCAGTTGAAAACCGCCACCATCCGTCTTTTGAAAAAACTCTAACCGCCGGCCATCAACCGTCCTCTCAAACGCGCGCGCGGATCGCCGATCGTCACCCCGCACCAAAACGATCGGGGTTGCTCCAACCACATCGATGATCGGACTCTGCTTCTGCAACGCGGCCAACGGATAAGCGACTGATTTCCCATCCACAGTCACGCCAATCACAAGCGTGCGGGGCGCAAGCCGCTGATCAACGTCAGTTCCCTCAACCACGCGCATTCGTCCGACGCGCGTCTCCCAGTCCGCGGCTTCATACTTATTCCCGGCAGCAATCCGCTCGTTAGGCTTCAGCACTCTTCCTTGCGGCTGTTCACGCTTCCAGATCGCAAACGAGATCTCATCGTGAAATACACTCTTCAGTTGATGGCCCTGCAATGGACCATGAATGGCTTTACCGCTGACCTGTTGCCACCAGCTTCCAGTCTCCTCATCGCGCATGATGAAGTTCTGGTTGTTGATACCCGCGAGGTGAAAGTGCAGCACGCGCCCGTCGACTGTCGATTCCCACACCAGACCGGTGTGACAGAGCGTTCAATAAGTTGCCACAAGCGGCGTCCCGCCGACACTGTCCTGCACGACGTGGTGATAGCCCATCAATCGAATCGGATACGCAACCGACTCATTACCGAGCGTAACGGACATCACTCGATCGTCGTCATTTATAAACGCGACTTCGGCGGCCTTTGCGTAGGCGGGATCCGGCAGCGGATTAAACATCCACTCAAAATGGTTCTGACGCGCGAGCCAGGTCGCGGCCAACACGGGCACGAGGAGAATCACAAGCGCGATCCGGCTCCACCAACGACCCCCAAGCCAAAGCCTGATCGTTAAGGTGAGGATCAGCAGCGAGCCGAGCACGGTCACCACTGGCGACCAGCGACGCATGATGTAAGAGATCTCCATGATGCGCGGCGTTTGCGCCTTGAAAGGCATGATCAGAAAGACGGGGGTTAACACTATCGCCACGACGATGACGATCAGCAGGAAGAGCATGAGCCAAACAAGCTTGCGTCGCTCGTTGGCCCAGTTGGAAAGTCGAGTCAGAACATTAGGCATGTTTATCTCCAGTTCGCCGCTTTACCCTTCTAATCATCGCGATGGCCCATAACACGCCAATCGCCAGAAACGGGAAGAGGTACAACAAAAGATCCCAGCGACCGTAACCCGGTGGCGTGGCTTCGACGGTCGCGACTGTTTCAGTGTTCCCTTCCGAGCTTTGGAGCTGTACGCGTACTCGCCAAAGCTCTTCCGTATCGAAGTGGACGAGGGTGCGATATTGAACCTGACCTGACACGTTCTCGCGCTCGGCGGAGTAAAAAGCTTCCGGCAACCGGCCGCTCGCAGGTTGTACGCCGATTTGAACGTGCAAGTCTGGCGGAAGCTGAGCCCCTGCCTGCGGACTGATGATCACAAAGAAAAGAGCGTCGCCGACGTCCGGATCGCTCCAGAGTGAAATGATGTAACGATCGATCTTTTGATCGACGAATAATGGAAATGGTGGACCTTCGTGTGCGATCGTGGGCCAAGCCAGGAGCAATATAAGCAGCGGCAATAAGATTCTTTTAAAATGTGAACCGCTGCTCATTCGATTGGTAAATTTTTGACGGTCACTCAACCACTGGTGAGCGCGACTGCGCGCATTTCCATCGGCTGCGACATCAACCAGAACGCTCCGGCGGCGACCACCACCGACAATACGGCCCAGACAATGAACACACGCACGGGGCGCGTCTCTTCAGCCGTTGCGATGGCGTAACTTACCAACACAGAGCCGAGTAGTCCAAGCGCGATGAAACCAAACTCGAAGAGTTGGACCAGGTTAGGCGCGAAACCGGGCACGCCCCACCGCGGCTCGCCGAGAAACCCAACGGCAGACTGAATTACCGGAATGAAAGTGTAAAGACCGGTCAGAAAATGAAATCCAAAGTGGGCCAGCCAAATGCCGAAGCCGAGCGGGACCAGTGAATACGAGTAACGAATCGCGATCGACACCAGTGACCTTCTGCTGTCGCCCCACGCTCGCGTCAGCCATGCCGCGATGCCGATTAAAAATAGTGGTTCGGCTATCAGGAACAGTGCAAAAACAAATGCTAGTACCGGCAGCTCGTAACTGATGCCGAGGGCGTTCGCGAGCCACTGCTCGAGTGCGTACACCGGACTCACCATTCCGAACGCGTTCAGCAGAGCACCGAATGTAAACACGAGGGTCAGAGCAGCGAGGTCTTTGCGCTTCGACAGGAACCCGATTCCGGCTCGCATCGGATCGATGGTCAATTCTGCTGTTGGAAGACGACTGATTATGCCCACGTTGTCGTATGGACACGCTTGCACGCAGTCGAGACAGAAGTTGCAATCGAGATTGCCAACCTTGCGCGGTTGATACAAAGCAAGCTCACAGCCCCGCTGGATCGTCACCAGATGCGCCGCAGGCTCGCGCACGCCACGGATGCAATCCTTTGTCGCACACTGCGCGCACGTATCGTGATTGCGAACAGTGACTTCGAGTGGCGAGACCGTCGCGGCAACGAAGTTGAACTGTCCGATCGGGCAAACGAATTTACAGAACGTCGCGTGTTTGAATATCGAATCGATCACGACTGCCCCTGTGAAGTACGTAATGATCAGCCAGGCAGTCCACCA
>Ga0134127_10003576_pt1 | contig 11195 bp, 5 predicted proteins | sample KB31753_FD_96459 | JGI IMG/M metagenome (GOLD analysis project Ga0134127, IMG submission 96459) | Terrestrial soil microbial communities with excess Nitrogen fertilizer from Kellogg Biological Station, Michigan, USA - KB3-175-3 | ecosystem: Environmental > Terrestrial > Soil > Unclassified ...
CAGTTTGGCGGAACACTAGGCGGACCGGTGCTCAAGAACAAAGTATTTTTCTTTGGCGACCTACAGATCTGGCGGCTTCGCCAAGGCCAGCCGCAAATTGGGTCAGTGCCGACATTAGCGGAGCGAAATAGCGGATTTACTGACTTCAGTGACCTGATCACAGGGCAATCTGGGACGAGCACAGACGCACTCGGAAGGGTTTTCCCTAAAGGAACGATTTTTGATCCTGCGACCACGCGGCCAGCAGGTTCAGGCTTTGTTCGCGATCCATTCCCCGGCAACATTATTCCCACCAACCGGCTGGATCCCAATGCGGTTGCTCTCCTGAACCTTTATCCGCTTCCGACCAACGGTAGCCTGTTCAATAACTATGCGAATTCGCCGGTACTCGTGCAGAACGAGAAGCAGTTTGATGTGCGCCTGGACTTGGATTTCACGCAGAAAGATCAGCTCTATTTCAGTTTCAGCTACGACGACAAGCCGGAATTGATTCCCAGCATTTTTGGAGGCGTTGCTGATGGCGGCGGATTTTTCCAAGGAAACCAAACCGCGAGCTCGCAGCATAGTGCGCTAGTGTGGAACCACACCTTTTCGCCCACTACCATCAACGTTGCGCGAGTCGGTCTCAATTACCTGCACACCACCCGAAATATTCCGGAGTCGAATAACTTAAGCGATCTTCCGGGGAGTTTCGGCATTCTGGGTATTCCGCAGGCAAAAGAGAACGGAGGCCTTCCGGCGTTTGGCATCAATGGCTTACAAACGTTGGGTGGCAATTCCTTCTTGCCCTCCGATGAAGTTAGCTCGACCATTCAGGTCACGGACGATTTCACTAAGATTTACGGAAAACACACGTTCAAGATGGGTTTCGAGCAGCAGCATGTGAAGTTTTCCACGCTGCAGCCGCCGTGGTCTCGTGGGCAGTTTAATTTCGATGGCACTTACACCGATGTTCCAAACGTGGGTGGCGGTAATACTGGCCGGGCCCAATTCCTGTTGACTCCGACTGCGGCAACCGCGCCGGGAACGATCGACTACGTGGGCGGGCCGAACAATGAGTTTGCGTCGAACATTTCACTCTCCGATAACGGTAAGAACTACTGGGGAACCTACGTCCAAGATGACTGGAAAGTCTCGTCCAAACTTACCCTGAATCTAGGTTTGCGGTGGGACTTCTTCGGATTGGTTTATGACCACTATGCTAAGCAGGCGAACTTTGTGCCTTTCGGTCCCCCGACCGGTTCGCCCATGTACATCATTCCCCAGAGTTCCTTGGCCAATCAACTGTCGCCAAGCTTTACCAGTCAATTGGCCTCACAGGGAATAGCGCTGGCAATTACGAACAAGTACGGTAAGGGCTTGGGGAATTCGCAAAAGACAAATTTCGCACCCCGGTTCGGCTTTGCATATCAAGTGACGCCGAAGTTCGTTGCTCGTGGCGGATTTGGCATTTTCTACAACGGATTCGAGAACCGGGGATACTCGCCCAATCTTGGCGAGAACTATCCATTCCAGTTCTCGTTCCAGTTCCAGCAAAAGAACGACGCCACGCCGATCAATGATTTTGCTGGGTGCGCGACGGCAACCCCGACAGGGGGACCAACTCTGGAAACCGGTTTCAGCTGCATTCCCCTAGATCCACTCTTGGTGAATGCAACCGGACTGCAACTGCGCGGCATTCAATTCGATTACAAAACACCCTACTCAATGGGCGGGAACTTTACATTGCAATACCAACTCCGTCCATCGCTATCAGTTCAGGCAGGATATGTGACTACGTTGGGACGTCACCTGGAGGTGTTCCCAGGATCGAATCGGCCAACCGCAATATTACCGCCCAATACCACGCTCACCGGAGTGAGCGCACTGCCGTCTTCCCAAGGTGGTTTGCAATGGCCCTTGTTTGCGCAGAACGCGAGCTATGCGGCAACTTGGGGCAGCAGCTACTACCATGGCCTGCAAACAAATGTGCAGAAGAAGTTCAGCAACGGCCTGAACTTCCTCCTGGCGTATACGTATTCCAAGGTACGTTCTGACGCATTGGATCTCCTGAACGGATTCTCTGGAAATGGTTACCGCGCTCCTTACGTTCCGGGTGTCGGAATCCACGCTGACTACGGATTGGCGAACTTCGATATTCGAAACGTGCTCCACTTCAGCGGGGGCTATGAACTGCCATTCGGCAAAGGTAAGCAGTATATGAACGATGCCAGTGGCGCAAAGAATGCGGTAATTGGTGGCTGGGCGATTGTATGGGCTGCGACCATGCAAGGAGGTCAACCGTTCAAGATTGACTGCCCATCTGCAACTGCGGCCGGAAGCAGTTGCTACGCGTTTGTCCTGCCCGGGAAGAATCCCAGAACCTCCATCCATATCAACCCGGATGGCAACCCGGCCATGCTTAATGCAGCGGCGTTTGCACAGCCCTGCGAAGTCGGAAGCCCAGGCACACCAGTCGGTTGCGTTGTGGAAACTACTCCGGCCGGTATACTGGGCGGAAACCAGCCCTCTCAGATTGCAGGTCCGGCATTCTATCGTTGGGATCTGTCGTTGTTTAAGAACTTCCAATTGACAGAGCGCATGAGGCTGGAATTCAGGTCTGAGTTCTTCAACATCCTCAATCATCCGAACTTCAACTATCCTGGGTTCGGCGGCAACGGCGTGAATGCTGTATCCGGTTCCACCAACTTCAACAACAGTACCTTCGGCGAGATTGGCTCTACGCGCGACAATCCTCTAGACCCGCGTGAGATCCAGTTCGCTCTGAAGTTGTACTTCTAAACTCGGAACTCCCGGCGTGGCTGCGGTCGCGCCGGGAGCAGTAGTGCGAGTAGCAAGTTCGCACTTTCCAGTTCTTATGCCAGTCGAGTAGAGCGCTTGGAACTAGCAACTAACAACTTGAGCAGGTGCTAACATACGGTTGCTGTGATCTCCCGGTTGATTTGGCTTTGCACGATCCCTCTCTGGGCATTGGCGCCCGCTCTGGGTGCGGAGATTGATCAGAAGCAGCAACTTCAGCAGAAGTTTCAGGAAGCAGTCGAGTTGTACGATTCCAACCACCTCAACGAGGCGGCCGCGCGACTCGAGGGGCTTGTGCGTCAACTCCCGGAAAGCTTCGATGTTCACGAGTTGCTGGGAATGGTCTACTCCTCCCAGGGCCGCGAGCAGGACGCCAACGGGCACCTGCAGAAGGCGGCGCGATTGAACCCCAACTCAGCTGCGGCGCGAACTAACCTTGCAACAAATCTCGTCAAGCTGCACCAACTCGCACCAGCGGAACTGGAATTCAAAAAGGCTCAGGCACTGGAGCCATCGAGCTACGATACTAATCACAATCTAGGCGAATTTTATCTCGCTGCCGGGAAATTACCGCAGGCGATCGCTCCTCTCGAAAAGGCATACGAGATCAAGCCGGATGCATACGACAACGGCTACAATCTCGCGCTCGCGTACCAGGAGACAGGCCAGAATGCCTCGGCAAAGCGCGTTGCGCAAGATCTCCTCGCACGGCGAGACACCGCTGAGTTGCACAACCTGCTGGGTGATATTGAGGAAAAGAGCCAGCACTTCCTGGCTGCCGAGCACGAATATGAAACTGCTGCGCACATGGACCCGAGCGAAAGCAACCTTTTCGATTGGGCAAGCGAATTGTTGCTGCACCGTACGCTCGATCCGGCTGTCGACCTGTTTCAGCGTGCCGTTGAACGCTATCCCAATTCGCCGCGTTTGATCATTGGACTTGGCATGGCTCTGTATTCGCGGGGGAACTACGATCAGGCAGTTAAAGCGTTGCTGCGTGGCGCAGATCTGAGCCCCTCCGATTCGAATTGCTACTACTTTCTCTCCAAGGCTTATGACAGCTCGCCCGGGCAGGCGGATGAGGTCATTCAGCATTTCCGCCGATTCATGGAGTTGCAGCCTCAGAACGCTAAGGCTCCTTATTATTACGCGATGAGCGTCTGGAAGGGGCGGCGGGCGCAGGATGCAAGCGTCGACTTTCAGCAGATCGAGTCTTTGCTGAAGAGATCCGTCAAACTTGACCCAAAGTTTCCGGAAGCACATCTGCAACTCGGGAATCTTTACTCAGACCAGAAGAAATACGAGACCGCGGTGCCGGAGTACGAGCGTGCGATTGCCTTGAACGGCGATTTGGCGGATGCGCATTATCGGTTGGGACAGGCTTACGTGCATTTAGGCCGAAAGGACGAGGCGCAGCAACAGTTGATGATTTACCAGAAGCTGCGGGCGCAACATCTTGCGGACTTGGAGCGGCAGCGGGCCGATGTTCGTCAATTTGTCATTTCCGAAAAGAAGAGTGATGCGGAAGGCAAGCAATGAGGCGTTTGAAGACACTCAGCGATCAGATTGCGCGCACGCGTCGCGAGTTCTTGCGCGATGCGACTGGCGTCGCTCTTGGCTCGACGCTATTGCGTTCGCCGCTGGCACGAGCAGCCTCTCTTCCACGCAATAAAAAAGTTGTGGTGATCACGTTCGGCGGGGGAGCGCGGGATCAGGAAACCTTTGCGCCTGAAGGCCAGGAGAACGTCCCTAACATGCTGCGCGATCTTATTCCGCGCGCGAGTTTCTTTACGCAGGTGGTCAACCATGGCATTCTCGGACACTATGTCGCCACCGCAAGTCTGGCCACAGGAGCCTACGAGACCTTCAATAACTTCGCTTCGGTTGCTCCGGAAAATCCGACCGTATTCGAGTACTACCGCAAGGACCTGAAGCGACCCTCGTCCGACACTTGGGTTGTAGCTCCCAGCAACGGGTTCAATCGAATCGGTGAAAGTAGCCATCGCTCGTATGGAATGGGCTTGGGAGCGCGCGTGATTCTTCCCAAGCATCTGCTGACTGCAGCGATGTCCAGCGGCCATACCGATTACGAACACTTGCTGCGCGACAATTACGAGACACCGTATTTCACGCCCGAGTTGGCGGGTGGCGGCGAGGTTGAACTGCAACAACTCGAGGACTTGCTCAAGCTCTCCGTAACCGACTTCAAAGCCCACGCGCGCACGCTTTCCAGCCCGGACGAGTTGTCGGTCTACATCGCGCGTCAATTAATGCGGCAAGTCGCGCCTAGCCTGCTGTGGATCACGATGCATGACATCGACATCGCTCACGCGGGAACGTACTCGTTGTACGTCGAAGGAATACGCCGTACCGACCGGTTGTGCACGGAAGTGTGGAAGATGATCGAGAGTGAGCCGGAATATGCAGGCAAGACGACGCTACTGGTCCTGCCGGATTTCGGGCGCGATGCCGACGGCGATCCTGGGGGCAATGGGTTTCAGCACCACCGTACTGGCGATCCGCTTTCGCGCACCACCTGGCTAATGGCGGTCGGGCCTGGCATCCGCGAAGGCGTAGTTCACGATCGGCCGGTAGATTCGACGGATCTGGTCCCTACGATCGGATCGATCTTTGGTTTTTCGGCGAACTATTCGCAAGGGAAGCCGATACAGGAAATTGCTTAATGCTGCCGAGTGAACTCAAAGCCGAGCAGTTCAGCGCATACCCACCAGGCTCGAAGGCGCTGGCGAGAGAATACGTGGAAACCCTGCGGGATCTGCCTTTGAGCTTTGTGCCGGGGCTGCTCCGTGAGTTGATCGAATACGACTACAAATTTCCCGCGGAGCGGAGGGCACTGGAAAAAGAGCTGAATAACCTCGCAAAGCTTTCGACGGACGATCGAAAGCAGTGGATGCAGGGCTTCGCTTCCATCAGTACGTCCTCAAAGCTCGAACATTTCGACTGGATTAATTTGCCTGCGCAATTCGTGGAACAGCTATCGGCGCATCTTTGGGCGACCCACCAACTCGATGCATCCCGAGCGGCGGCGACAAGTTATGCCGATCGTCTCAACGCTGCAGTCCCGCCGCAAGAGCCGGTGATTCCAAGACTCGGCATTGCGGTTATCGGCGAGGGAGTCGATTCTTACAGTGAGCCGCTGTTTCGTAAGCTGCGTCCGCACGGGGCTTACTTCTCCAAGGTGAATCCAGAAAATGGGCTCGATGTACTGCTGGACGCGGTTGCGGAGCGCGCAAAGAAGCATGGCGGAGACTATCTCCACTGGTACATAGACGGTGGCGAGCCCGGGGCCTACGACAAGACGATTACAGGAGTCTCCTATGAGCGGCTTGAACCGGTCCGGAACGCGCTCCTTCAGAAAATGCACTCGGAACTGACCAAGCCCGGCATGGGACCGGAGATGCTGCGAACGGTGATGGCGGAGTTGCGCCCGGCTGATCTCGGCATGACTTCCAGCGATCCGGTTCTGGCGCGGTTCCAGGTGAAAGTGCTGACGGAAGGATCGGGCACGCAGATCTTCAGCACCAGCTTTGCGCAATGGGCGGCGCGGGAGGCGTTGCGACGCGCCGAGCCGGTGATCTTATTAGTACGTTTCGCGCCCAGGCAGCGTCAGAAGCCCATGAGTGAAATGCTTGCGCCGAATGCAGAGCGCCCTGAATTGGATCCTGTTGGCTCGCTCGTCGACGCGGACATGGGGGCTTACTACAACTGGATCAACCAGCAGCGGCTGACGGGGGGCGAGAAGTCATCGTTCCTGGCGTGGTTCGAAGGGCATAACACCGCGGTTCTCATCGGTTCCACGGTGCCGCGCGGGACCGAGTCGAGCGATCCAACGACTATGAAGCAGTTGCTTTCCTGGATTTCGTAATCATTCGTACACCTGGGCATTACCTACATTTGATCCTGAAAGGACTTCCTGAATGGACCGACGCAACTTTATTCGCACCACGAGCACCCTTCTTGCCGGAGCGCATCTGGCGCCGCGTGCGCTAGGAGAAGCTGCGGGCACGACTACTCCCGGCGGACGAATGATTCTGCCGATCAATCGCGGATGGCGTTTCAGTCCTAAGTTTGTGGAGGGTGGGCACGATAAAAGTTTCGACGATTCCGGCTTCGACCGTGTTGTCGTGCCGCATACCAACAAGCGCCTGCCGTGGCACGGGTTCGATGAGAAGGGCTATGAGTTCGTATCCCTATATCGGCGCCGGTTTAAGTTGCTGGCGGAGGCAAAGGGCAAGCGTGTCTTCGTGGACTTCGAAGGCGTGATGACCGCGTCGACCGTGTGGATCAACGGCACGCGCCTCGGTGAGTACAAAGGGGGATACACGCCGTTCTCGTTCGAACTGACGCCCCACCTCGATTGGGACGGAGAAAACGTCTTGGCAGTGGATGTGGATTCGAGCGAGCGGCCGGATATTCCGCCGTTTGGATATGAGATTGACTACTTGACCTTTGGCGGGATTTACCGCGAGGTCGCATTGCGAGTAGTTCCAGAGACATTCATCGAGAACATCTTCGTTCGTCCCAAGGACGTGCTCAGCGGCAAGCCGTCTGTGGACGTCGAATGCTCTCTGGAGAACGCAACAACCTCTCGCAAACCTCTCTCGGTTGAAGTCGAACTGCTGGATGGCAATCAGACGATTCGGAAAGCGAGTCAGAAAATTGCGGCGGCCGCTTCGCGCAAGTCTACCGGGCAGACCTCGCCAGACGCGACGACTAACTCCTCGGTCGTCGTCAGCCTTGTGGATCTTGCCGGCATCAAGCTCTGGGACCTCACCGACCGCAATCTGTACAGCATTCGTGTCCATCTAGTGGAAGGAGCACAAGTTCTCGACGAGGATTCCCGCCGTTTTGGCTTTCGCAAAGCTGAATTCACCGACCACGGATTCGAACTGAATGGCAAGGTGATTAAGCTGCGCGGGCTCGACCGTCACCAGACATTCCCCTGGGTCGGCCAGGCGATGCCGGGCCGCGTGCAGCGCCGCGACGCCGACATTCTGCGGAACAAGCTTCACTGTAATATCGTGCGGACCTCTCACTATCCCCAATCGCGGCACTTCCTCGATGCCTGCGACGAGATGGGACTCTTGGTTCTCGAGGAAATCCCCGGCTGGCAGCATATTGGGGACCAAGCATGGAAAGACATCTCTGTCGACAATGTGCGCCGCATGATTCGCCGTGACTGGAACCATCCATCAATCGTGCTATGGGGCGTGCGTATTAACGAGTCGAAAGATGATCATGATTTTTATACCCGCACCAACGCGACGGCGCATCAACTTGATCCCTCGCGTCAGACCGGTGGTATCCGCTATTTCCAGGAATCAGAGTTCCTGGAAGACGTGTTCACGATGAACGATTTCGGATTTCCGCTGAAGCCGCCGAATCATCCGCGATATCTGAACACAGAATTCGTGGGCCACACATTTCCCACGAAGACCATCGATAATACCGAGCGGCTGACAGAACACACGATGCGGCATGCACGGATTCACGACCAGCTGGCTTCAAATCCGCAATATTCAGGCGGCATCGGCTGGTGCGCTTTTGACTACAACACGCACGGCAATTTCGGCTCTGGCGACCGCATTTGCTATCACGGGGTCACCGACATTTTCCGCGAGCCCAAACCGGCTGCAGGTTTCTACAAGTCGCAATGCGATCCCTCCGAAGAGGTCGTACTTGAGCCGGCATTCCACTGGGCACGGGGCGATGAGTCGGTGGGATTCACGAAAGCTGTGTTCTGCTCCAACTGCGATCACCTGAAGGTCTACATCAATGACAAGCTGATTGCTGAGGCCGATCCTGATCGCCAGCAATTCCAGCACCTGCGTTACGCGCCCTTTACTGTGGACGCTGGCTCTGGCCTTCGTCATGGCTGGGGTGACCTGCGGGTCGAAGGCTACATCGGCGGCAAGAAAGTTATCGAAAAGAAGATGTCGGGCAGGGGAGTGGATACGAAGTTCACCATTACTCCAGATGACGCTGAACTGATCGGCGACGGCGCTGACTCGACTCGGGTGGTGTTGCGCGTCACTGATGAGTTTGGCGCAATCCGTCCTTTTGCCAATGATGTCATCAAGCTGGAACTCGAAGGCCATGCCGAACTCATCGGCGACAACCCGTTTTCGTTGATCGGAGGCACAGGCGCGATCTGGGTCCGTGCTAAAGAGCAGGCCGGGACCGTGCAGTTGACCGCGATCCATCCCGTGTTGGGTGAGCAGCGACTGAGTTTCCGGATATCCGAGGCTGCGAACGAGAAGGCCTGACTCGGTTTTAAGTCGCCGAACAGCGGATATGTTTGCGGGTGAGGGTAATCTGCCCGCGTCCCGCACACCCCGTTACCGCAATGTGCTCCCCGCGGGCGGCGGTTGCCTTCCAGTCAGCAACTCCGTGGATCGGGACGGCGTTCGCGAGTTAGTGAGTGCGGGCGCTCGCTTGAACGTTGCCGAAAGATTTGCCGGCAAGTTCTCGGAAGCTCCCTACTTCTTAAATTACGAGCGTCGGCCCTGGCCATAGAATTGGCCTTGGGCGAACTGGATGGGGAACCGTTATCGTTCTCCGGCTTGGTGCGACATATGGACGCTGAACTGGCGCAGCATGCAAATGCGAAGGATGTGGGGCGAGCTGGGTAATTCGATTCCTTGCATTTCTGAACCTCGTTGCTGGACTGTCGCGTACGCTGCCCTTACAATTAAGAAAAGCAAGAGCGGCATAAAAGATCTTTGGCGCAGCCTTTTCCTGCCATTCCGGCGCGTCGGAAACCCAATTGCTGCGAACGCTTGATTTGTAAAGATGGGCGCGTAGCTCAGTTGGTAGAGCAATGCCCTTTTAAGGCATGGGTCGCAGGTTCGAGTCCTGCCGCGCTCACCATGATTTCAATAACTTGCGAACTGATCGTTTCCGGTGGTGGGAACGGAAGGGAACAGTTCCGGTTTTCTGCCGCGCTGGATCATTTCGACTACTCTTCGCTGAGCTTCCCGTTTTGCTGGAGTCATTGCCTGAGCATAGATGTCCAGCGTAATGAGACTGCTTGCATGTCTCATTAGCTCTTGCGTGACTTTCACGTCTTCGCCATTTGCTTTTAGCAAGGTGGCGTAGGTTCGTCGAAAGGTGTGCCAGCCGATTTTCTTTTGGATTCCCGCCCGCTTTGCGGCAGGCCGAATATGCCTGCGCAAGACCATTTCAGGCCAATATGGCTTTTGACCATTTGTGCTCGGACTAGCGAAAATCCAATCTCCCGGCTCGGTAAATAGGGTCAATGCACGCCACTTCAGCAGCGCGGTGGCAATATTAGGATCCAGAGGTAGAGGCTTGTAAGAGACCTCCGTTTTCATTTTGCCGACGACTTGGCATACGACCGATCTACTAAGGTTCATTTGAAGCGAATCGAAATCGATATCGCACCATTTGAGACCGATCAGTTCTGAAACACGCAATCCCGTACATGCTGCGAGGAAAACCATCGTGCGGCATGGTTCTCCAAGCTCTTGCAATAGGGAATGAATTTCGCCAACTTGCAGCACGTCAGGCGTTCGTTCTCGTTTTGCACTCTGGCGCACCAGGGTAAGCGGATTACGATCTGCCCATTCGTTGCGAATCGCGTGATTGAACAGAAGGTGCATGATGTTCCTGATTTTCGCCTTGCTTCCGTTGCTCAGAGGCAAATTATGCAACCAATCCTCGATTGCGACAGTTTTTACCTCAGAGATTCGACGCAGCCCCCAAATCGGCAAGATACGGTTCGTAATGTAGCTCCGATATGCCTGCTTTGTGGAGTGCGACTTGGTGGTTGTTTCGTCACTTAATTCTTTCTCGATGTAATGGCAAACAAGTTGTTCCACCGTCCTCGGTTGCCACCGATCTTGGTTGATACTGATACGTAGCGCTTCCACCGCCTTCAGTGCTTCAGATTTGGTTCGAAGCTCTTCAACGCTTGCGATAACAATCTTGCGATTGATTTTGCCGTTCGGAGTCTCGTCTCTCCATCGAAAAACCCAGACGGCAGGTGCTTGCTTCCGTACTTCACGTACCAAACATCCTTGCTTGTAACGCTTCCGATGCGTGAACATTCGTTCAAATCTCCTTTGTTCACGCGAACGGGTTGGCAGGCTGATTCTATCGAATTGCCCTGTGAGAATCGCAGATTTTCTGTGAGCGCACTGCTGCTCGTGTGCGCTGCGATTCGGAGCTGTTGCGGTGGGAGTTTCATTTTTCTTCTTTCGTTTCGTAGCGGCGGGTTGGTCGGGAACGGGTAAAGGTCGGCCAGGGGTGAGCGGAGCGAACCGCGTCAGTGGGCCTGCCCCTTGGGGGAGCCTGCGCCGTTCCGGTTTGCTGTGCGAAGAAGCGAAAGCAGAATTTGCCTGCGGATTGTTCGG
>Ga0134127_10003578_pt1 | contig 11190 bp, 8 predicted proteins | sample KB31753_FD_96459 | JGI IMG/M metagenome (GOLD analysis project Ga0134127, IMG submission 96459) | Terrestrial soil microbial communities with excess Nitrogen fertilizer from Kellogg Biological Station, Michigan, USA - KB3-175-3 | ecosystem: Environmental > Terrestrial > Soil > Unclassified ...
ATCAACTGCCGGAAGCTTTGGTAATCTTTCGCGAGATAGTTGATGTCCGGCTCAACCAGGACAGGTGGTTCGCAGTCGCACGTCGGAGCGCAGTCGAGATCTGAAGGGCAGTTGACCTTGAAAGAAAAACTGACGCGGTCGTAACGCGGATCGACGCCGGCCACGCCGTCCAGTCGCAACGTGTAGTTTGAAAAGTCTCCGTACTTGTCGAGTTTGATAACTACAAAGTCATCACGTTCCGGATCCGGATCGACGAACGGATCGACATCGACAACCTCGATGTTTGTAATGCGCTGTCCACCGTCGATCTTGAAGTAACTTTCCAGCCCCGGTTGATTGATCTGCAACTCAGTCGGCAGCTTGCCGAGAAAATACGCGTGGAGGGTCACCTGGTCGTCGAGCACCTCGACGTAGTCGAGCCCGTTCAGGTAATTCACGCGTCTTACTTCTTCGCGACGATCATCCTGTTGACAACAAAGACTCATCGCTCCTCCTGTCAGATAGCCCGCGTCAACGTCAGGCTTTGCTGTTCGTTTGTGCGCCGGATCGAGTAACTGAGATCGACGGTGAGTGTGGAATCGGTGCTGATCACCTCGAGGTTTTGCAGTTGAATGACATCGCCCAGCCACTGCTGCACCGCGGCCTGCATAGTGAATTGCAGAGTCGCAGCGACCTCGGGGCTGTTTGGGGCGAATATCAATTGCAGCACTCCGCTGCCGAAGGTCGGGCGATTAACCCGTTCACCGGGGCTGGTAAAGATGAGTTCCTCCAGCATCTGGCGGATGTGCTGGCTCTCGTTACACGAAGCGGTTTGCCCGCGGCCATCAAACTCAAATGGGAAATTGATGTTCATCTCTTCAACTTCCAATCACTCGCGCTTGCACCGTCTTGACTGTCGGTGGCCCTTGCGGAATTTGCTCCACACTCTGGCAAATGCCTGGTCCAGGACCCGGAGTCGGCAACAGCGCCGCCGGCAATCCATTCACGAGGAACCGCGTCGACGGCATCAGCCATTTGATCGTCACGCACGGTTGCGGTTTTGTGCCGGAGGGAGCCGGAACCTGAAATGGACAACCGGCAACCGTGGCTAGTGGAACAGGTGGCGGCGACACTGTCGCTATCGGTTGGCCACTTACAAGGACGCGTGGTTGCGTCGGCGGAATGGTTGCCGTGCCTGCCTGATGAAAGCAGGACATCACAGCGTTAACGTGCATTAACAAGCCGGGCATGGCCCCTCCTATTTCAGTATCGTCAGGGCGCCGACGTTGAAGTCGATCGCCGTGCCAATCATCGTGATCATTGCGCCTTTGCCGTTTGATAGATATATGCCGGAGTCGTTGACGACGATCATCGCTCCCGTTGTGCTCTTCAGAATGATTCCACCGGTGACGGGTGACGGCGGCATGTCGCTGACGAGGATCATGTGTTGCAGCAGCGACTGAATACAGATGTTTGGATCGGCGGGGTTACCCGCCAGGGCCAACGGCGGCACATTACTCGGGGCGAATCGACAACCGGTCCAGATCGGTTTCCCCGGATCGCCATGTTCGAATTCAACCCAAACGCCGGCGCCGATCGGCGGCACCATGTAAACACCCATCGGCGGTCCGGTTGGACCAGCCAGCGGCGCACACGCCTCACACCAACTGGATGGAGTTAGTCCGAGCACGTCCGGCACAATGCACATGATTCGTCCGCGCAATTCAGGATCGACATTCTGTACCACCGTGCCGCGGTACTTTCCGTAAAACCGTTGTGATTCGTTCATACCGGTACTTTTGGCGTCAGCGAGATCTGTCCGTCGCGACTGAGTTGAAAATTCTGTTTGTACTCACCGCGCTTGATGTTGTGAGTGACGCTGTTTACGTAATAGAGCCCGTCGTAAGCGATGCCTGCGCCGCGCACGCCAACCATCATTCGCGATTTCAGTGCGCGGCCGTAACGGACCACGTCGAGCGAACCCGATACGCTGATCGAGTCAGACGCATTGAAAGTCATGCCGAGGATTTCCTGGATCGCTTTAGTCGTACTTCGATCCGCGCCCTGTTTGACAAACTCCAACTTCGAAGGCAGCGCGATCTTCGCGCCCATCGGCGGACGCAGCACACTCAAGTTAGGAACGGGAATCGGAATCGGTATCTTGCCTGTGGCTGGATCCATGATGGTGTAGACAAAGATCTTCTTCGCGAGCCCATCGAAACTGAACGTCAACGACTCTACGTTCGTGTGCGCGTCCATGTTGATATTGAGAGCGGGCTGCGGCACCGGGATGCGTATGTCCGGTCCAAAGTAAGCAATGCTCTGGAGCGGCAGTGGACCGGGCTCGACGTAAAAGACGTAACCAGCCTCACGCGCGAGACGCTGAATGTAGGCGCGGTCGGTGCCTTCGAGGTGTGACGGAATCTCCTTCGTCGGAATTGGGATGTCAGGCGGAATCGGAGGAATCACAATGGGCACGATGCCGAAGACGAGATACTTCGCCAGCATCAAATAGACTCGGGCCACCTCAGGCATCGCCGGATAACGCATGAAAGGCATTTCGAGCAGGTCCATCAGGATGCTGAGGTCTTCGCCGGTGACAGTCAGGGTCGACTGGCCCGGATCGTTGCTCGGTGTGAGTTCCTGACGTGTGATCATTCCGTCCATGATCACGTTGGGTGAACCGTTAACCGTGACGATGATTACCACTCGCGTGATCACCGGATCGAAGTAGCCCGCCGGCAACAACGTTTTGAGTAGCGGCGAGTTTTTACTCACGGCGAAGGTCAACTGGAATCCGCTTTGTTCTTTCGAGCTTGTCACCTGCACGCTCGTAATCGCATCCATGACAGACTGCGGCGCCGGCACCGGCACTGCTGGTCCAATCATTAATGTCAGGTGTACTCCTTTAAGCATTCGGGGTTCCGGGAATTCCTTCTGGTAACGTGATGCGCAGTTTGCGACCCACGGTTTCAGTCAACTCTTCTGGTTGCATGGCAGAATTCGCATCGGCAATGCGCCAGAACGCTTCCGGATCGTCCATGTAAGTGGCGGCGATGTTGTCGAGGCGCTCGTCTTCAGTCACGACGTGTTCCACCAGCAGCTCGAAGCGTTCTGCCGGTGGCACGAACCGGCGTCGCAGGTAAACCTCGGTCTGTCCGCCGGCGGTCTTCAGCGTGGCGGTCTCGATGCCGTAATAACGGCTGGTGGGTGGAAAGTTATAAGTAGGCATGGCTGACCTCAGGGAATACCAGTGATTCCAAGCGCTCCGAAAGCTTTCGACTTGCCTTGCTGTGCGAGCTGTTCTTTTGCGCGCAGGTAACTCATGAAGAGCCCGCCGCTTCGTTCTTCAAACGGCACGTCGTCAATCGTCAGCACTCGCATCCCCAAACTGAGCTTGGCGCGAATCGGATTGAGCGACACATCGAACGCTTCTTCAGTTACCGTGAACTCGGTAATGCGCACCGGCGCGATGCGCTTTGGACCAAACACGAAGACGGTTAGATCCGCTTCCGCGGCAACGATCTCGAGGCTGCCGGAGGCGGCCGCTGCGTTGTTGTCCTGCAGCGTCGTGCTGAACGGATAGATCAGTGTTTCAAGCGCGGCGAGAATCGCGTGCAAGCCTGATTGCGTGATGTTGCTGTCGGCGACTTCAAGCTGATCCGTAGCGTCGATTTCCGCTTCAACTTTGATCGTCTCGACGGGCGGGCCTTTCAGTCGAAACGCTTCGATCCGGTCACCGCTTTCACCGCCGACGCCCTTGATCTGGAAGCTGCGACTCAGCGTCTCAGGGTTGTATTGGAGTGGGATCACGCGCACGACCGCGCCCGTCTTGGCCTTGAGCACGACGATGCCTCCTTTAAGAATTCGCGGTGATCCTGGAAAAGTGCTCACTATGATGTTTCCTTCTTATTTAGCTCCGCCGGCGGCAGCCGCAGTCGCGGGCTTGCCGGTGACTTTCGTTCTGAACGTGTTAGTCAACTCGTCAATCTTGCTCATGATTTCCTTCAGCGCTTCGTCCTCGCGAGTGCGTATGGCATCCACCTCTTTGACGGTGTACTTACCCTCAACTTGCGCGTAAGAAATCTCGTGCCAACTCTTGTTGCTCTTGATCCCGCTGTTGACATCAGCGCGCATGCGGACGAGATTCTTCTCCATGTCGCCCAGCCCTTGTAGCGCTGCTTTGATTTCGGCTTTAACTGTCGGTGAAGCTTTCGTATAGAGGACCAACATCTCATTTAACTGGGGCATCTTCGAGATGCGATCGAGAGCCACGAGGTGATCGGTGGCGAGCGCCGGTTTCGTGCCCAACGCTTCCCACGCCTCTTTGGTCATCACCTGGTCAATGTTGAGCGAGGACTTACCGCGATAGTTCCGACCTTCGGTCCGGAATACGTCCATCACGTCTTTGCTGGCCTCACGCAGAGCGACGGCGGCGCGTTCTTTTTGCGTTAACAGCGTTTCCAGTGGGCCACCGAGGAACTTCGCTGTTTCCTCGGACGATTGAGCTTCCTCCAGGAGTTCCCACGTTTTCTTGCGCCACGCGAGAAATTCTTTTTCCGCGCTGCTGAGTGGTTGTCCTGGCTTCAACTTTTCGAGCGCTTCAAGACGGTCTTCGATATTCTTGAGCTTCTCGATGCGCGCCATCTCGCCCTTGAGACTGCCGGGAACTTCTTTCGGCTTAGCGAGTAACTCGGTCAAATTCTTGCGTGCAGTTACGGATGACGTCTGAGACGACCTGATGTCCGCGCGCATCTCCTGGATCTTGCCTTCGACTCTTTCGAGATCTGCCGCCGCCTTGTTGCGCTCGGCGACGTCCATCACCTTCGCTTCTTTCTTGGCGGCCTTCGTCGCAGCGCCGGCCGCTTGAGTGGCCTTGCCTGCCTGCTTGGACTCGGCCGACGCTACTTTCTCGGCGATGGTGTCGATTGCCTTGTCGAGGTTGTTCCGGCGCTTATAGAGGAAACCTCGCAGGAACGCCTCGTCGTATTCGTTGACCTTCTTCAAACGGTCGAGCAGGTGTTCCAGCCGTTGGACTTGCGCGGCGGTTGCTTCTTCGGGCCAGCACGGCGTGTTGCACTTCTTCAAGACCGTCGCCGCGAGATTGTTTTCTTTCAGCGCCTGACGCAGCGGAGCGTTCTTAACCAGCATCTCTTCGGTCGCAGGGGTCATCGCACCTTGCACCGTTTTCAGCGCTTGCACTTCTTCTTTCGCTACCGCTTCTACCTGGCGTTCAACCGCGGGCATGAGCGCCTTGGCCGTCTCTTTCTCGGTCATGCCGAGATCTTTGAGTACTGTCTCCATCTGTTTCAGTACTTTCGGATCCTCAATCGCTCGCCCGCCCTTGATTTCCCTTGCACCCCAGTCAAATAACTTCGCGCCAGTGCTGCCCGGTGCAAGGCCCATGTAGATCTTGTACACACGTGCGGCCTCGCTACCCTTAAGGTTGTATTCCCTGGCGATCTTGGCGGCGGATACCGCGCCCTTGCCCAACTTGAATGCTTTCGCAATACCCGGAAGCAGGATGGCCACGCCGATGATGGTGCGCTCCGTGGTCGTGAGCGGATGACCAAAGAGATCGCGACCCCCTACTACCTCGGCAATCGCGACCCCTTGTCCGAGGAAGGGAACGAATCCAACAGCGATCTCACTGGCGGTCTGCCACGCAGGAATGTCGACCTTGTGTTCCTGTCGCTCGAACTCAGGGTGTGACATCGTGAGATGGAGCGCCTTGAGCTGGTCCGGATTCTGATTGAGGTAAAGAACGAAATCGTCTTTGACGCTCGTCTTATTGAAACCCTCGGGATCTTTCATGAGACGTTCAATTTGACTGTGCAGGAAGTCGCTGGCGATCTTTTGGCGAATGATCTTCTCGGCAGGACTTGCCTGAATCAGGTACCCCACTTCAACAACCTCGCCGGTCGTTTCTGAAATCTGCTCACCCGTGGAAAAGCCGCGCGCGGGTTGTACGGGATAAATGCGATCGATGGAGAAGTCGATAGCTTTCTTGAGTTTTTCTTCGGCCTTGTTGAAAGCCTCATTTCGTCGCTTCTCTCGAAGATCCTCCATTGCCCGAAGGGAACTCTTGTGAACCTCTTCTGCGAAGATGTTCACGTAGGCTTGGCTCCAAATATCCACCGGGTCCTTCTTCGCGAGTTTTTCATCAGATTGTTTATCCACCCAGGCGCTATAGCGGTGCCAGGTTTCGTAGAGGCGTGATTGTTCTTCCTTGGGCTTGGATGAAACGTCGCTCAACATGCGATGCGCGAACAACTGGAATTCCTCTCGCGGAGTCTTCTTGTTGATTTCTTCGTAAGTTTTTTCAGCCTGCGCCTGCGCCCATTTCCACAGAGTCTCGGGATCATCATGCTTATCGATATTGGTGTAGACTTCGTGGTAATAAAGGCGGGCCGCGCTCCCTGTTGTTCCCTCCATCTTCTCGAACGAAAGCGGAACATGTTCCTCAAACCTTCGCCGTTTTTCGCGACGGGCCAGAGCGGCAGTGTCCTTGGTCGTGGAACTGGCGGACACAGTTTCCCCCTTGCCCACCTGGCCCCATCCACCGTACATGAGACCGCGCTTTACAGGAGTGATGTCGACACCGATTTGAAGATTCCCCCACATTGGATCCGTCAACGTCCCGGCTGCCAGTTCTGCGGCCTGCTTCAGTGTCTTGCCGGTGATGGGAATCGTCATGTTCAGTTCTTCGATAAGAATTCCAGTTGCTCCGACGTCGTAGTCCTTCGACATGCGCTCGTCAAGTGTGAGGGGAGCGATCTCTTTCTTGTCCTTGTCATCCTTTTTCTTGTCAATGTTGAACTTGTACTTGTCTTTCTCTCTCTCTATCTCGGCTTGTCTCGCTTCCTCTCGTTGCGCGGCGCTTCGCATGGGCTGACCCGGTGAGTAAAACTCGAGATGCATCTTGTCGCCTTCCATGACGATGCCGCGGTCAGGGTCTAACGGAACCATGTCGAAGTAAGCCAAGCCGGGACGCATCACTGATGGTAGTTCCTCACGCAGCGTCTCCCATAAACCAACGTTCTTCATGTTCATGGCGACACGGAACAGCTCTATCGGATCATTTTTCTCGAGGTCTTGCAGGATCTTTAGCGCTGCCATTGCTTCTTCGTCAGAGACGTACCAGTCGCCGGCGTCCGTGCTGAGCAAGCGACGGATGCGTGCGCCGGCGCTACCGCGCTTGTCCTGCGTTTGATCATTTGAGAGGGACCAGCCCATCCACGCGCCGAACGCGCCGCCGACGGCAACTGCGATCAAGCCAATCGGACCGGCGAGCAAGCCCAGCAGACCAACAGCGGCTCCAATGAAGCCACCAAGCACCGCCCAACCGGCGCCTCTATTCAATCCTCGTGAACGAGCGGAAGGTTTTGTCGTGACTGGACCAGGCGTGATTACGTCGAGCGCCAGGCGATCGGCTTCGACTTCCGCACTCGATGTCTCCGGTTCGACGCGCAACTCTTCATTCAACGACAACGGATGGCGAGATTGCTGGACCACGTGAGTGAGTTCGTGCGCAATCAGAGTCAGACCGTGTGGCGTGTTTGGCTTGAAACTCGAGGCGTCGAAAAAGATGTCCTGGCCGTAGGTGTAGGCCAGAGCACCGAGAGACTTGGCGGAAGCATTTGCTTCGGAGTCGGTGTGCAGGCGGACGCCGGAGAAGTCGTGATTGAAACGAGCCTCCATGAAGTGCCGTAGCGGGGGCTGCAACGGTTGGCCTGTGCTTTGCGGCACGGTGTACGTAGCGTGCGAAAGGGAATTGTCGCCGGCATGGTGATTTGCTTTTCTGAAGATCGTTCCGTTGGTCTTCTTGCACTCTTCACATTCGCCACCCGCAACGGTGTGGTTGCCGCAGCCACACTGCCGTTGCAGCGACCCGCTGGTGTTCTTGCCGGCGGACGCGACGGTGTTGGATTTCGTCAGTTGTGTGGCGGCCTGTTTTGACATTTATTTACTCGGCGGCACACCAGTCTTGGCCAGCGTTTCAAACCACGCATGCAGCAGCGGGTGATTCGTCTTCATCCATTCGGGGTCGAGCTGATATTGCGAAAAAGCTTCGGCGAAGAACTCTTTCGGTTCACCGACAGCCACCTTCTCTTTGGAATATTTTGTGAAAGGCTGGATGTTGTTCTTCTTAACAAAGGCGTCGAACTTGGTCTGCACAGAGGACGACCCAACTAAATGGCCAAACTCGTGAGCGTAGATGTCTGCCTCCTCGGGCACGACACCTCCAGTACCACCCATGAACTGTGTTGGGTCGCCTCCGGTGAACGCACTGTCAAAAATGAGCACTGTCTTGTTTGAGCCGTACTGCGCAGCTCGACCGGCCACATCCGGTTCCTCAGCCCATGTCTTCTTGTCAGACTGGAGGGACACTGACATTCTCTGGCGGACCAACCTCGTGTACTTGATAACGTCCAGGGTCTTGCGCGCCATGGTTTCGAGAGCGATTTCCATGACTCTCAACTCGGCCGGCTTGAAGACTTTGAAGTCCACCAGCTGCTCAGGTTTGTATTTGTGAGCGTTCTTGAGTCGAGTCTTGGCGTCCGCATCGTCGAGCACTTTGATTTCGTAATTCTTGTACCACTCGGGCGTCTCGGCTTTGGCTTCCGCTTCGGTGTTCACGTTGCTTCGCATCTCCTCGACAGTGGTGCCTACAACGGGTACTTGCGGATACCGGATCTTCAACCACGCGGCGAACTTTTTCGGATCCTGGGCTTTGTCCGCGTACTCAGGCGAGCGCGCGACGTCGAGTTTGTTCGGATCAAACTGTGAGGCGCCAGTGCCCACTTCGCCGACGCGTTCCACATCGACGTCGTTGTTAGCTTGAAAGCGAAGCGTGTAAAGGACCTTGAGTGGTTTGTTTGGGACGATGACGATGGCATCAACTTCGGAGGTTCGAGTCCCTTTAAACTTTACGCCTTTAATGGTGTAAAACTTGAAATACGACTGTACGTAATACTTGACCGCGAACGCTTCCTCGGCACTGATTCCAGTCGGAAGATTAACCTTGCCGAGCGTGTCTCCTCCTATTTCATCCGGCGTTGTTTGTGCGCGTTCGACCAGGACGTCGGCATAATCCTTGGACCGGTAATCGGCAGGGACACGCTGGACTTCTGGTGAGTAAGTTCCCAGGAAACGAATGTCCAGCGACAAAACCTTTCCCTTCGTGTCTTTTTCGCCCTCGACGAAGAAAGACGTCTCACGAGTTGTGGTGACTTTCTTCTTCGTTGACGAAGTGCGAACCTTGAGTAGCTGGGAGAATTTAGTAGGTGCTTCTTTCTCCACCCAGCGGAAGAGGTATTTCTCCTCCTCTGGAAAAGCCCCGAAGTAATCCGCAAAAGCAGTGGGAAAATCGTTCATCGAGTAGGAGCTTATGCTCGACGAATAATTGCCGGGAGGTTTGGCCGGCGTAATCGCAGTCGTCATTCCGGCGCCAATAAAATCCACCATGACCGAGGGTAGACTGGTCGCAATGGTCGGATCCTTTGGCTCGAACGTGTATCTATAAAGTACGGGTTTACCGATGGGCGTGCTGTTGCGCGCCGGAATCTCTACGTTAACTACTGTCTTCGTTGTGAATCCGGTTGGCGGTTGCTTGGCCCAGAGCACAGAGAACATTGCATCCGACTCTTCCGGATTGGTGGTCAGCCGGCTAGTCCCGCTGCCCCAATGGAAGTCATAGGACTCCGCTACCTTCTGATACCAGTAGCCAGCCTTGAAACTATCTTCGAGGTTTGGGCGGGTGATGTTTCGTCCGGTTTCTTCGTAGTCCAGTTGCCTCGCAACAGCAGGCTGCCCGGTGTGTCGTTGTTGGACCACGTGGGCGAGTTCGTGAGCAATCAACCGTTGGGATGAAGTCGCAGAAGGATGATATTGGCCCTTGCCAAAGACGATGTCGCTTCCGACTGTGTAAGCGCGCGCGTTAACGTCGCGAGCAGATGCCGCCGCCTTGTCGTCGGTGTGAACTCGGACTTGGCTGAAGTCGTGACCGAAGCGGGTTTCCATCTGTGTGCGCGTGCCGGTGTCGAGTGGCGCACCCGATCGCGGCGCAGACTGAGTGGAATGTGAACTCGATTGCTCATCGGAGCTCATTGACGCGATCGACCGATTGTTCATCGCAAGGTCGGCAGCTCTGTCGGCTTCACGTTCGTGCTTGTCGCCCGGCTGTGTGGCAGTGAGCGAGTCGCGCGTGCGCAGTACGTCATGCGGTCGCGAACCCTGAATGCCCACACCACCAGTCTTTGCTGGTTTCGGTACTGGTGAAACTGTCGAGTTCGACTGTTTCTTACTATTTGAATCCAAGGCTCGCATCGTTTTTCAAGTCTTAGGCGCGCCGATCGCTCCATAAACAGAAGCTGCGATCCGGTGGCCCGTGTCCTGTGGTCCACTCTGTTGCTGAACTTGAATTGCATCGCCGGCGACACGTGGCAGCGCGCCGGCGCCGGCGATCTCGTTGGATAAACCGCCAGCAGTCAGTAGCCGGCCCAACTCGGTTTGCACTGCCGCTTGAAGGAGCGGTCGCTGGTCGTGCGCCAGGTCGAGACCGTCGAGTATCAGGCGATCGATGTGGAGGTTTATGTTCATACTTTTGGCGGCGCTCCAATCAGACGGAGTTCACCTTCGCTGAATCCTCTGTCGAGTTTGCGTAACTCGGCGCGCGCTGCGGACATGAGGATCGGCATCGTCACTGTTTGACCGTTTGAGGCGGCCATGAACGCCGCGTTCAGCGCGATGCTTTGAATGTTCCCGCCGGAAAGGCTGAGTCGGGCCAGGCGTTCGAAATCGAGATCCTTGGTGGGCGTTTCAACCGGCAGCGCTCGTTGCCAAATCAGCTTGCGCTCTTTGATTCCCGGGTAGGGAAGATTCACTACGAAACGCAGACGGCGCGCGAAGGCCGTGTCCAAGGCGCTCTTCATGTTGGTGGCGAGAATTGCGAGTCCGCTAAACGCTTCCATGCGCTGGAGCAGGTAGTTGATCTCGATGTTTGCGTAACGATCGTGACTGTCTTTCACTTCGCTGCGCTTACCAAAGAGAGCATCTGCTTCGTCGAAGAAGAGAATCGCCCCACCACGTTCGGCGGCGTCGAAAAGTCTGCGCAGGTTCTTTTCCGTCTCGCCGATGTATTTGCTAACGACGGCGGAAAGATCGATACGATACAGGTTCAACTGCAGGTCGTTCGCGATCACCTCCGCG
>Ga0134127_10003580_pt1 | contig 11188 bp, 10 predicted proteins | sample KB31753_FD_96459 | JGI IMG/M metagenome (GOLD analysis project Ga0134127, IMG submission 96459) | Terrestrial soil microbial communities with excess Nitrogen fertilizer from Kellogg Biological Station, Michigan, USA - KB3-175-3 | ecosystem: Environmental > Terrestrial > Soil > Unclassified ...
GATGCGGGAAAACCGCCTGTCCGGTTTGATGAGCGGGATGTGGAAACGGAAGCACGGTCTGGCTATTGAGGCACCGCCAAACGAAAGGGGCGGTTCAACGGATAGGCCCGACCTAAACTCACCACGCCACATCTCGACTCTACAAACTCCAAGTGCGATTGTAGCGGCGGTCTGTGACCGCCGAAATCGGGCCAGAATTGCACCTTGTTCGGCGCTCACAGAGCGCCGCTACAGTTCCTTGAACGGGCTGCTAAGGTCTCCAATTCCCATCCGCCGAACCGTCTCCCACCGGCGTGTAATGGCTCTACCTCTGCGAAGTGCTGGAGGCGGCCCTGTTCGAAGTGGTGGTGGTCAACGGATGGCATGGGCAAAAGGTTCCGGGTCGTAAGACCGACATGGCCGAGTGGGAGGTTTGGCGGCCAACGTGGCACTGGCGCGCAAGTTGGCGTTGCTGTTCCACCGACTGCTGCGCTATGGAACGGACTATGTAGAAAGAGGACTGCGAGTCTATGAAGCTAAAGTCTTGGAAACCAAAGCGCGTTACTCCGCAAACTGGCCAGCAAGCAAGGATTTGCTCTCGTCCTCATGCCCGCTAGACCGAGGTTCAGCCTCCACTTCCAGCGATGCACGCGCATTGGGACTATGAACTGTAGCAGCCGACGTCAGGAGGCTCTGATCTTCTTCTTCCAGAAAGTTTGAGCCTCCTTACGTCGGCTGCTACGGTTCATGGGAGGGGTGAGATCATAGCCTAAGTGTGCTCCGGCAGATGGGCTGGGAGCGGCGGCCCAACCGCGCCGATTATGGAGCGGGTTCTACCAATCCTTGAACACGCGCTGGTGTTTGTTTGTGCGCAGGATGGGGCGGAAGGGCATGTTCTTTTCGTCGGACTTGAGCATGTCGAGCAACTGCATCGCCTGCTGCGGAGTCATTCGGAGCATCTTCGCGCCTTGCTGGTCGGCGTCCTTTTCCTCGTCTTCCTTCTGCTGATCTGGTGAACCCTGCTGGCCCTGCTTGTCTTCGCCATCCTTCTTCTGCTGGTCGGCCGCCTTCTGTTCTTCCTCTTTCTTCTTTTGCTCCTCTTCCTTCTTCTTTTGCTCGTCCTGCTTTTGTTGCTCCTGCTGCTTCTGTTGGTCCTGTTTTTCCTGCTCCTGCTTTTGCGGGTCCTGCTGATCCTTGGATTGCTGGTCCTGCTTGTCCTTGTCCTTGTCTTGATCTTTGTTCTGCTGCTGCTGTTGTTGGTCTTTCCGATTCAACAGTTCCCACAGGTTGGTGAGCCAGGGGTTATTGGGGTAGAGCACCAGCCCATTGGTCACGTCTTTGCGCGCCTGGACGAGGTTTGTCCTGCAAAAGTTCGTCACGCCCATGTGAAAGAAGTCCTCGGGCGTTTGCGCCGGCGTTATCGCTAGGGCGGACGACACCAAACTAAGGCTGAGGAGCGCTGGTAATACGATTGATTTCACTGAGTCGATTGATTTGGTCTTCAAACTCTTTCCCGGCCGCGGAGTTTGTGCTGACGTGGCTCTGGAGAATCAGCAACGCACCCGCATAGTCGCGGAGCGCCACCCGTTTCGCGGCGTTCTCCATGGCCTTTCTGGCCTCTTCCCGCAGCCGAATGGCCCTCTCGACTTCCACCAGTTGCCGTTGCACGAAATCGAGGTTGAACCTGGCGTCGGCGTCGTCGCTCTGCAAGGCCACCGCGTTCTGGTAACTCTTCAGCGCTTCGTCCCAAACCTTCTTACGGCCGTCCAACTCCTTTATCCCTTCGCCCATTCGATAGCGCGTGTTGCCGAGGTTGTAATAGGCGCGCTGCTGAAGTTTCACATCGGAATTTGTGAGCGCGGCGTTGAGGTGCTGGAGCGCGGCGCCTAATTTGCCGCTCTGAAATGCCGCGGTACCGGCGTTGAAATGGAGGCGCGCGTCGTCCGGTTTTGGGATCAGGGCCTGTTCGTACTCCAACAGGGCTGCCTCGAACTTGCCCGATTCGTACTTCTCCAAAGCTTCGGCCGCTCCTGCCGACACGGAGAGCGGCGCCAAAAGCAGCAGCGCGAGCGTGGCGGCCTTGGCCACGACCGTCGCGGCGGCGCTCTTCCGCGAGTCTTTGCGTTCCGGCACGAGCATCTCGGCCAACAGTAGCACGAGTGCCAATCCCAACAACCACTGAAAGCGCTCGTGATGCCGCTTGATTTTCTGAGACGCCAGATCGCTTTTGGGCAAGGGCGCCAGACCGTGCTCGTAAAGGGTCTTCATCGTGTTGGCGCCCGCCAGCCGGACATAGAAGCCTCCCGGGGTCTGTTGGGCGATCTCCTGGAGCAATGTCTCATTCAGTTGGGAACGAACGGCGTTGCCATCCGGCCCTTTGATGAACTCGGTGCGCCCCTGCACATCGGTCGTGCGCAGCACGTCGCCGTTGGGTGTGCCGACGCCGACGGTGAAGATCACCATGCCATCCTTGGCGACCACCTTCGCCGCTTCGAGCGCTTCCCCGTCGTGGTCCTCGCCGTCGCTGAACAGAACGAGCACCTTGTGGTTCTCGTTGCCCTCCTTGAACGCGCCGCGCGCGGCCTGAATCGCCTCAGCCAGCGCGGTGCCGCCTTGCGGAATGATGTTGGCATCGAGCGCCTCGACGCTTTGGCGGAACGGCTCGTCATCGAGTGTCAGCGGGCACTGAAGAAAGGCGCTGCCGGCAAAGGCCACCAGGCCGAGCCGATCGGTCCTGGCCAGGCGCTTCAAGTCGAGCGCGGCCAGTTGCGCGCGACGGAGGCGGTTGGGCGCCACGTCTGTCGCCAGCATGCTTCGCGAGGTGTCGATGGCCACGACGATGTCCAGCCCCCGCGAATGCGCCTCCTCCCAGCTGAATCCAATCTGCGGCCGCGACAATGCCAGCAACAACAGGCCCACGGCTGCGACCAGCAACGCCATGCGTGCCTTCTGCCGCTCCGTCGCCACGCCCAGCGTGAGCGAAGGGAGCAGTCGAGCCGAAACGAACTTCGCGATGAGCCGCCGCTTTTCGCGCCACGTCCAGAAGAAGAAAGCGCCCATCGCTGCCAGCGCGGGCAACAAAAGCCAGAGGTAGAGCGGTTCCTCAAAGCGCATGGTTCCCACCTCTGTTTAGTGGGACAGGCATCTTGCCTGTCTCCGGGGCTTCCAGCCTGATTCTGCTTCGCGGGCAAGATGCCCGCGACGACAGGCTGGAAGCCTGTCCCACTAACGCGTGGCGCTTCAGGCGCGCAGCGATCGCCGTGCAAATCGTAATTCGTAAATCGCAAATCATAAACGCTACGGCAGTTTCCTCCACACCGTATGCCCCAGCAACACTTCAACCAGCAGCAGTCCCAGGCCCGGCAGCACGAGCCACGAGAACAGCTCATCAATATGAAGGAAGCGTTTCACTTCGACCTCGGTCTTCTCGAGCGAGTCGATGTCGTCGTAGATTTGCTGGAGCGTCTCCGTCCTGTCGGCCCGGTAGTACTTCCCGCCGGTCTTTTTTGCGATCTCGGTCAGCGTCTCTTCATCGATGTCGACCTTGACCGGATCGTAATAGCGCCGGCCGAAGATGTCCGTGCGCGGGAAGGGCGCCATGCCCCGGGTGCCGACGCCGATGGTGTAGACCTTCACGCCCAGGCTCTGCGCCGCCTCGGCGGCGGTCAGCGGCGGCACCTTCGGCACGGTGTTCTGTCCATCGGTCATCAAGATGACGATTTTGCTCTTCGATTTGAGGTCGCGCAGGCGGTTTACCGCGGCGGCAAGCCCGGCGCCAATGGCCGTGCCTTCCTCGATGGAGTGAAGCTGAAGGCGATCCACATTCATCGTGAGAAAATCGTGATCCAGCGTCATCGGCGCAGCGATGTATGCCTTGCCTGCGAACGCCACCAGGCCGATGCGGTCGTTGGGCCGGCGTTCGATGAATTTCTTCAACGTGTCTTTGGCGATGACAAGGCGATTCACCTGCTTGCCGGCCAGCTTGAAATCTTCCGACTCCATGCTGCCGGAAAGGTCGATGGCCACCACGATGTCCACGCCGCTGGCCTTGATGGAAGTCTCACTCTCGACGAATTGTGGACGCGCCAGGCCAAAGGCGAACAACCCCACGGCAAGCCAGCGCAGCGCTTCCAGCACGCGACTCGCGCCGGAACGGCCGATGTTTGCCACGCCGCGCGCCAATTCGACCGAGGAATAAAGGAACGCCGCGTCCTTCCCGAGTCGCGCCCGCCACCAGGCCACTGCGGGCAGCGCCAGCAGCAGCAAGAGAAACCAGGGATAGTCGAAGGTTAGGTGCACGGGAGAATCTATGATTTGCGCCTTACGGATTTGCGAGTCGCAGTGTCGGCGGGGGCGGGGGCGGGGGCGCAGGGTCCGCCCGGGGCGGTGGCGGAGGCGGCGAGGGAGTCTGCCCCACCAGGGACGGTCGCGGCGGCGGTGGAGGCAACGGCGACAGCGGGGGTGGCAATTGCGGAGGTGGCGGAGATGTTGGAGCCACGACAGCTTCGAACTGCGTTTCGTCGACGAGGCGAAGAGCAGAGTCGTGAAGTTCGTGTAGCGCCTGTTCGGTGGGTTCGAAGCGGGCGAACTTCACCAGGTCGCAACTCTCCAGGAACGCTCCGAGACTTTCCTTTTGATCCCGTGTCAGGTGCGGGCTGGTCCGCAATTCGATGAGAAACTCCTCAGTCGTCCGTTCTGGGGCGTGGAGCTTGAACCGTTCCTCGAGGTAGACCCGGGCGGTGTCTGAAACCATCGTGCAGAACAGTTTTGGGTCGCCGATAAAACGCAGCGCCTCTGCCAGCCTTTCTTTGGCCCGCACGTGAGGGGGGATGACAACGACGATTTTGGGAGCGAGCCGCTTGCGCCGCACGAGGAACCCTATGGTCAGCACGACGCCGAGGACCGCCAGCGCTGCCAGCGTCCACCAGAGCCAGGCCCAAGGGTCGGGCAAGGCGACCGGCGGCTTGATGGCGCGGATGTCGGCGGCAGCCGTGTTGGTGAGGTTGGTCGTCATGCCGTAGGCCCAGGGGACGCATCTTGCGGACTTCGTGTTGCGTATTGCGTGGCGCGTGTTGCGTCAAGCAGCGTTGGCTGCAAGCCGCTTGCCCTCCTTGACGCAACACGCAACACGCAACACGCAGCAGGTCCCTTCATCCCCTCAACCTCCTCTTCTCCCGCGTCTCGAAAAACTTCCCCAGCGCGGCCCCGTAAGGCTCGCCGGTGCGCAAGCGGATCGCGTCGATGTTCGCGGCGCGGAACGTGCGCGCCAGTTCGGTTTGCGCGCGCTCCTGGCGCTGCTTGAAGGCGGACCGGAGCCGGCCCACGCTCGTATTCACTTCAATGAGTTTTCCCGACTCGGCATCCTCCAGCATCAGCCGTCCCAGCGGCGGCAGTTCGAGTTCGAACCGATCGGTGATTTGCACCGCGACGACATCGTGCCGGCGATTCGCCTGGCGCAACGCACCGTAACATCCCAGCGACATGAGCGACTGGCCCGCGCTGTGCCCACCCGGCGTGACGCGTCGTGGCCCGGCAGTGGCCGGCTCCGTCTCATCCAGGAAATCCGAGATGACCACCGCAATCGCGCGATGGGAGGTGATGCGACTCAAAAAGTCCAAGGCCTTGGTCAGCTTCGTGCCTCGCCGTTTCGGTTCATAGAACAGGATTTCGCGGATGACGCGCAGGACGTGGCGCCGGCCCTTGCGCGGGGGCATGAACTTCTCGACTTCGTCGGTGAACAGGATGAGGCCGACCTTGTCATTGTTGCGAATGGCGGAAAAGGCGAGCACCGAAGCGATCTCGGCGGCCAACTCACGCTTTGACTGGTCGCCGGAGCCGAACAGGCCCGAGCCGCTCAAATCCACGATGAGCATGAGGGTCAACTCGCGCTCCTCGACGAACTTTTTAACGAAGGGATGGTTCATGCGCGCGGTGACGTTCCAATCGATGGCGCGCACTTCGTCGCCCGGCTGATATTCGCGCACCTCCTCGAAGTTCATCCCCAGGCCCTTGAAGACGCTGTGGTACTGGCCGCCGAGAGTCTCGTTGACGAGTCGGTTGGTGCGCAGCTCGATCTGGCGGATTTTCTTGAGGATTTCGCGGGGGATCATGGCACTTGCACCGTGGCATATTGCGCGCGCGCCTCCTGGAGCAACGGGGCGATGCGATTGGTGCGGTAGAGCAACACTGCGACAGCCGCGAATGTTACGCTGCACAACAAGCCGACTTCGCCTGCCCAGAACCATTTCTTTTCACCGACGAACGAATGGTCAAAGAAGTCCTGATAAAAGCTGTTGTACGACGCGTGAGCCATGGCGGCGACCCAGACACTTCCGGAGGCAAGCCTCAGCCAGCTAATGAAGACGCCGATCACCACGCACGCCAATGTATACAAGACGGCCGCTCCATAAGGGTGGTGCTGAAACATCAGCAGGACAAACGGCACGTGCCAGACTCCCCAAATCAGACCCACGATAAGAATGGGGAAGCGAACACCCGCCTGCACAAGCTTCGGCAATAGATAGCCGCGCCAGCCGATCTCCTCGCCGAGCGCGCCGACGTATCCGATGACGATACTCACTGTGGCGACCATCAGGAACCGCTGCGCCAGCAGACTGCCCGTCGATGCTTCAGCATCGAACCAACTCCAGCGAAACGGCAACGGTCCGAGCATGGATTGCTCTTTCAGGTACGGTGTGAGTTGGACTTGTTGCATTAACCATGCTGTGGCGTAAGTCGCGGTGGCCAGTCCCAACGGCACCGCGTAGGCCCACACCCAATAGCGCATCTGCCCAGCGCGGAAACCGACGCTTGAAAATCCTTCGCCGGAACCCAGGCGAAAGGCGATCGAAACCGTTCCCGGGATCCACATGAGCAAGAACGGCATCAGCCCTGCGGACACCCTGAGCCCGGAACGCAACGCCCACAAAAACGACCACGACACCAAACAAGTGGTAACTGCGAATGCGATGGCTCCTAATTTCGCTTTGTCGGTTCCCGCAGGCATCATTTTCTGGTTGTGATTAGATCAATTAGAATCCGGAGGATCGTCCTGCAGCCTCCCTTCGTGAGGCTCGGGATAGAAGGTAATGCTGGCGCCGGCGGCTCATCGATTTCGCGGAAAATTCTGGCGATTGCGGATTACGAATTGCGGATCCTGCGCAGCTGGGCGTGGTCGTAGTTGCGTCCTCAACGCTTGTGCTGCTGCTCAAATTGAACAAGCGGAACTGGCTTGGGGCTTGGTTCGCCCAGCACCGGTTCGCCTGCCGGGTAAATGTCGACAAGCACCGGGTCAAGGAAGAGTGTCACGTCGGCATAGCGCATCTCAAATGCGCCCGCCTTTTGGTACTGGTCGCCCTGTTTCCAACCCGCGCCCTTTGCGGCCACGACCTGTTCCTTGCTCATGCCGTAGGCAAGCAGACCGTTTGACATTTCTGAAATCCTCTTGGTCTTGGCTTCTTTCAGCCGTCTGGCCCGCTCTGGAGCGAGGGCTTGATAATTTGCTTGTCTCGAAACCTCAACCAACAGGGCCGGTTCAGCATCCAAGACTAACTTTTCGTGCTCCTCAGGGCCGGTCATAAAGCGGGCCGTAAGCACAATCTCATACCGGCTGGTTCGATTCGTTTCGGCGAGCTTTCGGATGGAACACGTAAGTGGTGGGTTGCCGTGGAACCGCGGAACCTTTGGACGCACGGACAAGATCGCGCCGGTCTCCGGATCTCGCACGCCCTCTCGGAGAAGGAATTCAGCAAAAGCCTGGCTGGCGCTGTTTGTGGTCGGCGCTTGGGCACGAGATTTGTGCCCGGGTGAAAGCGCGAGCACAGCGACCACGCATGCGACGTTCAGCTTGTTCAAGATCTTCTCCCGATTCATTGACAGCTCGGTTTCTACGGCACGGGCAGCTCATCAAAAATCTTCTGGACGATCGTTTCGCTCGTCTTTTCCTCAGCCTCGGCCTCGTAGGTGATGGTCACGCGATGGCGCAACACGTCCATGCCGATGCTCTTCACGTCCTGGGGGGTCACATACCCGCGACCTTTGAGAAACGCGTAGGCTTTGCCGGCAAGTGTGAGAGCGATTGTAGCGCGGGGCGAGGCGCCGAGTTGGATAAGGCCCTGGAGTTGGATCTTGTACTGGCCGGGATCGCGCGTCGCGCAAACCAAATCGACGATATAATCCTTTACCTTGTCATCCACGTAGATGTCGTTGAGCACCTCGCGCGCGCGGAAGATCAGCTTCGGCTCGACGACGGCGCTGGTCGTCGGGAGGTTCGACGTGCGGGCCATGAGGTCCAGAATCTGGCGTTCCTCCGCGCGGCTCGGGTAGCCGATCTTGAGCTTGAGCATGAAGCGGTCGACCTGCGCCTCGGGCAGCGGATAAGTGCCTTCCTGCTCGATTGGATTCTGCGTGGCCAACACCAGGAACGGCTCGTCGAGTTTGAAGCTGTTCTCGCCAATCGTGACCTGCTTCTCCTGCATCGCTTCGAGCAGGGCGCTTTGCACTTTGGCCGGAGCCCGGTTGATTTCGTCCGCGAGGACGAGGTTGGCGAAGATCGGTCCCTTGCGCGTGGTGAAGCCGCCCGACTGAGGATTGTAAATCTGCGTGCCGATGACGTCCGCCGGGAGCATGTCCGGCGTGAACTGCAGGCGCGAGAATTTCACGTGCAGCGACGAAGCCAGCGATTTCACCGAAAGCGTCTTGGCAAGGCCGGGCACGCCTTCCAGCAACACGTGCCCGTTGGCAAGCAACCCGATGACGAGCCGCTCGACCAGGTAGCTCTGCCCGATGACGACCTTGCCGATTTCTGCGAAAAGGGGGCGGACGAACGCGCTGGCGCGCTGCACTTCCTCGTTGATGGCGGTTAGACCAGTGTTCATGCGTGGCCTGTAGTTTGCCGTAGCAGGGCCAAAGCTCAAGGCGGGAGCGATTTACAGTTTTGTAATTCCAACGCGCTTTCTGTAGCTGCGACCGTGAGGTCGCGGGCTGATTTTTGTCCCGTGAAAGTTCGTGCGTCGATCCCGCGACCTCACGGTCGCAGCTACAGCAAACACTCTACCGGAAATGCTGGCCTTCGCCAGGCGCTCGACGTTCAATCCGCTTCGAATCGTTCGCGTACGAATTGATGACGAATTGACCTGTTTGCCATTGCCCTGCCGCCTGCATGAAAGCCATCCGCCTGGAAAAGCCGCTGCATTTCACCTACACACAAATCCCCGAACCGTCCCCGCCCGGCCCGGGTGAAGCGCTCGTCCGCGTTCATCGCGTCGGCATCTGCGGCACCGACTACGGGGGCTACCTCGGCAAGATGCCCTTCTTTTCTTACCCGCGCATTCCAGGACACGAACTGGGCGTCGAAGTGCTGGCCACCGGCGCCGACGTGAGTCACGTGCGTGCCGGGGACCGTTGCGCCGTCGAACCGTACATGAATTGCGGCACCTGCTCCTCCTGCCGTCGCGGTGCCAGCAACTGCTGCGAGAATCTCAAAGTACTCGGCGTCATGATGGATGGCGGCTTGTGCGAGAGGATTCTTCTGCCTGCCCGAAAGCTCCATCCGGCCAACCAGCTCTCTCCCGAACAATGCGCCTTGGTCGAAACACTCGCCATCGGTTGCCACGCTGTGAACCGCGGCGACCCGCAATCTGGCGACACCGTCCTGGTCGTTGGCGCCGGGCCGATCGGTCTGGCCGTGATCGAGTTCGTCAAACTTTCCGGCGCGGCGTGCATCGTGCTCGATTTGATTGAGCAGCGCCTGGCCTTCTGCCGCCAGACCATGAACGTCCCGCACACGATTCTTGCCAAGGGCGACGGTACGGAAGTGGATCGACTCAAGCAGCTCACGGGCGGAGCGCTCGCTCGAGTCGTCATCGACGCCACGGGTAATCCTCAATCCATGAGCCAGGCCCTGGGCTTTTGCGCGTTCACCGGCCGACTCGTGTTCGTCGGCATTACGCAGCAGGAAGTTTCATTTCCCCATGCGCCGATCATGCATCGCCGCGAACTCAGCCTGCTGGCCAGCCGCAACGCGCTCCCTGCGGACTTCACCCGAATCATCCAACTCATCGAGCAAGGCCGCATCGACACGCGCCCATGGATTACGCACCAGGCTCCGTTCGACGCGATGATTGGAGAATTTCCCCAATGGCTGCGACCTGAAATGGGCGTCATCAAAGCCGTCGTGCACCTCAACTGAGAAGCAGTCGCGCGAGGACTGCCGGGCGGCTCGACTTTCCTACAGACACGACCGGCAACGGAGTGCTTGAGAAGGGCCAAACCTTTGGAACCGTCCACGCACACCAGTCAAAGCCACCTGCAGCCGAACTGTAATCCTATCCCGAAATGTCTTGTTCCCTGCGCAAGTTCTAGTCGAAGAACTTCGCAAGGAGGCAAAGAAGAGTATTGTTTCTTGTTTCTTGGGTTCATCGTCCGTCGCCTGGGCCGTGTAATCATTAGTACCACGACATGTTTGTGATGCTGTGATGTTTGGGGCTTGCCTGACAGCAGTCGTTGAGTAAGGTTGCGCAGCCTCACGGCGGGGTAGCCAAGTGGTAAGGCACGGCTCTGCAAAAGCTGCATTCGTCGGTTCGATTCCGACCCTCGCCTCCAACTGCAAACCTTCGGTTTCAAAGGGTTTTCAACAGATTTTGGAGGAATTTCGAGGCGACTGTCAGCGGAAGTGCCAGCAAGTTGGCTGACACTTCCACCGCACCGGCCAAATACCGGCACGGCGTGGCCGCATGCCGCCGAAAATCCCTTCATCGATTTCAAGGCGCGTGACGGCGCCGTATTCGTGATGCCCTTTGAGACGAACCGCTCCTGGACTCACGAGGTGCCAGCCTCCAAGAAATCGCAGAGGCGAAGGATCTCAGTGACGCTCCGGGCATTTCAGACTGCGCGTTAAGGCCCCGACTCTGGGCCGGCAAATTTCAATGTGTGGAATATGCTTCCACTGCTGGCAAGCCCCGCACGTCAGCCACGAATTTTTCAAGCAACGGAGAAGCGTTGTCCTTCCGCCAGATCAGAGCGAATGGCAACGGCAATTTCAAGTCTGTCACTGGCAGCAGCGCCACGCTCTCGGGACATCGCCAACGGGTGGCACTGCTGACGAACGCCACACCCAACCCACACGACACGAGGCTGAGAATCGTCGCTTCATTCACCCCTTCTTGAACGATGTGCGGCGATTTGAGCCCGCCGCGAAAACATTCGTGCA
>Ga0134127_10003581_pt1 | contig 11188 bp, 6 predicted proteins | sample KB31753_FD_96459 | JGI IMG/M metagenome (GOLD analysis project Ga0134127, IMG submission 96459) | Terrestrial soil microbial communities with excess Nitrogen fertilizer from Kellogg Biological Station, Michigan, USA - KB3-175-3 | ecosystem: Environmental > Terrestrial > Soil > Unclassified ...
GCGGCCACCACCGCGCCCGCGAGCGCGAGCGCGCAGTACGGCAGCTTCTCCACCAGCACCCGCGGCCAGCCCGCCTGCCATCTCCGAAGCGGGTACACGTCGAGGATCAAGAGGGTGATGGGGAGGCTCATGGCCATGCCCTTGGAAAGGAGGGCGGCCGCGAAGGCCACCAGCGATGCGGTGCTCCACCCCGTGCGGCGGCGGCCTTCCGGGGCCCCGACCGCGCGCAGGTAGGCCAGGACCGCGAGGAGGTAGAAGCTCCCGCACAGGATGGTGGCACGGTCCGAGATCCACGCGACCGACTCGACCCGCTGGGGATGCAGCGCGAAGAGCAGCGCGGCCGCGGCCGCTCCCGCACGGGTATCCACCGCGGTCGGGAGCACGACGGCCAGCAACCGTTGCGCGACCAGGTAGACGAGCACCGCGTTGGCGGCGTGCAGCAGCAGGCTGGCGAGGTGATATCCCCACGGGTCCATGCGGCCGAGGGCGTGGTCGAGGGCGAAGGACAGCCACGTGAAGGGCATGTAGTGGCCCATCAAGGTGTTCGTGAACATCCACTTGATCTGAGCCGCTTCGAACCCCCGGTACCTGAGGTTGGTGACCAGGTTGATGTCGTCGTCCCAGTTGAAGTCGCCCTGGAGCGCGGGCCAGAAGGCCGCACAGGTCACCAGGAAGATGCCGGCGGGGAGCAGGGCCGCGGGGAGCCTCCGCATCGCGAATCCATTCTCGCCCGGTCGATTTTTCGGGTCGACGCTTTTTCGGCCGGGTTAGACTGATCACGATGTTGCGTCCCGCCTGGCGGGCGACGCCCCTCGCCGTCGCCCTCGTCACCGCCGTGGTCTTCGCCCCCGTCCTCCGCGCCGGCTTCGTGGACTGGGACGACCCCATAAACTTCCTGGAGAATCCGTACTACCGGGGACTCGGCTGGCGCCAGCTCCGCTGGATGCTCACCGCGAACGTGATGGGGCACTGGATCCCGGTGACCTGGCTGACGCTCGGAGCCGACTTCGCGGTGTGGGGCATGAATCCGTTCGGCTATCACCTCACGAATCTCCTGCTGCACACCGCCAGCGCCACCGTCTTCTATCTCGTCTCGAGACGCCTGATCGGGCTCGCGATGCCGACGGCCTCTCCCGGGATCTTGAGTCTCGGCGCGGCCGCCGCCGCGCTGTGGTTCGCGGTGCACCCGCTGCGCGTGGAGTCGGTCGCGTGGATCACCGAGCGGCGTGACCTCACCTCCGGCCTGTTCTTCCTCTTGACGATCCTCATGTACCTGAAGGCCCACGAGCGGCCCCCCGCGGTGAGGACGGGCTTCCGTCTGGCCGCGCTGGCCGCGGCCGCCCTCGCGCTGGCCTCCAAGTCCATCGTGATGGGCCTGCCGCTGGTCCTGCTCATGCTCGACATCTACCCGCTGGGGCGGCTCGGGCCGCGCGTGCGGGACTGGTGGACCGCCCAGGCCCGGCCGGTCTGGCGCGAGAAGATCCCGTTCGTGCTCCTCGCGGTGGGCGCCGCCGTCGCCGCCTACGTGATCCAGCGCAGCGCGGGCTATCTGACCCCCATCGACCCGGTCTCCCGGATCGGCATCGTCGCGTACAACGTATGGTTCCACGTCTGGAAGACGGTGGCGCCGCTCGACCTCGGCCCCATCTACGAGCTGCCGGTGCGGGCGAACCCGCTCGATCCGCCCTACCTGCTGAGCGCGGCCGGCGGCCTCGCGATCACCGCCAGCGTATGGCTCCTGCGCCGTCGCTGGCCCGCGGGCCTCGCGATCTGGGCCTTCTATCTGGTGATGCTCGCTCCGGTCACCGGCATCGTGCACACCGGCAATCACCTCGGAGCGGATCGCAATACCTATGTCCCGTGCATGGGGTTCGCGCTGCTGGTCGGGGCTCTCGTGGTGGCGGTCGTCCTCGCCGGGCGGCGGGGTGTCTTGCGCCCTCCCATCGTGGCCCTGGCCCTCGGGGTGGTGGCAATCTGGATCGGCGGCCTCGCGCTGACCACGCGGGCGCAGTCGCTCGTCTGGCACGATCCGGAGACCCTCTGGCGCTACGCCATCGAGGTCGATCCCGGCTGCGCCGTCTGTCACCACAACCTCGCCACCAACCTCGGCCGGCGTGGCGACCTGACCTCGGCCCAGACCTTGCTGGAGCGGGCGATCGCGCTGCGGCCCGACGCGTCCGAGTTCCGCGGCACCTACGGGGTCCTTCTGATCCAGATGGGCCGTCGCCCGGAAGGCCTGGCCCAGATCCGCTACCGCCTCACCGACAAGCCCCGCGACGTCAACACTCGGGTCAACCTGGGGATCGTCCTCATCGAGGATGGCCGCCCCGGAGAGGCCATCGCCGAGCTCGAGCAGGCGCTGCGCGTCAAGCCAGACTCCGTGCCGGCGCTGAATACGCTCGGGCGCGGGCTCCTCGCCGACGGCCGCGCAGATCCCGCGCGCGCCGCGTTCGAGCGGGCGCTCACGATCGATGCGGCGGATCCCGTCGCTCACCTCGGACTGGCCCGCGCGCACCTCGCGCGGGGCGATCGCGCCGCCGCGCGCGAGCAGATCCCGATCCTGGATCGTCTCGATCCGTCGCTCGCCCGCCTGCTCGAGCAGGAGATCCGGTGAAGGCGGACGGTTTCAGTGTAGACTTTCCTCCGCAGCGAATCCCCACATGAGGTAAGCGAATGGCGGCCAGCGCACACCCCTCGCGGATTGGCGTGGACATCGGCGGTACCTTCACGGATTTGGTCTGGGTGGACGAGACCACCGGCGCCGTCCGCGTCGGCAAGCTCCTGACCACCCCGAAGGACCCCTCGCAGGCGGTGGAGGAGGGCGTGGTGACCTTGCTGCACGAGGCGGGCGCCGCCACCACCGCGGTGCGGGCGCTGATCCATGGCACCACCCTGGCCACCAACGCGCTGATCGAGCGCAAGGGCGCGCGCGTCGGACTGCTCACCACCGCCGGCTTCCGGGACGCGGTCGAGATCGGGCGGGAGGGCCGCTACGACATGTACGACCTCTTCATCGACCCCCCGGTGCCGCTCGTGCCACGCCAGCTCCGCCTCGAGGTCGCGGAGCGCGTGCAGGCCGACGGCTCCGTGCTCCGTCCGCTCGACCTGGCCCAGGCGCGCGCCGCGGTGGCTCAGCTCGGGACCCTCGGGGTCGAGGCGATCGCGATCTGCCTGCTCCACGCCTACCGGAACCCGGTGCACGAGCGGGCGCTCGCCCGGCTCTGCGCGGAGCTCGCGCCCGGCGTGCCGGTGTCCTGCTCCTCCGACGTGGTCCCCGAGATCCGCGAGTACGAGCGCACCTCCACCACCACCGCCAACGTGTACGTGATGCCGCTCATGTCGCGCTACCTGGACGATCTCGAGCGCAAGCTCCAGGGGCTCGGCATTCCCGGTCGGCTCTACGTGATGATGTCGGCGGGCGGGATCGCGACTCCCGAGACCGCCAAGCGCGTGCCGATCCGCCTCGTGGAGTCGGGGCCCGCGGCGGGAGCGCTCGCGGCCGCGCGCATGGCCCGGCAGGTCGGGATGGACCGCGTGCTGTCCTTCGACATGGGCGGCACCACCGCCAAGGCCTGCGTGATCGACCGCGGCGAGCCGCTGCTCGCGCGCGAGTTCGAGGTCGCGCGGGCGGACCGGTTCAAGAAGGGCTCCGGACTGCCGATCCGCGTGCCGGTGGTGGAGCTGATCGAGATCGGCGCGGGCGGTGGCTCCATCGCGCGGGTCGACCGCATGGGGCTGCTCAAGGTCGGCCCGGACAGCGCGGGAGCGGATCCCGGCCCGGCGTGTTACGGACTGGGGGGCCGCGAGCCCACCGTCACCGACGCCGATCTGGTCCTGGGCTACCTCGACGCCGACTTCTTCCTGGGCGGCCGGATGCGGCTTGACGCGGAGGCGGCCCGCCGCGCCATCCTGGAGCGCGTGGCCCAGCCGATGGGCCTCGAGCTCACCGAGGCCGCCTGGGGGATCCATCGAGTGGTCAACGAGAACATGGCGGGGGCGGCCCGCGTCCACGGCATCGAGCGGGGCAAGGATCTGCGCGGCTATCCGCTCTTCGCGTTTGGCGGTGCGGGCCCGGTGCACGCCTGGCAGGTGGGGCGGATCCTGAGAGTGCCGCGCGTGCTCGTGCCCTTCGGGGCGGGCGCGCTCTCCGCCTACGGGCTCCTGGCCGCGCCGCTCGCCTTCGATTTCGTGCGCACCGCGCCGCAGCGAATGACCACCGCGGACTGGACGCAGATCAACGGTCTCTTCGAGGAGATGGAATCGGAAGGCCGTCGCATCGTCCGCGGCGCGGGGGTCGCCGATCCGGACGTCTCGGTGCGCCGCAGCGCCGAGATGCGCTATGTGGGCCAGGGCCACGAGGTGGACGTGGAGATCCCCGCGGGCCCGCTCGGACCCGGCAGCCTGGACTCGATCACCGCCGCGTTCGAGGCGGCCTACCGTCTCCTCTACAGCCGCACCCCGCAGGGGGTGCCGCTGGAGGCCCTCAACTGGCGCGCGGTGGTCTCCGGCCCCCGCCCGGATCTCACGATCTCCGGCGGCATCGCCCCCGGTGGGGCGGCCGCCCCGGCTCCCAAGAAGCACCGCTCCGCCTACTTCCCGGAGGCGCGGGGGTACGTCGAGACGCCAGTGTACGACCGCTACGCCCTCGGCCCGGGGGTCCGGCTCGCCGGGCCGGTCATCGTGGAGGAGCGCGAGTCCACCACCGTCATCGGCCCGGGGGCGGCGATCACGGTGGACGCGCACCAGACCCTGATCGCCGAGCCGGCGGGCGCGGAGGCGCCGTGATGGATCCGATCACGCTCGACATCTGCTGGAACCGCTTGATCGGAGTGGTCAACGAGCAGGCGGCCGCGCTCATGCGCACGTCGTTCACCTCGATCGTGCGCGAGGCGGGCGACCTCTCCGCGGGGGTCTTCGATCGGCGCGGCTACATGATCGCCCAGGCGGTCACCGGCACCCCCGGGCACATCAACTCGATGGCCCTGGCCATGAAGCACTTCCTGGCCGCGTACCCTCTCGAGACGCTCCGGCCCGGTGACGTGCTCATCACCAACGACCCCTGGCAGACCTCCGGGCATCTCAACGACGTCACGGTCTGCAATCCGGTATTCCGGGGTCGCGACTGCGTGGCCTTCTTCGCCTCCACCTGCCACAGCGCCGACATCGGCGGCCACGTCCTCTCGGCGGAGGCGCGCGAGGTCTACGAGGAAGGCCTCTGCATCCCGATCATGAAGCTCTACGAAGCGGGCCGGCTCAACGAGTCGCTGGCCGCGATCATCCGGGCCAACACCCGCGTCCCCGATCTTGTGATGGGCGATTTCCACGCGCAGGTGGCGGGCGGCACCGTGGGGGGCGAGCGCCTGCTCGAATTCATGGACGAGTTCGGGCTCGAGCGCCTCGAGCCCCTGGCCGACGAGATCATCTCCCGCACCGAGCGTGCCATGCGGGAGGCGATCGGCGCGCTCCGGCCCGGCGAGTACCGGTACGCGATCACCTCGGATGGCTTCGACGAGCCGATCACCATCGCGGTGCGCTGTCAGATCCAGGGCGGCGATCTGCTCGTGGACTTCACCGGCTCCTCACCGGCGAGCCGGCGCGGCATCAACGTGGTGATGAACTACACCGAGGCCTACACGACCTACGGGGTCAAGGTCATCGTGAGCCCCGACGTCCCGAACAACGAAGGCGCCTTCCGGGTCCTCCGCATCACCGCGCCGGAAGGCTCGATCCTGAACGTGCGCCATCCCGCCCCGGTGGCGGCCCGCCACATCGTCGGCCACTTCCTGCCCCACGCGGTCGCGGGGGCCCTGAAGGAGGCCCTGCCGGACCGGGTGATGGCGGAAGGCTCCGCCAACATCTGGGGGCTCCAGCTCACGGGCAAGAGCACCGACCGCGCACCGTGGGTCTACACCTTCTTCAGCTCGGGCGGCACCGGGGCGCGGCCCCGGCAAGACGGGCTCTCCGCCACCGCGTTCCCGTCGGGCGTGCTCGGGACCCCGGTGGAGGTCGTCGAGTCGCTCGCGCCGCTGCTGATCGAGCGCAAGGCCCTCCGTGACGGGTCGGGCGGCGACGGCCGCCAGCGCGGCGGGCTGGGCCAGGTGATCGCCTTCCGCGTGCGCTCGGACGAGCCGGCGACCTGCTCGGTGCTCTGCGATCGCACGCGCATTCCAGCGCAGGGGTTCTTCGGCGGTCAACCCGGCCTGCCCGGACAGGTGCTGATCAACGGACGCGCGCCCGACAACCCCAAGGCCGAGCAGACGCTCCGGCCCGGCGATCTGGTCGAGATCATGCTGCCGGGCGGCGGCGGCTACGGAGACCCCGCGGAGCGTGATCCGGCCCTGCGATCGCGAGATCTGCTGCAAGGGTACGTCCTGCCGTCGGAGCGGGGTGTCGCGGCCGGCTGATCGCAGGTGAGCGCCCGAGCCCGGGAGATCGGCGTCATCGCCGTCGCGGGCGCGTGGTGGCTCGTTCTCGGGATCGTCTTCCTGTACAACCGCGGCGACGACGTGGGGCGCCTGCCCGCCCTGGCCGCGTCGTTCATCGCGTCGCTGGCCCGCGGGCCGGTCTGGGGCCTGACCGGCCTCCTGGCATCGGTGGGGGGCGCGTCCCTGGCCGGCCTGATCGGGCTCGCCTGGTACGGTCTCGGCGGGGCGCTCGCCCGGCCTATTCCGCGGCTCCGGGACCGCCCGCCTCACGAGCAGCGGATCGCGGAGGTCGCGACCCTCACGCTGCTCGGCGCGGCCGCGTGGTCGCTGATCTGGTTCCTGCTCGGCACCGTCTATCTCTACCGCGCTCCGGTGGCGGTGGTCGCCCTGCTCGCCGGCGTCGCGCTCGCGGCCACCTCCCTGGTGCGCGATCGGGTGAAGCCGGGCGCGCTCGTTCGGGCCGCGGGCTCGGCCGCCCTCTTCCTCGTCGTCACCACGCAGGCGCTGGCCTTGATCGCCGCGCTGGCGCCGCCCACCGCCAAGGACACGGTCCTGTATCACTTCGCGCTCCCCAAGGCCTATCTCGCGGCGGGGGGCGGAATCGAGGTCCCCTACAATATTGCCGGCTACTACCCGCTCGGCGTGGAGCTGCACGCGGTCTGGGCGATGCTCCTGGGCGCTCCGCTGGGCGCGCGGGTCGGGGAGGCGGCGGCCGGCGCCACTCTGTTCCTCTTCGCACCGCTCCTCGTGATGGTGGTCTACGGCTGGGCGCGCGAGCGCGGCGTCGATCGAGCCGGGGCCGTGGCGGCGGCGCTGATGGTCGCGTGGGTGCCCACCGCATACGACGTGGCAGCCAGCGCCTACGTGGACCTGGCCCTCGCCGCCTACACCGCGATGGCGGTGCGCGCGTTCGCCCGATGGTGGACGACCCTCGACGGGCGCCATCTCGTCTGGATCACCGTCGGCATCGGCGGCGCGCTCTCGATCAAGCTCAGCGCCGCGTTCGTGATCCTGCCCCTGGCCCTGCTGGCCCTGCTGCGATCGCTCAAGGGGTCGGGCCCGGGCACCGCCGTCATCGCGGGGTCGGCCATCGGCGCGCTCGGGACCGGCGTTGCGCTCGCCGCGCCGTGGTACGTGCGGAACTGGATCCGCACCGGCAGTCCGCTCTTTCCCTTCTATCTCGGGATCTGGCCCGCCCAGGCGCCGGGCTGGGACCTCGAGCGCTCGCAGCTCTACGAGACGCTCTTCTCCCTCTACGGGAACACCCAGAGCGCGTTCGACTACCTCCTGGCGCCCGTCCGGCTCGCGGTGGCCGCCCAGCCCGATCAACCCTCCTTCTACGACGGGGTGCTCGGCATCGCGGTCGCCTTCGCCCTGCCCCTGATCGCCTGGGCGTCCTGGACGCGACGGCTCGACGTCGAGCTACGGCTGGCGACGCTGGTCTCGGCCTGCCTGTTCGTCTTCTGGCTGTTCTCGAGCCAGCAGCTCCGGTACCTCCTGCCCGCGCTACCCGGCCTCGCCGTCGCCAGCGCGGCCGCGGCGGGCGCGCTCGGCGGCGCCCGGGGCCGGGCCCTCCGCGGCCTGCTCGTGGCCGCCGCCGCGCTCGGGGTGCCGGTCACGCTGGCCTGGTTCCTGACGCTGGATCCCGCGCGCGTGGTGCTGGGTGGCGAGGGCCGCGCCGACTTCCTCCGCCGAGGCCTCGACTACTATCCATACTACGAGGTGGTCAACCGGGAGCTGCCGCCGACCGCGAAGGTGTGGCTCATCAACATGCGTCGGGACAGCTACCATCTGGAGCGGCCCTACTTCTCGGACTTCATCTTCGAGGACTACACCCTCACCCGCTACGTGCGCACGGCGACCCGGATCGAGGAGATCCGGGACCGGGTCCGGGCCGACGGTATCACCCACCTGTTGGTCCGACACGACATCCTCCTCGACTACGGCCGCTCCCCCATCGTGGACGAGCGCCGGCCGCGCGAGGAGAACGTGGCCAAGCTCGCTCTGCTGGCCGACTTCTTCACCGAGGGCACGCGGCTCCTCAAGGGAGACCAGAAGTTCTGGCTGATCGAGCTGCCCGCGCGACCCGGCTGAGAGGGCCACGCCGGGCTGTGCTAGAAGGAACGGGGCTCACCCGCCCGGTCGGGGGCGGAACACGAGCGTCTGACCGACGCGCTCGGTCAACGCGTAGCGCCGCTCGATGGCCCCGAGCATCTCGTCGGTCCAGCGGTCCCGGTGGAGCGGCACCTCCGGGATCGTGAAGATCAGGATCGCCGCGAAGGCCTGGCGCTCGAGGTCCCCGAGCAGCGGCCGCTGGTCCCACCGGCCCGCGCGGGCGAGCTGGGTCATCTCGAAGGGCTGGAAGTAGATGGGGAGCCCGGCGCGAGGCAGCAGGCCCATATCCTCGTCGGCCAGCACGATACCACCCGCCTCGTGGACCAGCCGCGCCAGCCGCCGGGCATCCTCGGACTGGCCGAGGCGGGCGTGGGTCACCGCCCGGTAGGGGGAGGCCAGGACCATCAGGGCCACGTCGAGCGCCAGCAGCAGCGCCACCGCCGCGGCCACCGCGCGCCGAGGCCCGAGCCAGGCCATCAGGGCGCCGATCGCGAGGGCCACCGCCGCGCCCGGCTCCAGGAGGTAGTTCACGTTCGAGCCGACCTTGCCGATCGTGAGCCCCGACAGCGCGGCCCCGATCAGATAGGGCGCGACCAGGCGCCAGGACGGCACGCGGAACACGCCGGCCAGGAGCAGGAACCCACCGGCCGCGGTGAGCGCGATCGGCATGAGCGTCCACGTGTCTGCGAGATAGCGGACGAGCGACCCCGGCTGGTACTCGTTGAGGTTGGCGATGACGACATTGAAGGAGAACCCGCCGCCGGTCAGCCACTCAAGCGCGGCAAAGAGCGCCGCACCCAAGGCCGCGACCAGGCCGACCAGGGTCAGCGCGCGGCCTCCGCGCCCGACCGCGAGCAGCCACACGGCCGCCGCGAGAGGGGCGGCCAGTCCGTACGACTGGCGCGTGAAGATCGCCGCGGTGAGCAGGAGGGCGGCGAGCGGCAGCGTGGACCGCGCGTCGGGACGACGGACGCAGGCGTAGAGCCCACCCAGGCTCAGCGCCAGCGCGAGGGCGTCCACGCGATAGAGCCCGGCCCAGTAGGACGCGGGCGGGAACGCGAGCAGAGAGAGCCCCCCGATGACCGCGGCCAGACGATCGCGCGTGAGGGCGAGCACGATCAACCCGATCAGCGTCGCGGCGGCCGCGATGCTGAGCCAGGACAGGAGCCGGCCGTACCAGAACGCGGGCCCCGCGAGCCGGGCCACCGGGCTCAGCACGAGCGGGTAGAGCGGCGGGTAGTTGCTGATGGTGTACGGCGGGGCGGTCAGATCGGCCCGGTAGATGTTCTGGCCTCCGCCCAGCGCGCGCGTCTGCGCGAGCAGCGGCCCCTCACCGTAGTCCATTGGGTACGGGAACGCGATCACGCGCGCGCCGTCCCGCGTGAAGAGGGCCGCGCCACCCACCAGGGCCAGGACGAGCAGGCCCGTCGGGAGCAGCGCGGCGAGCGTGATCGTGTCGAGGCGTCTCTGCACCGTCGGGCCCGCGCGAGCAGTGTAGCGCATGGAGCCCGGCCGCGAAGTGCGGGGCGGGGACCAGCCGGCCCAGGAGGTAAAGTGCATCTTCCTCGGGGTTTAGCCCGGCGCCGCGGTGCCCGAGTTTGGAACCCCCTCCGGGTCCGCATGCTATGATGAGCGCCAGTGATTGATCTCCTGGCTGGGCAGCCTTTGACGAGGGGGGTCGGCGCGTGGGCCTAACGACGTTCCTCGAGCGCACCTGGAGCGGCATCACCGGGCTCGTCAAGCCACGCTCTGCGTCGGCCCTCTTCCGCCTGGCCGACCAGTATCGCCACGAAGGGCGCTACGAAGAAGCCGCCGAGCTGATCACCGAGGGCCTACGGGTCTCGCCCAATATCGCGGTCGGCCATCTGCTGGACGCCTACCTGCACGTGGTATTCCGCGAGATGCCGGCGGCCAAGGCGTCCTTCCGACGCGTGCTCGGGCTCGATCCCTACCACCCGCGGGCCCTGTTCGGCCTGGCGCGCATCGCGCTCGAAGAGGGCGACATCGAGGGGTGTCGACCGTTTCTCGATCGGGCGATCCAGTACTTCCCGGACTTCCCGGAAGCGAAGGCGCTGCAGGAGATGGTGGCCACGTGGACCGCCCCCGCGACGGGCGCCTCGGCCGCGACCGGCACGATCTCCACCGAGCGACTGCGGCTGCCTCCGGGAGCGCACGACCTCGTGCTGACGCACGCCGACGGCACCCTCGTGTTCGCGCAGGGACCCGAGGAGCGCCAGAAGCACCTCGGCCTGCACATGACCCAGGTCTACCGCATCGCCTCCGCCACCCTCGCCCGCGCCGGGCTCGGCGCGATGCGGCGAGGCGTGATCGAGGGCGCGGCGGAGACGACCTTCCTCCGCAGCGACGGAGGGGTCATCCTGGGCGTCGCGCTGGCCCGCGAGGTCGAGGTGGGAGCGGGGCTGGTGCAGGTGGGCCGTCTCTGGACCGATCTGAACATCAAGGCCTGAGTCCGTGGCCGACCCGCAATCCTCCGCCGACTCGACGCCTCCCGGCGGGCCACCCATGCCGCGCCCGTCGCGCGCACAGGCCTTCCGCGAGACGCTCTCCGAGCTGACCCGTCTCGACGGGGTGCGCGGAGGCCTCATCGTCACCCCGGACGGCCTCGTCATCACGTCGGAGCTGCCGCC
>Ga0134127_10003585_pt1 | contig 11179 bp, 9 predicted proteins | sample KB31753_FD_96459 | JGI IMG/M metagenome (GOLD analysis project Ga0134127, IMG submission 96459) | Terrestrial soil microbial communities with excess Nitrogen fertilizer from Kellogg Biological Station, Michigan, USA - KB3-175-3 | ecosystem: Environmental > Terrestrial > Soil > Unclassified ...
ATACTGGACGCCGTCTCTAACCATCAGTTCGATCTTCCCGCGCGTCAGAGCCTGGGTGACCATCCCCTACGGCCGAACGGCCCTGGCGTAAACTTCCAGCGTGTCACCATTAACCACCTGTTCCCCAAACCAGCGCCACCCACCGGTGTTCGCCTGAGTGTTGATCAGAACAGATATCGCGCCGTCCGCTGTCCGGTTTGCGCTCGCCGAAATAACGTTAGCCATAACGCTATCCGAAGACGTGCTCTCGGCTCTGGTTTCTCGCGGACGTTCTGGGGTTCGCTCAGCTTTGGCCGCTCCAAGAATCCCCAGTCGCTGCGCCGTCGGCGGATCCAGATCACCCGTTTCTTGAAGTTTCTGCTCTCGCTGATAAGCCCGCAATGCGCCGGAGGTGCGAGGACTCATGACACCGTCGATCGCGCCTTCGTAGTACCCTTGTTCCTTCAGCGCACCTTGAGCCCTGCGAACCATTTCAGGCGACGAGAGCGGCTGGTCTGGGGTGGCCGGCGTTGAGTTATCGACATCAGGCTGACTCTCCGGCTCCGGGCGTGCTGGAATCGATCGGTCCGGATTATCCGGTTGCACGGGCTCAGGCCTGTCGATCCGATCCTGGCGTCGATCCGGTAACGAATCAGGAGACGGGTCCCCTGCAGGCGATGCCTCGGAAACATAGCTCTCCCGGATTACAAGCGCCTGCTTGATTTGAACCCCAAAGGGTGTCCCGGAAGGCACCTGAGCTTCTTCTCCCTTTGACAACAGAATGCTGGCAATGCCGGCCCCGGCGCCAACGGCTCCTCCAACTGCCGCGCCCTTGCCTCCGCCCGCGATCCCGCCAAGCACTGCCCCAATCGCACCCCCGCCACCGACAAAGACTGCCGGCCGTTTGTTTCCTTGCGCTGAAACCCTGCTCTCATCATCAATTCGCCGTCGTGTTTCGGGATCATCCGAGGTCAGGCTTCCGACGAGGCCCAAAGTAGCGCCGTTTGGAAATACAATGTCATCGAAGTCGATCGCGATGGTACCCGACCGGTTCATCCGTTTTGCCGGCGTCACTTGGGTGACTCGGCCCTCGACTATCGAACCTGCCGGTATCACCGTTCGCCCGTTCACATACACCGGCACCGTCACGGTGGCGGTAAACTTGTCACCAACGTGCGCGGTCCTCGAACTCAAGGTGCCGTTTATTTGAACGCTGATGACCGTATCCGGTGGTATGGTCCAGCTCTGTTCCGCGTAAGCCGGCTGGGTTTGCCGCGGTCGGGTTTCCTGGGCACTTGTCCAATTACTCACACTGGCTATTAGAGCAAGAGCGAGCGTCGCATTAACGATTCGGATCAGGTGCTTCAACTTCATCGGAAAGACCTCCAAGACCTCTAGGCTGTGAATCGGGGACTTTGTGCATCAAGTATGACGATTAACAGCCCCAATTCTGTTGTCCGCCCCAGCGAACTTCGTGAGCGGGAGCCTCACAGTCGCCGTGGTACCGGCCCCTGCTTTGCTGATCACGCTCAGGTTGCCGCTGTGGAGCTCGGCTATCTGTTTGGCGATCGCCATGCCCAGCCCTGTTCCCTTCTCCTTTGTTGTATAAAACGGCTCGAAAAGGCGCTTTTGGGTCTCTGCGTCCATCCCGATACCTTGATCAACGATTTCGACCAAAACATCCTGACCGCCGTTGTGGCGGGTCCTGAGCTCGATCGCTCCTCCAGGCTCGCTTGCCTCAACGGCATTGATGATCAGGTTCAGGAATAGTTTTTTTAGTTCGGTGCCATCATAGAAGCCCACAGGTACATCTACCTGGTACGTTCTGCTCACCTGTATCTGTTTCGAGCTAAGCCGATCAGCAACCATTGGAAGCAAATCGTCCAGCAAGGCATTCAGATTAGTTTCGGCGCGATTTAGCTCCTTGGGACGCGCGAATTCCGAGAGCTGGGCACAAATTGCCGCAAGATGATCGACGCTTCGCTCGATCACCTGAATGGTGGATGAGGCGTCCGCATTGCTGAACGATGCCTGTCGTTTCAGGACCTCAGCGGCAAAGCGGATGCTGCCAAGCGGGTTCTTTACTTCGTGTGCTATCTGGGTGGTCATTTGACCAACCGCGGTCAGTGCCCGATTGCGTCGCAACTCGCTCTGTGCAAGAGCAGCATCACTCACATCGACGAAGACCACGATTACGCCCTGCCGCTCTCCGCCGATAATCAAAGGTGAGCTGAAAACATCAAACTGCTTTGCCCCCAGATCGATCCGGCCGTTATAGTGAGTGTGCGGTACTGGCTCGGAGAGTTCCCTAGAAACCACCCCAACCAGCCAGGAATTATTTCGGAAAAGATGCCTGTAGCTTTGCCCGCTTCTGGAGTCTGTGTCCGCCCCGGGTAGCCTCCGGAATGACTCGCTGACCGTCTGTACGGTGCCGTCCTGATCGATTACCACGACGCCCGACACCAGGCTATCGAGTAGTGATTGCAGATAGTCTCTCGATTCGGCACTCGCGGCGTAGGCGCCCTCCAACCGGTTCAGGTTCCTGCGGATTTCGTAAAACGCCAGCGCCGCAACCACGAGACCCACGATCAGGACCGCGGCAGTCGCGGTCAAAATCCTGTTGCGCGCGCTCTCGCCCATCTGTCGAGCTTTGAGGTTGTTTTGCTCTCTCTCTCGTTCGGTTAGATCTCGAATCTTTCCTGCGGCCGCCGTAAGATTGGTGCGTTCCCGGTGCCACGCATCAGAACCTGCGCCTGCATTATCCATCGCTTCCCAGAACTTTGCGGAGGTGGTTTCGAACTGCTGCCACTCCTCATTGTCAACCAGCGAACTCCTTCTGCCGTCATCGATCTCCCGGTCCATTTCTTGTTTGAGTTCCCGGAGACGCAACCGGGCGGCCGTTCCCAGTAATCCGTCTGGACCTTTACCTACCAGGGTTCTTGCTTCGGTTTCTATCTTGCCCGCGGTCTCTGACACTTCGAGCGCGATGCGGAGGTGAGATTCTTCAGACTCGTCAACCCGGCGGCTCTCCTTCTCCAACTGCTCCAGACTCTGAATGCTCCTATAACCGACGCTGACCGCGAGCAGCAGGAGAACCAGAAAGCCAAAAGCAAGTACGTTGCGAACGAGAAACTCGACAGGCCGTGGTGGACCGAGAAGTCGCCTCAGATGCTTTCGCGTGCGAACCATCATTATTCCTGAGCCCTGCAACGACTTCGAGATCGTTTCGAGCTTACCGACAAATTGTTAGTCACGCGCGTGAGGATTATCGACATCGCAATGGTATCACGGGCTGGGCCGGTTTCGGAACTTGAACCATAGTTTCTTCGCGTCCCGGTGATCGCGAAAAGGCAAAAACATGATCGCAGCTCCGCTCAGTTGATTCGACTCAGCTACTTTGTGTATAAGTACCTCGCGAGCGGCGGCAACCCTCTACAGCAGCCATGCCTCAGGGGCTGCAAATAGGGAACCTCAGTTTATAGTCGACGACGAAGGGCAATCACGAAGAGAGCTCTATTTCACTGGTCCGACCAGACATCGGACGGCATCGAAGCTTACAGTGCAGACCAGCAAGTTGATCCCATTCGCGTTAACGGTTCACAGCACAGATCGGAGACTTTCTCTCGCTCACCCGGCAGACCTGTTGAGCTTGATAATGTCGTCTCGGCTTGATTAAGGAAAGAATGGCGATAGTCCTGGTGATCCTCGCAGCGATTTTTGTCGGCGTTCTCGTCGTTCATGGTTACAAACAATTCAAAATTAGACAGCAGAACCAGATGAGCGAGAACGAATACAATACCGCCGTCACGGTCTGGGAATTTGCCCGGCTCGTTAAGGAACGGATCGATGCGGCCACTCGACAGGGAGCCGGCGTGCTGGACTTTACCCAGATAACGGTTCCCCACTCTCAGGGTTATGAGATTTCACTTGAACTGATAGGCGCTTACTTTAGAATTTATGCGGTGCCTTCGCGATACAATCGGACCGGCAGGCTCTCCTTTTTGACCGATAATACGTTGAGCGTGAGAGCGTCTGATCGAGCTGGACAGCAGGCTACGAGTGAAGATGGAGAGTACAAGGGAGATGCCGATCAAATGTGATGGCCGGATTCGTCGCCCGCCCCTTAGCCAACGATATTTGGCATGAATCGGTTAGGGTTCACAGTTTCGGATTTCTGGTTACGGTTGCGCTACGCTAGAAGCAATGATCCCGGGACTAGAAACCATAAACCAGAAACTAGAAACCATTGTTTATGAGATTGGGTGCTGTAGAAAATAAAGCCCGCCTGGCGATGCTGGTTCTTATCCTGTCGCTTCTGTCGTTGATCGCGCTGAGTCTCGCGCTGTTCTCGCGAAGCGGCAGCCAGGGCGTCGCTTCCCCGATCCTCGTCTACCTGTACAGCTATCAAATCATCGCGCTTGTCCTGGGCATCGGTCTTGTCTTTCTATTGATTCGCTGGCTGCTGAGACCATACCGAAGGATGGTGGAAGCCGCGCGGGGAAGTCCGGTGCGAGCATCGTCGGCAATCAGCGAGAGCGAATTTGTTGCACAAACCTTTCAGGCACTCGTCGAACGGCTTCAGGCGCACGAAAAGGAGCTTGCGCAGCTGCACGAGCTCGAAAGAAGACGCGCCGAGAGATCAGAGCGATTCAGCGAACGCCTGATCGCCAATCTTCCAAGCGGGCTGGTCACAATAGATTCAAAGGGCATCGTGACGTCGGTCAACGCGCACGCAATGAAGATTTTTGCTGTTGAGGCTTCTGCACAATCCGGGCTGCCTAAACAGATACAAACAGGCGAATTGTTGTCGCCTATCGTCGACTATCGCTCCTTCTTCAACGCGTCGCCGCGCATGGTAGAGATGATCTCGGATTGCCTGGACAATGCGTCAGCATTCCGTCGTGAAGAAGTCGCTCTGGCGCTTCCGGGCGGGCGCGCGCGACGCGTGGGATTGAGCATCTCGCCAATCTGTGACGCCTCCCAGAACATCGAAGGCGCGCTCTGTTTGATGACCGACATCACCGAGGTAATCGAGCTTCGGGAGCGAATGAAGCTCAAAGAAAATCTGGCGAACCTGGGCGAAATGGCCGCCGGGCTTGCTCATGAATTCAAGAACTCCCTGGCTACGATTCACGGTTATGTTCAACTCCTCGATGCTCAAGCAGTAGGAACGGCATCCGAAGCTGACCGCCGTACCACGCTTGACGCCTCCTTGAATGAGGTGACTTTGTTGAGCAAGCTGGTTACCGACTTCCTCAACTTCGCTCGTCCGCAAGACCTGAACCTGATGACCGTCGACTTGCGAGCCATCGTTGATTCCAGCATCGCCGAGATCAAACCGCAGCTCGCCGACAACGCGATCGCTTTGAAAGTCGATGGTGAGTTTCCGCAGCTGGCCGGCGATGAATCGCTTCTGCGCCGGGCGTTCATCAACCTGTTGCGTAACGCTGCGGAAGCGATTGATCCGCAATCCCTGAGAAAGACGATCTTTATAACCGGAATCGTCGACGCCGGATCGGATCGCCGTTACGCACACATCCGAGTTGGAGACACTGGTTCAGGTATTTCGCCTGATGACCTTCCTCGAGTTTTTATTCCGTTCTTCACGACGAAATCACGCGGGTATGGCATAGGTCTGGCGCTGGTCCAAAAGATTGTGGTTGGCCACGGCGGCGACGTCTCGGTGGAGAAGAGCGATAGTTCGGGCACCATTTTTCATTGCCGGTTGCCGCTCTTGGCCGCGCCCGGCGGCTATGTAACCGAGGTGACATCCCGTAGCTCAAGGTTACAGTCGATCTGACCTTGTCCCCAATGACGCCTGGCAACCTTTGAAAAGCCCAAGATTGCTATACTTTAGCCCGGATCACCCAGTGGCCGCACAGTTGCACACCTAGAGCCGATTGTTTTCGTTTGCAGACCCCGAAGCGGAGGCCCAGGTGACCGATCACTATAAGCCAACTAACGCGCGATGCCATGAGGCTGGCCTTGGCTTGATGGAAGCCATCGTCGCTCTCCTGGTCATCCTGATCGTTGGGACAGTGGCCTTGCATCTCGGAAAGATGGGGTTCGCGATGTACAGACTCAATGCTGCCACTGGCGGTATTGCCCAGGAACTCGAAATCGCTCGAGAGCAAGCGATCGAGAGCCGGGCAAGCATCAGCGTAATATTCGACGCTAAGGACGAGCGGTTCGGTCTGGATCGAAATGGAAATGGAAGATTGGATAACGTCGAAGCCGAAGACCTCCCCGCCGGCGTGGAGATCTCAGATGATGCAGTCGTGATCTTCGCCCGTTCGGGAAACCTCGCGCCGGGTTCCAAACAACCCAATATCATCATCAGCAACACCACGAAATCGCGCCGCGTTAGCGTTTCAAAATCCGGCGTTGTCGAAATCGATTAGCAGTCCGACGCCACTCCCTCCTTACAACCACCCACGTAGGTGCGACCAATCGCAGGGATCAACTTTCTTACTCTTATCTCCTAAATCCGTTTTGTGGGCGTCCGGGACCGAGGCTAATGGACCACGGATTGAGCGGATTGGACGGATCTTCACGGAGTAGAACGGCGCTGATCCATCCGATCGCTCAACCGTGGGCTATTTCTCACGCAACCGTGCTCACTGCTAAGATGAACTCACCAGCCACAACGACTATTGAGAGCAGGTACCGCTCTGGTGAGAATCGGCGTCATATCAGACACCCACGGGCTCTTCGACGAGTCCATAACTGGTATCTTCGACGGAGTGGACGCAATCATACACGCGGGCGATATAGGTAAGCTGCATGTGATTGAACGATTGGAAACTATTGCGCCAGTCTTTGCTGTGCGGGGCAACAACGACCCGTCAATGACGTGGCCCGACCAGCGGCTTGAGGAGTTGGCTGGACGCCGGGTTCTGATTCGCCACATCTTCGGCGAGCTTCACCAGCTCAAGACACGCGATAAGAAGATCGTCGCTGAGCTTCGCCCGGATATCATCGTCTTCGGTCACTCTCATCGGCCGTATCAACACGTGCTTGATAAGACGATCCTGTTTAATCCGGGCAGTGCGGGTCCTCGGCGATTCTCACTGCCGCGCACCGTCGGGATTCTGTCACTGGATTTTTCCCGAACCGATACAAGAATCATCAACCTCCATTGATTCTATTAACCCGCCTATCCTAGAGTTATAGTGAACTGAATTCGATATGTCTAAGCCGCCTGACTTTGTTGCAGACCAGAACTACACGGGACCGCCGTGGGCCGACGGAGACGCGTTGACACCCAGAGGTCAGGTCGGCGAGATAGTGTCCCGCGCTCCGATTGACCAACATCTCGACCGGATTGCGGTGCTTATGGATAGGGCGATCCGAATCCCAGGCACCAATATTTCTTTCGGATTGGATCCAATCATCGGATTCTTCTTTCCAGTGGCGGGAGACGCCATCGGAGCACTCGTATCAGCATACATAGTTATCGTTTCCGTCCGATACGGGTTGCCGAAAGGCGTCATCGCCAGGATGATCTTCAACATTGCGGGCGACTTCGTTCTAGGGAGTATCCCTTTTCTCGGTGACGCGGCGGATGTTGCGTGGAAAGTCAACACTCGCAATCTGCGGTTGTTGAATCAGTACGCGTCGGGTCGACGCGGCTCGTTCTGGAGCGATTGGGCGTGGCTATTTATCCTGTTGGGCGCACTCTTTCTGCTGATATTCGGCGGACTGGCTTTGATTTATGCCGCGATAAGAGGAATCGGGATGGGCTTAGTCTAGCAACTACACCTCAACCACTACCGGAATAATCATCGGCCTTCGCCCGGTTGCCTTCTGGACGAATCGCTTAAGCGCCAATCGGATCTTTTCCTTGATCACTCCGTAGTCGATCTGTTCTTCGTGCGTAGCGCCGGTCACCGTCTGCTCGACCAGTTGCCTCAATTCAGCAAGCATCTCGCTCGAATCTTCCTCGTGGATGAATCCCCTGGTTACCAGTTCCGGCTCCGATTCAAGCTCACCCGATTGAGGATTGATCGCGACGATCGCCACAATGATGCCGTCGTAAGAAAGGTGTTTGCGGTCCCGCACAACCATGTCTTCCACGTGTTCGTAGCTTGAATCGATAAAAGTGCGGCCTACAGTTTCAGTAGCGGTAATCTCCGCGCTGGATTCGCCAAGCTCGAGCACGTCGCCGTTCTCGAAAACGATGATGTTCTGCGGCTCGACCACTCCGATCGTTTCCGCCCAATCCCTGTGCCGGTAGAGCTGGCGATGCTCGCCGTGAATAGGCACCAGGAACCTGGGTCTGGTAGCTTCGATCAGGATCTTCAAGTCTTCCTGACTTCCGTGTCCCGAAACGTGAACCCGGGCAACGCTGCTGTCGATCACCTGAGCACCTCGCTTATAGCAGTGCGAGATCAGTCGCGAGATCGAAGGCTCGTTCCCAGGGATCTGCCGGGCCGAAAGCACAACTGTGTCCCCTTCTCCGACCGAAAGGTTCTTGTGCTGATCGGTCGCCAGCCTGGTCATTGCCGACATCGGGTCGCCCTGACATCCCGCTGCCAACAACAATAATTGATCGTCATCCATGTCTCGCGCTTCGGCTGGGCTTACAAAGATTCCATCCGGTATATCAAGCTGACGAAGACTGTCGGCGACTTCCACATTCCGCAGCATGCTTCGCCCGAGCAACGCGACTTGGCGGCCGTACTCGCGCGCAAGATCAAACACTATCTGAAGCCTGTGTATCGAACTTGTGAAACAGCTGAGGACAATCCGGCCCTCTGCTTCTTCGAATACTTTTTCGAGCGCGGGTGTCACTGCGCGCTCCGACTGAGTGCGGCCCGGCCTTTCGGCATTCGTGGAATCCGCAAGCAGAGCCAGCACTCCTCTGTCCCCGTATTCGATAAGCCGCTCGAGATCAGTCGCGGGACCGACAACCGGGGTTTCGTCTATCTTGAAATCGCCCGAGTGAATAACAACGCCGACCGGAGTGGTCACCGCAAGCGCCGTGCACGAGGTAAGACTGTGGGTGACATGAATCCATTCGACTTCAAAGTTTCCAAGGGCAACGCGGTCGCGCGGCTCGATAGAGTGCAGCTCCGTGACGTCCGACAAACCGTGTTCCTGGAGCTTGTTCTCGAGCAACGCAAGCGTCAGGTGGGTGCCGTACACCGGTACGTTGACCTCCCTTAGAACAAACGGCACCGCGCCGATGTGATCCTCGTGACCGTGAGTCAGCACGATTGCCGAGATCTCATCGCGATACTGCTCGATAAAGTTGAAGTCAGGGATGACGATGTCTACGCCTGGAGCGTCTTCTTCAGGGAAACCCATGCCGGCGTCGATAATGATCGCTTCACCGCCGCAGCGCATCGCCATCATGTTCATCCCGAACACACCGACGCCCCCCAGAGGTATTATTTCAAGTTTGTCTTCTGTCATATTGAGAAAGGTGAGCCGCGGATCCTATTTTTGTGAAGTTTGCGTGTCCATCAGTCTTCTTTGAACAGCGATTATAGCAAGTTAATTCCTCCGGCCGAACACTCATTTGTCACCAGCCGAATAATTCCCTGCTTAATGCAGCAAACTCCTCGAGCGATAGTGTCTCGGCTCGCCGCTGCGGCGCCACGGACGCGGCTTCCAGAGCCGATTCCAGCGGACGGCTGAACTCCAGAATCCTCGACGCCGCCTTCAGATTGTTCAGAATCGTCTTTCGCCGCTGAGCGAATGACGCACTCACCAGAGCAAAAAACTTAGCCTTGTCCTTTACCTGCACGGCCGGTCGTTCACGCACTGTCAACTTGATTATCGCGGATTGGACCTTAGGCGCCGGCGTGAATGCAGTCGGTGGAACCTCAAACAGCTTCGACGCGATACAGTGGTATTGCACCATCACCGACAGGTAGCCGTAGTCCTTTCCCGGTCCGCTCGTAATTCGGTCGGCAACCTCCTTTTGCAGCATGAGAGTCATGTCAAAGAGAGTGCTTCCCAAAGACAACAGCCTTTCGATTATCGGCGTTGAAATATAATAGGGCAGGTTAGCTACGATTCTCGCTCGATTCGCCCGGTCCTTGTCGGACGGGACCTCTGGAAGCTGCGACTGCGCGTTTGCTACAAGCTCGGTCCAATCAACGCCCAACGCATCGGCAGCGACAATAGCAAAGTTATCAGCCTTGATTGAGCGGCGGAGATCACTGACCAGACGGTCATCGATCTCGACCGCCGTAACATAGCCGCTTCGTTCGACGAGCATCCTGGTAAGCGCACCCGTGCCGGGGCCGATCTCAACAATCAGGTCTGTCGGGAGAGGTGAGACGACGTCGATGATTCGGCGCGCGACATGATGGTCGGTCAGGAAATTCTGGCCGAGCCTTTTTTTCGCCTTGGTCAAGCTACCTCTTGCAGGGATGGATAGCCCGTCACCTCAGTGAATTCGCCTGCCTGTTCGATGCTAACGTCTTCCAGATCAAATTCGATGTCACCAAAGACCCATCGTCTGGCGAAGGCTTGCTTGTACGTACTGCTCGGAACCGCGAGAGTCAGTTTGTCGAACTCGCTAAAGTTCTCAGTGCTGTCTAAATCGAGAAGACCGGGCAGACACAAAATACTCGTAACATCCATCCGCGCCAGTCTGAGGAGCAATTCGCTTATCGACGGCCGGCCGGCATCATAGGCAACTCCGTCTTGCAACCTCGACACATTGCCGGTTGCGTCCGGACCCAGGTCGGTCTCAAACACAACAACCGAGATTTCGGAATTAATCCTTTTCTGCAGTTTGTCTAACAGAGAGATCTCGGAATTGCTCGCGGCGATCACGAGGGGTCGATATCGTTCTCGATTTATCGCGTGATCCACGACCATCCGGTTTAGCTCGGGACGGCTGCCAATCATAACGGCATCGCACATTGAACCAAATCCAAGAAACTCAGTAGACGGCTCCCAATCAAGAAGGTTCGAAGTCGGGTCCGCCGCGAATTCTATGACGCCGTGGACAAAAAGCCTCCCCGTGGTGATGAACTTGAAGTAGCTTTCGTTTAATCTCCGTGCGCGATCCTCGAGGAGCCCGACTTCAACTTCGATCCCGGCCTCGCGAAGCTGCTCGACTCCTCGTCCGTTGACCTTGGAGTAAGGATCCTTAATCGCTATTACCGCGCGCGATATTCCAGCTGCGATCAACGCATCGGTGCAGGGCGGCGTTCGCCCGTGATGAGAGCACGGCTCGAGG
>Ga0134127_10003588_pt1 | contig 11176 bp, 8 predicted proteins | sample KB31753_FD_96459 | JGI IMG/M metagenome (GOLD analysis project Ga0134127, IMG submission 96459) | Terrestrial soil microbial communities with excess Nitrogen fertilizer from Kellogg Biological Station, Michigan, USA - KB3-175-3 | ecosystem: Environmental > Terrestrial > Soil > Unclassified ...
CGTCTTCGTCCACGTCTTCCCGCCGTCGGTGGTGCGGAAGACGCCGCGCTCGGGGCTGTCGTTGAACAGCGGCCCGGTCGCGGCCACGAGCACCGTTTCGGGGCGCGTGGGATGGACGAGGATACGCGCGATGCGCTCGGTCTTCTCCAACCCCATCTTCGTCCACGAGTCCGCGCCGTCCGTGGTCTTGTACACGCCGTCGCCGTAGCCGACGCTGTTGCGCGCCCACGTCTCGCCGGCGCCGACCCACACGATCTTCGGATCGCTCGGCGCAACGCGGATCGCGCCGATGCTCTGCGCGTAGCCGTCGAACACCGGACGCCAGGTCGTGCCGTTGTCCCGCGAGCGCCACACACCGCCGCCTGCCGTGCCCACCCACAGCGTGTTGCGCTCGCCGGAGACGCCGTCGATGCAGGCGATGCGTCCGCTCATGACGCCGGGCCCCAGCGCGCGTGCGCGCAGGCCCTCGAACGTGTCCGCGTCGATCTTCCAGTCGCCGCTGCCCGTGCCGGTCGTCGGCTTCTCGGCGGCCTTCTCCGCGGGCTTCTCGGCCGCCTTCTGCGCCGGCTGGGCGGCGGGAGCCTGGGCGACGGCGGGGTGCGCGCCCACGGCCAGCATCACGGCAGCGAACGGGAACAGGCGCGCCCACGCGCGCGCGGAGCGGACGGCCGGCATGGGGAACCTCTCTCAAGAGATGACGGGAGGAACGACGCGCGGCGCGGCCCACGCACCCCGACACCGGTGCGCGTCCGCGCCGCGACAACCGACGAAGCTGCTAGCCCTTCTTCTTCTTGCCCGACGACTTCGTCGTCGAAGCTTTCGCGTCCTTCTTCGTCGTGTCGGTGGCGGCGGCAGCCTTGACGTCGCCCGCAGTGGGCGCGGCCTTGGACGAATCCGTCGCGGCCGCGGCGGGCGCACTGCCGCCCGTCGCGCCGGCGGGCACGGCGAAGCGCGCGTCGTCGAGCGGCACGTTCGTCTCGATCTTCGTGAACGTGAGCTTCCGCTTCTGCGGCATGTCCTTGGCGCCCGACTCCATCGAGAACGGCTGCATCAGGCCGTCCACCTCCTTGTAGTCGGAGAACGTTGTCTCGCCCTCCATCTCCGTGCCATTGACCTTCCGCTTGCCCTCGTTCTTCACGAGCAGGTAGGTCTCGGCGTCGAGATAGTAGTACTCGATGGTGCCGCTTTTCTTCGTCACCTTGAGCTTGTACGCGTCCGCGCCTTCGACCGGCACCTTGCCCGCGAGCTCGATCGTGTGACCCTTGCTCTTGTAGTCCACGAGCGCGCCGTCGAAGTCGGCATCGTCCAACGCGTTCTTGTTGTCCTCCTCCGAGCCCACCTCGGGATCCTTCTTGCCCATGAACGGCATCACCGACCACGTGCGCGTGCCGTCGAATGCCTGGATGCCGGTCATGCCCTGGAACGTGAACTCCATGCGGCGCATGCCGGGGCGCTTGCGCTCCAGCGTGAACGGCGACTCCATGCCCGGGCCCAGCGTGATCGTGCCGGTGACGCGCACGGTGTTCACGGCCTTCATCTTGGCGAGGCCGCCCGAGGCGTCATAGAACTTGGCGAGGAGCTCGTCCACCGTCTGCGCGTGCGCGAACGGCGCCAGCAGCAGCCCGAGGGCGAGCAACATGATGGTCTTGCGTAGCATCGCGAAAGAACCTCCGAGTGGGTCGGGTAGCGGAGCGGCAGGGGAAGCTACGGGTGGAGCGTAAGGCCGCGGGCATCCCGGCGACCAGCGCGGGGCGCGGGCTTACGGGCGCGGCGGCGGCGATGCGCCGGCAGGCTCGAGTTGCTGAAGCAGCCGCTCCAGCGCCGCTCGCTGTGGTCCGGCGTCCTCCTCCCAGCGGGCCCCGCGTGCGCGGAGCAGCTCCGTGCGCGCATCCTCGACGCGGCCGAGTAGCAGCAGCGCGGCGCCCGTGAGCGAGTGACCCAGCGCGGCTTCGGGATAGAGCTGGGCGAGCCGCTTGGCGGATGCGAGCGCGTGCTCGCCGTCGCGGCGCGCGAGCTCGAAGCGGATGCGCGACACCAGCAGCCAGGCATCCACGGGTGCCATCGTGGTGGCGCGTGCGAACAGCGCCTCGGCCGAGTCGGCGAGTGCGGTCGACCCCGACATGAGCGCCCGCGCACCCACCGCGGTCGCGAGACGCTCGACGTTCACGGCGCGCAGCGGCACGAGCGCGAGCGTGCGGCGCGCGGCACCCTCGGCGGTCATCGCGACGGTGATCGCCGCCACGCCGGAATCGGCAGCGCTCGCGGCCAGCGACGCATCGCTCGCGAGCCGCCACAGCGTCTCCTCGCCGGGCCAGCGCCGCGCCGCCCGCCACGCGGTCTCGGCACGCTTCGCGGCCATCGCCCGCCATTCGTCCGCGGTGGCGCCGCCGCGCGCCGCGGGCTCGCGCACGGGCTGAGCGATCGCCAGTGCCGAGAGCTCGCGCTCGCCGCGCACGCCTGCGAACACGAGCATCGCGGCCGCGGCGAGGGCGGGGAACGCCGGGTGAAGCCTCTCGGGCTTCTCCACCGGGGGAGCGCAGAGCGCGACCGGCAGCGCGCTGCACACGGCAAACACCGTCGCGCCCGCCAGGCCCACGACGTTCGTGGCGCCGGCGGCGAGCAGTGCCGCGAACAGGCCCGCGATCGCGGCGAGCGTGGCGCGCGCCTCCGGCCGCTCGCGCCACGCGCGAGCCCACGCGAGTGCGACAGTGACGAGCCACGCGCCACCTGCGAGCAGGCCGACGATACCGAGCGTCGCCAATACCTGGAGCGCGGCCGCGTGCGCGTGCATGGGCACGCCGGTCCACTCCTCGCGCCAGAGTGCGGCCTCCTGCACGCGTGGAAACGCCGCTCCGAACACGTCCGGTCCGACGCCCAACCACGGCCGCTCCCGCCACAGCGCGAGTGCGCCGCGGGCGATCACCTCGCGCGCCGCGAGCGAGTGACCCTGCGCGCCCTCCGCGAGCCGCGCGGCGATCGGGCTCGCGGCACGGAGCACGCCCAGCAGCAACGCCGGCGCGAGGCTCGCCGCACTCGTCCACAGCGCGCGGCGCGGCGATGCCCCGGCCGCGCAGGCGAGCACGACGCCCGCCGCTGTGCCGACCGCGGCGGCCAGCCACGCGCCGCGCGACAGCGTCATGAGCAGCGAGGCCGCGACGAGCGCCGCGGCGGGCACGAGCCACGCCGCGTCGCCGCGTCGACCCGCAAGCCACGAGAGCGCCAACGGCAGCGTCGCCGCGAGCACGATGCCGAGGAGGATCGGGTTCCCGAGCGGACCGGCGGGGCGGAGCGCCACGCCGCCCTGGGCCGCGTACGTGTGCATGCCCTGCCAGCGGATCGGGTCGAGCCCGGCGAGCTGCAGTTGGGCGTACCCGGCGGCGGCGACGCCGCAGGCGAGCACGGTCGCCAGCGTGCCGAGCACGTGGCGCGCGTCGCGGTGCGCGTGCGCGGTCGCGAGGCAGAGCCCGGCGAGCGAGAGCGTCGTGAGCAGCCCCTCGCGCTGGCTCAGCTCACCCGCGATCGAGAGCGGCGGCGCGAGCGAGAACGCGGTGGCGAGCGCGCCCGCGACGATCCAGCCGATGACGCCCCACACGAGCGGCGCCGGCCGCGCCACACGGCCGGAGAGCCACTCGGCTGCAAACCACACCAGCAGCGGCAGGCCGAGCGCGCGCACCAGGACGGCCTTGAACGCGTGGAACGGTTCGAGCACCCACGGCGCGAAGCCGAGGATGGCGGCCGCGAGCGCGACCCGGACGGCCAGCCGAGCGAGCCGACTTATCGGGTGAACATCCAGTTGGAGATGAGCATCCTAGCGGACGATCATCACGCGCTGGTTGCTCTGCTGTCCCGCCGAGTCACGTGCGCGGACGAAGTAGATCCCCGATGCGACCGCGCGACCGTCCCGATCGGTGCCGGGCCAGGTCCATGCGCCCGCCGCGCCACCGGAGCCTTCGGTCACGCGCCGGCCCCGCGTGTCGAGCACCTCGAAGCGAACCGGGCCCACCGCGCCTGACCACGCCACGCGGACGATGCCCTGTGCGGGATTCGGCGTGGCGTTGAGCGCGAACGCCGACGCCACCGGGTCGGGCGATGGCAGCACCGCCGGCGGCGTCGGCGGTGGCGTGGGCTTGCCCACGATGCGGAACACCAGCACCTGGTCCGCCGCGCGGATCCACGAACCCGTGCTGTCGGTGCGTCCGAAATAGGGCCCGATGCCGTATGTGAACGGCAAGGTTTCGTCGCCGTGGACGCGGCGATTCATGAACGTGGCCGCGGCCGAGTTGCGCACCCAGATCCAGTAGTCGTGGCCTGCCTCCAGCGTCACGGTGCGATCGAAGTCCTGGGTCGTGTTCCAGCTCATGTTCGCGAACGTCGCGAACCTGGACTCCAGCAGCGGCGAGGGCATGTCGGGCACGGGCGTGGGCATGTCGTCCCCGTCGATCAGCGCCAGCACGGGGAGGCCGACAGGGCTCATCATCTGCGTCTCGTCGCCGGCCTGCTGGAAATACGGGACGAAAAACTCGGCGAGCACGAGCTGGATCCAGCGCAGCTCGGTCTGTTGCGGCACGCGGAAGCGCTGCAGGAACTCCTTCGGCGCCGGGAACGGCTTGACGTCGGCGCGCGAGACGCTCTGCACGACGCGCAGCGCGGCGAGGTCGCTGTCGCCGGCGCACACCGCGTGCGCGATCACCGGATGCGGCCCCGGGAGCGGTTCGCGCGTACTGTCGGCGTTGAGCTTCACGGCGGCGGGCAGCGACGACGGTCCGTCCTGCGTGAAGAAGGCACGGGGTTGTGCCCCGTAGCCGGGCTGCCCGACGAGTTGCAACGCCACGTGGGGCTTGGGCGGCTCGGCCACACCGGGGATGCTGTTCACCACGATCGGGGGAACGAACACGGTGCGTGGGAGCTTGCCGTATTCCGACCACCACAGGTTGGAGCCGTTGAAGAACGTCTGCCGCAGCGCGATGGCATTCGGATCGGGCGCCAGCGTGGTGGGGTCCCACTCGCGCAGCGTGAGCGTCATGAACGCGTAGATGGGCACGATCGCGCGCAGGCTGCACGCGGCCACGCTCATCCCCGCGGGCAGCACCTGTTCGACGCCCACGTTCAACGGCAGGAACAGCGAATCGTCGCCGGCCACCGCGTAGGTGAGATCCACGCACGGCGGCTGGAGCTGCGGCGGCGGCGCCGGGCCGGCGTCGCGCGACTGGGGCGCCGCTGCGGCAAGACAGAGCAGCAGCGTCACGGCAGCGGCCGGGACCCATCTCGACCGGCTTGAACGCATCATCGTCGCACCCCCTGCGCTGTGCTGGTGGTCCGAACCTCCCATGGTGTCACGGGAAGGCGCGGCGGCGCAGCACTATCTCATGACCACCTGGCGTTCCACGCTCTCCCGCCCGGCCGCGTCACGCGCGCGGACGAAATAGATCCCCGAGGCGACCGCGCGGCCGTCCCGATCGGTGCCGGGCCAGGTCCACGTACCAGCCGCGCCGCCGGTGCCCTGCGACACCCGCCGCCCGCGCACATCGAGCACCTCGAAGCGCACGCGGCCCACCGCGCCCGACCAGTCCACGCGGACCGAGCCTCGCGCTGGATTCGGCGTGGTGCTGAGCGCGAACGCGGGGGGCGGCGGCGGCGGCGGCGGTGGTATCGAAGTCGGCCGAGCCACGATGCGGAACGCCAGCACCTGGTCCGCCGCGCGGATCCACTCGCCCGCGGTATCGGTGCGGGCGAAGTAGGGCCCCACACCGGCCGTGAACTCCGGCGGCTCGTCGCCGTGGATGCGGCGGTTCAAGAACGTGGTCCCGGCGGCTTCGCGCATCCAGATCCAGTAGTCGTGATCGGGCGCGAGCGTCACCACATGGTCGAAGTCGAGGTGCGAGACCCAGGCCATGCCCGCCGCAGCCTGGGCCAGTGCATTGAAGGCGAACGGGGCTTCCACCATGGACGCGGGCACCTGCGGCAGGGGCTCGGGCATCGCGTCGCCGTCGATGACCGCGATCACGGGGGCCCCGATGATGGAACGAGGGGGGGCGATATCGAATGCCTCGTCGCCTGAGCGCACGAAATACGGCGTGAACACCTCCGCCAGCGCCAGTTCGATCCAGCGCAGCTCCACCGCCTCCGGCACGCGGAACCTCTGCATGAACTCCTTCGGTGCCGGAAACGGCTGCACGTCGGTGCGCGAGACGCTCTGCACGACGCGCAGCGTGGCGACATCCCAATCGCCGGCGCACACCGCGTGCGCGAGCACGGGGTGCGGCCCGGGCAGCGGTTCGCGCGTGCTGTCCGCGTTCAACCTCACCGCGGCGGGCAGCTCGGCGGGGCCATCGGGTGTGAAGTAGCCCGTGAGCTTCCACTCGGGCACGAACGTGAGCTTCTGGTTGACGAGTTGCAGTGCCAGCTGTGGCCTGGGTGGCTCGGCCACGCCGGGAACGCTGCGCGTCACGACCGGCGGCACGAACGTGAACATGGGGAGCCTGAGTCCGGCATCCATCGCCCTTCCCATGACGATGACGTCGGGGAAGATGAACGCGCGACGAAGTGCGACGGTTTGGGAGTCCGGCGCCAGGGTGGCGGGATCCCATGCGCGCAGCACCATCATCGGGCCCGGCATGAAGCCATTCCCCGTGCGCAGGCTGCACGCGACCACGCTCGTCAAGGCTGGGAGCGCCTGCTCGATCCCGGCGCCCGTGTTCGGGATCTGGACCGCGCTGTCGCCGGCCACCGCGCTCGCGAAGTCCGTACACGGCGACTTGAAATCGGGGAACGGCCCCGGCCCGGGCAGGGGCGCAACTGATGGCGGCGCCGACGCAGCGATGCAGAGCAGCGAGGTCACGGTGATCGCGGGGACCAGGCGCTTGTGCACGGGAACGAGCAGCGCGGTGATCGCGTGGAGCGGACGAGGGATTTCCATGAACACCCCCGGGACCTTGAATTCACGGTCACTTGAGGACTCTACCCCGGTCCACTCGCGGCGAGCAGCATATTACGCCGAAAAACCGCGCCGGAATTGGACTTCCGTAGAGCCTACTTGCTGACCCGCACCACCATTCCCCACGCCGTTCCGGCCCCGCCGGTGGGGAGCGAGTTGCCGCGGGCCAGGTACCAGAGCGCGCCGTCCGCCGCCATGCGCACGTCGACCGGGCCCGGAACGCTCGTCTTCCCAAACACCTCCACCGTCGGCGGGCGGCCGGGCGAGAGCCAGCGGAGCTCGTTCGCGCAGTACTCCTCGAAGAAGTAGCCGTCGCGCCAGTGCTCGCCGAGGCCCGGGACTGCCCCCGCGAACGCCCCGCCGGTGATGCAGCAGCCATGGTCATGGCCGTAGGCGTGGAGCGGGTCCACGAGCGGCGCCTGGTTCGCCGGACCCTCCGCGGTCGGCCAGCCGTAGTCGCCGCCGCGGACCAGCTCGTCCACCTCCTCGAACCGTGCGCCCCCCACGTCGTTCACGAGGATGCGGCCGGTCTGCGGATGGATGTCGAACGCGAACGCGTTGCGGAAACCCCGCGCGAAGATCGCGGCGTGGCGGCCGCGCGTCTCGTCGCGGAACGGGTTGTCGGCGGGGATGCTGCCGTCTTTTCGCAGCCGCAGGATCTTGCCCGCAGTCGAAGCGAGGCTGTGCGACAGCGAGCCGTCCCCGCACTCGCCCGAGCTGGCGTAGAGCATGCCGTCGCGCCCGAAGCGCAGCGCGCCGCCGACGTGCTGGTGCGCGCCGTGCGTGTCGAACTCGTAGACGATCCACTCGCTGCCGGCGACCGCCGTGTCGCCGGACGCGGTGAAGCGCGCGATGACGTTGTGCCGCGTCGGCGTGTGCGACGTGTAGGTGACGTACACGTGCTTCGTGCGCGCGAACGCCGGATCGAACGCCACGCCGAGCAGCCCTTCCTCTTCGATGGGCTTCGTCGGCACGGTCACGAATGGGTGTTTCAGCAGCTTTCCATTCTTGATGACGCGCAGCCGCCCGATCTGTTCGCACACGAACACGCGGCCGTCGGGCGCGATCGCCATGCTCACCGGCGAGTCCAGCGAGTCGGCGATCACGACCTCGACAAAGCCGGGGCGGATGGCGTTCGCAATCCTCTCGCCCGCGCGGGGCAGGCGGTCGGCGGCATGCGCCGTGGCGGCCAGCGCGACGAGTGCGGGTACGAAGCGGTTCATGCGCCGGAAGCTAGCACGTGAATCGTCATGTACAGTTGCGCCGCCATGGCCCCGACCGAGATGCGCCTGCCCGACCTGCGCTTCGTGCCGACGGAGGACATCTATCCGCACGAGCTGCACGATTCGCAGCGCACGCAGCCGCTCGTCGAGCGGCTGCGCGTGAGCGGCACTCTCCGGAACCCGCCGATCGTCACCCAGATCGGCGACGGCATGCGCGTGGAGCCGCGCTACGTGGTGCTGGACGGCGCCAACCGCAGCACCGCGGCGCGCGCCGCCGGCTGGCCGCACCTGCTCGTGCAGGTGGTGCGCTACGAGTCGCCGGCGGTGGAGCTGTTCACCTGGTACCACGCGCTCACCGCGGACGCGCGCGAGCTGCTCGAGCTCGGGCTGAGCTCGCTCCCGGGCCTCACCACCAGCCGCCACGACCACCTCCACGCGCGGGCGCTGCTCGCGCGCCGCGAGGCGCTGGCGTGCGTGGTGCTGGGGGACGACGACACGATCGTCGCCCACGGCGGCCGCAACCTGCACGAGCGAAACGAGCTGCTGAACCACCTCGTCCATCTCTACCAGGACCGCCTGCCCTACACGCGGGTCACGAGCGACTCACTGACCTCGGCGCGGCGCGAGCATCCCGAGGTGCAGGCGCTCGTGGTGTTCCCGCGCTTCGATCCCGCCGAGGTGATCGACCTGGCGAGCGCCGGCGAGTACCTGCCGGCCGGCATCACCCGCCACCTGATCCGCTGGCGCGCGCTGCGCGTGAACGTGCCGGTGGCGCTGTGCGCCGACGTGTCGAAGTCGCTCGACGACAAGAACGCGTGGGTGCAGACGTGGACCGCGGAACGGCTGACGAAGCGCGAGGTGCGCTTCTACGAAGAGCCCACGGTGCTCTATGACGAATAGGCTCCGCGCGTGAGGGCGGTCTATCTCGAGCGCTTCGGCGGCCCCGACGTGCTCACGTTCGGCGACCGGCCGGCGCCCAGCCCGAAACCGGGCGAAGCGCTGGTGCGCGTGCGCGCGTGCGGCATCAATCACCTGGACCTGTGGGTGCGCTCCGGGCTGAAGGGCCTCGAGCCCGAGATGCCGCACATCCTCGGCAACGAGGTCGTGGGCGAGATCGCGGAGCTGGGCGCGGGCATCACCCACCTGACCGTCGGAGCGAAGACGCTCGTCAACCCGACGCTGTCGTGCGGCCATTGCGCGGCGTGCGCGAACGGCGACGACAACCTGTGCCGCTCCTATGACGTGCTCGGCCGGAAGCGCAACGGCGGCTACGCCGAGTTCGTGAGCGTCCCCGCCGCGAACTGCCTCCCGTTCCCCGAGAACCTGTCGTGGGAGCAGGCCGCGGCGGTGCCGCTCGTGTTCCTCACCGCGTGGCACATGCTGGTGACGCGCGCGCACGTGCGCGCCGGCGAGGACGTGCTGGTGATCGGCGCCGGGAGCGGCGTCGGCAGCGCGGCGATCCAGATCGCGCGGCTCCACGGCGCGCGCGTCATCGCCACCGCGGGCACGGGGGCGAAGCTCGAGCGGGCCAGCGCGCTCGGCGCCCAGGACGTGATCAACCACGTGACCGAGGACGTGGCGGCCCGCGCCCGCGCGCTCACCGGCAAGAAGGGTGTCGACGTGGTGGTCGAGCACGTGGGCGGACCGGTCTTCGAAGCCGCCGTGAGCGCGCTCGCTCGCGACGGGCGGCTCGTGACCTGTGGCGACACGATCGGCAACAGGGTCACGCTGGACCTGGACCTGTTGTTCGGCCGCCACCTCACGCTGCTCGGGTCGTGGATGGGCCGGCGCTCGGACCTGAACGCGGCGCTGAAGCACATCGCGACCGGCGCACTCAAGCCGGTCGTCGACTCGGTGATGCCGCTCGCCGAAGCGCGGCGTGCGCACGAGCGGCTCGAGGCGCGCGACGCGTTCGGCAAGCTGGTGCTGGTGCCATGACCCGCGAGCCGAGGCGCGGGTTCATGGACTACGAGCGCATGTGCGAGCCCATGGCGAGCGACGCCCAGTTTCGCCAGCGGTTCCTCGCCAGCGGCCTCGTGGCCACGGCGCTGATCGCGCTGTCGCTGTCGATTGGCATCGCCGGCTACCACTGGCTCGCGGGTGTGCACGACTGGGTGGACTGCATCCAGTGCGCATCGATGATCCTCGGCGGCATGGGTCCGGTCGATCCGCAACCGACAACGGTCGCGGGCAAGCTCTTCGCATCGTTCTACGCCATCTACTCGGGCGTGATGCTGCTCGCGAGCGTGGGCGTGCTGCTGTTGCCGGGACTGCATCGCATCCTGCACCGCTTGCACCTGCCGACCGACGACGCCTAGCGCTGGACGCTGCTATGCTCGCATCGTGAGCGCTCACGATCCGGAGCACATCGTCTCGCTGGCGTCGTGGTTCGATGGTGAAGACGCCCCGCACACGCGCGAGCTGCACACCTGCATCCACTGCGGGCTATGCCTCACCGCGTGCCCCACGTACCGCACGCTCAAGATCGAGCCCGATTCGCCGCGCGGCCGGCTCTACCTGATGCGCGGGCTCGCAGAGGGGCGCATCTCGCCGAGCGACGCGCTCGTGGGCCACTTGGACCGCTGCCTCGACTGCCGCGCGTGCGAGACCGTGTGCCCCGCGGGGGTCCCCTACTCGCGACTGCTCGAGGCCACGCGCGGGCAGCTGACGCGGCGCTGGCGCACGGGCTCGCCGCTGCGCCTGCTCGCGCACTGGGTGCTGCGCTCGGTCTTGCCGCGTCCGGGGCGTGTATCCGCGCTGACCGAGCTCATGAGAATGTCCCAGTCCGGCCCGCTCGGCGCGTTCCTGAACACGGCGCTCGCTCGCGCGATCATGCCGCGGTTCGCGAAGCAGGGCCTGGCGATGACGCCGCCGTTGAAGCCGGGGCGTGAGCGCGCGCTCGACGCGGTGGCGAAACGGCTGCCGCAGGGCGCGCGCATGGAGTCGCGCGGCGATGCGCTCGTCTTCCACCCCGCGGCCGTCGCCAAGGGCCACGTCGCGTTCCACACCTCGTGCATCA
>Ga0134127_10003591_pt1 | contig 11172 bp, 7 predicted proteins | sample KB31753_FD_96459 | JGI IMG/M metagenome (GOLD analysis project Ga0134127, IMG submission 96459) | Terrestrial soil microbial communities with excess Nitrogen fertilizer from Kellogg Biological Station, Michigan, USA - KB3-175-3 | ecosystem: Environmental > Terrestrial > Soil > Unclassified ...
GAAATCTACCAGGCGTATGAGTGGGCTCGCGAAGTCGACTTCCCGCAGATCAACATCGATCTCATCGCCGGAATGATGGGTGAATCGGAAGCGATGTGGCGTGACACCGTTCGGCGAGCGATTGAACTCGAACCCGATTCGGTCACCATCTATCAGATGGAGCTCCCCTATAACACGGTGATCTCACGCGAAATGATTGAGAAGGGACTCGATTCGCCAATCGCCGATTGGCCGACGAAGCGTCGCTGGGTTGACTTTGCGTTCGAGCAGTTTCAGGAGCGCGGCTACCGCGTCGCAAGCGCTTACACGCTGGCGACGACGGAGAAGCCTTGCCGGTTCATCTACACCGACGCTCTCTGGCACGGGGGCGATATGATCGGCCTCGGGGTGTCTTCGTTCTCGCATTTCGGAGGCGTACATTTCCAGAACGCCCATAGCTTCGAAGAATACGTGCGGCTTCTGGACGGCGATCAATTGCCGCTACTGCGAGCGCTGTCCTTGACTCCAACGCAGAAGCTCATCCGCGAAATGATTCTTCAGCTCAAGACCGGCAGGCTGGACACCGATTACTTTCGCCGGAAATTCGGGGTAGAAATCTGGAACGAGTTTCGGCCGGTGTACGAACGCCTGACCGAAGAGCATCTAATTGGGAGAAACAACGGGTCTATCGAGCTAACCCGCAACGGGCTTTTACAGGTCGATAGTTTTCTTTCCGAATTCTTTGAACCGGAGTTGAAACCCGCACGGTATGCATAAATTCATAAGCGACTAAAGTACATGATTGAAAACAACAACAGCAATTTTGATGTGATCGTGATGGGCGGAGGTCCCGCCGGAAGCACGATTGCCAGCATCCTCGCTCGCGAAGGCCGAAGGGTTGTCCTCTTCGAAAAGGAACAGTTTCCGCGTCATCACATCGGCGAATCGCTGATGACCGATACTTATTTTACGTTCCAGCGGATGGGATTTCTGGAGAAGCTCAAGAAGAGTCCGTTTACCGTCAAGTACAGCGTGCAGTTCGCCAACTCCGCGGGTAGAGAGTCTCGTCCGTTCTATTTCTTCGAAGCCAACCATCACGAGAGCGCCGTCACCTGGCAGGTCACCCGGGCGATCTTCGATCAGATGCTGATAGAACACGCGGAAGAACAAGGCGCCGTGGTGTATCAGCGAACTCCCGTCAAGCGCGTAATCTTTGAAGCCGGCCGCGCGTGTGGCGTTGAAGCACAGATGCAGGATGGATCGGTTCAACAGTTCAACGCCCAGGTCGTCGTCGACGCGACTGGTCAAAGCGCAATGCTTTCCAACAAGTTTGCGTGGCGCGTGCGCGATCCCAAGCTGAAGAAGGCAGTTTTGTATTCATACTTCAAGGGTGCTCACCGCGAGCCCGATCTGAACGGCGGCGCGACTCTGGTGTTGCGCACTCAACCCGGGAGCGGCGGCTGGTTCTGGTATATACCGCTCGAGAACGACATTACCAGCGTCGGGATCGTCGCCGATCCCGATTACCTGCATAAAGACCGGGGCAAAGACCTCGCCAGGATCTTTCAAGAAGAGATTGAAAAGTGCGAATCGTGCCGCAGGCGAGTCGCGGATGCTGAGCGCGTCGATAAGATCTATTCGATCGTCGATTACTCCTATCGTTCGAAACAGTGCGCAGGCGATGGCTTCATTCTGATCGGAGACGCGTATGGATTCCTGGATCCGATCTATTCGTCGGGCGTCTTGCTTGCGCTCAAGATGGCCGAACTGGCCGCGGACGCAATACACGACGCATTCAACAATAATGACTTTTCGGGCCAGCGATTGGGCCAGTTTCAATCCAAGCTTGATAACGGCATCGAATCGATGCGCAAGCTGGTTCACGCTTTTTATAGCGATGGGTTCAGCTTCGCAAAATTTCTTCAGAAATACCCGGAGCAGCGAGTCAACATCATCAACCTGCTGATCGGCGATGTTTTCAGACAAGGCGTAGATGAAGTTTATGGACCGATGTCTGAGTTCGCAGAGATTCCTCCACCGCTCTATGAGGAGTTCCTGGTCTCTGATGGCGATCCCTCGGTGAAACCGGAGCCGGGACAGGTTCTCTCGGCGAAATACTTGTACTTTGACGATCGAGTCCCCGCGTTGAAGTCAACTGAGTCGTGAGCGATCCGCATCGCCTATGGCCGGCTTCAAGCTCTTAATCCTACAGATTGGGACCATCCTCATCGTCGCGCGACTCGCCGGCTGGCTATTCGGCAAGCTTCATCAACCGCGAGTCGTCGGCGAGATGCTCGCCGGAATCCTGCTGGGACCGTCCCTGCTCGGTTGGCTTGCGCCCGGAATATCCGCCGCCATTTTCCCGCCCGATAGCCTGGGTCATCTGAATTCGCTAAGCCAGGTAGGCCTGCTGATCTTTATGTTTTTGGTCGGGCTGGAGCTCGATCTCGGACATCTTCGCGAATTGGGCCGGGCGGCTGTCATGACGAGCCAGGTCAGTATCATCGTGCCGTTCATTCTCGGGTCCGCGTTTGCACTTTATCTTTACCCAAGACTCTCCGATCCGAGCGTCCACTTCACCGGGTTCGCACTGTTCATGGGCGCCGCAATGAGCGTCACTGCGTTTCCAGTGCTCGCGCGGATTCTGACCGAGCGCAACATGTTTCGAACAAGAGTCGGCTCCGTTGCCATCGCTTGCGCCGCGGTTGATGACGTCACCGCCTGGTGCATACTGGCAGGCATCGTCGTCATAGTTCGCGCTTCGAGTATGGAGCTTCCGGTCTGGCAGATCGTGGTCGGCCTCGCGGTGTTCGTGCTGTTGATGGGGTTTGTTGTGAGGCCGGCGCTGCGCCGGCTGGAGATGGTCTATGAAAAGCGCGGGCATCTTACGCAGGATTTGATCGCGGTAATCCTGTTGGTCGTATTGGCATCCGGCTGGATCACGGAGAGCCTGGGGGTTCACGCTTTGTTTGGTGCGTTTCTGGCCGGAGTGATAATGCCCAGGCACCCAAAGCTGTCGGGTGAGCTCTCGCAGAAGTTCGAAGCGCTGATAGTTGTGCTGCTGCTGCCGATTTATTTTGCGCTTACTGGATTGCGCACCAGCATCTTTCTGATTAGCGGGGCACAAATGTGGCTCTACTGTGCAGTAATCATCGTTCTTGCGGTGATCGGCAAGCTGGGTGGTTCGATGCTGTCAGCGCGGTTGAATGGGATGACCTGGCGAGAAGCGGCAGCGGTGGGAATCCTGATGAACACCCGTGGCCTTGTTGAATTGGTAATCCTGAATATCGGTCTCGATCTTGGGATTCTCTCTCCGCCGTTGTTCTCGATAATGGTGTTGATGGCGCTGGTTACGACGTTGATGACCACGCCGCTGCTGACGTGGATCTACCCTGAAAACAAAGTATAGGTCCTATAGGTGATATAGGACCTATACTCTGTGACCGGATCATCGCCTAGAAAGTGTAACGCAGACCAAACTGCATCACCCGAGGCGACCCCTGGATCCCATCCAGTTTTCCAAAGGCCGGGCCCGGATCGCTGGTCGTTAGCTGAGAATCCTGGTTCAACCCGAGATTCGACCGAGTGATTTCAACAAGCGTCAGCCGCTGAGTGTTGGTGACGTTGAACACCTCCCAGCGAAATTGAAGCTTGTGGTTTTCGTTGTACGGCATCGTAAACGACTTTCCAAGACCCATATCCAGATTGACATAGCCCGGTAGCCGCAACACATTACGGTCTCCGGTCTCGCCCGGAAATGCATTTCGGAAGGCGTTGTAAGCGGCCTTGGGGTCGGAAAAGATATTCGGATCCGCCGCGCCGCCGCGAGTCGGGGACGACTCGAACGGCCTAACCCGAACGCCGTTGCTCTGAACGTTCCAGTTTGTAGCCCACTGCGCCGCATCGAACGGCGTCTGCACCGGCAACCCCGAGTTCCATCGGAAGATGCTCGTCAACTGCCACCCGCCAAGCAACCCATCGACAAACCCGGGAGCGTCGCTCATATAGCGATGCCCCTTTCCAATCGGGAGCTGCCACAGTACGTTTGCGTTAACAAGGTGCCGTATGTCGAAGTTCGACGCCGCCTTGCTGTCCTGCGGCCGCAACGGGTTCAGAATGAAAGCGGTGTCAAAAGCATCGCTGATCTGCAGCCCGGATGCGTTGTCAGTCGAATGGGACAGCGTGTAGTTGAAGTCAAACTGCAAGCTGTTCCTGAACCGCTCTCGCACTGAGATGGTGCCCGCGTGATAATCCGAAGCCGCGACCGTGCTGAACGTCGCAAGCGCGGCGTATTGCGGCTGGAAGAACATGTTCGGAACCACGCCGAGATCGTCGATCAACAACTGAACGAACGTCCAGTCCAGCACGTCAAAGAAATCAAATCCGAGAAAGTCCTGTCTGGCCACGATCTGATAAACAGATTGGGTAGACGACAGAGACGGCTCGCCCCAGAAATTCCCCCCAAGGTTAGGAAACAGGTTCTCGAAGTAAGGTATCGGCGCAACCTGATTCAAGGGTGTATCGGCAAGCCGCAGCTTGGCCAATTGCGTAGCCGCGCCGTACCAGTCGAGTCCCGATGCGGGATCGACGAGGTTGTTGAGCGCCATTATGTCGCGAGTCGCCAGAAGATTTCGCGCCCGGCGGCCAATATATGACGCCTCGACAAACAGTCCGCCCTTGAACTTCCGGCCATAAGAGACATTCCAGCTGTAGTTGACCGGCGCAATGATCGCGTCGTCGAGCGACGATTCGATGCGCTGATCCTCATCGGCCGGAGTTATGAGCGGGAACGTCAGCGAGCCCGGATTGTTGATCTCAGGCAGCGTGCGCACGGCCTGACCAAAGCCCGTGAACAGCGGCCCAGGCCGGTCACTAACGTTAAAAGTATTGGCCGCGATTGACTGATTCGAAGTGAAGCCCAGCGTGCTGATCAAATCGAATTGTACGGCAAGCTGCTGGCCGATGTGATCGTTGGTCATCGCGAAGCCCCCACGAATCACTGCGTCGCCATCACTTCCGAACAGTTTTCGCATCCAGTCCCTCTTGAAGTTTGGCGACCAGGCTACGGCAACGCGCGGCTGGAAGTTGTTCAGGTCCCAGTCGTAGTAGCCCGGGCGTCCATTTGCAGGACCAGCAAGATCAACCTCAATCGGCTCGTTAAACGGCCTGCCTTGCAAGGCACTCGCCTTCCGAGCCTCGAAGTAATCGCTCAGGCTCGTCGTCGGCTTTACCTGTAACCCGTCGGTTTCATACACCGGACGGCTCAAACCATATCGAAGTCCTAGAGTTAGCGTGAGGTTCGGACGCAGCTTCCATGAATCCTGCGCGTACCAATCGTACTCTTCGGTAGCAAACGTTCGAGCCAGCCCCACGCCAGCCGGCAGCAGGTTGCCGTCCTTGTCAAAGTTGAAATTCGCTCCGTAGTCTGAGAATCGCCCAATCACCGCCGAAACTGCGCTTCTCACATCCGATATGAACCCCGGGCTGATTTCCGACTCAAACGGATCGGTAAGCACCGCGCCCGAGAAATCGTAAAAGGACGGGTTAGCTACCGCGAAGTCAAACGCGTTCTGAGTGGAATCGCGATGGTTGCGGACGAGTCGGATGTTAGTCCCGAACTGAAAGTTGTGGTTCCCCTTTGTCCAGGACACGTCGTCGGTGAAGTTGTGAACCGGAGTCGTGCGAGACACAGTCCGGTTGAACAGGCGCGGCTCAAAGACGAACCGGAAGAAAATCTGATTCTGATCCGAATCGCCGAAATTCGTGAAGGCAAGCCGCGTCAGGCCATACTTGAAATCATTGATCAGCGACTTGCTTATGGACCAGGTGTGCCCGACCACAAATCCCAACGGGTGCGACCAGAAACTCGGAGGCGGAGTATCGGGGAATTGCGGCGCGAAGCTTACAAGGTCCTGTTGATAGTTTCCTCGAAAGAACAGCATGTGCCGAGCATCGCTGGTCAGGTTGTAATCCAGTCGCGCTACGTTGGTGTTGAAGTTGACCGAAGTAGGCGCGTTGAATCGGAATCCGCCGGTATTGAAGCCGTCTCCGACGCTCGTGGCATTGGCAGGATACTTGGCCGCGGCTTCGGCAAGCACCGCCAGACCCACCGGATTCACGCCGACATCCGGGAAGATGTCGTTGATATCGGCCGCGGTAAGCGTCGTGATTCCGCCGTTGGCTCCCGGGAACCGAACCTCGCCTCGCCCGATGCTGGGCAGCGGGACAACTCGCACTACGGATTGTTCGGCAGCATCCCGGCGGCCTTCATAGTTGTAGAAGAAGAAGAGACGATCTTTCTTGATCGGCCCCCCGATCGACCCTCCGAACAGGTTTCGTATTAGCTTGGGGCGTGGAATCGACCCGCCGGTGTCCGGATCAATCGAGCGATTGTTGAAGAAATCGTTCGCGGTGGTCACAGTGTTCCGGTGAAACTCGTAGAGCGATCCGTTGAAGTTGTTGCTCCCGCCTTTGGTGATCAAAGCGACCTGCGCTCCGCTTGATCTGCCCTGCGTGGCATTCGGGTTAGCGGTTGTAACTCGAAACTCCTGCACTGAATCAGGGGTAACACGAAGAACGCTGGCAAAAGCTTCGCCGGTTTGCGGGTCGAGACCAGTCTGCTGTTCGTTGACATCGACCCCGTCCAGCGTGATGTTTGCCTGATCTGCCCGAGAACCGGTCACCGTGCCGTCGCGGGTCACGCCCGGCTGCAAGCTCAATAACGAAACAACGTTGCGTGACTCCAAAGGCAGCTGGGTTATCTGGAGATTCTGGAAGTTGTTGCCGATCGTGGCGTCCTGCTTGTTTACCAGCACGTCAGTTGAGCCGGCGGTAACCGAAACTGATTCGCTAACGCTGCCGACTTCGAGTTGAATTGAAAGCGTCGTGGGTTTATCAACCAGCGCCGAGACACTATTCAGCACCGCCTTTTTGAACCCGGTGCCCTGGACCTCGGCGCGGTACAGGCCGGGCGAGAGAAGCTCGAATACAAAGTCACCCTGGTCATTTGTAGTCTGAGTGCGTGTTGAGTTCGTTTCGATGCTGGTCAGCGTAACCTGCGCCCCGGCGACTACCTGGCCGTTGGGGTCAGTGACATTACCTCGAACCGAAGACTTTCCTGATTGAGCGGGAACAGTTCCGCATATCATCAACATGATTAGAAGCGCGCTCCATAAAGAGCGTGCGCGGCTTCCGATCAAAGTCAGTCGATGTTTCTTGTTTTGTCTCACGATGTGCCTCCATGTTTTTTGCGAACCGCCTCGGATCGCATATCTCGCTCGGGTCCTAACACGAGTCGAGTCAGAGTTTTGAAGGATCGCCTGCATTGGGCAGGCAGCAGGCATCTAGAAGAGTTGCCACCACTTTCTGGGCACTCGATTGATTTGTGCGGCCGGTTTGCGTCACGCTGCTCGCTACATCCTTAGCCTCGTCAAATCGGATTGCAGCGCGACTGCACGGTAGCCACTGGAACAAGAGATGGGCTAATCATAAGTCGACGCTCGAATCTAGTCAATCTGGGGTCAGTTCGAGTTTAGAGTTCAAGCTTTAGCTTGCTCCGTACGCTCGTCCCCTAAAAGCAAGCTGAAGCTTGACCCTTGAACTCAAACTGACCTACCACCCAATCTGGACTCAAATTGCTGAATGCTTCCAAAGCATTGCGCTTTTCTTTTTCTTCGCTCATCAACTAGAATCCACCGCATACCGTTGAGGCGATGTAGGTTTACGGCAAGCTTGGGTCTAATGGGGTTCTCTATGTCAAAGTTCAAAATATTGCTCGTGGCTGCGGCCATCTTCTCATCGTCGCTTTCAAGTACTGCGGCTGAAGACTGGCTGCAATTTCGCGGGCCTAACGGCACCGGCGTTTCAGCATCGATCGGGCTCCCGACCGAGTTCGGGCCCGACAAGAACGTCATCTGGTCGACGCCGCTGCCGCCCGGCCACTCCTCGCCGGTGCTCACCCGCAACCGGATCTTCATCACCGCTCACAGCGATGAGAAAGAGAAGCATCGCCTGTTTGTAATCTGTCTCGATCGCCAGACCGGCAAGCCTTTGTGGCAGCGCGAAGTCCCGCGCTCGCGCGCCGGACGATTGCAAAACGTCAACGGGCCCGCGTCGCCGAGCCCGGTCACCGACGGCGAGAACGTTTACGTCTTTTTTCAAGAGTTCGGGATGATCTCTTTTGACGTCAACGGCCGCGAACGATGGAAGCTCCCTCTCGGACCGTTTAACATGTTCTACGGTTTCGGCGCGTCGCCGATTCTCGTAGACGACAAGCTGATCCTGCCCATCGATCAGGACAATCCCGCTTCGTTCCTGATCGCCGTGGATAAAAACAATGGCCGAGTACGGTGGAAAGTCGATCGGCCGGAAGTCATCTCGGGCTACTCGACACCTATCGTTTATCAGCCGGCTCGCGGCGCGAAACAGATCATCATTCCCGAATCGTTTCAACTATCGGCTTACTCCGTCGAAAACGGGTCGCGAGTCTGGTGGGTGCGAGGCCTCGCATGCGAGATGAAATCCATCGCCAGCCACGACGCTGAATATCTGTACGTCAACGGCTGGGGCTTTCCGCAGAATCAACCCGGGCAACAGGTGGCCACGATATCCTTTGCAGAGGGTCTTGCAAAGTATGACGCCAACAAAGACGGTCAGGTGTCGAAGACCGAGGTCTCCGGCAAAGAGCAGATGGAGCGAATGCTGAAGGGCGCGTTCGAAGCCTTTGATGCGGATCGCGACGACAAACTCAGCGAAAAGGAATGGGGCGTCTTTCGGGCGATGCTCGCGTCCGAGAATGGACTGCTTGCGATCAAGCTTGGCGGTCAGGGAGATCAGACCTCCACGGCTATCAAGTGGCGATACACCAAACCCGTTCCACAGGTGCCGTCGACCCTGCTCTACAAAGGAGTGCTCTACATGGTGAACGACGGCGGGGTGCTGATCTCATTTGATCCGGCTACCGGGAACGTGATCAAGCAGGGCCGCTTGCAGGGGGCGATTGACAAGTATTTCTCTTCGCCGGTGGCCGCGGACGACAAAGTCTTTCTGATCGGACAGGGCGGCGCGGTGTCGGTGCTCAAGGCTGCGGGCGAGTGGGAGATTCTCAAAGTGAACCAGCTCGACGATGAGTGCTTTGCGACGCCGGCGATCGCTGACGGCCGGATCTACATCAGGACTCGAAGCGCGTTGTATTGTTTTGGGAATAAAAGCTGATTGCGGTGGTGAATAGGTCTTATGGGTCCTATACGACCTATTCTTGAAAGGAAAAGTCAGTGACTGAACCGCGGAAGGAGACAAACAAATCTATGACGTGGGTGATTTTCGCATTGGGAGCTGCGCTCGCCTGGGGATTGTACGGCCCGACTCTACACAAGGGTCAGGTTGAACTGGGCAATCCCTTTCGCGCGCTGCTATGCGTCGGGGTGGCGTACTTCTTGATCGGCGTGCTGGTGCCGCTGATTGCGCTCGGCTCGCAAGGCCAGTTGAATGGGTTCAACGGACGTGGCATCACGATGGCAACGCTCGGCGGGGTGCTTGGAGCGATCGGAGCGGTGTGCATCATTTATGCGTTCAAAACCGGTGGAGTGCCGAACTACGTTATGCCTCTGGTATTCGGGGGCGCGCCGGTAGTGAACACTCTGTTTTCTATGTGGCAGCATCCGCCCAAGACTTCTCCAAATCCGCTGCTCTATCTCGGGTTTCTCCTGGTGGCGATGGGCGCCGGGCTGGTGTTGTACTTTAAACCCCAGTCTTAGAAACCATTGCTCATTGTGGCGATGCTGGAATCGCCGAGACCTGATGTTTGAAGCTCGATGAATGGGCTAGAATAGCTCGCATGTCCAAGGCAGCATTAACGGCAAGGAAACTGCTCCATCATCAGGGAGTCGGGGTGTTGTCAACGCACTCGCTCGACGTTGAAGGCTATCCGTTCGGATCGATCGCCCCCTACACGCTCAACTATGACGGCGAGCCCGCCATTCTCATAAGCGACATCGCTCAACATACGCGCAATATCAAGCAGAACAACAGAGTATCGCTGACCGTGTTTGATCCCCTTGTGGACGATCCACAATCGACTGGCCGGCTTACCTGGATCGGAGATGCCGAAAAGATTGACGATGCGGATCTCCAGACCCGCGATCGCTATCTCCGTTATTTCCCATCCGCGGAATCGTATTTCGAAACCCATGACTTCTCGTTCTATCGGATCAGCCTCCGAAGAGCGCGGTTCATCGGCGGATTTGGAGAGATCTATTGGATCGAGCCCGAAGCGATGCTTGTCAAAAACCCTTTTCGTGACACCGAACGCGGGATCGTCGAGCACATGAATGGAGATCACCAGAAGGCGTTGTTCCATTACTGTGAACTCTTTGGCAGGCCGGGCGTCGAAACGGCAACGATGATCGGCATCGACAGCGAAGGATTCGATCTGCTGGCAGACAATCGCAAACTGAGGATTGATTTTGATTCGCCGATAAGCACAACAGAAGAAGCTCGAGCAGAGTTGGTGAAGTTGGCGAGGATGTAACGTCCCGTTGTAGCGTAGGTGCTTACGATGCAGATTAGAGGACAGGAAGAGGGGCTTGCCCCGCTCTTCGCGGCGCGCCATTTGAGAATCAATCGAATCGGGACACGAACCGACGCCGAATAACAGGTTGGGAAGGGCGGCTTGCCCCCGCTCTTGGTTCGCGCCATTTGAGGATCAATCGAATCGGGACAAGAACCGACGCCGAATAACAGGTTGGGAAGGGTGGCTTGCCCCCGCTCTTGGGTTCGCGCCATTTGAGAATCGATCCAACCGAAGAGCGGGGGCAAGCCACCCTTCCCAACCTGTTATTCGACGTCGTACGCCTCTTGCGCCGCAAATGTACCGTAGACTGTCTAGTCTGCGGCTGTTCGAACGGGTTAAACGCGGATGACGCGCGCAGACCAGACAGTCTACGGTACCTTCCAAAGGAGCACACGAACATGCGCAAACTGCTCACTGCAGTAATCGCCCTGATCAGCATTCCCGCGGCCGCCTATCCGGAAGACTGGCCCCAATGGCGAGGATCTTCAGGAAATGGTGTCTCAAGCGAAACCGGGCTCCCGACCAGATGGAGCAAAGACGACATAGTGTGGAAGGCCCCGCTGAAGGGACTTGGTGTCTCGTCTCCAATTGTTTGGGGTGATCGCATTTTCGTCACTTCTCAA
>Ga0134127_10003593_pt1 | contig 11171 bp, 7 predicted proteins | sample KB31753_FD_96459 | JGI IMG/M metagenome (GOLD analysis project Ga0134127, IMG submission 96459) | Terrestrial soil microbial communities with excess Nitrogen fertilizer from Kellogg Biological Station, Michigan, USA - KB3-175-3 | ecosystem: Environmental > Terrestrial > Soil > Unclassified ...
CGACCCATTCAGGAGTGACAGCGTCAAAGACAACGTTTTCGTCAAGAAAAATGCCGTCCGTCGCCGTGTAGTTTTCCTGTAGATAATAAAACTCTCTGGAGGCTTGTTCGTCTGCGGCTTCCCCATTTTCGCTTGCCGGCGCTTTAACGTCTTTCACATTCTCAGCCCAGCTCGGAAACGCCATCAGTTTCTCGATTTCGTATGCTTTACAATATTTCCCCATCTTTTTCATCAGTACTATCTCCTACGTGATTTCACTATGCCTTGCACGTGTCTTCACTAAAACGTAAATGACTTACTCACCAGTGTTGCATCGCTGAGCGGAAGAGGCGCAGGTATTATGCTTGCCGGCCGCGGTCTGAAAATGGCGCTGGCAGGAAGTTCATAAGACTGGTCTACTGCTTTGATTCTGATCGGATGCGGTGATTGCGACACCAGCGTTAACTCAATACCACTTGCCGGAAGCGCATAGTAACGAAGCGCCCATCTATTTTCAGACGCCGTCGTAGCGCCGGAAGAGTCTGTTTTGATCGCGGTACCATTGAGATCTGTGCAATGCACTTCCGCATCCGCATTAACATACAGCGAAACGACTGGCGCTTGACGTGGCGAGGTGACGCGCACGCGCAACGTTCTCTCAGCACTGCTACGGTCGTCAGAAAGTATTTCAATCATCGGGGCGGCGAGTTCTCTTCCCGGAGCCGGGCTGGTCAGAAAACGCCACGGCCGGCCCGGAAAGAAATCAGGCAGATCAACGATGCTGGCCTGCGGCGAAAAGAATTGCGATGTCCACTCGTCGGCTCTTTGGCTGGTGCTGCTGGCCCACACAGCCTGCCCTGTATCTGCTTGCAAAGCATAGAACAGGTTACCTTGCTTCGGGTGGCTTGCATCAGAGGTAGAAGTCAGAATTGCTCCGATCAAAAAGACCAGACAAATGACTGTCGAGGCTGCCGGCAGGAGCCACCGGTTCATACTCGAAACAAGGTTCAGGTGCGGGCTGAGCAATCCGAGCAAGAGCGCGACCGCCACCATGATCAACGCCGACGACGTTACGGTTAATCCGACGAACAGGATTTGAATTATCGGAACGAACAAAACTATGGCAGGAATTGTGCCGGCCAAAACCACCGCCAGTTGTTTCCGCGAACCTTTCTCGTCAGGATTCCGGATAAAAATAATCAGCATTGATAACAGGCCGAACAACAGTGGCCAGGCAAACAGGTAACTCGCGCCCGGCAAACCGAACGTCGTGAGAAGCAGACAAACTAGCCACCAAAGTAATGCTCCGGTCCAAAGATCCAAGACACTACGTTTTCTTCCGAACCAAAGATATAGAGTGGAGGTTATCGCCAACGTGAGCGCCACAAATGCAAACAGATAGAGCCTGCCGTTGTAAGTCTCGCCGTAAGTCATCGAGCGGTACTCGCCTTGAAATACGCCGGCCAAACGCCAGACTAACGACACTGCCAATGCGGAACCTGCCATGCTGAGCAATAAAGCAACAAAACCCAACGCCATACCCGAAAGCGTTAAGCGCTTTCTTCTATAGCCCAATACGACGACAGTTCCGAACAGCGCCGTAACAAGAATGGTTAGCGGCACAACCCTTGATGCCGGATAACGAACGAGGAATGCGCTAAAGACGTCGAAGTAGACTGCGTTGCCACGCGGAGTAGTTTGCAAGTCCAGATTGCCAAAGTGGCGTGTCAACGCCAGAGCATACGAGCCGTGATGTTGCAAGCTGTTTTCGCTGACGTTTCCTACGGCGTCGAGTTGGGTGTGATAGTTAGTTGATTGGTCGATGTAGGCAAAATTCAAACCCTGGAGACCGGCTCGCTTGTAGATAGAAAAGTCTGTGTCATTGGGTAGGTGCTTATAGACTTCAAACAATAACGAATTCGTCAACGGGCGCGGAACAGCTTTCGCAAACTCCTCAATGAGCCATTCGTTTCCCTCACTTGTTTCATACATCAAGGAGGGACCATCGCTGCCGCGCGCTTCGAAGTTGAATACTAACCCGATGGCTTGCACGGCCTGAGGTTCAGCGACAATAGCTTGAGCGCCCAGCAAGCCTACCTCTTCGCCGTCGGCGAAGAGAAAGATGACATCATTCTTCAGTGGTGGCCCAGCTTTCAGAGCGCGCAGAGTCTCGAGCATCGTCGCTAAAGCCGTACCGTCATCGCTGGCCCCCGGAGCAGTCGGGACTGAATCATAGTGTCCCGTCAGCATGATGGCCTTCGTGTTATTGCTGCCGTTTAATCGGGCAATAATATTTTCGACACTGCCTGCAATTACCGGCGTCTTACTTAACTTGCTAATGACTGTCGCCTTTTGAACTTCAGGCGTAATTCCCAGGGCTGTCAGTTCTTTGACGATGTAGTCTCGCACTACTGCGTGCTCAGCCGAACCAATCGGATGGGGTCGTTGCCCAATGTTCTGGACATATCTCATCGCGCGACCAGAAGCGAACTCCGACAGCGGAGCGTTAGCTGTGACTGCTGCTGGACCACTCAAACGATACAGCGCAAAACAGACGACCCCCACTACAAGCAGCAAAGCAATTAGATTTGCGAACCGGTCTGTTCGTATTGTGGTCGACGGCTGGTAGACCAGAGGTATCGATTTTGTCAGATGAAAAGCCATCAGTTAGGTCCAGACTGCTTCCTTCAGCGTTCGCGGCTCAGCGCAGATCAGGCAACTTGCGCAACAACAGCCTTTCGTGCATTACCTACGGTTTCTTCTTTAACGATGAGACCGTCGAACAGGTGAACAATTCGATTGGCGTGCTGTGCGTAACGCGCATCGTGCGTCACCATGCAGATGGTCGCGCCGCCGTGATGCAGATCGCGCAAGAGTTCCATCACTGCTTCGCCGTTCGTTGAATCCAAATTGCCAGTGGGCTCATCAGCCAGCAGGATGCTCGGCTGTCCGCCAACCGCGCGCGCAACCGCGACGCGCTGTTGCTGGCCACCCGAAAGCTGGCTAGGCAGGTGTTTGGCGCGATGACTCATGCCTACGCGGTCCAGCGCTTCCATTACTCGTCGCTTTCTGTCGCCCGAGTTCATCCCGCGATAGGTGAGCGGTAGTTCCACATTCTCATACACGGTGAGGTCACCAATTAGATTGAAGCTTTGGAAGATGAAACCTACTTCGCGATTGCGAATACGCGCTCGCTCACTCAACGAAAGATTCTCAACTGGTCTACCGTTGAGCACGTACTCGCCCTCGCTCGGGGTGTCGAGCAAGCCAAGTAGCGATAACAGCGTCGACTTGCCGCAACCCGATGGACCGGCGATGGAAATGTATTCGCCTTTTTCGATGTCCAGCTGTATTCCGGAAAGCGCGTGTGTCTCGACTTCATCTGTATAAAAAACTTTCTTCACATCGGCGAGATGAAGCAGAGGATTAGATGGTCTCATTTGTTGTCTCCCTGGAATTGTTTGCGGTCTTAGAGGTGTTTAGCGCACGCGGATCTCGGTGTAACTATCTAACGCCGAGGTATCTGAAATGATTACCTGATCGCCCTCTTTAAGCCCATTGACTATTTCGATAGTGCTTACAGAGTTGCGTCCCAGCGCTACTTGAGTACGGACAGCTTGCCGTCCATCAGCGTTCAGGCGAAACAGACCAATAGTTTGTTGCCCCTGGCCGAATGCGGGGCGGCCAACATACAAAACATCTTCGAGACGCTCGAGCTCAATGGTTCCGTCAACGCTCAAATCAGGTCGCGCACTCGCCGGCAACGGCCCGATCAGCGACACGTCAACAACAACAGTGCCCTCGCGCGCGGCGGGATCTATTCTCTGAACCTCACCTTGAATGATGCCGTTGCGCGTATCTACAGCCACGGGTTGTCCTAGTTTGACGTCTTTGATTTGCGTCTCGGCAATTCTCAATTCAGCTTTGAGCGATGCTGGGTCGGCCACTCGCGCGATATTTAACCCCGGCGTGACTTGTTGGCCCACCTGGACCGACATCTCCTGCAACACGCCGCTAGTACCCGCGCGCACCATCAAAGCATCGACCTGCTCTCTTTTTAGTTTTGCAAGAACGCGCAAGCCCTGCACGCGCATTTCTTGAGCACTGATCTGCGCCTCAGTAGATTTCCCGTTCACCGCCAGACGCAGTTGCTCGACTTTCAGCCGATTGCCGAGTTCCTCCACCTGCACACGCGAAACCTTCAATACCAACTCAGAAACCAGTCCTTCTTTGCCAAGTACTTCGTCTGTATCAAGCTGCAACTTCGCCTGGCGGTATTGAGCGTTGATGGTAGCTATCGCTGACTTCTGCGTCATTGACTCGCCTTCCAGACGAGTCCTTAAACTTTCTTTGTCAGCCATCGTTGCTTTCACTTGAAATTCGGCGTCCATGGCTTCCTGTTCCATCTGCGGATTTGAAAGTGCAACGATCACTGTGTCGTCTGTAACAACGACACCAGCCTGTACTGGAATTTTTTCCACGCGCGCGTCCGACGGCGCCGGTATGTAACGTACCGACTGCGGCACTAATGTTCCGTTACCCCGCACTGCGCGCACCATTCTTCCACGCTTGACCGTGTCAATGACCGCAGTGGAGCGATCGAGTGCCGGCGCAGCGGGTTTGAGCCTGATAAGTCCAAACGTGATGGCGCCAACAGCTACCAGACCAATTAATACAAAGATCACAGTGCGAATGTGCTTTTCCAGCTTCGCTCTTCCCGGGCGCTTAATATCCATAAATCTTTGACTGCGAAACTCGCAGTTGCTCCTCGCTTAACGCATCCTGGTAAGTGATTTTTTGGGGGTGATAGGTAGAGCTACCGCACTTGGAGTCTTTAGCTTATCCCCAATTGGTCAGAACCTGCTCAGTCTATGTGTCTCGCCCGCCTGAATTCTCTTCAGTGCGAGACATTTATCGGGGCCTGTCGTCGGGAACTTACAAAAATCATTTCACTCGCAACCACGAGCACATCTCTCAGAGTGCTTGAAACCAGCCACAAGTCAGATACATTCTTAAGTCACTCTTTCGATCATCTCTCTTTCGATCAGAAGATGACTCTGATAGGTAACTGCATCCAGCAGTATCTTTACTCTGTCGGTTTCCTTAATACGCTTCTCGAATATGCCCACCAGGTTTTTGAACGGGCCGAACTTAACCGTAACTCTGTCTCCATACTTGAGTTCTTCACCGAGTTGAATGAACCCGTCTTTATCTATCTGCTCCTTGATGAAATCTATGACTCCGTCGTCTATCGGAATAGGACAATCATTAAAGCTGACTACTTTCTGAACACCCCTTGTGTAATTGATGTGATGAAGCTGCCTGCTGGCGTCAAAGCGGGCAAAGATATAACTTGCAAATAGAGGCTTGCTGACATAACGCTTGCCGAAACCTGAAGAACAAAACTCTTTTAACTTCGGCGCAAAGGTCTGCACCTGCCACGACCTCAAGTTGACATCAGCTCGGTCTTCCTCTTTGGGCTTCGTACGAATTGCATACCATGCTATGCCATTTTGTAATGCTGTGTCGCTCATCTAACACCCCTCAAATCACCGCTTGAACTTGCTAATCATCACTGCGTTTTGCCGCTCTCTTGATTAGCCTTGAGCCCTCTATTCGCTCGGTTTGCCTCTACCATTAAGCTCGGTTAGAATGCAGCTGTTGCAATCGACCTTGCATTGCTTGTAGAGGACCTTCTGTCAGGGAGTTAAGCCCCCATTAATTGCTCTGACCTTACCCTGATTGAGCGTTGAAAGTCTTTAGAGAAGCCTCAAATCTACGGCAAAGATTTATTAAGGGGACCTCTCACCATCATGAGCAGTTTGGCTCCACGGTTCTATGATTTTGGTCCCTTCCGCATAGACGCAAGTCAGCGCCTACTAACGCGTGACGGCACTGAGATATCCCTTACTCCAAAGGCCTTCGATACGCTGCTACTGCTGGTCCGCAGTAACGGACAGATAGTTGAGAAAGTCGAGTTGTTGCAGTCGGTCTGGCCCAACGCCTTTGTGGAGGAAGCAACACTCGCCCAGAATGTTTTCACCATCAGAAAGGCCCTGGGTGGCAATGAGGCCGAGCAATACATTCAGACTATTCCGAAACGGGGTTATCGCTTTGTAGCTAGCGTAGTTGAGATCAGCGATGAAAGTGCTGACGTCCATTTGGCTGGGCCTGGCGAGTCATCGCTTACTGAGGTTAGTGAAGCCGAGGTCGCTACCCCCCTTTCCTCCATTGCGGTCTTGCCGATAATTAATCAGGCTGATGATCCCGAGGCGGAGTATCTTAGCGATGGCCTCACTGAAAGCCTCACGAACACTCTTTCGTTAGTACACGGGCTGCAGGTCAAAGCTTGTAGCACTGTCCTACGATACAAAGGAACGGACATTGATCCACAGCAGGCAGGGCGCGAGTTAGGCGTCGTTGCAGTTTTGATCGGAAGATTGCTTCAGATTAAAGAGCAACTAATCCTCAGGATGGAACTTGTCGATGCATCAAAGGGATGGCAGATCTGGGGCGAGGAGTACAGCAGGAGGCTCTCTGATCTCCACATTCTTCAGGACGAGATTACGAAAGACGTTTCGGAAAATCTCCAGCTGAAGTTGGCGGGAGAAGAGTGGGAGCGGATATCAAAACGTCACGCCGATAACGCCGAAGCACACAAGCACTATTTGACTGGCCGAGCGTTATTGAACAAGTGCACGAAAAAAGGCTACATAGAGGCAACCGATCACTTCGAACAGGCGATAGAAATCGATCCCGGTTTCGCGCTGGCTTATTCTGGCCTCGCTGATTCTTACATACTATATGATTTCTACGGCCTCACTCCTCCCTGGAATACGATACCAATAGCCAGAGCCGCGGCGGTGAAGGCAGTGGCGCTTGCTGACGATCTCGCCGAGGCTCACACTTCACTAGCATCAATAATTCTCATTCATGATCGAGATTTAATTGGCGCCGAACGTGAATTTAAGCGAGCCCTTAGGCTAAACCCAAAATATGCCCGTGCGCACAACGGGTACTCGCAGTGCTTGCTGACAATGGGTCTGCCTGAAGAGGCGGTGGCAGAATGCAATTTGGCTCTCGAACTGGACCCGTTCAATCTTGAAATCAACCAGCATCTTGGCGCGCATTACCTTTTCGTCCGCGAGTATGACCGAGCCATTGAACAGCTCCAAAAGACTCTGGAGCTGGGACCAACCTTCTACCGGGCGCGGTTGCTATTAGGAATAGCTTACGGGCAAAAGGGCGCCTTCTCTGAGGCGATCATGGAGTTACTTCAGGCACGTCAGTTAGAGGACACGCCCGTGCTTTTGGGATTTCTGGGATATGCCTACGGAAGGGCTGGTGATAAGAAAGCTTTGGAAGTCCTGAAAGAGCTGCATCAAGTAGCGAAAGAAAGTTATGTTCCACCGTATAGCATGGTCCTGGTCTATGTTGGGTTAGGCCGTCGCGAAGAGGCGCTCGAATGGATTGAAAGGGCATGTGTGGAACATGGCCATTGGCGAGGCTGGCTCGAGTTGACCCCGGAACTGGACAGCTTGAGCACAGATCCGCGGTTCATCAGACTTTTGCAGCGCCGCTTTAAGAGTAGCTAATCACTAATAGCCTTAGACGAGCGAGAGAAAAGGCCGAGTTGAGGTTTTTGCGCTGGTTTTCGCAGCGTGCCGGTTCATCATCGCTTTCAGAACTCTTTGAGAACAATCTCACAGGCATTTCAGGATTCTCTAAATACGAGACGAGCCTGCCACCCATATCTTCCCCTCACGCTGTTCTAACTGTTCACGTCACGTCGACATATTGAGTATCGATGATGCCGCGATCTTCGACTCCGAAGAATTGCTGCTCATTTGCCCCATTCACCCAACTTAGCCTCCTGAAAGGAGAAGCCATGAACATCGCCCAGAAAACCAAAATCATACTTGTAGGTTGTCTGCTTTGGGCCTTGCCCCTAACCACTCTGCCACGGGTGGCCGCCAAACCCAACGCAGCCGCGCCCTCCCAAACCACTACCAACACGGCCGAAGTAAAAATGACCGTCAGCGAAAACTATGGAAAGCTCCCTTTGAGTTTCGAGCCGAACCTGGGCCAATCAGCAAAACAAGTTAAGTTTCTATCACGCGGACAAGGCTACACACTTTTTCTGACGCCTGACGAAGCAGTGTTTTCGCTGCGCAATAGTGAAAAGAAATCGGTGCTGCGGATGAAGCTGGTTGGCGCAGACGCGAACGCTGAACTCAATGGACAGCAAGCGTTGCAAGGCAAAGTGAACTATTTGATCGGAAACGATCGAAAGAAATGGCGCACAGGCATTCCAACGTTTCGACAGGTCCAGTATGACGACGTCTGGACCGGAATCGACATGGTTTGGTATGGCACGCAGAGTGAGCTCGAGTATGACTTTGTCGTGAAGCCTCGCAACAGTGTTTCGCAGATTCGGCTGTCCTTCGAAGGCGCTGAGAAGATGCGCCTCGACGATCATGGCTCGCTAATCATCACCAGTAACGGCGAAGAGGTGAAGCACTCTGCGCCCGCGATCTATCAGGAGACTGACGGCAACCGCGTTTCAGTCTCAGGCAAGTACATTATTACAGAAGCGAATGAAATCGGGTTTGAAGTCGGCGATTACGATCGCAGCAAGTCGCTCATAATCGATCCGGTGCTCATTTATTCGAGCTACATCGGTGGCGATTCGCAGGATCTAGGCTTTGCAGTGGCGGCGAACAATAACGGCGAGGCCTATCTCGCCGGCGAGTCGTCTTCGAGTGAAGTAACTTTTCCAATCAAGAATGCGATTCAAGGCTCACAGATCACCACGCTCGCATTTATTACCAAGCTGAATGCAAACGGAACTGACACACTCTATTCCACGTTTCTTGGCGACGCGACGGGTTTTTGCACGCTTGATGTTTGCGGCACTGAAGTCAGAGGAATCGCAGTCACTAGCGATGGCAGAGCTGCAATCACCGGCGCCACGGTGAACGATAATAACGAGAGCGATTTTCCGCTTACTGCCAATAAGTTCCAGGGGAATGGATTCTGCATCGGCGTTTGCGGTCTCGAGCTGGATCGCCGCATCGATGCTTTTGTAACGATGTTGAGTGCAGACGGGTCCGATCTGATCTATTCGACGTTGTTCGGAGGTGGTGCTAGTGCCTCGGGTTTTGGTGGGCGTGCCTTCGACGCCGGCAACGCGATTGCGGTCGACAGCTCAAACCGCATTTACATCACGGGCCAGACAGCTTCAAACAACCTGCCGACCAAACACGCATTTCAGTGGTCGCGTCACTCGGAATACCAGGGCTTTGATGCTTTCGTCGCGGTGTTCAATCCAACAGCCACAAGCGGCAATGCGACGTTGCTGTATTCCAGTTATCACGGCGGCGATGGTGACGACATCGGCAAAGGCATCGCCGTAGACAACGATCGCAATGCTTACTTCGTCGGCAGCACTGCGTCGACTGATATGGACACGAAGAGCCCGTCGGCCAGCGCTCCGTTGCGCGCGACTTTTCAGGGCGGCGGGACCGATGGGTTCGTGGTGAAGGTCGACACCGAATCCGACGGTAATGCTTCACTAACTTACAGCACGTACTTCGGCGGCAACATCAACGATCGTGTCGAGTCAGTCGCGGTCGATGCGCAGCAACGTGCTTACATCACCGGCGCGAGCAACTCTTCGCCGACCTCTTTTCCTTTGAAGAATGCGTTTGACTCGACCCAGACGAATGGTGAGGCATTCGTGGCGAAGTTGAATGCAGATGGAACGGCGTTGTTCTATTGCAGCTTCCTTGGCGGTGACAATGCCAACACGACAAACGATGGTGAAGAAGGACTCGGCATTGTCATCGATGCGGGTGGGAATGCTTACGTGACCGGCCGCACAACTTCGGGCGCCTCATTTCCTGCAGTGCTTCCGTTAGCTTTGAATCTTCAGGGCACAGCGTTCTTAACGAAGATCGAGGCCACCATTTCAAACAACACAGTGCCGAGGGTGCTTTACTCGACGACTTTTGGCGGCAGCGGTGCACGAGGTGAGTCGGTCGCACTGGATACAAAAGGAAATGTTTATCTGGGTGGGACGACGCCAGGCACTCTGCCAACTACGACTGGCGCTTTCGATACGACTTTCAATGGTGGATCGTCAGACGCGTTCATCGCTAAGTTCAAGACAACCTTCAACGACACAATCGGAGTTTTCAGACCAGCGACTAATCAATTCCAACTGCGCAATTCGAACAGCGCCGGTCCGGCTGATCAACTGATCAGTTTCGGACAGAGCGGCGATCAACCGATCACGGGTGATTGGACCGGCACGGGTGTCGATAGGCCAGGCGTGTTTCGGCCTTCGACCGCCCAGTTCATTTTGCAAATCAGTGCCCTAAAAACTATCACAGTAAACTTCGGAGGATCAGTCAATATCGCTGTTGCTGGTGATTGGGACGGCAATGGGACAGATACGCCCGGTGTATTCAATCCTCAAAACGGTGACTGGTTCTTGACCAACGGCATCAACGGCATCAACGTCGCCAATAGTTTTCCGCCCTCCGACTTCATTTTCACTTTTGGTCAGACTGGCGACACGCCGATTGCTGGAGACTGGGATGGGAATGGCAGCGATGGAGTCGGATTTTTCCGAGACGGAACTTCGACGTTCTTTCTCAGCAACGGTTTTCAAGGCTCGATTGATATCAAGCCGTTCGTCTTTGGCAGCGCCGGTTCAAAACCGCTGACGGGAGATTGGAATGGAGACGGAATTGCGACGATCGGCGTCTTCAGTCCGAATACAGGCGTGATGTCGCTCAAGAACACCAACAACGCCGGCAACGTGGGCGATATCGTGTTCAATTTCGGACAGAACGGAGATATCCCGTTGGCCGGCGATTGGGACGGCAAGCCTTCGTTGCCTTGATCTCACACGGATCGATTTAATGTTTCTCCATGTCGATCAGTGGCTGTGTCAATTCAATCTGTCGTGATTCACGAACTCGCGGATCCCAAATTCCGCGAGTTCGCTCAGTCCGACTTTAGCGCCACCAGCGGATCGACTCGCGTTGCACGACGCGCCGGGATATAACACGCCACCAGCGCCACTGCAACCAACGCAAGAAACGCAAACGGAAGAATCAGCGGATCGCGTGTGGGCAATGATGGAATGAGGGAAACCAATAGTTTCGATACGCCGTACGCACCGA
>Ga0134127_10003594_pt1 | contig 11166 bp, 12 predicted proteins | sample KB31753_FD_96459 | JGI IMG/M metagenome (GOLD analysis project Ga0134127, IMG submission 96459) | Terrestrial soil microbial communities with excess Nitrogen fertilizer from Kellogg Biological Station, Michigan, USA - KB3-175-3 | ecosystem: Environmental > Terrestrial > Soil > Unclassified ...
AAAGACAAACTCATCTTTTGAAGTCATAGTAATAGAACATACCGAGAGTAAATATGCTTATTCAAAGAAGGCAATTCAATCATGCTTATAAAGTTGTTAGAGTAAAAATTGGATAGTATTGAATCTAGACAGATCAATCAGTAATCTTTCTAAAAGGATTGAAAGATTTGATTCTTTAAATGATGATAGTAATGGTTCAAACCATTGGAGAGGTAAGGAGATAATTCCGCTAGATGAATGGATTCAACCTAGAGGAACACCCTATACGCTAGAATATTTTCCTGATGATTTCGATAAGCTTTGGACGTTCAAAACAGAAAGTGATCTAAAGAATGGCGATGACCAGACTAGAAAATGGTATACTGATTATTTGGATTTGATGGAATATAACAAAAATCCAAATGCTGGTAGAGCAAAGTGCTTTCATTGCTACATTCAGTTTTAGTCTGCCAATTACTAACTAACATTTAATTAACTTTTCCTAACATATATCTAAACTTGCTACGTCTTCTAAACCCCTTAAGGTTTGTATTCAAAATAGATACATCGTAACTTATTGATTACACAATACCATCAAATTATCTGCAAGAATACCTACATAACTATGCAATAAGGTATGGTTAGCCATTATATTTTGTAGATCTGGATTATGCTTTTCGAATATCAATATATCTTACACAAACTGTAATATGATGAGGTAATTTAATTAGAAAAAATCTATATTTTCAAAAATCCGTTATATCATCTAATCATAGTGTTCTTTATCTCCTCTTTTTCCCACCCTAGGAATTCGAGGGACTAAAACTGCAAATGCTATTGATACTATCGCTATAAAATACAAGTTAAATCCTATGGCCATGCCTATGGCACCAGAAAACCATATACTTGCTGCTGTCGTCAAATTAACAACTCGGTTGCTACTACTACCAAGTGCGGCAGCAGTTTTATCATCAGATTCTTTTCTATCATTAAATCCCCCTTTTAATATTATTCCTGCCCCAAGAAATCCTATACCAGTAACGATCTGTGCAGCAATTCTTGAGGTAGAATTTGGATCTACTAAAGCAGAAATATAAGTAAATATCATAGACCCTCCTATAACAAAACAATGTTTTCATATACCAGCAGGTTTTCCTTTTAATTCCCTTTCTAGACCAATTAGAAATCCAGCTAATAATGATAAACCCAGATCCAGTAAAAAGTCTAGTTCGTTTATACTGAACAGACCAACAACCATTTTCTAGACTCACCTATTTGTTTTAGTTAAGATAGCGCTATGGATAAAAGAGTCTTGATTATTCAAATTAAAATTGCTAAATTGATCAAATGATAACTGGGACAAAAACAAATTAAAGTATGTATTTAGTCAAAATCAAATAGATCTGCAATAAATCTCCTTTTTTATGTTTTCTCTTAGAATAATAATCGTCGTCATTATTATACTCTTTTTCTCCATAATGATATTTTCTATAATGTTCATCCACGTATCTGTTCTGTATGTTTGCCACTTTTTTTTAATTCTCCTATATCTAGCCATACACCCTTACATCTAGGAGATTGATCTATCTCAACTCCAAATTTACTCATTATTCCAAGTTCGGAACTACAATTAGGAAATATCAAATTCATCTGATTTGAATTAGATTATAAGGTATTTAATTGATGTATAGAACAAGAGCATTAAAATAGCTAAAATAACACCACAGTTGACAAATATTATAGGCTTTCTCTCTCTATCCGCTTACCCCTAATCATGGACAGAATGAACACAAAAGCTAGTATTCCAAAGATAACAGAAATGGATATAACTATAGGCAGTTTATAATATTCCGAAATAATTATCTTTATTCCAACAAATGCAAGTATTGCTGCTAAACCTGGTTTCAAGTAATAGAATTTCTCCATCATTTCTGCTAGCAGAAAATAAAGACTTCGTAAACCTAGTATTGCAAATAGATTGGATGTGATTACAATAAATGTATTAGTTGTTATAGCAAGAATAGCTGGAATAGAATCAAGTGCAAATACCAAGTCAGTAACTTCAATTATTATTAATGCAACTAACATTGGAGTAGCATATACCACATATTTATTCAAATTTGTCGACGACGTAATTTTCTTTTTAATAAGAAATTGATTTCCATGTAATTCTAATGAAATCGGTATAAACCTTTTTAATATTCTAACAGCAATATTTTTTTCAATTTCTATTTTCTTCTCCTTCTTTTCAACTAACATCCTTATAGCAGTAAAAAGAAGTAAGGCTCCGAAGAAATAGATCATCCAATGAAATGATTCAAGCAAGGATATGCCACCTAAAATCAATCCGATTCTCATTACAATAGCACTAATGATACCTGCCATCAACACTTTGTGTTGGTAAATATATGGTATTGCTAATGATGAGAAGATAATTAAAAAAACAAAAAGGTTATCCATGCTTAGAGATTTTTCTATCGCATATCCTGTTAGAAATAATAGAGCATTATCATGACCATATACAATGTATATTATTCCAGCAAACACACATGCAAGAGAAATCCATATCACTGTCCAGATTAAGGCATGTCTAAACACAGATGCTTTCTGCTCTTTAATTGCAAAAGAGGTAGAATCAGAGTCTTCTGCATTAGAAATGGATTTAGGATTCGATGTATGATTTGATAGGCTGCCAAAATCACTGTCAAATTCGATATTTTTATATCTGTCTACGTCCTTATTCGAGGGTCTTCCATTCTTATACTTGTTCTTAAATATGTAAACTACTTGGTTCAAAAGGCCCAGATCTAAGACTAACGCTACTATTACAAAAAGACTAAAAATAACCCATACGAAGTAGTCAAGAGAGTTATTTTCTGATGTTACAGCAGCAGTGATAAGAGCAGTTATCATTATGTATTATATGCTCGGCTAATAAAACTATAAAATCTATCTTAACTAAAATTAAGCTATCTACAGTATTTGGTAAGCTATTAATTTTGATAGTAATTTATGGCAGTATAAATAAGAATGGAACTTGATCTTCTCACTCACAGTCTACTGCAATCTTTATCTACTCTTAACATGGTACTCGAAGACTACTAAGCAAGAATGAGAACGCGTGATCATGACAATGACTTATTTCATCTTTGACCAGTCAGATGTCTTAAAAGTTATTCACTTCATGGCTATCAACTCTTAGTCTTTTCTAACTAGGTTATTTTAATAGCATTAGCTTTCGTCGCTAAGGTTATTTGAACCGCTGCTGCCACCACTGGTATGAGTATGAATATTTATGAAAATATTTTTTATACATTTCCCATGTATGAACTGGAACCTCTGGAAGTCACATGGATGGAATGGTGGTCCTAGATAATGACATCTGTTATCATGACCACCAGAACCAAGTATCCCATGTCGATAACATGGTATTGGTTTACCGTCATCGTTCTTGCATCCCTTTGCATCGGGATGTTCTTTGCATATCCCATCCTTCTGTCCACACTCTGGAAATGATGGATTTATGATATACCTAGGTTCACATGGTGTTTTATCTGGAATACATCTACTTGTTTCATCGTTTTCATGACTATGATAACCCTTAGAGCATTTGTCATGTTGAGGAAAGCAGTTACAGTCCTCATTCTGGAAAAATCCATCTGGATACTTGCCATTATCTGACTTACACTTTGGATAAAAATATTGTCCATTGAAATACTGCTTAACCGAAAGGTTGGTTGCATGCATGCATACTGCCGTCACCTGGGTAGTGTTCGTTTCAGTTATAGCCAATCATAAGAAATACATTATCCCAGACTGGAGTTAGTTAGTAGCTTATTTCTTATTTTTGATACCGTCCATGTAATATTGACTGCCTCTTATCAACACTGCTGTGCATGTCCGGAACTCTCAGATGTGACTCATGCATTTGAGCACGAAAATATTAAAGATACTATAGAGATGGATTAATATGTTATAACATTCTTTTAATATTTATTAATGGTATTATATGGACTTTTATGTACTTTGGGTATTAGAGGCGGCTTGACTCTGGGCTATGTGGGAGCCGAGCTTCTAACGTCCTATTGGAATCGCAGATATTTAAGAGATAACGCCTCTCAACCTAGCAAGGTTCATGTTCTAAATCGGAGAGTGCATCACGGTGAAATTGGTACAGTGTTAGCATTATCTTCGTTGCTCTTGAGAGCAACACCTGTTCCAACTGCAGCTGCTGCAATCGTGGCAGGAATAGGGATGGGTCTTATTAAGGATGATCATGCCGACATTGGAGAGTGGTTCAGATTTAAGAAAAAAAACTTTCATAAACAGAAATATACCAAGATAAAGGTAACATCTCTCAAACAACAAAAAGACATCACAGTAACTAAAGGTAAACAACATGAGTATAGTTCTAAATCAGAAAGAAGATCGGACATTTTCAATACCTTATTGTATCCTGACCAAGGGGATAAAAAAATAGTAGGAAAGCTTATCTTCGAACCTCTGCAGAAACAGATACGAAATCTAATAGATACTCAATCGCAAACGATGAAACAAATTGAATCACAGATAAAAAAATCCCGAAGCCAGTTGCAGTTGAAAAAAGAGTAGGAAACAACTACGCAATACAAAATGAAAAGACCATGTTGCATTCTATGCATATGGAATTCAATGTAACCGAGGTCAGGCATACGGCAAGCGCCCATATCTATACCTATTTTTCATTTCCTTGTTAAGTAGTATATTTTTTTATTTTCTGATTCCCGATAATTTTTGGAATGACAAGCAATGCCATATTTTCATTGATTCTGCTATAGAAGATGTTTCTTTGAGGACTTGGATCTCGTCCTTAATCTCAATATACAGAAGAGATTGCCACCTGGATCTTCCTATACGAAAGTAACCATATCGATTATATCTCTATGGGTAACGGTTAGCCACAATTTTAGTAGCTCTGTCTGTGCCTCTAAGTTGTTAGTGCAGAGATCAAGGTGTAATCTGATCTAAATATAGATTGTATCATTATATACATAGAGATATACATTCAAGCCAAAATATATGTGGCATGTTGGATGTATATCATTAAAGACATCTACTATCTGATTTACGTAAACGGCTTCCGAACTTCTTCCACTCCTTGTATCTGTCTACAAATGCCAGACTTTAGGACAGTATCGTACTGCCAGAAATATATTAGCGGCGGCAACCAATTATATGGGAGAACACAGTTTAAAGGTGCATTCTAACAGAGAAAAACTGATTATCTATAAGAAGTGTACAGTCGCTAGGCTATCTATATGAGCTATCTAGTCAGATATAGTAAGAGCCTAGCAATTACGGTAGAATTCTGAATCAGCATGTTGCTTTATGTGATATTCCATATCTGTATGTATTGCCTGTTCTTTTCGATTAATTATGCCATCGATGGACCAATAGAAGTACAACAGTCGGAACAACTTCCATTGATGCCACGAGTTCCAACGACAGCCAAATTAATTATTTTATTGGGCAGCATGTTATTAATTATATCTCGATCGTTGCTGTAAGACAAGAGTATTATTTAAAAATGAAATGTCCCGAGTACGGTCGAATACAGAATAAAAACGTATGCAAATTGGCAGGATTAAGTTGGTGGTTAAAGAATGATTATAGGATTGATAGTAGACTGTGATCCACAAAGACGTAGATCTACATCCTTCTACTAGTTATTGCATCAAAACATATAACAAAAATTCATTAATAATTTATAACTTAAACCTTTGCGACAAGACATAATGTTATAAATGTGGCATTAAATATATCAAACAGTATCAGGAAAAAATGAAATGTCCTAACTGTGGTCAAGATTGCAAAACGTACTTTGCGGTAGAAGGAGGTCCGATGGTTATGTTTGAAGAAGAATATTTAAACTTTTATTGTTGTAATTGTAAACATCCAATCGCAAAGTTTCTGATAGGCGAGTAGAAACTCAATTATATACAAACGGTGTACGCATAACTCCTATGAAGAAGCTTCTTTTTTCACAATTGATAAGATCTTATTGAAAACTATAGATTCTTGATCGGTTGCTTCTCTATTTAGAGATATCATAAGAATAGGGTAATTTTGATCATCTAGCAAGAATGTTACTCGTTTTATTTTCTCATATAATGTAAAGGAATAGATCGGTTTACCAAGCTTTAATTCTACATCCTTTTCTCCTATCCTAGTATTCATCCTTATTACTGATTCAATGGTGGATAATGTCGACTCATTTTCTGTTAACAATGGCACTAAACCTTTTTTATATTTAGACACGGTTTTACCACCAAATTTGTTTGCAATCCCTGCGAATCTGATAGAATTATCGGCTTCTAGTATATGTTTGCAAAGAGATGAAAGGCTTACTTTGGACATCATTCTAATTTATTTAAGATTATAGAATGGAAATTATATACATTGGTAATACCTGTTCATAACTAATTCAGATTGCCGCTGATAAATAAACCGAGATTGAAGAATTAGGGCAATTGAATCAAATTAATGAGATATAATAAGATTATAGGTGATGATACGCTTGCACGTCTGTCTGACCAACTTTGACCATATGGTTATCGTACAAGAATTCGGGATAAGACAAACAACGGTTTGATGTATTGTCAACCTATTACTGAAAAGCTATGATAATGGTAAGGATTAAGAGAGCCGAAACCATTGCCATTCTTTTTGAATTTAGAATAATGTAAGATGTATTAATATCATTCATAAATGCAAAGACTGCAAATACAGGCTAAAAAGTGCTGTACGAAATTACCGTCCTTGAGACAGTAGGATTGAACAAATAATCATTTTGGCGTATAAATCAAATGTATTATCTGCTTGTTTGAACTAGTTGATTATAGAACAGATCATGCAAAGAAAATATTTCTTCAGGTACATGTTGGGAATCCATAGTTAGATATTCGCGAGCTGTAAGAGTTGGAGATTTTGTATTCATATCATGAACAACTGCTACTAACAAAGAGGGAGACATTATATGATTAGATAATCCGTATTTACAAACCATTCAGATTATAAAAAATATTCAAAGTGCATTACAAATGATAGGCGCTTGTCTTAAAGATGTTATTCGAACTCGAATTTATATAACCGATATTAATAATTGGGAAAAAGTATGACATGCTCATTCAGAATACTTTGAACAAATTAGACCAGCCGCTACACTGATAGAGGTAAGCAGCTTGATCAATCCAAAACTCTTAGTCGAGATAGAAGCAGATGCAGTATTGAGCGATGCAAGGTAATGAGATTTAAGCCATCCATTTATTTGGAATATCGGATATAAATCAAGAAATCTTAGGCACTACTATGGTCTCTTCTTATTAATTGCGATTCACTCGAGGAATCCCTATTATTACTGAATTCCTTTAAATCAGTTTTGAATAGTTACATATAGTCTATTAGTGTAAGTTGATCCTCTTTATTGGATCTGTTTTCTGTTCCTGTGTTATTGGCACCGATTAGTCTAGGAAACTCAAAATTCATATCACTTTTTAATACTGCTTTCCTTATCTTTCCAAGTATCAAATTAGCATATGAATAGCTTGCGGTGATATTTCGGCCTGAATTGATTGGATCTGTAAACTGAAAGATCCTATTGTATTCTTTTATTCCATTTTTTATGTCGAGTAATTTTAGAATAGTTTTCATTCTTTCCCATATGTCTCTTCTAAGTCTCAATATTGCAGCAGAAATGTACTTAACATTGGCTTTTCGACTACTGTCTATTATAGATTCAATATTATCTGAAGAATCAGTAATAAGAGGTAAAATAGGATCAATGTTTATGCAACAACATATGCCAAAATCAGTAAACTTACTTATTACTTCAAACATTGCAGATGCAGGGGGAGTGCCTGGTTCAATACATCTTCTTATGTTTTCATTAGATGTAGTTATAGACCACACTATTACACAATTATCTTTATATCGTTTATGTAATTCGAGATCTCTTTTTATGATAGTCGACTTTGTAAATACATAGTAAGGAAAATTATAATTCTGTAAAACCTCGATGCATTTTCTTGTGAGCTCGAACTTAAATTCTGCTGCTTGATACGCATCTGTTGCAGAAGATATCATCACGGGATGTATTTGTTTTTTGAATTTCCATAATCTTAGCTGCTTCTCTAATATTTGTGGAGAATTACTCTTTGCATATACTCTATCATAAAATTCAGGAGACCATTCATAGGTAGCATAACAATAACCACATCTGTGCTGGCAGCCTTGATATGGATTTATGGTTAGGCCTTCATAATCTCTTACAGCAAATGGATGAAGAATCATCTTACTTTCTTTTAATTCAAATTCAGGCGTTTTATTCAGATTATACCATAAATTCATTTGAATTGAAGTGAATGCTATTACTAGTTAAAGCTGGACTCCTGTGGGGGAGAGGGGGAAGACGATAAATGGCGGAATTGTCGTTGTCGATATCAATAGCATAATAATAATAGTGGACTTATAAACAGACGTATTGTATTTACTTTCAAAACTCTTAAGGGAACAAAACATCAAATATATATCACACATATCTGAGGAATTTAAACAAGAAAAAGTAGCCTGAAAGGGTTCTGTCATTTTTCGTTTTAGAGACCTCTTAACTATAGTATATCTATCTTCACATCAGAATCAACAATTTGATCATTAGATTGTCTGTCAATACCGTTTAGAAATGTATCACTAGTGACGTGGGTATTATTTTCTTCTAACACCTTCTAACCATATCTTGACTACCTTATGATGACGTGAACTTGATATTTCAACTGTTATTCATGTAAGATCATTAGAATTCTCTCTAAGCTTTGACTCCTCTATTATCTTCCACATTTAGCTCATCTTAAATTCGACTGATAGTCTCAACAAGAAAGCTATGATTACAATCGTTATAAACTGATAGATAATAGATAATGGTATTGTCTATTGATGGAATAAATACACAACATGAATCCTTTAAGAAAAGTAACAGTAGCAATAATAATAGTAATATTTTACAGTTTATGAAAAAATATCAAATTGCTACTTACCAGCAACTTTTAAAGAGATCTGTCGATAACATAGAATGGTATTGGAATGCAGTAAACGAAGACCTCAGGTTAGAATGGTTTCATAAGTATAATCAAGTTTTTGATTCATCAGAAGGATTCCCAAGAACAAAATGGTTCCTAGATGGCAAATGCAATATAGTTTACAATGCAGTTGATAGACACGCAAAGAGGCATCCTAGCAAGATTGCGTATATTTTCGAAAATGAAAGGGGGATTAGTAAAAGAATCTCATATCAGCAGCTTGCTAATGAAGTAAATTCTCTGGCTATTGCTTTGAAACATGCAGGCGTAAAAAAGGGTGATGCCATTGGGATATATATGCCAATGATCCCAGAAGCTTTTTTTTCAATGTTTGCCTGTTCTAAAATAGGAGCAGTACATACGACTGTATTTTCTGGCTTTGGTAGTCAAGCATTATGCTCAAGACTTCAAGATTGTAACGCACAAATATTAATTACTGCTGATGCAATGCAACGAAAGTCAGTACATATAGATCTTAAAAAGAGATGGATTAAAGCATTAGAAGAAACAAATATCTCGAAGATAATCTCTGTTGGGAAAACAGATAATTACAATAATATGGAAATTGTCGGCTATAATGAATTTACCAAAAAATACTATGGAATGCCTTGCGAGACCGAAGTCATGAACTCGGAAGATCCACTTTTCATACTCTATACTTCAGGCACAACAGGTAAACCAAAAGGAACTGTGCAAGTACATGGAGGATATATGGTTGTGTCTGCACAACAAACATCTTATCTTATCGATATGAAACCGCAGGATGTGTTATTTTGGTATGCAGATATCGGATGGATAACTGGCCAAACGTGGGTTGTTTATGGCAGTTCTCTGATTGGAGGAACAGCGTTAGTATATGATGGTCATTTAGATTATCCTGAGATTGACACATGGTGTAAATTAATTGAAAAATATAAAGTGACAATTTTTGGAATGGCTCCTACAGCAATAAGGAACTTTATGAGAGAAAATATGCCTCTGGATAATTACGATTTTTCTTCATTAAGAATTCTAGCTACTACCGGTGAACCGATAAATAAAGATGCATGGTTATGGTATTTTGAAAATGTAGGAAGAAAACAATGTCCAATAATTAATCTATCTGGAGGTACAGAGATCGGAGGAGCTATACTTAGTGTCTCACCAATTATTTCGCTCAAGCCTTGCACAGTGGGATTTCCAGTGCCTGGATTTGATGCAGATGTTTTCGACGATAAAGGTAAGCATACTGCCCACGGTTTTCTTATCATTAGAAAGCCTTGGCCCTCAATGAGCAGAGGAATACTAGAAGACTGGAATAGATTTATTGAAACATATTGGTCAAAATATGACAATGATATATGGTATCATGGGGACATCGTATTTGTTGATCCTGCTGATGGTTTATGGTATATTTTGGGTAGAGCAGATGATATAATTAAGGCTTCAGGACACAGAATAGAATCTGCTGAAATAGAAGGTGCTATTTCGTCTCATTATGCAGTTGCAGAAGCTGCAGTGATTGGATTGCCAGACAAGATAATAGGAGAATCAGTAACTGCATACGTAGTCTTAAAGAAAGTATCTCCATCTTCTGAATATATGGAAAAAATTTTAAAAGACGAAATTATAAAAATCGTTGAAAGTTTAGTCGGAAGATTTGCTTGTCCCAAACATATGATATTTGTAAAAGATTTGCCTAGGACAAGAACTGGAAAGCTCGTTAGACGAGTAATTAAGGCTAAAGCGTTGGGAGAAAATATTGGTAATCAAGATCTATCAACTATTGAGAATCCAGAATCACTAAAGTATATTACCAGCTCATAAAGAATAACTAAATTTCTGAACCGGAGCCACATAATTCTGATTGGAGAGTATTATTCTCCAATAATGACACTGAGAATATGTTATTATATTAATCCTGAAAGTCCAGTAGCAACTCCGCCGGAGTTTAAATCCACATTCAATCAGGCTATAATAGATAGGCATGACATGGTTTCGCGAAATTCGCTTGGCGCTATATACAGCTAAGATATGTCTATAGCATATAGTAAATTGTCTGTTATTGACTTCTGGGAACGAACGATGTGCTGTCTTT
>Ga0134127_10003595_pt1 | contig 11165 bp, 12 predicted proteins | sample KB31753_FD_96459 | JGI IMG/M metagenome (GOLD analysis project Ga0134127, IMG submission 96459) | Terrestrial soil microbial communities with excess Nitrogen fertilizer from Kellogg Biological Station, Michigan, USA - KB3-175-3 | ecosystem: Environmental > Terrestrial > Soil > Unclassified ...
AGGGCTTGCACGTCGCGCCTATCGAGCACTGAGCAGGCCTCGGATAAGCTATCGTGCATGGTAAAAATTTAATTGTTCGCACGGCTGTAACAGCAGGATGCTCAAAAAGACTGTCAGCAAGGCCGCAGCGAGTGAAGACCGGAGGCGTATCCTCTGGGATACGTTGAGGATCTGAACGATGCGAGAACGCAGCTGGCGGGCTTTTTCAGCATCCTGCTAGAGGGAGGACTTGACCGTTTCTTCAAGATAATAATACAACCAGCGGTTCTTCTCTTTCGTCACCAGCTCATCCCAGATCACACCGATCAGAAACCCCTTCTCCCACGATTTCACCCAGGCAACTTTTCCGTCGAGCTTTTCCATCTGTTCCGCGCGATCCGAATCGAGAAACGCCAGCGACACGGTCACCGGCTGCGCCATCGCCAATTTTTCTTTCGTGTGCAACCCTGCGCCGACTTTGTTGACATTATCCAACACGGCGGTAATCGCCTTGGCCCCGCTCTTCGGTGAAATGAGCGCGGAACCGACCAACGTCGCCCGGACAAACTTGCGCCGTTCGTTTGTGTCAGCGATCGACACTGTCGGCTTCGAATTCTGCCGTTTCATGGACCTAAGTATAACCGATTAGAAATCTTTGTCCACCACCCTGTGAAGCCTCCGGTCAGGCATCTTTAGGCCGATAGTAGCGACGCCCCTTGAGCGATTCCGGAAGATGTTCCTGCGCTTTAGCCTGAGGATCGTCGTGGACGTAACGATACCCCTTTCCATATCCAAGCCCCTTCATCATTGAGGTCACGGCATTCCGTAAATGGAGTGGAACCCCCAGATTTCCATGGGTTTTTGCGTCTTCCATGGCCTCAAGCAGTCCGATATAGGAGGCATTATCTTTGTGTCTGGTTGCAAGATAGGTCGTCCCCTGGGCCAAGTTGATCTGCGCCTCGGGGAGCCCCACGAACTGCACGGCCTGAGCCACCGCAGCCGCGACCACCAGCCCCATCGGATCGGCATTCCCTACGTCCTCGGAGGCAAAAATAACCAAACGCCGGGCAATAAACTTCGGGTCCTCCCCCCCTTCCAACATACGGGCGAGCCAGTAGAGAGCACCGTCAGGATCGGAATCCCGGAGACATTTTATGTAGGCGGAGATGACGTTGTAATGTTCTTCACCTGATTTATCGTACCGGATCGATTTCTTCATCAGCGCGGCTTCCAGCGCAGCTCCGTCGATCAGGCGCGCCCCGTCAAGCCCAGCCGGTTGCTGCGTGACCGTAAAATCCAACGCCGTGAGGAGCGCCCTCGCATCGCCGTTGCCATACGCAATCAGTCGTTGCCTGGCATCGGCTGACAGACTGGCATGGCACTTTCCTAACCCGATCGCTGGGTCCGCAAGCGCCCGATCGAGAATATGTCCCAGGGCCTCATCCGAAAGAGGTTTGAGCACGATGACCAGGGAACGGGACAGGAGCGGTGAGATCACTTCAAATGAGGGATTCTCCGTGGTCGCGCCGACCAGGATGATCGTCCCCCGTTCAACGTGAGGCAGAAAGGCATCCTGTTGCGCCTTGTTGAACCGATGGATCTCGTCGACGAAGAGAATAGTCCGTTGACCGTTGATCGACTGGCGTTGTTCTGCCGTCTTGATAATGGCCCGCAACTCGGGAACACCCCCTGTGACTGCCGAGAAGGGCACGAACTGCGCTTTGGTGTGGCGCGCAATGAGATGCGCCAAGGTAGTCTTGCCGGAGCCTGGCGGTCCCCAGAAAATGACGGAGGAAAGCTGATCGGCCTCGATGGCCCGCCGCAACGGTCGATTCGGCGCCGTGATGTCCTCTTGCCCGACGAAATCCGCAAACTCTCGCGGCCTCAGACGCTCGGCCAACGGAGCTTCGACGGACGTCTCTCCTTCTGGAGTTCCGTACAAGTCGGGAGCCTGATCGCGTGAAGCAGTCATTCGACCTCTCAAGAATGGCCTGAATTGTATACGCCGGTCACCATGATCGCAAACGGTCCTTGACCATAGCCCCTGTCAATGTTACGAACAGTAGCGAGAGAAAACACAGTGCAAGCCCACGTCAATGGCATCACCATCACCTACAACGACCGAGGAACCGGTCTTCCCCTCGTCTTTCTCCATGCCTTTCCCCTGAACCGAAGCATGTGGGCGCAACAAGAGGACGCCCTCTTCTCACAGTTCCGGATCATCACAATCGACCTGCGTGGGCATGGTGAGTCGGACGCGCCACTCTGGCGCTATACGTTGGAACAATCCGCCGACGATGTGTGTGCGCTGCTGGACCGGCTGTCGATTCAACAAGCGATCTTCACGGGCCTCTCCATGGGCGGCTACATCCTCTTTGCGTTCTATCGGAAGTACGCAACTCGCGTGAAGGGACTGATCCTGGCGGACACGAAGGCTCAGGCAGACACAGCGGAAGGAAAAGAGGGGCGGTTCCAGATGGCGCAGACCGCCTACAAGAAGGGCCCTTCAGCCATAGCAGATATCATGCTTCCCAAACTCCTCAGCCCCACAACCATCCAGACAAACCCCGACCTTGCCCGGCACGTGAGAGCCATGATCGAAGGAAATCAAATCAGCGGAATTCCCGGGGATCTCATGGCGATGGCCGAACGGCCAGACTCAGTCCCGCTCTTAAACCAGATCACCTGCCCCACCCAAATCATCGTCGGCGAACTGGACCAAGCCACCCCACCATCAGACGCCAAGCTCATGGCCGATCACATCCCCAACGCCCGCCTGACTATCATTCCACATGCGGCACACCTGTCGAACTTAGAACAGCCGGAGCGCTTCAATCAGATCGTCGCAGCGCTCGCCTCAGAACTCAGAAAGCCAACAGACCAAGATACGACGTGAGGAGATCACTGAGAGGCACACTCACCGAAGAAAATGGCAGGCTCTTTAACAACTCACATCTGAGATGAAATGGGAGAGACCAGGACGTTCAAAAAGTTCATCCAGCAAGGCCGCAGGCGAATCGAAACCGGAGGCGTACCCTCGGGGGTACGTTGAGGATTTCGATGAGCCGAGAACGACGCTGGGGGACTTTTTCAACGTCCTGTTAATCAGAGTCGGCGACGCTGCCTCGTCGGATAAGCTTCAAAAACTCCTGCCTGGTTTGCGGCTGACTGCGGAAGGCGCCTAACATGGAACTGCTGACCGCGATTGTATTTTGTTTTTCGACACCCCGCATCATCATGCAGAGATGCCGCGCTTCGACGACCACACCCACTCCATGTGCATTGAGCTTCGACCTCAGGGTTTCGGCAATCTGAACGGTCAGCCGTTCCTGGACTTGCAGTCGGCGCGCAAATACGTCCACGATGCGTGGGATCTTGCTGAGACCCACTACTTTCTTATTCGGCAAGTAACCCACATGGACTCTTCCGTAGAAAGGCAGCAGGTGATGCTCACACATACTGAAAAAGTCGATGTCCTTCACGATGACCATCTCGTCGTACTCGATAGGAAAGAGCGCACCGTTTAAAAGATGATCGATGTCGCGGTGATAGCCCTGGGTCATAAAGGCGAGGGCCTTGGCCACTCGCTCAGGAGTTTTGAGGAGTCCGTTCCGTCCTGGCTTTTCGCCGAGGGCCAGCAACATCTCCGTGACCAAGGATTGCATGACGGCCAGATCCGCCGGTCTGCTATTTCTGTTGACATCTTCGACCAGCTGCCGGCCCTGCCGCTTGACTCCCTGCTTAGCCATGACGTCCCTCTCTGAGTATCGAAGCTTGACTCATTGCCCCTGCATACTCGAAGTAGTTGTCGCGTGTTTCAATGAGTCCGATCTTTTCCAAGTGCCCAGCGGGAAGGCACTTCACTAACAAATCCCAGATCAACAGCACCAGATTTTCTCCCGTCGTGGTGCGATCGGCGAACTCAGGATCTTGATTGAGATCGTGATGGTCGAACCGTGTGATTACTTGTTCTCGCACCGTCCGATCCAGCCGATCGAGGTCTACGCTTGCAGCAGTCGTGGTCGGCACCGTGCTCTTCACGGTCACCAGCACGACATAGTTATGGCCATGTCCATTGGGATTATTGCACTTCCCAAATACCGTCCGATTGTCTTCCGGCGATAGATAGTCCGTGTGCAACCGGTGCGCAGCGCAGAACCGATACCGCCTCGTGACGCTCACCTGTGCCATCGTAGATTCAACTCACAATCGGCGCGCAAATAGAAAAGCCAGGATCGGCCTCTGTATTCGGACAATCCTGGCTCCTCTGTCGTTCACTCAATCGACCGGCTCGCGCTGCTCCAGCGCATGTTCCTTAGGCGCTGAAGGAGCTGCCACAACCGCACGTGGTCTTCGCTTGTGGATTCTTAATCGAGAACCCAGACCCTTGAAGGCTGTCCACGTAGTCGACTTCGGCCCCCTGAAGAAGCGGAGCGCTCTGCGAATCCATAATGACCTTGACGATGCCCTTCTCCACTACGGTGTCGTCGTCGCCCATCTTCGACTCGAAGGCCATCCCGTATTGATATCCGTGGCACCCGCCGCCCTTGACATAGACGCGCAGACCGACGATATCCTTTTCTTCGACCATCAATTCCTTGATCTTTTGTTCTGCCACTGGCGTAATTGTCAGCATAGTGTTCCTCCTCGTATGGCCAAGCCGTCCGTCAAAGACCTGCCTGGGGTTGTTTAGTGTAACATCTCTTTACTGGATTTCAAGGCCCTGCGAATCCGACTGCGGCACTGTGGGCGCAACCCACTTACCCCCCGGCACTCTCACAACCACGTCTCCGAGCACTTTGGCTTGGCATCCAAGACGATGCCAGGGCTCGCTGAGAGCTTCCCGATCGAGGAGATCTTGCTCATCGAAGTCGATCTCCGACAGATTCTCGGCGCCCGTCTGCACTTCGACTCGGCAGGTGGTGCAGGAGGCGTTTCCGCCACAATCGTGGTTCAACCGGCATCCGAGCAGCTTCGACGCCTCTAACAACGACGTATTGGCCTCAACTTCTCCACTTCTTCTTTCAGGAAGAAGAAACGTCACCTGCGGCATCGCAACTCTCTCCTCAATGTACCGCGGCTCCGGCCGCCATCGGCTGATAGGGACAGCGCTGCAATCGGATATGTTCCTCAAACTCGTGACGGAACAATTTCATGCTGCTCTGAACCAACACGGCAGCTCCAGTCACCAGCGTGCAATAGCCGGTCCCCTTCACAAACCCACAGAGCTGGAGGAGACTCTCCATATCTTTGTCCGTCCCCTCTCCCTGCTCGATCTTAGTCATCAGCGCGGCGAGATTGATGGTTCCCATTCGACAGGGCGGGCACTGCCCGCAACTTTCGACCTTGAAGAAATTGGAGAACTTGAGCGTCAACGCCACCATGCAGGCTGCATCGTCGACCACAATCACGCCAGCCGACCCAAGCCCCGTTCCGGCCTTCTTCAGCGAATCAAAGTCCATCGTCAGGTCGAGCTGATCGGCCGTCACCATCGAAAACGCCGGTCCACCGGGGAACACCGCTTTGATCTTGCGCCCCGCAGGCACTCCCCCACCGCACGTGTCCACGAGTTCCCTGATTGTCGTACCCATCGGCATCTCGTACACACCGGGTCGGTTCACATCGCCGCTCAGGGAAAACATCATCGTGCCAGGACATTTTTCTGTGCCGACCTGCGTGAACCAGGCCACGCCTTTCAGGAGGATCCGGGGAATGTTGCACAAGGTTTCAACGTTATTGACCAACGTTGGCTTCCCATAGAGACCGAAATCCGTCGGGTAGAAAGGCGGCTTCTGCCTCGGCATCGCCGGGCGCCCCTGCATGGACTCGAGCATCGCGGTTTCTTCACCGGCCACATAACTCCCATGACCCTCAAATACTTGTAAGTCCAGATCTACACCACTCCCCATGACATTCTTGCCCAAGAACCCTTGCGCTTTTGCCTGCGCCAAAGCCTTCTTCAGATTCTCCCGCTCTTCATGGTACTCATGATTCACATAGATAAAAGCCGCTTTCGCTTGAACCGTGTAAGCCGCGATCAGGCAGCCCTCGATAAGCTGGTGCGGCGCCTGCTTGAGCAAATACCGATCTTTAAACGTCCCCGGCTCGTGCTCGCCGGCATTACAGACAAAATAGTGTTCCTTTACCCGATGATTCAGGACCTTCTCCCACTTGATACCAGTGGGAAAGCCCGCGCCTCCGCGCCCACGGAGCCCGGCTTTTTTCAGCTCATTGACGATATCGTTCGCGCTCAGCTCTTTGACGCACCTCGTCCACGCTTCATAGCCCCCGATCTTCTTATAGGCCTCAATATCCCAGGGAGCGCCATCAAGCGTTTGAAGAACTCGCGGTTCAGTCGCAGTCGTCATCGCCGTTCCTTACCTGTTCAGCTCAACGAATAGACCGATACTATAAGGTGCCTGGCCCGCTTTCGTCAAGGCAATGCCGCGATAATAGGCCTGAATCTCAACGACTTAGGGCCACTGCCCTATATGGAACTGGCCAGATGGGCCAACTGAGCAGATTATAGAAACGATGAAGGTCTGAAGCAGGGAGAGTGAACAGACTTGCCGGCGGGCTTTCCCGCCGGCAGTTGTAGATGTCTTACCTGAGGTGGCTGCCGGCTCCCATGAACAATAACATGGGAATCGACAACATAAAGTTGATCCGGGATGCAAGGAGCGCGGTCCGGCCCCACTGAGCCATTTCCGCCGGCGCAGGGGTCCCCTGAGCTGCCGCTGTCACCGCCGCAATAATCCTTCGCTGGTTCGGCCAAATCACCGCGTGAACGTTCGCCATCATGATGATACCCAATAGCCCGCCGATCCCCAGCGCAATCGCGCCGGTTCCACCTCGTTGATACAAATAGAGGTACAACACAATTCCGGCCAGCACCGTGATCGTCGCGCCATGACGGAACCAATTCAGCGCGGCCGGCATCAACTTGGGAATGACGATGTTCTTGGTGGGACCATCCAGGCTCTTCAAAAACGCCGCATTAATCAAGTTGAAGAAATACAACAACCCGATCCAAACGATCCCGGCCAAGAAATGGACCCACCTGAGCAACAAGCCAAACCAGTCAGCATCGCCTACTCCAACACCGACCATCGCAAGATACCCCATGATCAATACCGCCGCGAGCCCAAACCCTACGGCCATCGTCTGCATCGGACTTTCGAGAAATTTCATAGTATCTCCTCATTTAGTACAGGACCGAACTGTTATCTGTACTGTAGGCCCACTTCTCCTGTCAAATAACCGAACCTCGTTACTCGTCAACAGTCCTGTGTCAACCGAGATGCATTTTCTCGATTCGGGTCGATCGACGTATGCCGTTGACGATTTTTTACGCCATGAGGCGATCGACTGCTGCGCAGAGCTCTTGCACTGAGCCGGCAGAAGTAACCAGTGCCGCCTGCTCCTCGGCCGTCAACTCATATTCGACCACCTGCTCCGCCCCACCCCGGCCCAGCTTGACCGGCACGCCGATGACGACATCCATCACTCCATACTCGCCCTCGCAGAGCACCGCACAGGGCAGCACCCGCTTCTGGTCCTTTACGATCGCCTCGACCATATCGACAGCCGAGGCCGAGGGGGCGTAGAACGCACTACCGGTTTTTAACAGGTCCACGATTTCGGCGCCCCCCTCGCGTGTCCGCTTCACAATTGCCTCCAAACGGTCCTTCGACATCAGCTCCGAGATCGGTCTGCCCTTCACCGTCGTATACCGCAACAAGGGCACCATTGTATCCCCATGCCCGCCCAGCACCATCGCCTCCACATCGGAACCGGACACGCTCAACTCTGCGGCGATGAAGGCCCGCATACGGGCAGAATCGAGCACGCCTGCCATACCTAAGACACGCGACTTCGGCAAGCCACTTACACGACGCGCGACATGGACCATGGCATCCAGTGGGTTGGTGACCAGAATCAAAATGACATTGGGCGATCGCGATACCAGCTCGGAAACGACCGATTTCACAATCTTGGCATTCGTCGTCAACAGCTCATCACGACTCATCCCCGGCTTGCGAGGGATTCCGGACGTGATCACCGCCACCGAAGAGCCGGCTGTTTCATCATAGCCGTTGGTGCCTACCACGCGGGTGCTGTAACCACAGACTGGCCCGGCCTGCGTAATATCGAGGGCCTTGCCTTGCGAGACGCCCTTGGCTATATCGACCAGCACGACCTCGTACTCGTCCTTCTCAGCCAGCCGCTGCGCCGTCGTCCCTCCGACATTCCCCGCGCCCACCACCGTAATCTTCGGTCTGCCCATCATTCCACCTCATGAATCGTGAATCGTGAATCGCAAGATTCCCTTACGTCTCACCTGTCACGTATGTTCGTGTTCCGTCCAGCCCGCGACTTTAAAGTTGATCGTGCACACAAAATTGTCCCCGTCGTAGAAGTTGACCTTAATTTTCTTCTTGCCATAGGTCCTGGCCAGAAAGGCGTCCGGATCATCGACCAATTCCTGATATCCTCCTGCCGGGTATTCTCCAAGATCGTGAAATACCACGATCATGCCCACCTTGACCTCTTGAAGAATCTTGGCCCAGCAACGGGGATAGACCTCCCAAAATTTGGCTTCGATCAGGTCCTTCGACGGTTCCTGGCGATCCTCACCCGGCTTTAGTGGCTGTGAGAATTTCGCCAACCGGCGGACGTAGGGATACTGATGCCCCGTAAACAATTTATAGAGCCAGGGCGGCACAGTCGGTCTTTCTACTGAATTTGCCATCGATCTAGACGCCCCTTACCTCGCACCCCGACATCTTCTATGTGGTCAGCCGTTGATAGATCCGTGGCAACCGCCTCGGCAACGCTTCGAGTTGATCGACGATGGCGAACTGCACGTCCCCGTACATTTTCTTGACATAGCCATCAGCCTCCCGATCGATCGTAATGCAAAACGGATGGACCCCGCGCTGACGCGCCTCTCGTAACGCAACCTTGGTGTCCTCCAACGAATACTCGTCTGTATAGCCGTCGTCGAGCGGTCGCCCATCGCTGATGAGGACGAGCAACCTGGTCCTTGCCGCTCGCGTCAACAACTTAGCTGTGGCATGTCGAATGGCAGCTCCATCTCGATTTTGCCGCATGGGAGCCAGTCCACCCAACCGCTGCGCCGTCTTCCCGCCTAACCGGTCGTCAAAATCCTTGACCACGAGAAAATCCACTTCCCCCCGGCCTTGGCCCGAATAACCATAGAGAGCATATTGGTCTCCGACCGCTTCTAGCGCCTCACACAAGAGCACCAGCCCCTCTTTTTCCAGATCGATCACCCGGCGGCCACTATCCAATTGGCGGCTCGTCGAACCACTTACGTCGACCAGAAACGCGGCTGCGACATCCCGTTCTTTTCTCTCCCGCCTGACATAGATCCGGTCCGACAGATCTGCGCCAGCCGCCCGGTCCGCGCACATACGAACTGCCGCATCCACATCGAGATCGTCACCGTCGGCTTGGCCCAACACTCGCCGCAATCCCTGTGGCCGCAGACTTTCGAAAAATCGTCGAAGCGCCGAGACTTCGCTCCCATGCGTACCCAACGTAGTACCCACGATGTCGCCGCTCCCCTCTTCTGCCGCGCGCTCAACGACGCGACACCAGTTGAGGCGATAGTCCTTGATCCTCTGATCCCATTCCGGATAGCGCACTGCGCGATCTCCCGGCCCGGCATGATCAACCGACACCGGCCGTTCAACGTTCAAGGCCAGAAGTTCTTCCACATGAGAAGGCAACTGCCGCCCACCGGCAAGCCTGTCGCCGTCGGTTTCCTTGTTCGTGTCTTGCCGGTTCCGTTGACCCTGCGTTGACGATTCCTCTGCCCCGCCGGCGGCGCTCGCCATTCGCTCGACGTCCTCTGGCTGTTTCTGATTGTCCGATGCGCGCTCATCCTGGTCTTGCTGACGAATAAACTCAGGATTCATCGTCCCACGATAGGCCCAATTGGTGACAGGGCGATAGTCCTCACCCGTCTGTTCGGACGCGGAAGGACCTATACCCAAATCCTCTGATGTATCATCCGCCTGATCGGCCTGGAGCATCATCCCCTTCGGCATCAATAACTCTTCGAGCCGCACGTAGAGGTTATGGGCCAGGCGCACGGCTGTTTCTGCCGTTGCGGTCGGAGCCAGAATCGCTTGGCACATCGGCCACAGGACAGCGATCTCGTCCTTGATAGCTTCGTGAATGGCGACAGGTTGTGAGCCGGCCGTCGAGAGCTGGAGCAATTGGTCGATAACAAGTTCTTTGACGGTCAGCCCATGGGTGAGCGACCGCGTTGTGATGGCCTCGTGCGCGAATTGTTGCAAGTCCCGCCGCAGGCCGGGATATTCCTGCTGAAGTAGATATTCCACCCGCGCATCCTCCACGAGCACCCACAAGTCTTGGATCAGTCCCGGATGAGGATACAGACGAAACAGCGCCGCCAGGGTATCCGGCGCCGCCTGTTTCTTCACACCATACTTCTGCCAGACAGCATTGACCAGGTCCGCAAGCGGCTCAAGGGTCAGCCGGTATGTCCCAAACTCCACATGCCCCGCTTCGTGAGCCGCCATCACCAGATACAAACGTATATTCTCCTCTGCGGTAGGATAGCGACGCAGGAGAGCCGGCAGTGAGATGATGCTCCCATCCTGGCTCATCGTTGCCCGCACAGAGGTCTCACGGCTCAGCGAATCGGGGAGCGCCTGGATCGTCAAATCAGCTCCACAAAGCCCTTGCAAAAAGAGCTTCAGAGTTCGGGTCACTTGTCGAAGCGGCACGCCACTCAACGCCGCTTCCGCGGACTTCAGCGCCTTCTGCGACTCCAGAGCAAAATAGGCCCTGGCTCCTTCTGCGCTGTAGGCCAAGACCTCCATCCCGGCCGTAAACCAGGCCTCGAAGCGAGCAATGGCCTCGGCAGATTCGCCGATCACACTCACCAATTCAGGCGCGCGCCGTAAATAGGCCAGCGCTGCGTCCGCGTCACGTTCTGCCAGTAAGGCCCCGTACTGCAAGATTTTTAACCGCCATCCCTCATTCGGCACGGGGCGCAACAGACGTGGCGACTCCGATAGCCAGGCAATGCCCGCCCCCGGGTCACGTTCGGCCAGCAGCGACCCGACCGTAATAACCTTGGCCCGCACCGACTGGTCTTCATGATCGCCGAGGATGAGCGGACTGGTACG
>Ga0134127_10003598_pt1 | contig 11162 bp, 6 predicted proteins | sample KB31753_FD_96459 | JGI IMG/M metagenome (GOLD analysis project Ga0134127, IMG submission 96459) | Terrestrial soil microbial communities with excess Nitrogen fertilizer from Kellogg Biological Station, Michigan, USA - KB3-175-3 | ecosystem: Environmental > Terrestrial > Soil > Unclassified ...
CACCGCTTGCTCGTGCAAGGCCAAGACGTCTCGCTGTCGCCGGCCGAATTCCGTCTGCTCGCGTTCCTGCTCGAGAACCAAGGCCGCGTCTTCAGCCGCGACGAGCTCCTGCGCGGCGCGTGGCCCAAGCACATCACGGCGGGCGGCCGAACGGTCGACGTGCACGTGCGCCGGCTACGGCAGCTGCTCGAACCGTTCGGCTGTGACGACATCATTCAGACCGTCCGCAGCTTTGGCTATCGCCTCGTGCCGCCGAGCCGTGAAATCCCGCTGGCCTCGCCCCCGAGCGGCCGCGCGTCGACGCGGCTGTAACACAACCGAAACGTCAATTTCATCTTGCTTAAACATGGCGTCCCTACTGTGGCGCTCATTCCAACACGCCGCCGTAACACTGCGGCGCCGACGAGACGCCGCTGGGCGCCACCGCTTACCAATACGACCTAGGAGCAGAAGATGAGCCTCTCTCGAGCTTTGACTTCGGTTTCGCTTGCTACCGCGCTCGCGGCATGCAGCTCCGGCGACATCACGCTGGCGCCGACGAACGTCGGCAACGGAGGCGGCAGCGGTGGAGGTGGTGGCACGTTCAATCCGTGCGCGTCCTATTCGGTTTCCGGAACGACGCGACAAGGCGCCTACGACGGCACGAACTGCACCTATGACTCAGCGTTCGTGTCGGAGTCGAATCCGCTCACGGTGAACCTTCGAGTGCCACGCATCTCGGGCGTGCACATCTTCACCGACAGCCTATACGTCGGTCAGAACGTCGAGCCACCGGGTGTCGCACCGGCAGCCGGCACCGGTCCGACCTTGGTCATCGAGGCCGGCAATACGCTGGCGTTCAACGCATCCGAGAACATTTTGATCAATCGCGGCTCTCGCATCATGGCCGAAGGCACGGCGAATGAGCCGATCACTTTCACGGGCTTCGAAGACGCCATCGCTCGTACCGCCGGGCCGTTCGACACGCAGCTTTGGGCCGGCATTGTTATCAATGGCAATGCACTCACGAACAACTGCGACGACGCGCAGCGCGCCGCTGGCCAATGCCACGTCCTGGGAGAGGGAAAACCGTCGCGCTACGGCGGAAACGATAGCGCCGAGAGCTCGGGAGTCTTGCGCTACGTGGTCGTGAAGCACGCCGGCTTCGACGTGACAGGGCTGGGCGACGAGCTCAACGGCGTAACGTTCAATGCGGTCGGCTCCGGCACCATCGTCGAGAACCTCGAGATATACAGCGGCTACGACGACGGCATCGAGTTCTTCGGCGGCTCCGTGAATGTCACGAACTACGTCGCTCTGTATGTTCGCGACGACTCGATCGACTTCTCGGACGGCTATTCGGGGACGGTCAAGAACGCGTTGGTCATTCATGCGCCGCAGAACGGCAACAACTGCGTCGAGGGCGACAACATCGCGTCCGGTCGTATTGCCAACGCAAACCCCGGGTCGGCGAGCACGTTGCCGCTCACGAAGCCCACGATCAGCCACATGACATGCATCATGTCGAACTGGGACACCGGAACGCACGGTGCGTCACGAGGCGTCATCATTCGGTTCGGCGCGCGCGCGATCATCACGGACAGCGTCATCGAAACCGGCCGCGGAGCCGCCGAGAATGGCGTCGCCGCACCGACCAACGTTTGCTGGGAAATCGATGGCGCGTCGACGCCGGATTCCATCGATGCGGCCTCGGCCGGCGAGACAACGATCAACCGCACGGTCATCAGCTGCCAGACGCCCACGACGACCACTGCGGCGGACAACATCAACGGCGGCACGCAGACGGCGTGGATCATGAACACCGGGACGACACCGTCCGCGTTCAATACGAACAACGCCGTGCTCACGACCACCTCGTTCGAGGATCCACTGGTCACGGTGCTAACACCCGGCACGTTCTTCTCGTTCGACGACGACACGGCGAACGGGACAGTCACGCTCAGGGGCCCGGGAGGCGCCGCAATCCCGCTCCAGGTGCCCGACAACTATATCGGCGCTGTGCAAAGCACGGCGAACTGGACAGCGGGCTGGACGTACGGATTCGTCGTGGGCAACCGCGGAATCACGCCCTGGTGGGAACAGTAGGCTCGCAACTGCGTTCGCATGGGGACGGTTGGGCACGACGGTGCGCCGGACGCCCGACAAGCGCCACTCGCGCCGAAAGTCGAAAGAGGTAACCGATGGTTAACGGAACGATCAAGCGAACAGGCTCGTTGCTCGCAACGAGCGCGGTGTTCACGGCCGCGGCCGTAGCTCAAGAGCAACCCCAGTCCCAGCCGGCCGCCGCGGACGCGGCCGTCGAGACGGTCGTCGTGAGCGGCCGGCTGAAATCCACCGCGCTGGACGTCGTCGAAGCGCGTATGGAGCAAGACGTCGTGACCGACTTCTTGGGCGCCGCGGCCATCTCGCGCGTCGGCGACAGTACGGCGTCGCTGGCGCTGCGCCGCGTGCCCGGAGTGACGCTCGTCAACGACCAATTCATCTACGTTCGCGGGCTCGGCGAGCGCTACTCGAGTGTGCAGCTCAACGGCGCACAGGTTCCCTCGCCGGACCTCACACGCAACGTGATACCGCTCGACATCTTCCCGGCGGAGATCATCGACGCGCTGTCCGTTCAAAAGGCCTACTCGCCCGAAGTCCCGGCATCTTTTGGCGGCGGCAACATCAATATCATCACGCGCGGCATACCGGACGGGCCGGTCGTCAACGTCGAGCTCGGCTCCGGCATGAACTCGGAGAGCAACGACGAGGGCCTGACCTACCCCGGCGGCAGCGACGACGGGCTCGGCACGGACGACGGGACGCGGGCGTTCCCCGCGGAGCTGAATGCCGCTCTCCAGACCTACCAGGGGGACATCGATCCCTTCAATATTCTTCGCACGCTCAATCAAGACGGCAACTTGCACTTCTTGCCGGAAGCCACCGCAATCAACCGAGACTTGGCGCTGTCCCTGAACCGCGACCTGGGCTTCGAGTACAAGTCGCTGGGCCCGGACGGGAGTCTCGAAGTATCGCTGGGGAATCGCTGGCTCTTCGACGACGAAGGCAGATGGGAGTTCGGTGCGCTCGGAGTGCTGTCCTACGACAACGTATGGCGTAACCGCGAGCGCATTCGACGCAACGTCGCAAATCCGACCGACTTCGTCGAAACGAAAAATCGAACGATCAATTCCGTTTCGGCGACCGGCGTCGTGAACCTCGGCATCAACTTCACGTCGGACCACTCGATCACCACGAACAGCTTCTTTCTGCGCAACACCGATGACGAAACTGCGCTTGCGACACGCAACAGCGCCACGTTCCTGCGCGTGAACGGGCAGCAGGCGCGCGACTACTCGATCCGCTTCGAGGAGCGCGAGCTCACCTCGAACCAAATCCGCGGCAAGCATGTGTTGGGTGCGGATACTCAGGAAATTCTGCCGTTTCTCGGCAGCGGCGTGCTCGACGGGTTGATCTTCGAGTGGTATCTATCCGACTCCAGGGCCCAAACGGACATTCCGAACGAGGTCGCGTTCCTCGGCGAAGACCGCGTCGACCCGACCACGGGTGCGGTGCAATCGACAGCGATCCGGCAAACGGACTTCGCGGCGCGCTACCGTTACACCGAGCTCGAAGACGAAGTCGACAGCAGCGGCTGGGATGTCACCAAAGCGTTCACGCTCGAGAACTCCGACATCGAGCTCAGCTTCGGCCAAGACGTGTCGCAGAAGGCTCGCAGCTATACCCAGCTCGATTTCGGATTGGGCACCACGGAGCTTCTCGGCGTGCCGAGCCTCGCAGGGACGCCGACGGGCGTCTTCACGGACGCCAAGATCCTGAACCCGGTGAACGGGTTCGAGCTGACCGCCGGGGGCCTCGGCACCGAGAGCTATCTAGCGGGGCAGATCGAAGACGGCGTGTACGTGAAAGTCGACGCGTTGCTGGCCGAGAAGTGGAGGCTGTCGGGCGGCGTGCGCCAGGAGGAGTTCGAGCAAGCTTCGTTGCCGATCGATCGATTGCAGTTCGATCCCACGCTCGGGCAATGCGCGCTCGTGCCGTGCGACGAGGCCGCGCTCGAGCGGATTCACTTCGTCGAGGATGAGCTTTATCCCTCGCTCTCAGGAACCCGCATATTCAACAACGTGTGGGCGAAGACCTTCCAACTGCGCTTCGGGGCGAGCGAGACCGTCGCTCGGCCCGACCTCCGGGAGGTCTCGGCTGCCACGTACATCGATCCGTTGACCGAGTCGCGCGTTGTCGGCAATCCGAACCTCGTCACGTCGCCGATCACTAACTTCGACGCGCGAGCCGAGTGGTTCTTCGACAACGGCGATAACTTCACCGCGTCACTGTTCTATAAGGACATCGACCGGCCGATCGAGACGGTGCAGGGCGCCGGCAGCGACGACAATATCGTGCTGACGTTCACCAATGGGGAATCGGCCGAGCTCAAAGGAATAGAGGTGGAGTGGCTCAAGGACCTCTCGTCGCTCGGGCCGCAATTCTTTGAGCCGTTCTTCTTCGCCGGAAACGTCACGTTGAGCGATTCTGAGCTGACGATCGATGACGTGGCTTTCAATCTGACGAACAACGTCAGACCGATGTCGCAGCAATCCGACTACGTGGCCAACCTGCAGCTCGGGTACGATTCCGACAACGGCAACCACTCGTTCACGATCGTGTACAACACCTTCGGCGAACGTCTGTTTTTCGCCGGCCGTGACGGCGCGCCCGATGCGTACGAGCAACCGTTCGACTCGCTCGACTTCGTCTACTCTTTCTATCCGACGGAGCATGTAAGTCTGAAATTCCGAGTCCAGAACCTGCTGGACGAGAAACTCGAGATCAAGCAAGACGCAGTCACGGTGCTCGAACAGAACGTCGGTACGACGGCGAAGATCGACGTGAAGTGGAACCTGGGCCAATGAGCCGGGTCTCTGCCTCCGATGGCGGTCGTCAACGCGGCGCCGCGAAGTCCTGCGTCCAGTAGACGGCGGGATTCTTGCCGGGCGCCAGCGCGAACGCGATGCCGGTCTCCGTGTAGCGCGCGTCCATGAGCGTCGCGCAATGACCGGGGCTGCCCAGCCACGCGGCCACGACGGCCTCGGCGTCGCGCTGCCCCGAGGCTACGTTCTCGCCGGAGATTTGCCACGTGTAGCCCGCGCGCGTCATGCGCTCGCCGGAATCGCTGCCATCGGAGCCGTCATGGCTGAGCTCGCCGCGCTTGGCCATGTCGAGCGAGTGAAGCGATGCGGCCGCGGTGAGCGTCGTCGCGGCCGCAAGCGGCGGCGCGGGTTCGAATCGGTCGCGGCCGCACCGGCGCGCCTCAGCGCGCGCTGCGTTGACGAGATCGAGCACTCGTCGCGCCACTCCGGCCGGGTCTTGTAACGCCGCGAACGGCATCTCGGCGCGCCCTGCCATCACGATCCAGGTTTCGTCGCCGCTCTGGTGCACGCCGACCTCGACGAGCTTCGGATCGTTGATGCGCTCGCAATAGCGGTCCTCGAGCATGGTGCGGATGGTCGCGTCGTCGCGCGGACCGCGGACGTGAAATGCCGACGAGCTCGCAGCGGGGTAGCCGACGCGGGCGAGCGCGTCGGCGAGCTTCGCGTCGCGCGCGAGCTCGCGCGCGGCCGCGTCGAGGGCGCTATGCCGCCGCGCCGGAGCGGCGACGGCCGGCACGCGGCCGCATCCTTGCGTTCGCAGCGCGTTGACGACGCTCGTGGGATCGGCCCACGCGGCAGCCGGCAGTGCTGCGAACGTCGCGACCGCTGCGCACGCTACCGCGGCGTGTCGTAGGCGGCCGCAGTGCGTCGCCATCGTCTCGAGCTCTTATCGCCAGCCGGACGGCGTGTTCGGCGGCATCCCCTCGAACACGGCTTCGACCGCATGGACTTGCCCGCCGTAGACCTTGAATGCCTCGAACGTCACGAGCGACCGTGGCGCGGCTCCTGGAGGTCCGGGCAGGGAGCCCGGGCCGAAATCCATCCACAGAAGCACCGTGCCGTTCTCCTCGTCGACGGCGACAACGTGCGCGACGATGCCAGCCAGCGTCGGAAGTTGCTGCGCGCGCATGTTCTCGCAGCTCGGTGGACGGAACGTGCAGCCGGGCCCGGCCATGCGCACGCCGTTCTCGAGCCGGTACGCATCCGGAGCGAACGGCACGTCCGACTTCTCGAAGCTGCCTACTTTGAGTCCGCCGGGATAGCGCAGCGCCATCTCCGCCATCGCGTCGCGTGACATGCGCGCACTCCCGGGCGGTGCCTTCACCATCGCAGGCGATGGCTGCGCAAGCGCCTCGGGGGCGAAGAGCGCCCCCTCTTCGCGGCTTCGCACGACGATCGTCTCGACCTCCGTGATGCGGCGGCCGTCGACCTTCAATCGCGCCGCAAGCAACACCGGCATGCCGTTCTCTTCGACCACCGCGTGAGTCGCGGCTGTGCCGGTAGCGACGTCGAGAAAGTCGGCGCGAAACGGCCGCAGCTTGCTGGCTGTTCTCCAGAGACCGTCGCCGACGCGAAGCTCCTTGGCGTCCTCGGTGAACCGCGCGTTCGCCGCGAGGGGCGCCTTGCTCGGATCGTGCGCGACGAGCGAGTCGAGGTAGGCAGTCATGACTCCCGCAAGGCACGCACGATCGCAGCTCGTCGCGCTTTGCGCGGCGAGCGGCAACGAGGCGACGGCGGCGAGCAGTGAGGCAGCGAGAATCGAGCGCATCGAATGTGTCTCCCAGCGAACGTCAGCTAATCGCGCCGCGACAGAATCCACTTCGGGATCACGCCCGCGTGCGACAGCAGATAATCGCGCGCGCCGGACAGCCGGTCGAGCAGCCGCGGCAGATCGAGGCGGATCAGCTGGCCGTTGTGCTTAACGATGCGGCCGCCGACCATCACGGTGTCGATGTTCGAGTTGTCGGCGCAGATGACGACGGTCGCGACGGGATCGATGACGGGCGCGACGTTCACCTGGTCCGTGCGCACGAGGATGATGTCGGCCTGCTTACCGGGCTTCAGCGTGCCGACCTTGTGGTCGAGCGCGCAGGCGCGCGCGCCGTCGACCGTCGCGAACTCGAGCACGTCGCGATGCGTCAGCGTCGGCGCGAACGCGGTATCGGGTGTCTCAGTAAAAGCGAGGATGCGCTCCTGCACGAGCGCCGTGCGCATCTGCGTGAACATGTCACCCGGCACGCTCGAGACGACGTCGATCGACAGCGACGGCCGTACGCCGCGCGCGACGAGCCGGCCCGTCGGCGGCACGCCGTGGCCCATCAGCATCTCGACGTAAGGTGCGACCGACGCGGTGCCGCCCGACTTCGCGATCAGGTCGAGCTCCTCGTCGGTCGAGTCCGTGCAATGGATATACGTCGTGTCGGGGCCCATCAAGCCGAGATCGTGCAGCGTCTTGACGTGATGCACGTGCACGCCCGTCAAGCGCATGCCGACGTGCACGCTGATGCGGATGCCGAGATCGCGCGCGAGGAGCCAGTCATGTTTCGCGACGTCGGGCGTCGTGTTGCCGGGAGCGCGCGCTGCGAGCGCGAGCGTCAACAGCTGATCGTCGGAGTTGAAGTACTGCTTGCGGATGCGACGCACGTCCTCGGGGTGCTCGGCCGAGCTGTAGGCCCACCACTTCGAAGCGCCGACAGGCGGGCCGTGCGCGTACACGGCGCGGATCCCGGCTTCCGAAAGCCCTGCGATCGCGGCATCCGCGTGCTCGGGCGTGTTGTTGACGTGCGACCAGTCGAGCAGCGTCGTGATGCCGCCATTCAAGCACTCGAGCGCGCCCATCAGGTTCGCAATGTAGACGTCCTCGGCGCGATACTGGATGCCGATGTTGTCGAGCATGCCGGAGAAATACTGATCGAGCGTGCAGCTCGGCAGCACGCCGCGGACTGGTGTCTGCCAGGTGTGCCGGTGAGTGTCGATGAAGCCCGGCATGACGATGCGATTCGTCGCGTCGATGACGTTGGCGTTCGGGCTAACGCTCAGGTTGCGCCCGATCGCGGCGATCTTGTCGCCGTCGATGAGCACGTCGGTCAGCGGCAGGTCGCCGAGCTCGGGATCGAGCGTCAGCACGTAGCCGCCCTTGATCAACGTGGTGCGATCCGTATACGGGCGTCCGCCGATCATCGTTGCTTCCTAGCGCTTGCCGTGCCGCGCTGCAGTTCGTTGTTGCTCTTGGCCAAGGCTACGATTTCTTGCAGTGCCGCGCTCGCCGCCGTGTTTCGTTCGATGCTTATCACGGCTCGGAGCGCGTCGAGCCGCGCCGCCGCCACATCGTCTGCGCCGCGCGGGCGGCAGCTGCTGCGATCGTTGCGCTGATCTCTGCGTCGAGCGGCCGCGCAACGCTCGTGAAGTCGAGCTTGGTGCCCGCCCAACTGCTCTGCCTGCCGATGTTTACGCCGATCAGCACGGGCTCTGGCTCGCGGTCGAGCGCGATCACGAGCGGCAACCCGGACTGACCGTCATGCGTAATGCAGGAATATGCAAGGAGCAGCCGCGGATCCGCGGTCTTCGCCTCGAGGCGGCAATCGCTTTGCAACTCGTCCGCGTAACGGCGAACGAGCCGCACCGGCGCGGCGCGATCGACGGCCCTGGCCAGCCACTCGCCGGGGGCCTGCGCAGGGCGCCATCGGTGCACGTCGCCAGTGATGCGCCGTGTCAACAGGACCGCCCAATCGTGCTCGGCGCCCACTCGGTCGCCGCCGGCGTGCCACACTTCGGCGATGACATGTCGCTTGCCGCGCACCAGCACGCGGCAATCGCGCTTGACGGACCGCGAGTCAGCCGGCAAGCCGTGCGCAGTCGTCAGCAAGACGTCCGCGTTAGCAGCACCGGCGACATCTAGAATGGCACTTTGACTTACCCAGAAAACACCGCCGGGCATCGTGCAACTTACGACGGCGACGCCACGCTCAAGACCCGAGCCGGAGAGCGGCGGCAAGGCGGTAATCTCGCTTGCCTCGACAGCCCCCGGGAGCAACCACGCAACGAGCCATACGGCGCGCATGCGGCCACGATACCGCGGCTGCGGCCGGCAAGACCAGCCGCGCGTCAACCTCAGCTCGGGACCGCGCCTGGCGCTTCCGATACGCCGAACGCGCCGCGCTCGCGGGACGGCGAGCTTAGCGCCGGTTCCTCCTCGGACCTGGTATTGTTCGCGATGCGACAACACCACCCGGGAGACACGCCATGCAGTACTTCCGCTCGTCGTCGATCCTTGCCGTCGCGCTCGGCCTCGCAGGGCTGGTAGCGCCGCCTGCGCAAGCTCAAGAGGTGCTCGAAGAGATCGTTGTCACGGCGCTGAAGCGCGCCGAGAGCCTGCAAGACGCGCCGGCGACCGTCACCGCCTTCGACGCGGACACCATCGAGCAAGCGCGCATCCAGAGCATGCGCGACTACGTGCAGCTCACGTCGAACATGACGCTGATGGAGACGCAGAACAATGCGTTCGCGTTCGTCAACATCCGCGGCTTGGCCCAGATCCGCAACGTCGATCCTACGGTCGCCGTCGTCATCGACGGCGTGCTGTCAACGACGAGCCTCGCGTTCTCGCAGGAGCTCTACGACATCCAGCAGATCGAAGTGCTCAAGGGTCCGCAAGGCGCCTTGTATGGCCGCAACGCCACTGGGGGCGCGATCAACATCACGACGAAGCAACCGACTACCGAACCCGAGGTCTACGTGCGTGGCGGTGTCGGCAACGGCGAGAGCGTCCAGTTGTCGGCCGTTGCGAGTGGCCCGCTTGGCGCCGACAGAGTCAGAGGTCGCGTCGTCGTCGGCTACAAGGACGCCGACGGGTGGCGCGACAATGTCGCCACCGACATCAAGGCGGACCCGTACGAGGACTTGACGGTCGCCGGCAAGCTGCTCTGGGACTTGGGCGAGCGCACGGCGCTCGACCTGCGGCTGACGTTCAGCCATACGGAGTCGACGGGCTCGCAATTCGTGTCGAACGCGCCGAACTTCGTGACGGGCTTCCCCGGCAACGCGATGTACCCCGGCAACGGCAGCGCGCCGCCCGTGCCCGGGCTGCCGACGTCGATCACGGCATTGGTCGGCGACCCCAACAACACGAGCATCAAGCACCAGGGCAACGAGCCCGGCATGGACGACCGCGAGGTCATGAGCTTGTCGGCGAAGCTCGACTGGGAGCTCGGCGGCGGCACGCTGACGTCGATCACGTCGTTCGACACGCTCGACCACGTGACGGCGGCCGAGCAGTTCGCGTATTACCCGTTCGTGCAGGTCCAGGGTACGACGGCCCCGCTGCATCCCGCCGGCGTCTTGGTGCCGCCCACGGCTGCAGCACTTGCAGCCCCCGGCGGCACCGGCCAGAACCTCACGTTCGGCCAAAACCGCTTCCACGATTCCATCAGCGAAGAGCTGCGCTTCACGTCGCCCGACGATCGGCGCTTGCGCTGGATCGGCGGCGTCTACTTCGCTGAGACCGATCTCGACGTCATGATCTCGATCAACGACGATTTAGGCGTTGGTTTCGTCGAGCAGCACACGAGCCCGAATATCGGCGGCATCAACCCTACGGTCTCGTGGACGGCACGGTTCCTCGCGCCATTGATCCCGATCCTCGGCTTCCCCGGCGCGTCGGCATTGAACCCCAACACGAACCCGAACGCGCTCGCCTACAACTTCGACAGCAACCACAACACGGCTTATGCGGCTTTCGGCCAAATCAATTACGACTTGAGCGACACGTTCGAGCTATCGGCCGCGCTGCGCTACGACCGCGATAGTCGAGAGCTCACGATCATGGCGCCGGATCAGTTCTTGCCGGTGTTCGCGTTCCCGAGCGGCCGGCAAGGCGACGCGCGCGAGGCCGAGTTCGACTCCGTGCAGCCGAAGCTGACGCTGAGCTGGCGACCGAACGACGACTGGACCGTCTACGGCACCTACGCGGAAGGCTTCCGCAGCGGCGGCTTCAACTTGAGCGGCGTCGCGATCGGCGTCGCGACGCTTGTCGCGGCCGGGGTGCCGGGGTTGCCGCAGGGTGTCCGCGACTCGTACGACCAAGAGGATACCGAGGGCTTCGAGATCGGCTTCAAGTCGTCGCTCGTCGGCGGCGCGTTGCGCTGGGACGCCGCGGTGTTCGACACCGAGGTCGCGAACGGCTTCACGTTCGTGTTCGTCGCGCCGTTCACGGCGCAAACGACGCGCAACATCAAATCG
>Ga0134127_10003599_pt1 | contig 11161 bp, 5 predicted proteins | sample KB31753_FD_96459 | JGI IMG/M metagenome (GOLD analysis project Ga0134127, IMG submission 96459) | Terrestrial soil microbial communities with excess Nitrogen fertilizer from Kellogg Biological Station, Michigan, USA - KB3-175-3 | ecosystem: Environmental > Terrestrial > Soil > Unclassified ...
GTGAGCGGCGGCGAGATTGAAGCGCCGCAGATCGGCGTTGATTCCGCGTACCGCGAGGTGTTTCCCCATCCCAACCTCGCCCCGCAACGTCAATTCGCCGATCGATCCGCCGAGCTCGGTTTGCAGGGAGAGCGCGTCGAAACTCCCGCTTGCGCGAATGTGTCCATGCACCGGACCGTGCACGCCGTACCCAGCGGCTCCCGCGACCTCCAGCTCGGCGGTGCCGCTGCGACGGTCGGCCGTGATCACGCCGTCGATTTGCGCGCGCAGGTTGGACGGCACGTTGAACGCGCGGAGCAGCCGTTGGACTTCAACGCCGGCGACGTCGAGCCGGCTGTGCTGCGCCGTCCACTCGTTGTCCTGACCCAGCAGCGTGAGTTGGCCGCGGATAGTGCCCCCGGCGACGGCGAGATCGAGATTGCGGCCCTGAATCAGCGTCGATCCGGAGCGCAGCGAGGTGGTGCGCAGATCGCCGCTCAGCCGCCATTCCGGCGGGATGTCGGCGCCGGAGAAGAACGCCTTGATATCGTCCATGACCAGCTCGTCGACGTGCGCCGTCGCGTCGAAACGCCGCTCGTCCGGCCGGGTCACCAGCCACGCTTCGGCCGACAGCCGCGATGACGGGAGCTGAATCGTGCGCAGCGCGATGACCAGCGAGTCTCCCTGCATGCGCGCTTCACCTTCGAGCTGCGCGAGCGTGAGCTCGGGATCCGAGAGAAAAGCGCGAGCCGAGGCAATCTCCAGCAGCGCCGCGCGCGTGATATTCGGTCCCGACGAGTAGTGCAGCAGCGGAAGACTCAGATTCACGTTCTGGAGCTGAACCGTGTCGAGCGCCTGCGCCTCCTCCTGCTGCGGCGCCGCGGGCCGGCGCCAGACCGTGGCGATCACCGCGCCGTCTTCCAGTGTGATGTTCGTGATCGTGAGGTCGATGCTTCCCGTTTCCCGTTTCTCGTTTCCCGGCTCTTTTGCGAAGATTCTGAGGATCGAGTACTGCTCTTGCGCTTGGTCTTTCAGCAAACGCACGATCGGTCGCTCGAGTACGAGCGGGCCCAGCGTGTAGCGACCGTGCAGGATGTCCCACAGGCTGTAGCTCACGCGCAGCTGCTCGGCTTGCAGGACGATCTCGCCTTCGGGATCCCGCAGCGTGACGCCATTCATCGTCAGCCCGGTGAGCAGCGACCCGCTCACCCGTTCGGCGGCCAGCCGCCCATTGAGCTGCTCGTTCACCTTGGGGAGCAACTTGCCAACCACGAGTCGCGTGACCGGCGGCGCGTTCACCAGCAGCAAGACGCCAGTCACGACAATGCCCAGGACGATGAGCATCCTCGACAACCTCCACCAACCTCGTCCAACCTTCCTGACCTCGTTCATCAGAACGCCTGCCCAATCGAGAGGTGGAGCTGAAACCGATCGATCAAGCTCAGCGACGGCCGGAATGCCGGATCCACCGGCGTGAGCTCGTTTCCTTCGAGCCGATACAGCGGGCCAGCCTGCGCCCCGTAGGGATTGAATCCCACGTCGAGCCGGATCGGTCCGAGCATCGACGGCATGCGCAGTCCCGCGCCCGGGGTGACGCGGAGCGCACCCAGCGAGATATCCCGGCGCTCGGTCACCATTCCCGCGTCCACGAACAGCGCGCCGAACAGCTGCATACCGAGGAGCCGCATCGGAAAGCGCGCCTCGACGTTGCCGACGGCCATGAACGTGCCGCCGGTGGCCGACGTCTGAACCGAGCTGTCGGGGTTGATCACGCGCACCACGGGGCCGAGCTGATTCTCCGAGAAGCCGCGCACCGTGGTGGAGCCGCCGGCGAACAGCCGCTCGTCGGGCGGGACGTACTGGCGCGGCCCGCTCGGCAGGGTCACGGTCGGCGCGAACACCGTTCCGACGCGAAAGCGCCAATTGAACACACGGCCCGGCGTGTCTCCCATCGGGATGTGCGCCGTGTACCCGACCGTGACTCGCGCGAACCGCATGAACTCGTTCGAGCCGAGCAGGGCGGGGGAGACGCGCAGCTCGGTCACGATCGTCGTTCCCTCGGTCGGGTCGTTGATGGAGTTGCTGCGATCCCGCACCAGCTGTACGGCGACGACGGAACGTCGACGTCGCGCCGCGAAAATGGCTTGATCGTCCAGCGAGCAAACGTTGAGCAGGGCGCAGAACGTCGCCGGCGTCGCCAAGGTTCTCCCGTAGGAGAATGCATAAGAGCCTTCGAGCGGCAGGTCGGTCGCGATCTGGCGCGTCAGGGCGATCTCGCCGCCCACTGCTTCCCGCAGGTACGCGCCGAATTCGGAATGGCGCTCGAGGTACAGCGTGGCCATTCCCGTGGTGCGGTCCCAGTTGAGCAGCGGATCGTGCAGCGTGAGGCCGAAGTTGTAGTTCACCTGCAGGCGACTCGGATCTTCCTCCTGGAGCTGGCGGCACATGCTGTTGATCAGCTGATCGACGCCGAGCTTCGAGGTGCGCGCGCGGAACTCGAGCCGCCGGCCCTGGCCGCTGAAGTTGAACAGATCGACCGATCCCATCGCGCGCAGGCAGTCGAGCGTCCCGTACCCCGCGCTCACCCGCGCGCGCCGCAACGGATACTCGGCGAGCTGCGCGCGCACGGTGACCGTGACCGTCGTGTCCGTGGGGCTGCTGGGCGCGGTGTCGGCGATCCCGATGCGCACCTGCCGGAACAGCTCGGTGCGCTGGAGGTTCATCATCCCGTCATGCAGCGCGCTGTCGGAAAAGACCTGGCCTTCCTCGATCATCATCGTCTTGAGGACCACGCGATGATCGATGGCGTTCGTTCCTTCGACCTTGATGTCCGCAATGCGGGCACGAGGGCCGGGCTCCGCCGTCAGCGTGATGAGCACCGACTTGGGCGGATCCTCCAGCGATGCCTGGAATCCACCGGTGACGCGCGCGAACGGATGGCCGCGGTTGCGCAGCCAGGCTTCGAGCAGCGACACCGACGTCTGGAACGCAATGCGGTCGAACGGAGCGCCGGCCTGCAACGGGAGGAGTTTGCGAATGTCCGGCAGGTTCGCGAGCGTATCGAGACCGACGATGCGCACCGAATCGACTACAATCGGCGCGCCTTCGGTGATGCGGATCGTGATGTCGAGGTTGTCCCCGCGGCGCCGCAGCGTGGTGTCGACTTCCGCGTTGGGAAATCCGTGCACGCCGTACAAGGCCTGCAGGCGCAGCACGTCGCGCCGAAACTCCATCGCGTCGAACGCCGGCGCGTCGGCGAGGCCGAGCCAGCGCGTGAGCGACAGGCGGTACAGCATCGGGGCTTGCTGCGTCGCGATCGCGGCGCGCAGCGTCTTGGCGTCGATCGAGATGTTGCCGTGGAACTGCACTGTGCGAACGACCTTCACGCCTTCGATTTCCTGAGCGGCAGCTCGGGAAAAGAACGTCGCGGTCGCCAGCAGCAGATACACTCCTCGCATACCGGCTAATACCCAGCTCCTTCACGGTTCTATAGACGGCTGGGATTAGATCGTGAGGCTGAAGCAAGCGGTTTTGGCGGGGTAGTAATTCCATGCCTTCGAATCGCTCCACGCTATCGATCCAACTCATAGCGGCGATCCTCGTGGTCGCCGCGCTCGCGCTGGGCCACGAATTCTTCATTCCAATCGCGCTGGCGCTCTGCTTTCACGCGCTGCTGCGCCCCGTGGTCCGCTTTCTCGAGGGGCTGCACGTCCCCACCGCGCTGGGTGCGGCGCTCGTCTCGCTCTCCGCGTTAGGGCTGATCGTGGTCGCCGGATTCGGGTTGTCGGCGCCGATCAAGAGCTTCATGGAGCGCGCGCCCGAAAGCATCGCCAAGGCGCGGGTCAAGCTGCACGAAATGGGAACGCCGTTTCGCCGAGTGAGCGATGCGGCGGCGGGACGGGACTCCACCGCGCAGCAGGCCGACTCGGCGCCGCAGACCCCGCGGCCCGCGCCGCCGGCGGCACCGCCGTCGGGAGGCGGCGCCATAGGATCCTCTCTCATCGGCACCGTTTTGGGACAGGGGACCGCATTTCTCGCCGGCTTGATCTCGGTCCTGGTGTTGCTCTATCTGCTGCTGGCCGCGGGCAACACGCTGTTTCGCAAGCTGATCAAGGTCGTCCCCGGCCCCGATGAAAAACGCACGGCGAGCGACGTGCTGCATCAGACGGAGTCGATTGTCGCGCGCTATCTCGTGGTGACGGCATTGATCAACTTTGTCCAGGCGATCGCGGTCGGTGTCGCCATGTGGTGGATCGGCATGCCCGATCCACTCATGTGGGGGCTGCTCACGTTCGCGCTCGAGTTCATCCCCTACCTGGGCGGCGCGATCAACGTGGCGCTGCTCCTCGTGACCGGCTTTACGGTCTTCTCGGGCACGGGCAAGATCCTGCTCGGACCCGCGCTGTATCTCGTGATCACGACGTTGCAGAACAACGTGGTCTCCCCCTACGCGTACGGGGACCGGCTCAAGCTCAGCCCGCTCGCGGTGATGATCTGTGTGATGTTTTTCTGGTTCATCTGGGGGATTCCCGGCGCCTTCCTTGCGATCCCGATCGCCGCCACGTTGAAGGTGCTCGGCGACCAGGTGCCGCGGTTCAGCGCGCTCGGAGAGTTGCTTGGAGAATGACGGAGGCGGGGTTATTTTCCGGGCCCGAGTTTCGGGGCTGTAGCTCAGCTGGGAGAGCGCCTGGATCGCACCCAGGAGGTCAGGGGTTCGAGCCCCCTCAGCTCCATATAGAACAGTTTCAAGACGCCAAGTTCCAGAGTTGCGAAGTGGCTTGAAGCTTGAAGTTTCAAGAGAGAAGGAAGGCACGGCAGGACGAGCTTATACGTTGCCGAGCTTGCAACGTGGCGTCTGTGCAACTTGGCGTCTGTGATGCCCCTTGGTGTAACTGGCAACACGCCTGACTCTGGATCAGGAGAGTCCTGGTTCGATCCCAGGAGGGGCAATCCGAAGGTCCCGAGCGCTCGCTTTGCGAACGTGAGGGATCTGTTTTTTTCTTGCCCCTCCCGATCCCATGCCCCAAGGTCTAGTAACCGATTCCTCCCGCTCCTCCTACGCTCTTCATCTGTATAGGCCCCGCCGCATCCCTCGTGGAGGAGCTATGGCTGCTTCGCACAAGACTCGGATCGAGCACGATCTGCTCGGCGACCGCGCCGTCCCGGCCGATGCGTATTACGGCGTCCAGACCACCCGCGCGCTCGAGAACTTCCAGATCACCGGAGTTCCGATCCGCCTCTATCCGAACTTCATCAAAGGTCTCGCGATGGTGAAGCTCGCCGCCGCGCGCGCCAACTTCGACACCGGCGGATTCTCAAAAGACATCCTGACCGCCATCGAAGGCGCATGTGCGGAGATCCTGGAGGGGAAGCTGCACGACCAGTTCCCGCTCGACGTCATTCAGGGCGGCGCCGGCACGTCGACCAACATGAATGCGAACGAGGTCATCGCCAACCGCGGGCTCGAGCTGATGGGGCACAAGAAGGGCGAGTACAAGCACCTCGACCCGCTCGATCATGTGAACCGGGCGCAATCGACCAACGATGCCTACCCCAGCTCCATTCACCTCGGGCTTATGCTGGGCAACGGCGAGTTGATCGCGGCGTATAAGGAGCTGGCCGCGGCATTCGCGGCGAAGGCGAAGGAGTTCGCGAACATCCTGAAGATGGGGAGGACCCAGCTTCAGGACGCCGTGCCGATGACGTTGGGCCAGGAGTTCAAGGCCTTCGCCCGTTCGCTCGGCGACGAAGTCACGGCGCTGGAGCGCGTGCAGAACGTGCTGTACGAAGTCAACATGGGCGGCACCGCCATCGGCACCGGCTTGAACGCGCCGCCCGGCTTCGCCCAGAAATGCGCTGACCATCTCGCAAAGATCTCCGGATTTCCGATCAAGTTGGCCGAGGACTTGATTGAAGCGACGCAGGACATGCAGGCGTTCGTGCTGTACTCCTCCGTCCTGAAGAGTCTGGCGATCAAGCTTACCAAAGTCGGCAACGATCTCCGCCTGCTGTCCTCGGGTCCCCGAACGGGTCTGCGCGAAATCAACCTCCCGGCGATGCAGCCCGGCTCTTCGATCATGCCGGGCAAGGTCAATCCCGTCATTCCGGAGGTCACCAACATGGTCGCCTACCGGGTCATCGCGAACGACCTGGTCGTGACGCTGGCGTCGGAGGCGGGGCAGCTGCAGTTGAACGCGTTTGAACCGGTCGTCGCGGCGGTGCTGTTCGAGGGGCAAACGATTCTCATCAACGCGGCCGACACGCTGCGCAAGTACTGCGTTACGGGCATCACCGCCAATGAGGCGGTGTGCAAACACTACGTCGAATACAGTGTCGGCACGGTCACAGCCCTGAACCCGGTCATCGGGTACAGCCGCGCCACTGAGCTCGCGGCCAAGGCGCTGAAGTTGGACAAGGGCATTCTCGAGCTGGTGCGCCAGGAGAAGGTGCTGACGGACAAGCAGATCGGTGAGCTGCTCAGTCCGGCGGCGATGACGGGTCAGGGACGCTGAGCGCACCACGGCGGAGGGTGCTGGCGCGCGGCGTGACGCTGGCGATCGCCCTGGCGCTCTGGTTCGTGCCACACCCGCAGAATGTGACGGCACAGGCTTGGCACCTGTTCGCGATTTTCCTCGCGACGATTCTCTCGGTGGTGATCGGCGCGTTCCCGATTCTCACCGCGTCCGTCCTCGCCCTCGCCGCGGCCGTACTGTTGGGAACGTTGTCCGCGGAGGCTGCCTACGCCGGGTTCTCCAATCCGACGATCATCCTCATCATCATCGCCTTTCTCGTGGCTCGCGCGGTCGTCACCTGCGGGCTCGGCCAACGCCTGGGTTACCGCGCGATCAGTCTGTTCGGGCGTTCGACGCTGGGACTCTCCTATAGCATCGTCGTCGTGGATGCCCTGATCGCGCCGGCGTTCCCCAGCAACACGGCTCGCTCCGGTGTGCTCTTCCCGCTCACGGCCTCGCTCGCCCAGGCCGCTGGGGTGACACCCGATCGCGAGGATCGGCGCCGGCTCGGAAAGTTCTTGATGTTCTCGGGAATGGTGAGCCTCACGCTCTCCTCTGCGCTGTGGCTGACGGCGATGGCCGCCAACCCACTGGGGGCCGCGATTGCGCGGGAGTTCGGCGTCGAGATCGGGTTTGGATCCTGGTTGCTGGCCGCCTCAGTGCCCACGGTCCTGTGCATGGCACTCTTGCCATTCGTCTATTACAGGTTGATCAGACCCGAAGTCGCCGCGATGCCGAATGCGCCGGCGGAGGCACGCCAGGCGCTCGCCAAACTGGGTCCGCTGACCCGCGATCAGAAGATCGTGACGGCGACATTCGCCGGGATGGTCGTGCTCTGGGCCGCAGCCCCCACGCTCAGAATCGATTCCACGGCGATCGCCTTCCTGGGATTGGCGGTGCTGCTCGGCACCGGGGTGCTGACACTCGGTGACATCGCCAAACAGGGTGATGCGCTGGCGACATTCATCTGGTTCGCGGCGCTGTTCACGATGAGCCAGCAGCTCAATGAGCTGGGATTCATGGCGTTCGTCGGCGAACGACTCGTCCTGCGATTGGGCGGCTTACCCGTGGCCGCGGTAGCAACGGCGCTCGTGGTGGTATATGTGCTGCTGCACTACCTCTTCGTCAGCCAAAACGCGCATTTGCTCGCCTTGTTCAGTGTGTTCCTGGGGGTCGGCATCAAGCTGGGTGTGTCCGCCACCCTGCTCGCGTTCCAGCTGCTGTTCGCGACGAATTATTTCGCCGCCATGACACCGCAGGCATCGAGCGCGAACCTGCTGTTTGCGGGCAGCGGCTATCTCACCCAGCAGGAGCTGTATCGCTGGGGCGCGCTGCACACCGGCCTGTGTCTCGTGATCTATCTGGTCGTAGGTACGCCGTGGCTGCTGCTCGTGATGCGCTGAGATCGAGATGATCACCTCGAAGGAGGGTCAGATGCGAATGCTTGCTTTCGTACCAATGCTGGCGATCGGCAGCTCGATCGCGTTGTCACAGACGCCTGCGCCTGCACGAAGCGTTCCGGCCCTCCCCACGATCGTGGTGCTGGCGACCGGCGGGACCATTGCCGGCGCCGCCTCGAGTGACGTGCAGGCGGGCTACACCAGCGGCCAGGTCGGCGTCGAGCAGCTGCTCGCGGCCGTGCCGCAGGCGAAAAAGATCGCCAATCTGCGCGGCGAGCAGATCGCGAATATCGGCTCGCAGGATATGAACGACTCGGTCTGGATCAAGCTGGCGACGCGCATCAACGCGCTGCTGGCGCAGCCCGACGTCGCCGGCGTCGTCATCACGCACGGGACGGACACGATCGAGGAGACGGCATACTTTCTCAACCTCGTCGTGAAGTCGAGAAAGCCGGTCGTGCTCACGGGCTCCATGCGCCCGTCCACCGCGCTCTCGGCTGACGGTCCGCTCAATTTCTTCAATGCGGTGGGCGTCGCGGCCAGTCCGGACGCCGCCGGTCGCGGTGTGCTCGTGGTCGTCAACGATTGGATCCATGGCGCGGGCTCACTCACCAAGACGAGCACGACGGCGGTACAGACCTTTCTCTCCCCGATCTCGGGCCTGATCGGCACCGTCTCGTATGGGCAGCCCGAGTTCTACCGGGGGCCGGTGGGCAGGAACACGACCACGTCGGAGTTTTCGGTCGACAACACTACGGTGCTGCCTCGCGTCGACATCATCATGGCGTCTGAGAACATGGACGGCGCGATGATCAACGCGGCCGTTGCGGCGGGTGCGAAGGGGATCGTGATCGCCGGTGTCGGCAACGGCAACATGACCGCGGCGGCGGTCACGGCGCTCGCGGCGCAGGCGAAAAAGGGCATCGTGTGCGTGCGTTCATCGCGAGTCACCACGGGCAATGTCGGGCGCAACGTCGAGATCGACGATGACCGCAATGGCTTCGTGGCGTCGCTCGGGCTCAATCCGCAAAAAGCGCGCGTGTTGTTGCGCCTCGCGTTGACGAAGACGAGCGATCCGAAGGTGATCCAGCGCTACTTTGATGAGTATTAGGCTGCGGATTATCTTGAGGCTCCATGCTCGCCGTCATTCTGCTCGTCGCCGCCACGCAGGCGCCGACAGCCACCGCGCGTGCGGTCGCCAAACCTCCGGTCATCGACGGTCGCCTGACCGACTCCGCGTGGTTGGACGCACGTCCTGTGACTGGGTTCATCCAGCGCGAGCTGCACGAAGGGCAGCCGGTCACCGAGCGCACTGAAGTCCGCATCATCATCGACGGTGAGGCGCTGTACGTGGGCGCCTGGCTCTACGACAGTGAACCGGCGGGCATCGTTCCCGGCGCGAAGGTGCGCGACGGTGACATCTCCAAGAGCGACTACTTCAGCATTCTCCTCGATACCTACCACGACCGCCAGAACGGATTCGTGTTCACGACCACCCCGGCCGCGATCGAGTACGACGCGCAGGTCGTAAACGAGGGCGAAGGCGGCGGCGTGCAGCTGCCTGGGCAGACGTCGGCGATGGCCGGCGCGCTGGGTGGGTTCAACGTGAACTGGGACGGGAACTGGACGGTCGCGACGTCGGTCGACTCGGCCGGATGGTATGCGGAGTTCCGAATCCCGTTCACCACGCTGCGGTTTGGACCAGGCGAGACCCAGACCTGGGGGCTCAATCTCGTCCGCAGCATCCGGCGCAAGAGTGAAGAGGCGTTCTGGTCCTTCATCCCGCGCCAGTTCACGCTGAACAAGATCTCGCGGGCCGGTACGCTGGAAGGCGTGCAGGTGCCGTCGCGGCTGGTCTGGTACGTCACGCCCTACGCGCTCACGGGGGTCGAACGCAACTATCTGGTCGATCCCGACGCCCGCACTCGCAGCGAGGTGGGTGGCGACCTGAAGCTGGGCCTGACGCAAAGCCTGACGCTCGATGCCACGTACAACACCGACTTCGCGCAGGTAGAGGTCGACGAGCAGCGCACCAACCTCACCCGCTTCCCGCTGTTCTTTCCGGAGAAGCGCCCGTTCTTTCTCGAGAATGCCGGGATCTTCTCGGCCGGCACGCCGCAGGCCGTCGATCTGTTCTTTACCCGCCGCATCGGCATCGACGCGCTCGGCCAGCCGGTGCCCATCGTGGGCGGTGGCCGTGTGACGGGCCGCCTGAGCAGCCTGACGGTGGGGGCCCTGCAGATCTTCACCGACGATCAGAGCTATTCCGTATTCCGGGTGGGGCGCGAGCTCGCGACCCGCTCGCGCATCGGCGTCATCGGCGTGCAGCGCATGGCGCAGCACAAGGCGACGAACGGCCTGGAGGACTGGAATCGCGTCGTCGGCGTGGATGGTCGCATCGGCATGGGCGACGCGTGGACCGTGGACTGGTGGGGCGCCGGATCCGCGAAACCCGGTCCCGATGACGACATCGCGTACAGCGCGCGGCTCGGTTATGAAACGCAGCGCTGGAGCAATGTCGCCCGATACATCCAGGTCGGGAGCGAGTTCGATCCGCAGGTGGGATTCCTCAATCGGACCGGCGGGTACCGATACTATGAAGCCGGACTGATGTGGAAGCAGCGCTTCCCCGGCATTCCGTGGATCAAGCAGTGGATCCCGCACGTCAACTATCGCGGCTATTACCGGCTCAACGGCTTCTGGCAGGAAGGACGGCTCCACCTCGATCTCGCCGAGTTCGATCTCGCCAACGGCGGCCGGTTCGGTCCCGAGGTGAACGTCGAGCATCAGGGCCTGGAGCAGCCGTTCGAGATCTCGCCCGGGGTGACGCTCCCCGTCGGTTCGTATGACTACACGTCACTCGGCTTTGATCTTGCCACCAACCCGAGCGCATCGTTCTGGCTGACATTGCGCACAGACATCGGCGGATTCTACGATGGGACTCGGGCCGGTGGCGTCGTCTCCGTGGGCGCGCGCAGCGGCAGTTTCTTCAATACGTCGGTCACCACCGAGTACAACGATGTCCGCCTGGCCGAGGGAGACTTCATCCGCAAGCTGATCAATGCCCGGGTCGCGTTCTTCTTTACGCCGCGCGTCATGTTCCAGACCCTCGTGCAATACAGCAATCAGGTGCAGGCGTGGTCCGCAAACGCGCGCTTCAGCTGGCTCAGTACCGCTGGCAACGGGCTGTTCGTCGTGTTCAACGAAGGTCGCTCCGCCGACAGCTTTTTTAGCCTGAACGAACCCTACGCTCGCTCCTTTATAGTGAAA
>Ga0134127_10003601_pt1 | contig 11159 bp, 9 predicted proteins | sample KB31753_FD_96459 | JGI IMG/M metagenome (GOLD analysis project Ga0134127, IMG submission 96459) | Terrestrial soil microbial communities with excess Nitrogen fertilizer from Kellogg Biological Station, Michigan, USA - KB3-175-3 | ecosystem: Environmental > Terrestrial > Soil > Unclassified ...
GTGACACCGTGAGCTTGTCGTCTTCCGACAGCTCGTCGATGCCGAGAATCGCGATGATGTCCTGCAGGTCCTTGTAGCGCTGGAGGATCTGCTTCACCGAGCGCGCCACGTTGTAGTGCTCCTCGCCCAGCACGCGCGGATCGAGAATGCGGGACGACGAGGCGAGCGGATCAACGGCCGGGTAAATGCCCAGCTCGGCAATCTGGCGCGAAAGGTTGGTGGTCGCGTCAAGATGGGCGAATGTCGTCGCCGGTGCGGGATCCGTATAGTCGTCCGCCGGCACGTAAATCGCCTGCACCGAGGTGATCGACCCCTTCTTCGTCGAGGTGATGCGCTCCTGCAGCTCGCCCATCTCCGTCAGCAGCGTCGGCTGATAGCCGACCGCCGACGGCATGCGGCCGAGCAGCGCCGACACTTCGGAGCCGGCCTGGGTGAAGCGGAAGATGTTGTCGATGAAGAGGAGCACGTCCTTGCCTTCGGCGTCGCGGAAGTACTCGGCGACGGTCAGCGCGGACAGGCCGACGCGGAGCCGCGCACCCGGCGGTTCCGTCATCTGGCCGTAGACCAGCGCGGCGCGCGACTTCGAGGGGTCCTTCATGTCGATGACGCCCGACTCCTGGAACTCGAGCCAGAGGTCGTTGCCCTCGCGCGTGCGTTCGCCGACACCGCCGAACACGGACACGCCGCCGTGCTTCAACGCGATGTTGTGGATCAGCTCCATGATGATGACGGTCTTGCCGACGCCGGCGCCGCCGAACAGTCCGATCTTGCCGCCCTGAAGATACGGTTCGAGCAGGTCGATCACCTTGATTCCGGTCTCGAACATCTTCAGCTCGGTCGACTGCTGCTCGAGCGTCGGGGCATGCCGGTGGATCGGCCACCGCTCCTTGGACTGCACCGGACGATCGGGGAAATCCACCGGCTCACCGAGCACGTTCAGCACGCGCCCGAGCGTCTCGGGGCCGACCGGCACCGTGATCGCCGCGCCGGTATCGATGACGCTCATGCCGCGCGTCATCCCGTCGGTCGGCTTCATGGCAACCGCGCGGACGCGGTTTTCGCCGAGGTGCTGCTCGACTTCCGCCACGACGTCGATCTTCTGCGAGCCGCCGGCGCCGTCGGACACGATCCGGACCGCGTTGTAGATCTCGGGCAGTCCTTCCGGGAATTCGATGTCGATGACCGCGCCGATGACCTGCACGACCGTGCCGGTGAGCTGTTTCGCTGCTGCTGTCTGTGCCATAACTCTTCTTTACCTTGCGGCGGCGCCGGACACCACCTCGATGATTTCGCGGGTAATGGCCGCCTGGCGCACCTTGTTCATGTAGAGCGTGAGATTCTCGAGCATCTCTGCCGAGTTGCGGGTGGCCGCATCCATCGCCGTCATCTGTGCGGCAAAGAACGCCGCGTTCGACTCGAGGAGCGCCCGGTACACCTGCGCCTGGACGTAGCGCGGCAGAAGATCCCGGAAGATCTCCTCCGGCCCGGGCTCGTAAAGATAGTCGATGGTCGGGCCCGCCTTCGTGTCCGGCTCGAGGCGCGGGATCGGCAACAGTTGCTCGACCAGGATGCGCTGCGACATCACCGACTTGAACTCGTTGTAGACGAGGTGAACGCTCGACGCCTGCCCGGAAATGAAGTCCTCGATCGCGACATTGGCGACCTCGGCCGCGTGGCTGAACGCCAGCCGCTGGAAGATGCCCACCTGCTCGGAGCGCACCTCGAAGCCGCGACGCTTGAAGAAATCGCGTCCCTTGCGGCCGATCAACCCGAGGGCGATGCCGCCGCCGCCCCGAGTCTCGTTCAGGATGAACTGGCCCGCGGCCTTCATGACGTTCGAGTTGAAGCTGCCGCACAACCCGCGGTCGGCAGTCACCACGATGAGCAGCGGCCGCCCGCCTGCCCCGCCGGCGCGCAAGAGCGGATGCGCCTCGGGATCGACGCGCGCCGCCAGGCTGTTGAGCACGGCCTGCATCCGCTGGGCATACGGCCGCGCGGCGACGACGCGCTCCTGCGCGCGCTTGAGGCGCGAGGCGGCGATCATCTTCATCGCCTTGGTGATCTGCTGCGTCGACTTCACCGCGCGGATGCGGCGACGCAGGTCGATGAGGGACGGCATCTATTTACGCGACTCAGGCGACCGCGGCCTGCGTCGACCCGACGAACTGCTGCCCGAAGTCCTTCAGCGCGCCTTCGATCGCCGCCCTCAGCTCGTCGTCCAGCGTCTTCTTGCTGGCGATGCCGGTGAGCACGGCCGGGTAGCGCGCCTCGAGGAATCGATACAGGTCCTCTTCGTAGCGGCGGACATCCTCGATCGCCACGTTGTCGAGGAACCCCTTGGTCGCGGCGTAGACGATGATGACCTGCTTCTCGACTGCCAGCGGCTGGTATTGCGGCTGCTTCAGGATCTCCACCAGGCGGCGGCCGCGATTGAGCTGCGCCTGGGTGGCTTTGTCGAGATCGCTGCCGAACTGCGCGAACGCGGCGAGCTCGCGGTACTGCGCCAGATCCAGACGCAGTGACCCGGCCACCTGGCGCATCGCCTTGATCTGCGCCGATCCGCCGACGCGCGACACCGAGTTGCCGACGTTGATGGCTGGCCTGACGCCCTGGTGGAACAGATCGCTCTCGAGGAAGATCTGGCCGTCGGTGATTGAGATGACGTTGGTCGGGATGTACGCAGACAAGTCGCCCGCCTGCGTCTCGATGATCGGCAGCGCCGTCAGCGATCCGCCGCCCTGGTCGTTATTGAGCTTTGCCGCCCGCTCGAGGAGGCGCGAGTGCAGGTAGAAGACGTCGCCAGGATAGGCTTCACGGCCGGGCGGACGGCGCAGCAGCAGCGAAATCTCGCGATAGGCCTGCGCGTGCTTTGACAGGTCGTCGTAGACGACCAGCGCATGACGATTGCTGTCGCGGAAGTACTCGCCAATCGCGCACGCCGAGTACGGGGCGATGTAGAGCATCGGCGCGGGATCCGACGCGGTCGCCGCGACGACGATCGTGTAGCTCATCGCATCGGCTTCTTCCAGCGTGCGGACCACCTGCGCGACCGTCGACTGCTTCTGCCCGATCGCGTTGTAGATGCAGATGACGTCCTTGCCGCGCTGGTTGATGATCGCGTCGATGGCGACCGCCGTCTTGCCGGTCTGCCGGTCGCCGATGATCAGCTCGCGCTGGCCGCGGCCGATCGGCACCATGCCATCGATCGCCTTCAGCCCGGTCTGAATCGGCTCCTTGACCGGCTGGCGATCGACAACGCCGGGCGCCAGGCGCTCGATCGGCAGATACTCCTTCGTCTGAATTGGACCCTTGCCGTCGATCGGCTGGCCCAGCGCGTTGACGACGCGGCCGAGCATCGCCTCGCCGACCGGCACCGAGATGATGCGGCCGGTGCGCTTGACGACGTCGCCTTCCTTGATCTCCTTGTAGTCTCCGAGCAGCACCGCGCCGACGCTCTCTTCTTCGAGATTGAGCGCAATGCCGAAGACGCCGTGTGTGAACTCGAGCATCTCGCCGGCCATCGCCCGTTCGATGCCGTGCACGCGCGCGATCCCGTCGCCGATGGCGATGATGCTGCCGACCTCGGCGACGTCGACCTCGACGGCGTAGCTGCCAATCTGGTCGCGAATGATCTTGGAGATTTCGTCCGCTCTGATATCCATCAGCGTTGTTCCTCGAGCCGCTCTCTCATCCTTGACAACTGGGTGGCGATGCTGCCGTCGTAGACGATGCTGCCCACGCGCGCGACGGCGCCGCCGATGAGCGACGGATCCACGGTGGCGGTCATCGTCACGCGCCGCCCGGTCGCTGCCGCAATCCGCTTTTCGAACTGCGCGACGCGCTCCGCAGTCAGCGGCACCGCGGTCGTGACTTCGGCGTTGATCACCTGCTGATGTTCCATGAGCCGCTCGCGATAGACCTCGGCGAGCTGCGGGACCAGCGACAGCCGGTCGCGATCCGCAAGCATCAGCAGGAGTTTGCCGAGCGGCGGCGAGGGGTTCATTCGCGCCACGAGGCTCTCGACGACCTTGCGTTTCGCGGCGACGGGAACCGCCGGATTGGCCAGCGCCTTCTGCAGGTCCGAGTTGCCCGCGAACAGGCCGGCGAACGTCGCCAGCTCCTGATCCACCTGCTCGGGTTTGCCTTCCTTGATGACGACGTCGAGAAGGGCTCGCGCGTATCGGCCCGCTGACGCACGAGTGCTCATGAACTCACCTGCCGCAGATCATGTCTGTGTGCTTGTACCTGAATGGCACAAACAATCTTTTATAACACAGAAGGCCCCGGGGCCCAGGCTCAGGGCTCAGTTCTGGTTCAGGTGGTTCCCCCGCGTGTCGGTCAGATATTCGTAGATGCGATGCAGCTCGGATTCCGAGCCGAACGCAATCTCGATCGTGCCGCCCTCGGCGCGCCGGAGAATACGAACCTTCGTACCCAGGGCGAAGCGCAGTCGATCCTCGGCCGCCCGCGTGTGGATGTCCGGCGTAGCCGGCGTCGAGTCCGGTCGTGGTGTCTGCGGCGGAGCGGCGAGCTTGCGGACGAGCGACTCGGTGTCGCGGACCGAGAGCGATCGCGAGATGACTTCACGCGCCGCCTGGCGCTGAGCGCCGGCATCCGGCAGCGCCAGCAGCGCCCGTGCGTGGCCCATTGAGAGGGCGCCCGAGGCGAGGTCGCCGCGCACTTCCTGTGGAAGGCGCAGCAGCCGCAGGTAGTTGGCGACCGACGTGCGGTCCTTTCCCACCGCCGCGGCGACCTGATCCTGCGTCAGGCCGAATTCGTCGGTCAGGCGCTGGTAGGCCAGTGCTTCGTCCACGGGGTTCAGGTTTTCGCGCTGCAGGTTTTCGACGAGCGCGAGCTCCAGTAACTGGCGTTCCGAGCCTTCCGGCATCTCGCGGACGATGACCGGCACTTTCAGCAGACCCGCGCGCTGCGCCGCCCGCCACCGCCGCTCGCCGGCGATGATGCGATACGCCGCGCCGGTGCGGCGCACCAGAATCGGCTGGATGATGCCGTTGGCCCTGATCGACAACGCCAGGTCGTCGAGCTTCGCGTCTTCCATGATGAGACGCGGCTGCTGATCGCTCGGAGCGAGCAGATCGATGTCGACTTCGAGCACGCCCTGGCGAGACGGCTCCGGTGCATCCGGAATCAACGCGCTGAGGCCTTTGCCGAGAGCGGGACGGCGTTCAATCATCGTGGTCTCCGTGCCGGCTACGCGGCGTGCTGCGCCACGTGCCGCGCGAGGATTTCCTGCGCAAGCGCCACGTAGGCGGCGGCGCCGCGTGATTTGGCGTCATAGATCACCGCGGGCAGGCCGTGGCTCGGCGCCTCGCCGAGGCGCACGTTGCGCGGGATGATCGTCTCGAACACCTTCTCCTTGAAGAAGTCTTTGACGTCGCGCGCGACCAGCTGTCCGAGGTTGGTCCGATCGTCGTACATCGTCAGCAGCACGCCCTCGATGTCGAGCGCCGGATTGAGCCCGCCGCGGACGCGCCTCATGGTGGCGACCAGATCGGCGAGCCCCTCGAGCGCGAAATATTCGCAGTGAAGAGGAATGAGCACCGCGTCGGCCGCGACGAGGGCGTTCAGCGTGAGGAGGCCGAGCGAGGGCGGACAGTCAACGAAGATCAGATCGAACCGTTCGCGCAGCGGATCGAGCACCCGCCGAAGTCGGTGCTCGCGTTGTGGCATCGACACGAGCTCGATTTCGGCGCCGGTCAGATTGCGGTCGGCGGGAATCAGCGAGAGATTCTGAACCTGTGTGGCGAGAAGGAACGATGCCGGGTCGGCGTCTGTCAGGAGGGCTTCGTAGACCGTTCCATCGGCGGCACGGCTCCCCTTCAATCCGACGCCGCTGGTCAGGTTTCCCTGGGGATCGACGTCGACGAGGAGAACCTTCTGTCCTGACAGCGCGAGGGAGGTCGCCAGGTTGATCGCCGTGGTGGTCTTGCCTACGCCGCCTTTCTGGTTGGCAACGGCAATGACGCGGCCTGAAGTCCCTTTATCTTCTGCCATATGCCCTACTACTCGTAATGGGGGTGTCTGTCGATCTGAACGCTAAGGGTAGTACGTACGAGGATCCTCGTCAAGCAGAATGTTTCACGTGGAACAGGCGAACAAAAGACGTATCGCTGAGGTGGGAGCTCTACCGCGGTGTTCCACGTGGAACGCCGCCGGCGACAGCGCGCTTTTCCAACACCACCAGCCGGCTGCGCAAGGACTCGAGCAGTGGATACGTCGCCTTCCACGCAAGCGGTGGCGTCACGCTCTCGGACGGATCGGAGTGGCCCGAGCCTCTGAAGAGAAATATCTGGCCCCCCGGCTTCGTGAACGCCTGCAGGGTGCCGAGCACGCGTGCTTCGACGCGGACCGCGCGGATCGTCACGAGATCATGCGCTTCGTGGAGATCGGGTTGCGCCAGGAGTTCTTCGAACCGTGTTGTGACAACCTCGGCGCCGTTCATCTCGAGGGCGCGAATTGCTTCGCGGAGGAATACCGACTTCCTCGTCTTCGACTCCACCATGAGCAACCGGGTGTTCGGAACCGCCAGCGCGAGCGGAATCGCCGGAGACCCCCCGCCGCTGCCGACGTCCAGCATGCGCGAAGCGCCTGCCTGAACGTACTTCGCGGCCACCACCGGTTCGATAAGCAGTCGATCCAGCGCGTCGGGTGAGATCTCGGAGAGCTTCAACCCAGTCAGGTTGATCTTCGTGTTCCAGGTCGCGAGCAGCCGGTAATACACCTCGAGTTGCGCGGCGAGGTCGGGTGTCAGGGTCACACCCGCCCGCCTGGCTCGACGGCCTAGTCGATCCTTGAACTCTCTACTGGTCAATTATTTACGAGGATTTTGAGAGGAAGGATCCGAGCACCGCCACGGCCGCTGGCGTGACGCCCGGAATGCGGGAGGCCTGCCCCAGAGTCTCAGGGCGGACCTGCGACAAACGATGGATCACTTCACGAGACAGGCCGGGAACACGCTCAAACGCAAAGCCATCAGGAATTCGGCGGCGTTCCTGTCGCCGCACGCGATCGGCGGACGCGGCCTCTTGTCTGAGGTAGCCCGCATATTTGATGTCGTTCTCGAGGCTCGCGACATCCAGCGCATGGGTGGACGATTCGAGATCGAGCGCAACGTCTCCGTCATCGACCATCGCCTGGAGACGGATGTCCGGCCGCCGCAGCAGCGTGCTCGCGGCGACGCGATCGCCGCGCGGCGTCCGCACCATCGTCCGATCCAGCGCGGTAACGTTTCGCGCATGGCGCGTTCGCCGCGCTTCGAACGCCGCCCACCGTGCATCGTCAACGAGACCAAGCTCGCGGCCTCGCGGCGTCAGGCGCAGGTCCGCATTGTCGATGCGCAGGAGCAGGCGATGCTCGGCGCGCGAGGTAAACATGCGATACGGCTCCAGGCATCCCCGCGTAATCAGATCGTCAACGAGAATGCCGATGTACGCCTCGTCACGCCCCAGCGTGAACGGCGTCGCGCGTCGAACGCTCCGGGCGGCGTTGATGCCCGCCACCAGACCCTGCGCGGCAGCCTCTTCGTACCCGGAAGTGCCATTGATCTGCCCGGCGAAGAACAGGCCGGCGACCCGATGCGTTTCGAGCGTTGACTTCAGTTCCGTCGGCTGGAAGAAGTCGTATTCAACTGCATAGCCGGGCCGCAGCATCGCGGCGTCCTCGAGGCCGGGCATCGCGCGAACGATGTCGAGCTGGACGTCGCGTGGCAACGACATCGAGAAGCCGTTGATATAGATCTCGTCGACATCGATCCCCTCCGGCTCGAGATAGATCTGGTGCCGCTCGCGATCCGGGAATCGCATGATCTTGTCTTCGAGCGACGGACAGTATCGTGGTCCGATGCCGTGAATCTGGCCGTTGAAGAGCGGACTCTGATCGATGTGGCGGCGCACGAGATCGTGAACCCGCGCTGTCGTATGCACGAGCCAGCACTGAATCTGGTTGCGCGGCGAAACGTGTGTGAGGAACGAGAACGGCGTCGGCTGTGGATCGCCTGACTCTTCAACGAAGAGCCCGGTCCCGACGGCGTGATCGAAATTGATGCTCTCGCGATGGAGACGCGGCGGCGTGCCGGTTTTCAAACGGCCGCCCTCGAAGCCGAACGACTTCAGCGATGCGGCGAGCGCTCGTGACGGCGGCTCTCCGTGCCGTCCCGCCGGCCGCTGTTCCGGACCCACGTGTATCAGGCCGTTCAGAAACGTGCCTGTCGTGACAATCAGCGCGGCGCAGGCGTGGCGCTCGCCGCCTTCCATGACGATGCCGCGAGTACGGCCGGCCGCGACATCGAGACCCGCTACTTGCCCGAAGATCCATGAGATGTGTGGTTCACCTTCGAGCGCCTCGGTCACCCACGCGGCGTAGCGGCGCTTGTCGGCTTGCGCGCGCGGCGACCACACGGCTGGACCGCGGCTTCGATTGAGCAGCTTGAACTGGATGCCGGTGGCGTCGATCGCCAGGCCCATCAATCCGCCCAGCGCGTCGATCTCGCGAACCAGATGACCTTTCGCGGTGCCGCCGACGGCAGGATTGCACGGCATGTGTGCGACCGTCTCACGCGAGAGCGTGCACAGACCGACGCTGCAACCCAGACGGGCGGCGGCGTATGCGGCTTCCACGCCGGCGTGGCCCGCGCCGATCACGATGACGTCAAACGCGGTCATTTCCCGATACAGAAGCGCTCAAAGATGTGCTGAAGCAGGTCGTCGCTCGTGCGCGCGCCTACGACTTCGTCGAGTCGGGCGCGGGCGGCTTGCAAGTCTGCCAGGATGAACTCCTCGGGCGCGGACGCAGCAGCCGACTCGGAGGCGGCGACAAGATTCGCGCGCGCCTGCTCGAGCAGCGTGATGTGGCGTGTGTTGGAAATTGCCGCGGCGTCGCGCAGCGATTCGCGTCCGGTCAGCTCACGCACGATCGCGCGACGGAGATCATCGACACCCGCGCCTGTCTTTGCCGACACTTCGACGCCCTCGAGCCGGCTAAAGCCGGCCCCCACGTCTCCAAAGCCGGCCCCCGCGTCCAAAAGGTCGCTCTTGTTTGCGACGACGATCCGCGGTCGGCCCGTGGTCTGCGCGAGCAACTCCTCGTCCTCGGTACGGATGGATTCGCTGCGATCGAGCACGACCACCAGAAGGTCTGCGACCTCGCGCGCCTGCTTGCTTCGTGCAACGCCTTCGCGTTCCACCACGTCGTGCGTCTCGCGCCATCCGGCGGTGTCGACGAGCGTGACGGCAAGACCTTCGATGTCGACCCGTTCGGACACGAGATCGCGCGTCGTGCCTGCGACCGGCGTGACGATGGCGCGGTCGGCGCCGGCGAGGCGATTGAACAGGCTCGACTTGCCGACGTTTGGCCGGCCCGCAACCACGACTGTCGCCCCTTCACGAATCAAGCGGCCCGCACGTGCGCCGGTGAGGAGATCGTCGAACCAGGCGACGAGGGACGTGATCCGGCGAGCCGCTTCGGAGGGCTCGATAAAGTGGTACCCCTCGTCGGGAAAGTCGAGCGACGCCTCGAGCCGCGCGATCAGATCGAACAGATCGCCGTCGATGGCGGCGATGCGCTCGGTGAGGGTGCCTTCGAGCTGATCGAACGCCACGCGTGCCTGCACCGGGGTCGACGCCTCAATCAGGTCCGCGACGGCTTCTGCCTGGATGAGATCCCGCTTGCCGTTGAGAAAGGCGCGAAGCGTAAACTCGCCGGGCTCCGCCAGCCGGGCCCCGGCGGCGATTGCGCTCGCCACGATGGCGCGGAGCACGACCGGGCTGCCGTGTGCGCTGATTTCGACGACGTGCTCGCCGGTGTAGGAGTGGGGCGCGGGAAAGTAGGTGGCGACGACTTCGTCGATCGCGCGAATCCTGGTGAACGTCGCCCGGCGCGGCTCGAGCGGCTGCGAGCGACCGGTGACCTGCGCGGCAATCTCCAGGGACCGGGCGCCGCTGATCCGGACGATGCCGATCCCTCCGCGTCCCGGCGGCGTCGCGATCGCGACGATGGAATCGTCGGTGGAGAACACCGCCCTACTTCTGCGCGGAAATGATCACCGTCTTCATGAACGCGTCGCCGATGCTCTCTGACGTGACGCCTGGATCCTCGGCAATCGCCAGATGGACGATGCGGCGTTCATAGGGATTCAGCGGCCCCATCTCCTGCGGCATGCCGGACGATCGCGCCTTCTCGGCCATGTAGCGCGCCATCTGCTTCAGCTCGAGATCCTTCTCCTTGCGGAAGCCGTTGCAGTCGACGACGACGCGGTTGTCGTCGCCCAGCTGCCGCCGGAAGGCGGTGGCCACGAGGTGCTGCAGCGCCTGCAATCCTTCGCCGCCGCGGCGCACCAGCACGCCGCCGTCTTCCCCCTCGAGATTGATCCGCGTCCCATCGGGAGTCTCTTCAACACTCGTCGTCAACGACATTCCCATCGCCGCGACGACATTCTGGAGGAAGCCGGTGATATCCGTTGTCAGTGACATCGCTGCGTCGAGCTCCTACGACTGTTTCTCAGCGTCAGTTGTGCGGCCGGCGCCGACGTTCTTGAGCCGGCGCTCCGCAGGCGGGCGAACCGTTGGTACCGTGGGAGGGCCAATCATCCAGCTCGTGAAGTATTGCTGGCCGATCGCCCAGAGGTTGCTCACGAACCAGTAGATCACCAGGCCGCTGGGCGCCCAGAGAAAGAACACGGTGAACATCAGCGGCATGATCATCATGACTTTCTGCTGCGCGGGATCAGCCGTCGACGGCGTGATCTTCGTCTGCCAGAACATCGTGATCGCCATCAGGACCGGGATGACGTAGTACGGATCCGGCTGTGAAAGATCGTTAATCCACAAGGCGAAGTCGGCGCCGCGCAGCTCGATCGACTGCGACAGCATCGAGTAGAACGCGAGCAGCACGGGGAACTGCAGCAGCATCGGGACGCATCCGCTTGCCGGGTTCACACCCTTCTCGCGGTAGAGATTCATGATCTCCGTGTTCATCTTCTGCCGCGCCGGATCGGTGGCCTTGAGTCCTGCGTAGCGATCCTGGATCGCCTTCATCTGCGGTTGAACCGCCTGCATCTTGCGCATCGACACGACGCTCTTGTGACGCAGCGGGAAGATCGCGATGTTGATCAGGATCGTCAGGAGCACGATCGACCAGCCGTA
>Ga0134127_10003603_pt1 | contig 11158 bp, 8 predicted proteins | sample KB31753_FD_96459 | JGI IMG/M metagenome (GOLD analysis project Ga0134127, IMG submission 96459) | Terrestrial soil microbial communities with excess Nitrogen fertilizer from Kellogg Biological Station, Michigan, USA - KB3-175-3 | ecosystem: Environmental > Terrestrial > Soil > Unclassified ...
AGAGGATCGGGTCGCCGCCGATCGCCGGATCGAAGATCCCGATGTGGAACAGGCGCTCGAGCGCCAGGAGGAGCACGGTGATCGCGATCACGGGCGTCCCGAGCAGCATGATGATGCTCGTCGCGTACTGCGCCCAGATGAACAGCGGCAGCCGGAACCAGGTCAAGCCCGGCGCCCGCATCGTATGAATCGTGACGATGAAGTTGAGCCCGGTCAGGATCGAGGAGAACCCCGTTATGAAAATACCGACACCGGTCAACAAAACGTTGCCGTTTGAATAGGTCGTGCTGTAAGGCGTATAGAAGGTCCAGCCCGTATCAACCCCTCCGGTGACGATGGCTATCAGCGTGAACAGCGCGCCGGCGTTGTAAATGTACCAACTCAGGAGATTGAGCTTCGGGAACGCGAGATCCTTCGCACCGATCATCAACGGGACCAGGAAGTTTCCGAGGGTCGCCGGGATTGCGGGTATCAGGAAGAAAAAGACCATCGCCACGCCGTGCATCGTAAACACGCGGTTATAGGTCTCAGCCTGCATCATGTCGCCTTGCGGCGTCAGCAGCTCGAGACGTATGGCGACGGCAAACAATCCACCCAGCGCGAAGAAGAAGGTGACCGACGCGAGGTACAAGAGCGCGATGCGCTTGTGGTCTTTGGTCAACAGCCACGACTTGATGCCATAAGTGGCGTTGAGGTAATGAGTCCGCGGCGGCTGTACTAGAACTTCTGTGCTCATATAACTGTTCTACCGTGGCGCCTGCTTTATTTGCTGCCCTGGGGTCGATGCGCCGGCTTGACGCGCCGGTCCCTGAACGCTGGCGAGCGATCGTATGTAAGCGAGCAGCTGAAGCAACTGCTCTTCGCTAACTTGTCCCTGAAAGGTCGGCATTATCGCTTCATACCCAGCGACAACCTTGGCCTTTGGGTTGGTAATCGACTCTCGAAGATAAGCCTCATCGGCGTCGATCGTTCCACCGCCAGCAAGCTGAACCGTCTTGCCGTACACACCCTCGAGGACCGGGCCGCGGCCGCTGCCGTCACTCTTGTGACAGGTGTTACAGGCGAGTTGCTCGAAGACCTTCCCTCCGGCCGCCGCAAGCGAGCCTCCGGCTGCGCCGCCGCTCAACCAGGCCTGATACTCGGGCGCTTCCATGACATCCACCCATCCGATCATCCCGGAGTGGCTCGTCCCGCAGTACTCGGCGCAGAACAGGTGATACCGGCCCGCCCTGGTCGGCTCGAACCAGACAGTGCTGTACTTGCCGGGCACCACGTCCATCTTCACGCGAAACGCGGGCACGAAGAAACTGTGAATGACGTCCTCGGTGGTCATGGTCATCTTTACCTTGCGGCCAACGGGAACGTGCAGCTCGTTTATCTCACGATGGCCGTCCAGGTGTTGAAACTTCCACATCCACTGTTTGGCTACGACATAGATGTCGATAGCTTCCTCAGGAGGCCGGTACATCCTGTAATAGAGGTCCGCGCCCCAAACAAAAATCCCCATCGCGACCACGAACGGGACACCCACCCATATGGCCTCGAGGCGATGAGACGCCCTGACAGGCCTGGGGATTTCGTCCTCATTGCGCCGGCGATACTTTACGGCGAAGTAAAGAATGAGCAGCGTGAGCAGCGTGCCGATGGCGATTGTAAGCGCCCACAAAAATGCATACAGCCCGTCGACGTCGCGCGCGAAACTGGATGCCTGATCGGGTGCGAAAGGAATAGTCTGCATCGTTAGACAATCCCTTCCGCGTTTGCCCGTCGTGCCGAGAGCTCACGCCGGCGAAAAATGATGAACATCGCAATCATCGCTATCACAGTCAGCGCTCCACCTGCCATCATCAGGTTCATGACCACTAGCCCATACTTGCCCGACGCCGGATCGTAGTGATAGCAGTACAACAAGAGTTGATCCACCGGGGATCCAATCTTCCCATCCGAAGCTTCGACAAGCCCGAGCCTCAAGTCTTTCGGCGCGTACTCGATCCCATAAAAATAACGGGCGAGCCTTCCATCCGGTGTTGCGATCATTATTCCGCTTGCGTGAATGAACTGGGCAGTCTTCTCATCCCACTTGTAGTGAAAGCCCACAGACTGGGCTAGCGTATCGATGTTGGACTGATCGCTGGTCAGGAAGTGCCAGCCCTCGGCCGCTCCCTCGCGTTTGTACCACTTGATGTAAGTCTCTTTCTTTTGCCGCGCGGCTTCCGGCGTTTCTCTTGGATCGAAGCTGACCGTTACCACTTCGAATTCCTGCCCGATGCTAAATGCTTTCAACACGTCGAGCCCGCTGGTCATTCCATTCAGTACCTGATTGCAGAGCATCGGGCACGAGTAATAAACGAGCGCAACCAGGACAGGCTTCCTTCCAAAGTAAGAACCGAGCTTTACATCGTTGCCGTCTTCGTCGCGAAACACGGCATCAAGCGGCAGCGATTCGTTCAACCTCTGATCGATACGCACTTCTTCGAGTTCGCGTGGTTTGTCGCCGGCTGGTATTGGCGCGCGGCGCGGCGGCGGTCCCTGTCCCCAACTCTGCGCCGATGCGGAACTCAGAAGCAGCGGTGAAAAGACCAGCGCCAGGACACACGCGCGGAGTCTGCGACGCCGCATTGCGCAGCGAGGCCGCCGGACTCCGTTGATCCTGGTATCGCGAATGGAGCTCATTGATTCTGGCGTTCCTCGCCCGCCGTAGCCGGTTCAGGTTTCTTGGCGGCGCGGATCGGTAATCCACGTTCCAGCAACAACCGCTTGGCGTCTTCAATCGGAAGCCTGACCACGCCTGCTTTCTCGTCTACCCAGGCGTAGCTATGGAGCTGCCTGTCCCAGTTCTGACGCAGCTCCTTCATCTCCTCTAGAGGGTGCTGCGTCTTCAAGTTCGGTGGCTCGTTCCTGGCGATTTGCTCTTCGGAATTCGGCGCAAGCTGAAGCCTCGGTTCCGGGGGAAGATTGGGGCGCTCCGCGGCAAACGGTGACGGACGAGATTCAAGCTCGGCCCGCTCTTCCCTTCCCTCAAACCTCATCAAGACCGCGGACATTAGCCATCCGACGAAAACCACCGCCACCGACAGTCCTGCGAGGAACCAGATGATGCCTCCGATATGGATGGTACTCGCCTCGTGGCCGGTGCTGTTGGTGTTCCGGTTGTCGTTTGAATGCTTCACGTTTCTGCCTTCTGCTTTCTGCCTTCCGCCTTTTAATGCCCGTGACTATCCGCAAAAACACTTTCGATGTCGGGGTCATTGATCGGAAGCAGCGGGCGGCTCTTAAGCTGCGTCGCGAAGAACCATAGCCATACCCCGCCGATCCCCAGAGCCAACATCAAGTCCATCCAGCTCACTCTGAACGCGCCTTCGTGAAGCTCCGGTCCCGTCATCCAAATCAGGTCCACGAACCTCATCAAGATCACTCCGATGGCAACCGCCGACAGCAACCGCCCCTTTCTCTTCAGATCGCGCGAGAGCAGCAGCACAAACGGCAAAGTGAAATGGAGCACGATCAAGCCGATGCCAACATATTTCCACGATGACTGAATCCGCCGCACGTAATACGGAATCTCTTCCGGCAGGTTACCCGCCCAGATGATCAGGAACTGCGAGAATGCAAAGTAGGCCCAGATCATCAGGAACGCGAGCATCAGTTTTCCAAGATCGTGCAGGTGAGAGGGCTTGATCACGTCGCTCATCGGCTTGCGACGCGCGAGCAACACCATGACAGCGATCACAAACGCCATCGCCGCCAAACCTTGCCCTCCCATGAACAACAGGCCGAAGATCGTCGAGAACCATTGCGGGTCAAGCGACATTGCCCAGTCGATCGACGCGAATGTGACCGTCAGCCCGTACAACAACAAGCCCGGGGCGCTAATTCCCTGCAGCTTGCGAGTCAGCACCCTGTCACCAGTACGATCCTGCTCGGCCGACCAGCGGTTCAATATGCGGGTAACCAGAATCCAAACCAGGAAATAGAAAACCGCTCGCACGACGAAGAAGCCGACATTTAAGTAGAGATGCTTCTGTTCGACCGCGTGATTCAACGCGGGGCTTTCGGCGAGCTTCTCGGGCGACGCCCACGGAAAAATCGACTTCATGCCTAATGACAGCGGGATGAACAGCAGGGCAAGCAGCGGAAACGTTCGAGTGGAGCTTTCGAGAACGCGCCTGGTCACGATTCCCCAGACGCCGCCTGACATGTGCTGAAGCATCAGTATTGCTAAGCATCCAAGCGGTATGGCGATCCAAAAGATGTAAGCCAGCAGGTAGGATCTGAAGAACTGCTCGCGGCTTTCAGCGCTGATTAACGCGCCTACAGCGCCAAACGCCAGCGCCGCCAGTCCGACGACCAGTGCGCGCCGCCGAAAGTCTTCCAAATCAACTCGAGCAGTTTCAAACCCCTCGATCATTTCGCTCCTTCGTGAGCCTGTCCTTCTTTTGCGTCGGGCTTTTTGTTCAGCTCGCCACGTTTGTCGGGTGGCACATCGGCCACCGAAGCCCGCTGGCTCAACTGCAAAGCGCGGATGTAAGCGATAATGCGCCAGCGGTCGGCCGGGTCGACCTGCGCGGAGTAGTCGGGCATATTGCCAAAGCCGTTAGTAATCACATCAAAGAAATAGCCGACCGGAGCGTTTCTCAAGCGATCATCGTGATACGTAGGCGGTCTGCGGAATCCGCGTCTCGGAACGATTCCACCTCCATCGCCGAGGGGTCCGTGACAGACGGAACAGTAAATATTGAAGCGCTCCTGGCCAATGTCGAGATCCCGCGCGCTGATCTGCATAGGAAACTCGGCGACGAATTGCTGCATCCCCGATGCGCCGCCGGAGACCGGCTGACCCGCGAGTTGACGGGGCGAGCTCGGAGTGGCGTTCTCTGGCGTCAGGCCGGATCGCGCCACCCTTCCGGTGTAGAACTCGACATCATCGCGCAACTCTCCGCGGGCTACCGTGCCTTCGACCCGAGGTCTCGCAGAGCGCCCGTCGTTGATCGTGCCGATCTGTTCAACCGGCCGCAATGGTCTGTACTTCGGCTGATCGTGCATGTCTTGACGGCAACCGGTGAACACCAACAAGGCAAGAACGACGATAGAGGATCGAGGATGGAGGATGGCGGATCGAAGTTGGAGGATCGAAGATCGAGAATGGAGGACCGAGGATCGAGGATGGAGGATAGAGGATCGAGGATCGAGGATCGAGGATTGAGGATCGAGGATCGAGGATTGAGGATGGAGGATCGAGGATCGAGGATGGAGGATCGAGGATCGAGGATCGAGGATCGAGGATTGAGGATGGAGGATCGAGGATCGAGGATGGAGGATCGAAGACCGAAGATCGAAAATCAGGGATCGAAGATTTACGATGGATGATCGCATGGTTCGACTCATCGATGTCTAGTTCTGCATTCCTTTAGCGGTTGGCCGGCAAAAGGTGTCGGCTTTTTGAACCATTCCGTTAAGCATTGCTCCGATTCGCTGCCACTCCTTGTCCAAAGCAGCGTGCTGTTTCGTGTTGATGTAATCGCAGGCAAGAGCGTGATCGAGCCAAGACTGAGTTTCCATTGCTTCCCCTAGAGATTCGTTCACTTTGTTTACAAACGCGCTGATATATCTTCGGCGCGCCCACGCTTCGGCCAGCATTGCGTTAACGGCTCGCGAGGATCGTCGAATTTGATCCGTGAGAGAGTACCTTTCTTCCTTTGGAAAAGTTTTGGTGATCAAAAAGACCTTCTTCGCTTCCTGTAGCCCTTGTTGATACACGTCGAGATCCCTAAAACTTGCTATCTTCGCCATTCTCAATCCTCCATTCTCAATCTATCCTCGACCCTCTCTCTATCCTCTATCCTCGACCCTCTATCCTCTATCCTCTATCCTCCTCCATCCTCCATCCTCGACCCTCTATCCTCAATCCTCATTCCTCATTCCTCGTCATCTCAGTCTTCTACATCGCGCACATCTGCGACTCCATCGAGTCCTCGCAGGAATCCGCGGGTCTTCTCGCGCTCGAACATCGCGTCGCGAGATTCTATGCACAGAAAAAACCGATTGCGGCTCACCATCTCGAAGCTATCGACGTTGAACACCGGATGATAAGGCTGAGGCAATCCGTTGAGCGCCAGCATCCCAAAAACCGCCGCCAAAGCCGCCAGCAAAATAGTGCATTCAAAGGTGACCGGGATGAACGCGGGCCAACTGTTAAACGGGCGCCCGCCGATATTGAGCGGATAGACATCCGTTGAAACCCAATAGCAGAGCGCATAGCCGCCAAGGCACCCGAGGATGCCGCCAATCAAAACAATCAGCGGCAACTTCGTGTGCTTGATGCCGAGCGCGTCCGTCAGCTCTTCGATCGGATACGGCGAAAACGCATCCATTCGACGATAGCCCGCGGCATATGCTTTCCGCGTGGCTTCTACTACCGCCGTCGGATCTTCGAACTCGGCCATCACGCCGTAAAGTTTGTGGACTTCGTTCATCGCCGAACCTTCAGATTACTAACCGACATTCGCGACCAGGCACAGTTCCCTTCTGCTTTCTGCCTTCTGCCTTCTGTCACCCCTCAGTCCGCCGATTCCTTGACCGCTGCTTGCGGCAGAATTCCCCGAATCTCGAAGATCGAGATCATCGGCAGGAACCTGACGAACAGGAATATCAAGCTCAGAAACAGCCCGATCGTTCCGATAAACATCGACCAATCCCAGACCGTCGGCTGGTACATCGCCCACGACGACGGAAGGAAGTCGCGATGCAGACTGGTCACGATAATTATGAACCGCTCCAGCCACATGCCTACGCCGACGACCAGCGATATGACCCACAGCGCCGCCACGCTGTGCCGCACGCGTCGAATCCAAAGCACCTGCGGCACAACGACGTTGCACACTATCAACGCCCAATACACAGCCGCGTACGGTCCCATGAACCGATTCAATATCATGTAGCGCTCGTATGTGTTGCCCGAGTACCACGCCATGAAAGTTTCCATCATGTAGCCGTAGGCGACTATCAGGCCGGTTGCCAGCATGATCTTCGACATATTGCGCAGGTGGCGCATCGTTATGAAGTCACCCAGCCCGTAGAACTTCCTGAGCGGGATCGCAAGCGTCAACACCATCGCAAATCCAGCGTAAATCGCGCCGGCAACAAAGTACGGCGGGAAGATCGTCGCGTGCCATCCGGGGATAATCCCGATCGCAAAATCGAAACTCACCACTGTGTGAACCGAAATGACCAGAGGCGTGGCAAGCGCCGCCAGCAATGCATACGTTGTCTCGTAGCGATGCCAGTGCCGAGCCGAACCGCGCCAGCCCATCGCCAGCATCCCATAGATCACCTTAGCCGTTCGTCTCTTCGCGCGATCACGCAAGGTCGCAAGATCCGGGATCAATCCTACAAACCAAAACAATGCCGATACGGTTGCGTATGTCGTTACCGCAAACACGTCCCAGATCAATGGGCTCCGGAACTGAGGCCAGACGCCCATCGTGTTCGGATACGGGAGCATCCAGTACGCAAGCCACGGCCGCCCTGTATGCAACAACGGAAACAGCCCCGCGCAGGCTACCGCAAATAACGTCATCGCTTCGGCGAAGCGGTTGATCGATGTTCGCCACTGCTGCCGCAACAAAAACAGAATTGCCGAGATCAGCGTGCCCGCGTGCCCAATGCCGATCCACCAGACAAAATTGATGATGTCGAAAGCCCAGCCGACCGGAACGTTGTTGCCCCAGATCCCAATGCCTGTTACAACCAGGTACCCGATCGTATAGAGCAACGCGAGGGTGATCGAAAAAGAGATCCCCGCCCCGATAAACCATCCGAGCGGTGTGCGCTTCGTAAGCGCTATCGAGCTGATCTTGTCGGTGACCGACGCAAAGGTCTGTCCCGGCCCGATCACCGCCGGAGGGGTAATGGTTGAGTCACTCACCGAGTCTTGAGTGTGCTCGCTCATCGGGTTACTAGTGCTCCAATTCGGGATTCTTATTCCGCACCGCGCCGAGATACGTGGTGCGCGGCCTGGTGTTGAGCTCTCCAAGCAAGCTGTAGTTGCGTTGCTCCGATTTCAACATTGCGACTCGGCTTGCTTTATCGTTTGTGTCCCCGAACACGATGGCTTCGGCCGGACAAGCTTGTGCGCAAGCCGTAACAATCTCGCCGTCACGAACTTTTCTATCTTCAAGCTCGGACTCGATTTTGGCTCTTTGAATCCGCTGCACGCAGTAAGTGCACTTCTCCATTACGCCGCGGCTGCGCACCGAGACGTCCGGGTTGCGCATCATCTTCAAGCTGGCGGTGTAGAAATCCTGATACAACAAAAAGTTAAACCGCCGAACTTTATACGGGCAGTTGTTCGAGCAATACCGAGTGCCGACGCAACGGTTGTAAGTCATGTCGTTGAGGCCTTCGGCGCTGTGCGAGGTCGCCGCAACCGGGCACACCACTTCGCACGGCGCGTTCTCGCATTGCTGGCACGGAACGGGTTGGAAATAGGTCTCCGGGTTTCTCTCGCCGCCTTTGTAGTATGCATCCACGCGAAGCCAGTGCATCTCGCGGCTCCGGGCGACCTGCTCCTTTCCTACGACTGGAATGTTGTTCTCGGCGACACAAGCAACAATGCAAGCGTTGCATCCGATGCAGGAATTCAAATCAATCGCCATACCCCAGGCATAACCCTCGTATTTGAAGCCGGGATACAACGATTCCTCGCGATGTGTTTCGTGGCTTGTCTCCGGCGCGAGTGTCGGATGCTTTCCGTATTCTTCAAGCGTGCCAGAACGAACAATGTCGCGCTCGCCGACCTCTGATGCGTCGATCAGGTAGTGCGATTGAGTAGCGGCTAACGAATACGTGCCGGCGATCTTCGCGATTCGCAGATCGCCGCCAAACCAGGGCGCGTCGGACGTGCGAATCTGATAAGAGTTGAAGCCGGTCTTGTTTCCAACTTTTCCAGAAATCGTTCTCCCGTAACCAAGGTGAACGGTCATTACATCGTCAGGCTGCCCGGGCTGAATGAAGACCGGGGCGATCACGGTCCGTTCCCGATACTGAAGCTCGATTCTGTCCGCAAGAATTTCCCCGCCTATGCTGCCCATTCGATTCGTCGACAGATCGTTTACTCGTTTGCCCAGGTCCAGGCGCGCAGCGGTCGCCGGACTCACAATCACCGCGTTGTCCCAGGTGAGCTTGGTTAACGGCTTCGGTAATTCCTGGAGCCAGCCGTTATTTGCGAAGCGGCCATCGTGAATCGTTGGATCGGGTCGAAACACGATCTCCAGTGGTGAGCCGGCGGACGTGGGTTGAGACCAGGAAGCCTGGCTTGCCCAATCCGGCCTCAAGTTGATCGTCCTGGTGGGCAGGGCAGTGTTTGCGACTATTCCATCGTGCAGCGATTTGCGCCAGAACAGTTCGAACCCTGCGTTCGATTGCTGTGTCTGTGCGACGGACGGCGGCGCAGCAGGCGTTGCCGGCTTTGTCGTCGGACTCGGCTGCGAAGCTACGGCGTGCGATCCTGGCCGTGGCGGTTGCGCGGCTTGTGGCGTCGTACTCGGCTGCAAAGGTCCAACCTTCAATGCCGGTTCCTGGCCTCCCGCGGCAAATCGTTTACTCCAGTAGTCGCGTACGATCTCGTAACTCGTGCGTTCCGGTTCATCCAGGAAAGCTGCCAGTACCTCGTGCGCGGTCTTTCCTGAATAGAGCGGGGCGATCAGTGGCTGAATGAATGACACAGTTCCGTCGTAGGCGCGTGCGTCGCTCCACGATTCTAGATAATGCGCATCCGGAATGTGCCACTGACATAGCTCAGAAGTTTCATCCTTATACAGACTGTGATGAATCCGAAGCGGGACCCTGCGTAGCGCCCCGGCGAAGTCGAGATCGGCAGGCGCGTTGTAGACTGGATTCCCGCCCAGGATGAGCAGCAGCTCCACCTGACCGGCGTTCATCTCTCCGACGAGCTCCCGAAGGGATGCGTTTCCGTCAACCGGATTAGCTTCGACGGGATCGGTGTAGACAACCGTATTACCCACGTTGCCGAGCGACATATTCATCGCGTGAGCAAGCGCGTGTACGATGGGCGGCTGTGATTCGCCGGCGATTACGATGCTCGATCCCCGATGCTCGCGCAGGTCTTTGGTGACTGCGGTGACCCATCTACCGCGATCATCGGTTGTGAGAAAGTCAGTCTGTCCGGTCTGCACACCTGATGCGGCCGCCAGCTGGCGAGAAAAGTTCTCGATTTCACCAGGGCGCATCGGCAGCCGATGATCAGCAACCGATCCGGTGTTGGTCGCTGTGCTTTCTACCACATAAAGCCGGCTCATCTCGCGCCTGCCGCCGGTCAACCGCCGTTTCGCGGCAAAGTCCCGCGCGTATCGCAAACTCGCCGGACCACACGCCAGAAAGTCCGAGTCGAGCGACAGCACCACGTCCGCTTTGTCAAAGTGGTGGAGCGCGTTCGCGTATTGACCAAATGCCAGCCGAGAACCTTCGCGCACATTGTCACCGCCTGCGGCGTCGTACTGGTGCCACTTTGCCGATGGCAGCGTCGCGAGCAATGTCTTTATTTGGTTGGCCATCGTTGGCGAAGTTACGGTCTCGGTGAGTATTCGAAGTCCACGCTGCGCCGGTTGAGCGGCGCGTTGAGCGGCTACCGAGGGCCGAACGCCGCCGAGAAAAGCCGACCAGGTCACGATCTCTCCAAGATAGGTGAGCGTCTGTGATCGGTCGGGGTCATACAGACCGAGCACCGACGCCTGTGAGAACACATCGGTCGCCCCGAGGCTCGCCGGATGGTCCTTATTGCCTTCGACCTTTGTTGGGCGGCCTTCGTGGCTTTCGACAACCAAACCGGTTGCGAATCCACCGAGCGGCATTGCCGTAGCGAAAAAGACCGGCTTGCCCGGAATCAGCTCTTCGGGCTGTCGAACATAGGGAGCAATGTATTCGGTGGGCTGACGTGTGCACGCGGTGAGTCCGGCGAGGGCCAGGGATGCTCCCATTAGTTTCAGGAACTTGCGCCGGCCAACCGGATCGCTCCACTCGCTCGCCTGCTCAGGAAACTCACGATGAAGGAGCCGTTGAAACTCTTCGGTATCTGCGAGCTCTTCGAGGCTGCGCCAGTACTGCTTGCCTGTTGATCGAGGATCGAGGATGGGGGTTGGGG
>Ga0134127_10003605_pt1 | contig 11155 bp, 10 predicted proteins | sample KB31753_FD_96459 | JGI IMG/M metagenome (GOLD analysis project Ga0134127, IMG submission 96459) | Terrestrial soil microbial communities with excess Nitrogen fertilizer from Kellogg Biological Station, Michigan, USA - KB3-175-3 | ecosystem: Environmental > Terrestrial > Soil > Unclassified ...
CGTCACTCACCGCGGCGACAACGGCGTGCGGCGATGCACAGCCGCCGACCGCGCCGACGGGGCTCGCTGCTTCTTCGGTCACGCAGACGTCGCTGACACTCCGGTGGGCTGCCGCAACCGACAGCGTCGGCGTGAGCGGCTACAACATCTACCGCGGCGGCACGCTGCTCGGTCAGACGACAACCCTTGCGTATCCGATCTCGGGACTGACGTGTGGGACGTCGTCCACGTTCACCGTGGAGTCTCGCGACGCGGCCGGAAACGTCTCGACCTCACGAGCGTCACTCACCGTCGCGACGACCGCATGCTCGCCGACGCCGACGGGGACCGGCCTGCAGTGGGCTCCTCCCGCGCTCGCAAACCCGACCACGATCGACGTCACGAACCAAAACCGCGAATTCTATCTCGACAACAACAAGGACTACATCGTCAAGCTCCCTTCCACCCCGCTGACGGCCGAGGGCGGTCTTGTGCTGATCGGTGGTCACAACGTCGTGATCGTCGGCGGGGAGATCCGCAACGACAGCCCGATCTCAGGTGGCCAGGGCGTCGACATGGCGTACGGGATCGCCCTGTACCGGCAGACCGGCACCGTCCACATCGAGGGCGTCTGGATCCACGGCGCCGGCATCGGCCAGACGATCCTGATCGCTCATACCGACCAGACGAGTGCCAACTCGGTCATCCAGGTCGAGAACAGCCGTCTCGAGTCGCTGCATCCGGTGGGAACGGTCCACACGGACACGATCCAGTCGTACGGTGGCCCGGGGCAGCTTCGGCTCTACAACGACACGCTGATCTCGAACGGCGTGACGCTCCAGACGCAGCCTTGCGACGTCGGCAACGGGCCTACGCCGCACAACTGGGACTACCGACGGCTGAACCTCGTGCATCAGACCGCGGATGCCTACGCGCTGTGGAAGAACTGCACGCCGTGGTCGGAGTACCACCAGGACCTCTGGCTCAAGGTGAACCCGAACCATGTCGCCGCCTCGTCCAATTCGGCATGGGCCGGGGGCAACTGCTGGGCCTGCTGGAACCCCGGCGGCTCATGGCCGATCACCGGAGAGGCGATCCACCTGGGGACACCGCCCGGCGGCGACTTCGTCCCGTCGAGCTCGGTCGGCATCGGGTACGTCTCACCCGGTTAATCGGGTACGTCTCGCCCGGTTACCAGTAACGGTCTCGGACTCGGGCTCGCCTGGAAGTCGCGGAGCGGGAGACGATCCTGACTGTTCTCGATGCTCCGCCCGCAGGCCTCGAGGAACTCCGCGCCACGCTCATGCGCGGGATGCATGTGTCGTGGCGGGGCCGGCCGATTCGATCAGGACGTATCTCGCCACCACGCGATAGCTGCGTGGCTGCCTGCTCCACGAGCACTTCGGCCGTGTCCGCGACGGCCTCTCGTAGCCTCCGCTTCGTCTACGGCGAAACGCTGATCGCCAGGCAGCGAGTTCCCCGATGCGCCAGCTCGGCGCGGTGGCGACGCTCGAAGGCGAAAGGGGGGCGTGATGTTCAAGAAGATCACCGCCTCGGTTGTTGCCGTGCTCGTGCTCGGGGCCGGAGTCGCCTATGCGGCCACCCAACTGGCGTCCGCTGACGGGACGCAAGTGTGCGTGAACCGGACCAACGGACTCATGCGTGCCTCGTCTGCCTGTCGGGTAGGCGAGTACGCGCTGACAATCGGAGGCGGTAGCGATGCCAAGGTCACGTCGAGCGGAAGCCAGAACGTCGCCTTCGGTGCGACGAGCACTCCCGTGACGCTGCCGTTGACCGGGATGACGGTCACAGCCGTCTGTGATCGCCAGAATCCGCCGCCGGTTCCGCCTTACTCGCCCGATGCGGCTGTCGCTCGGATGGCGTTCTCCGCACCGAGCGGTATGGATGCAGTTTCGTCGCCGGGCTCGAACGTTGGAACGATCGGCGGCACAAGCCTCACCCACACCTTCCAGGGTGTGTTGAGCGTGGGGCAGGTCAACGTCGGCTACGGATCGACGATCGCCAGTGCGAGCGGCGCAACGGCGACGATCACCTACGGCGTTCGGCTGAGTGAACCGGACAAGACGTGCAAGTTCTTCTGGCAAGCAATCGAGGCACCCAACTAGGCACCTAGGAGTCGGCCTGGACGCGGCTCCTCGCGAGCTGCGTCCAGGGTCTGACCCTTGGTGATCGGGACTCTTCAACGGTATCCGGGCGAGACGTACCCGATTCCGGCAACACCCTCCGGAACGAAATCTCCTCCCGGGGGAGAGCCGAGCTTGATCCGCTCGCCGGTGATCGGCCACGACCCGCCCGGGTTCCAGCACTTCCAGCAGTCCCCGTTTGCCCACGCCGAATGGACATCGGACGCGACGTGGTTGGGATTGGCCTTCAGCCACACGGCGTGGTGGTACTCGGACCACTTCGGACCTTCTTTCCACAGGGCGTAAGCGTCCGGCGTCCGGTGAACCAGGTTGATCCTGCGGTACACCCAGTTGTGCGGCCGTGTGGGTTCCACGTCCTGCGGCTGCGTCTGGAGCGTGACGCCGTTCGAGATCAGCGTGTCCTGGTAGAGAAGCAACCGGCCCGGGCCGCTGTACGACTGGATGGTGTCCGTATGGACGTATCCCACCGGATGCAGTGACTCGAGTCTGCTGTTCTCAATCTGGACAACCGAGTCAGGGCTGCCGCCTTCGGAGATCATGCTTCCGATCACGACCGCCTGACCGATCCCTCGGCCATGGATCCACACGCCTTCGATGTGGACGGTGCCCGTCTGGCGATACAGCGCGATCCCGTATGCCGCATCGATACCGGTCGGCGGCGAGATCGGGTCGTCCTGGCGGATCTCGCCGCCGATGATCACGATGTTCCGCCCGCCCGTCAACACCAGCCCGTGCTTGGCTGTCAGCGGAGTCGACCCGAGGCGCACGATGTAGTCGCGGGCGTCGTCGAGTGCGAACGAGTGACTCTCGTTCGTCACATCGATCGTCGTCGGATTCGACAGCGCAGGCGGAGACCACAGCAGCTTCGACTCGGACGGACGGGACGGATAGACCCCGACGTTCCCAGCAGACAGAGGAAGCGCTTCGATCTTGAACGATGCCGGCCCCGTCGCGAATCGTGCCGACACCTGCGTCGGATTGAGCGTCTGCGCCACTGCCGTGCAGGACCCCAGCGCGCGGCACGTGTAGAACCGATAGCCGGCTGCGCCCGCCTGGCGGTCCCAGCCCAGCGTGATCGTCGTCGCTGTCTGGGAGATCTTGCGGATCGTGAAGGTCCGTCCAGCTGCCCCGGACGCCGCGAGCACGAGCAACGCAATCACGAGTGCGAAAAGAGTCTGGGGCGCACGCCGCATCAGTTCGCCCCGCCGAATCCGGCGGGCTCGACCTGGGCCATGATGTGTGATCGGTCCGTAGTGACCACGAAGTCACCCGGTCTACAAGCCGATCCCGGAATCGGTCCCTCCCTCGAAGCCGAATCGTATCTATTGACCCGCCGGTTCCATACGAGGCCGTTGCACAGGGCGACGGCCTCCTTTCGGGGTTGCGCGTCGACACGAACCGTCGCGGACTCGTTGCTGATTACGATGCGGGGGTGACCGCGCCAGTCCCCCAGACGCACGCAGACGTCCCGTTTCTCGATCTTGCGCGTATCCACGCTCCCCTTCTCGATCTCTTCGCCGAAGAGTTCGACACGCTGCTCAGATCGTCGGCCTTTGTCAACGGTAAGCCCGTCGGAGCATTCGAGGCTGAGTTCGCCGGGTATTGCGGCACTCGCGCAGCGGTCGGCGTAGCGAGCGGTCTGGATGCCCTTCGCCTGGCTCTCGCCGCCTTCGACGTAGGCGGCGGCGGGGAAGTCATCGTGCCGGCGATGACGTTCGTCGCAACATGGGAGGCGGTCAGTCAGGTCGGTGCCGTCCCTGTACCGGTCGACGTCACGGATGCCGACTACAACATGGATCTCGGCGCCGTCGAGGCGGCGATCAGCGGTCGCACGGTGGCAATCCTTCCGGTCCATCTCTACGGCCAGATGGCGGACATGGGTGGTCTCCTTGGGATCTCCGCGCGGACCGGGATCCCGGTGATCGAAGACGCAGCACAGGCGCACGGCGCGACGCGTGAGGGTCGGCCGGCAGGCGCTTCGGGCGATGCGGCGGCGTTCAGCTTCTATCCGGGGAAGAACCTCGGCGCGCTCGGTGACGCAGGGGCGGTCACGACGAACGACGAACAGATGGCGTCTCGAGTGCGCGCGCTCCGTGAGCACGGCCAGTCCCGGAAATACCACCATGACGAGATCGGGTGGACGGCGCGGCTGGACACGCTCCAGGCGGCGATCCTCTCGAGAAAGCTGACGTGTCTCGACGAGTGGAACGACGAACGCCGAACGATCGCCGCGCTGTACCTGGATGGACTCTCGGGGATCGGAGATCTTCGCTTGCCGAACGTCCCGGACGGCAGTAGGCCGGTTTGGCATCTCTTCGTCGTCAGAACAGCCGATCCCGTTGGTTTGGCCGAGCACCTCGCTCGCCTCGGAATCGCCTCCGGACGGCACTATCCACAGCCGCCGCACCTGAGCCGCGCGTATGCCTCCTTGGGTTTCGGCGAAGGCGCGTTTCCGGTGGCGGAAGCCATAGGGCGCGAGTGCCTGTCGTTACCGATCTTTCCCGGCATGACCGAGTCAGAGGTCGTTCGCGTCGCCGACTCGGTGCGTTCCTGGTTCGATCGTGGATGACGGTCCGACCAACAGCGCACCGTTTCGGCTGATCTTCGACGTCGAGTTCGGCAACGGCGTCACCGTCTTCTCGTTCACCAACCTCTACGGCTGCTCGATCGGTGACGAGACGCGTGTCGGCCCATTCGTCGAGATTCAGCGCGGGGCGGCCGTGGGCGCCCGTTGCAAGATCCAGAGCCATACGTTCATCTGCGACGGTGTCACGATCGAGGACGAGGTCTTCGTCGGCCATGGGGTGATGTTCGTGAACGACAAGACACCGCGTGCGACATCGGAGTCGGGGGCGCTCCAGTCGGAGGAGGACTGGTCGCTGCTCCGAACAGTCGTCGAGCGCGGGGCGTCGATCGGCTCGGGGGCGGTAGTGCTCGGCGGCATCCGCATCGGCGCACGTGCGCTCGTGGGTGCGGGTGCGGTCGTCACGCGCGACGTTGCTGCCGGGTCGGTGGTGGCGGGAGTCCCCGCTCGAGTTCGACGTCCTTGACCCCCGTTCGTCCGGACCTCCGACGCGTTCGTTAGGAACGTGTACGGCGCGGGGTGGTACTCCCTTCCCAAACGAGCGTCCTGCGAGTACGCTCGGAGAGGGTTGTCCCGCGGTCGGTTCGACCGGGGCCTGGCAGGATGAAATTCGGGGGAACGGGGGAGAGGGTGGCTGTCTACCAAACCGGCGATGCTGGACTGGCGACGGCGTTGGATGCGACCGACGCCTTCCGCAAGGAACTCGTGCGGCATCGCGAGCGCGTGGCGACGCACGGCCGCCGCGGCTGGATCATGCGTCGCGCGCTGGTCGCTGCGGATGCGCTCGGCATCACGCTGGCATTCGCCATCTCGTCCATCGCGTTTCCGACCGACAGCGGCGACCGCATCCAGCCGAGCGGGGAGGTGCTGCTCTTCGTCCTGACCCTTCCGATGTGGCTGCTGCTTGCGAAGCTCCAGGGACTCTACGAGCGCGACGAGGAGCGCACCGACCATTCGACGACCGACGAGCTCGCGGGTGTGCTCGTCATCGTCACGCTCGGGACGTGGTTCTTCCAGGCGCTGTCATGGGGGACCGGGCTTGCGTCGCCGCAGCTCGGGCGTCTGGTCGCGTTCTGGCTGCTTGCAATCGCTCTCGTGACGACCGCTCGTGCCGTCGCACGGACCCTCACGCGGCGATCGAACGCGTATGTCATGCGCACGCTCGTGCTCGGTGCGGGCGAGATCGGTCAGCTCGTCGCCCGGAAGATCGGCCAGCACCCCGAATACCGGCTGGATCTCGTCGGTTTTGTGGACGCAGCGCCTCTCGAGAGCCGGGCGGAAACGCGCAGCGTCGCAACCCTCGGCGAGCTCGACGAACTGCGCTCGCTCGTGGACCAGCACCGCATCGATCGCGTGATCGTCGCGTTTTCCAACGAGCCGGACAGCCAGACCATGAGCGTCGTTCGGTCGTTGCGCGACAGCGACGTGATCGTGGACGTCGTCCCGCGCCTGTTCGACGTCATCGGGCCGCGTGCAAGCATGCACCTGCTCGAAGGGCTGCCCCTCGTCTGCGTGCCGCCGGCCCGCTTGTCGCGCTCGTCGTTCGTCATGAAGCGGGTGGTAGACGTGGTCTTCGCGGCGCTGGGGCTCGTGGTGCTGGCGCCGCTCTTCGTCTACGCAGCGATCCGCATCAAGCTCGACTCGGCGGGACCCGTGTTCTTCCGCCAGGAACGCCTCGGGCTCGACATGCGTCCCTTCACGTGCCTCAAGTTTCGCACGATGCGGGTCGACACGGATCCCGAGGTGCACCGTGCCTACGTCGAATCCATTGCATCCTCCAAGGCCAGCGTGAACGGGAACGGCATGTACAAGCTGAACCGCGACGACGCCGTGACGCCGTTCGGCCGCTGGCTCCGAAAGACGAGCCTCGACGAGCTGCCGCAGCTCATCAACGTCGTTCGAGGCAACATGTCGATCGTCGGCCCTCGGCCGTGCATCCCGTACGAGCTCGAGTTCTTCCAGCCGCATCACGTGGAGCGCTTCCTGGTTCCCCAGGGGATCACGGGGCTCTGGCAGGTCAGCGCCCGCGCGAACTCGACCTTCGGCGAGGCGCTGGACATGGACGTCGCCTACGTTCGCGGCTGGTCGCTCGGACTGGATCTACGGCTCCTCTTCCGTACGCCGTTCGCACTCCTCCGGCAGAGGCGCGCGACGGCATGAGCAGCCCGGTCCGCACCGCAGTCGTCGGCCTCGGCTATTGGGGTCCGAACCTCGTTCGCAACCTGGCGGAGCTCGATGCCGCCGAGCTCGTCGCGGTCTGCGATCTCGACCCGGAGCGGTTGGCACTCGTCGGCCGCCGTTATCCGGCGGTACGTCGAACGACCGAGGTCCAGGATGTGATCGACGCCGACGATGTGGACGCGGTCGTCATCGCGACTCCCGTCTCGACGCATCACCCGCTCGGAATGTCCGCGCTCTCGGCGGGCAAGCACGTCTTCATCGAGAAGCCGCTTGCGGCCTCCACGCGCGACGCAGCCGAACTGGCGACGACGGCCGCCGCACAGGGACTCGTGCTCATGCCCGGTCACACGTTTCTCTACAGCCCGCCGGTCGTTGCGATCCACGACCTCATCGTCTCCGGCGCGCTCGGGGATCTGCTCTTCATCTCGTCCAGCCGGGTGAATCTCGGCCTCCATCAATCGGATGTGAGCGTCGTCTGGGATCTAGGCCCTCATGACTTCTCGATCCTCCGCTACTGGCTGGGCGAGACGCCTGCTCATGTCAGTGCCACGGCGCGGGCGTGCATCGGAGATCGGCCGGACGTTGCCTTCATCGATCTCGAGTACGAATCCGGGCCGATCGCCCACGTCGAGCTGTCGTGGCTGGCCCCGAGCAAGCTCCGGCGAACCACGATCGTCGGGTCGGAGAAGATGGTCGTCTACGACGACACGTCGAACGAGCCGGTTCGCGTCTTCGACTCGGGCGTCAACCTCCGGGAACCTGAGACCTTCGGCGAGTTCAGGCTGACGTACCGGACGGGTGACATCGTGTCGCCGCGCATCGATGCCGCGGAGCCACTTGCGATCGAGCTGCGCGACTTCTGCAACGCGATCAACAAGTCGATCCAACCTCGTTCGTCGAGCGGTCTCGGCGTCGAAGTGGTACGGATGATGGAAGCCGTAGACCGGTCGTTGTCGTCGGCCGGGGCCCGTGTTTCCGTCGACGCCAACGCACTTTCGCCGGCTGTGGCCTGAACGACTGCCCCGCGCTCTGACGCGCGCGGCGGACCGGTTCTGCGTCCTAGTCTCCCGGAATGCCGGTTCTGGCGACCGTCGTCGTGTCTCTGGCCGTCGCGTGCGTCGTCTACGGATGGTTCGAAGCCGGCTGGCTGCGGACCCGCGTGCTCGACGTGGAGATCGAGGGACTGGCCGTTGGGCTCGACGGCCTTCGCATCGCGCATCTCTCCGACTTCCATCTCGGCGCGCGGCTCTCCCGCGGGAACCGGGCAAGCGTAAAGGCCGCAGCCTGGGTGGTCGAGCGGTGTCCGGACGTCGTCTGTATCACCGGAGACCTGGTCTCCCATCCTCGCGGCGAGTCGCGGCTTCAGGGGATGATCCGAACACTGGACAGGCCCTTCGTCGTGCTCGGCAACCACGACGTCGCGGTTACGCGCGACCCGTTCTCACGGGCTGCCGAGCTTCACGACCTCGAGCACGCGAGGCTCCTCACGGACGAGTATGTGACGCTCGAACGAGACGGCGAGCGGTTGCTGGTCGCCGGCGTCGATCCCGTCTCGTACCGAGCCGGGCGGGCGCGGCCCGATCGGCTCGTCGATGCCGACGCCGCGTTTCGACTCCTGCTCTGTCACTTCCCGGGCATCGTCGACCGGATGCCACCGGACTCGTTCGATCTAATCCTCGCGGGGCATCTCCATGCCGGCCAGATCTGTGTCCCGACACCGCGCGGCCGAATCACGCTCGCTCACCCCCGCGCACGTTTCGTCTCCGGTCTCTACGGCACGCCGGCCGGACCCATGCATGTCTCACCGGGCACCGGGACGACGTTCGTCCCCTTCCGGTTCTTCGCGCGACCCGAGGTGACGGAACTCGTCCTTCGTCGTCCGCACTAGACTGGTCCGCGTGGAAGGTCATGCGGTCATCTCGCACGAGGTGCTCGCGGCGTATGCCAGGGATGCGGCTCGGGAGGTCGAGGGGGTCGACCATCTCGTCGCGCGGCCTCGGCGGAGCGGAGGCGTGCACGTCGTCGAGGAGGACGGGAAGACCGCCGTCGAGCTCCACGTCTCGCTGGACTGGGGCGTCGACGCCGCCGCTGTCGGCGCCGAGGTGCAACGGCGTGTGGCCGAGTACCTGGCCCGCACTGCCCGCCTCCCGTCGGTGACGGTCGACGTCGTCGTCGACGGCATCGCCGCCGGCGACTGATGCGCGGAGGCGTCTCCGCCCTCACGCGAACGACGGTCGACAGCGGTCCGGCCGTCTGTCGCGACTGCGTGTGGTGGCAGTCGCGTGGGAACCGGACGGCGTCGAAGGAGCGCTGGGCCGAGCGTGCCGAGGAGGACTTCGGGGAGTGGGGGACGATCTACCTCGACGACGACGGCCGCCTGCTCGGCTCGATGCAGTACGGGCCCTCGCACCTCTTTCCCCGGGCAGCCGACCTTCCCGCGGGGCCGGCTTCGGACGACGCCGTGCTCGTGACGTGCGCCTACCTCATGCGGGACGGCGTCGAATGGATCGAGAAGTCGCTCCTGCTGGCCGCGATCGGGGAGTCGCGCGACCGCGGCGCGAAGGCAATCGAAGCATTCGCGTATCGCTATCCGGAGGGCGAGTCGGTCGAGGAGCGCTTCCTGGTGCACCGAACCGTTTTCCCGCGCGACTTCCTCGACGAGTTCGGCTTCACACGCGTGCGCTCCCAGGGGCGCGTCGAGCTGTGCAGGCTCGAACTCGGTGGCCTCGTGCCGGTCGAGGAGGGGCGGCGGGCGAAGGTTCTCCGCGTCGTGCAGGACGCCTTCACACCGAGCCCGGCGCCGGCCCCGGTCCCGCGCCCCTGAGGCGCGTCAGACGGTGCGTGCGGCGACGCTCTCGAGCAACAGCTCCGCGATCTGGATCGCGTTGAGCGCCGCGCCCTTGCGGAGGTTGTCGCTCGAGAGGTAGAGCGCGATGCCGTTCTCCGAGGCGGTATCGCGGCGGATGCGGCCGACGAGCACCTCGTCCTCGCCGGCGGCGGCGGCCGGGGTCGGGAAGTCAGGAAGATCGAGGACGCGGACGCTCGGGGCACCGCGGAGGATCTCCGCGGCCTCCTCCGGCGCGAGTCGGCGTTCCAGCTCGATCCAGACCGCCTCCGAGTGCCCGACCATCACCGGCACCCGGACACACGTCGCGGAGATCGGCAGGTCGGGCAGCTCGAGGATCTTTCGCGTCTCGGCGCGGAGCTTCGCCTCCTCGTCCGACTCGTCGCCCTCCCAGCTCCAATCCATGACGAGGTCGTGCGCGTCGGACCCCTCGTGCGCGAGCGCATCCATCCGCTGCGCGCCCGCGCCCGAGACCGACTGATACGTCGAGACGCGCACCCTTGCCAGCCCGGCCTCCTCGTGGAGGGGGTTCAGCACGCAGGTGAGCGGGATCGTGCAGCAGTTGGGGTTCGCGACGATGCGGTCGCGCCCGAGCGCCTCGAGCGCACGGTCTCCGTTCACCTCGGGCACGACGAGCGGGTATCCGTCGACCAGGCGGTACGCGGACGACTTGTCGATGCAGACTGCCCCGGCGGCGGAAGCGACCGGCACGAGCTGCCGGCTCGCCGAGGTGCCGACCGAGAAGAGGAAAAGGTCGACGTCGCCTGCGCCGAGCGCCTCCGTCGTCGCCTCCTCGACGGCGATCGAGCCGTCCCCGAACGGAACCGTCGAGCCGGCCGAGCGCGCCGAGGCGAACGCGCGCACGTTCTCGTAGCCGCGCTCGGCGAGCAAGGCGAGCGTCACCGTCCCGACCGCGCCGGTCGCTACGACGATCCCGATGCGAGGTTGCGCGGGCATTCCCTTCCTTTCTAGCCGACGCGGGGCGACCCCTGCTGCCGGTCAGGCCGGCCGGCGCCCGGCGAGCGCGCGGCCGAGCGTCACCTCGTCGGCGTACTCGAGGTCGCCGCCGACCGGGAGGCCGCTCGCAAGCCGCGTCACGCTCACGCGGTCGCGCAGGCGGTCGGCCAGGTAGGCCGCGGTCGCCTCGCCGGTCATCGTCGGATTCGTGGCGAGCACGACCTCCTCGACGCCGTCCGAGCCGACCCGTTCGAGCAGGAGCTGGATCCGGAGGTCGCCCGGCTCGACGCCGTCCAGGGGGGAGAGCGCTCCGCCGAGCACGTGGTACAGGCCGCGGTACTCGTGCGTCCGCTCGAGTGAGAGGACGTCCACCGGCTGCTCGACGACGCAGATCACCGTGCGGTCGCGACGCGGGTCGGCGCAGACGCCGCAGAGCTCCTCCTC
>Ga0134127_10003606_pt1 | contig 11153 bp, 7 predicted proteins | sample KB31753_FD_96459 | JGI IMG/M metagenome (GOLD analysis project Ga0134127, IMG submission 96459) | Terrestrial soil microbial communities with excess Nitrogen fertilizer from Kellogg Biological Station, Michigan, USA - KB3-175-3 | ecosystem: Environmental > Terrestrial > Soil > Unclassified ...
CAGTCACGGCACCATGCCATGACCCCTTCGCTCGCCCGAAGGATCACCAGGTGACAAAGTTTAGTCAATGCCGTTAGCGTTCGCGCAAAAGGGGGGGACCGCATGAGTCGCGCGATGCTGGTGGTTCTCGTAATGCAAATTTCTTTCATTCGTGCGGCCCCCGGTCAAGACTCTCTGCCGGACTCGCTCGTTCGGCCTGCACGGCTCTCCGGACGGACGCTCGAGCAGCTGCCGGTCGACGACGCGCGTCATGCCTTTGTGCTGATCCCCGGCGTGCGGTTGACCGGACTGGACCTCGGCCTGACTCTCTTCCCGGCGATCAGCATTCGCGGGAGCACGACCGCACGTTCGAATGTCTACGTGGATGGCGCGCCGCTGCGCTTCGAGACGCGTGGAGGCGCGGGTGTTGGGCTGGCGGCCGTATCGATCGACAACGTCGCTGTCTTGACGGGCCTGGCGCCTGTCTGGATGGGTGATGCCGCGAATGGCGCAATCGCATACGAGACCCGCGCCGGTGCTTCGCGGCTCGAAGCGGGTGCGCGCCTGAGCGGCGATCTCGGCACCTCCGCCAGTGCCGGCTATGGCCGAGCCGACGTTTCCGTGGGAGGCCCGCTGGCCGGCCACGGTGCGCTGACGTTCATGATCGCGCTATCGGGACAGCAGCAACGCTCGAGCTATCGCGGTCCCGGTGCCTCGAGCATCCCGTCGTATTTGCCCGCCGGCGTAGACACCCTGGCCGACACCGGCAGCGCGCAGGTGGCGGTGCCGCTGTGGGAAGTCGCGAATGATGGGTTGCGCCGTCCGATGGACTGGTCCACCGCCAGGAACGAGCACTTGAAGCTGCAGTACCGATACGGAAACTCGGGGCGCGCCTCGTTGACGATGGTCGGCGGTGCGTTCGAGCAACGCGCATTCCCGGGTCAGACGGCGCTGGACCCGCCGTTGTACGTGGGACAGCGGTTGCAAACGAATGCGTTGATTCTTGGCTGGCAACATCCGATTGGTGCGTGGCGCGGTGGATCGCTGAACACCGATCTGAATCTTTCTCTCGTCATCCATCGCGATACCCGTGGTCCGCTCGACAGTGCAGCGGAGCTCGAGACGCGCGATGCCACCTTTCTTGGCCGAGGGCTTCGGTTCGCGGGCGCGGACATCCTGAGTCTTCCGGCTGGCGATCAGCTCGTGCGCGATCTGCGGACCAATTCCGGCACGCGCGGTGTGCCGTTCTTCGGTACGCGGCCCGACGTCGTCCAGAGTTATCGGACGAATCCCTACGGCCTGGCGCAGGATTGGCCCACCAGTGGCTACGGCGGAACACTGAGCGATGCTCAGGAACAGCGCTGGCAGGGACGCGCCACGCTGAACTGGCGCCGTGCCGCCCAGCAGGTCGCGGTCGGGATCGAAATCCAGCGCGCCCATGTGTCGTCGTATGCGTCCGACGTCGTGCGTCAGATCGGCACGGACATTTTCACAGCCGATCCGCGTCGTCTCGCCGGGCTCGCGGAGGCGCGCCTCTCATGGTCGGGCGCGATCGTCGACCTTGGACTGCGCTACGATCGCATCTCACCGGGTGGCGTGCATCCCCTCGTTCCCTCATTCATTTCGTCGAGCGGCTCGGCCTACTGGAATCCGAGCGGGGCGACCGACGATACCGCCTATGCCAATTCGGTCGCTCGCACCTTCACGAGCGACCGCACCCAGTCCGTCTTCTCGCCGCGGCTCGGTTTCACGTATCCAATCGCGGCCCGGACGGAGGTTCGGTTGGCGTACAGTCGCACAGTCGAGCCGCTCGCGTGGGGTGCATTCTTCGGCCGGAGCAACAGCGACCTGAGCTTCACGGATGTCCGCGATCTGTTCGGCCGGGACATCGATTTCGCCACCGTCGGCTTGGTGGAAGCGGGTGTCGGCTTCGCGCTGGGCCGAACGGCATTCGATGTGGCGGCCTATCGGAAGGATGCCCCGAAATACGTGGGCCGGTTCACGCCATTCAGCGATCCGAAGGATTCTTCGAGTATCGTCGCGATCAATGTGGTCACCCTGATCGACGACTCGCACACCCAGGGGATCGATCTGGGCGTGCGCTGGCAGCACGGGTGGGTGACGGCAGCCGGTGCCTATGGGCTCGCGCACACCACCGGGTCAGAAGGGGCGGCGATAAACCAGTCGCCCGTCACGACACACAGCGCGGCGATTGCGGCGTCGTTGCAGGTTCCCTGGGACCTGTCTGGAGGCGGCGTACTCAAAATGCTCGCCCGCGGTCTGAACGCGACGGTGCTGGCACGCCTGCAGAGCGGTGAGAACTACACGCTCGTTCAGAACACGGGCTCCGGTGTTATCGCCCCTGGCCCGCGATTCAACTTGCCGGTCGAGCCGTTCGACGCTTCGCAGCTCCCGTCATTCAAGCGCCTCGACCTCCGCATTGCGAAGACGATGCGGGTGGGTGGACACGACTGGTCGCTCTACATCGACGCACGCAACATTCTGGATCTTTCGAACCTGACGTCCGTTTTTGCGGAGACGGGCGACACCACGAATCCGTTCCATCAGGCCGCGACGATAGGCGACCCGGCGGTGGGTACGGGAGAGTTCGGTATTCTTCGCGACGAGGCGCTGAATGCGGGTGCGCTCCAACCCGATAACACGACGGTCAATCTGAATACCTGCGCGACGTGGCAAAGCCAGGCCAACTGTGTGGCGCTGATGCGAACGGAGCAGCGGTTCGGAGATGGGGACCACGTGTTCACACTCGCCGAGCAGCAAGTCGCGTTCAATGCGTATTACAGGGACTTCTACGGCTCGTGGCGCTTCTTCGCCCCCGGCCGCACGCTGCGGGTGGGGTTCGAGTTCCGTCTCTGACCGCGGTTGTCCGAACCCACCTGAAGATGCAACTTAGGGGCCCAATGCGAGCCCTTGTGGTCGTGATCGCGGTGTTCCTGGCGTCGTGCAGCAAGCAGCCGCGCCAGTCCAACCCGCCCCCGGTCCGCAGCCCGCGCGATACGACGCGCGTGCGCGTGCCGCCGCCGGCGCGGGATACCGCCCTCGAGCAACGCGCCGCCCGCCTCGAGCTGCGCGTGCTCGAACAGGAAGCGCAGGTCGGCGATCTCCAGACCCGGCTCGACGAAGCGCGCCGCGAGGTGGTCCGCGCGATGGCCAAGCTGCAATCGCTGGCCACGCGCGCGGAAGCCGCCTCAGGAATGGCGGAAGCGGAGATCGCCCTGCAAGCGCTCCGGTCGGCAAACGGAAGCAACGCGACGCCGCCGCCGGAGTGGTCGCAGGGCAACCAGCTCCTGCAGCTCGCGACCACGGAGTTCGACCAGCAGAATTATGCGGGCGCGCTGTATCTCGCGACGGAAGCGAAGAACGCGGCCGCCGCGGGTCAACGGCGCGCCTCCGATGACGACCGCGCAGCGACGCGCAAGGGCGAAGTGCCGTTCGCGCTGCCGCTGCGCGTGCAGACGTCGGGGCGCGCCAACGTTCGTGAAGGTCCCAGCGCCAATGCCAAGGTGCTGTTCACGCTGGAGAACGGCGTGCCGCTCGTCGCGTATTCCTATGTCGATCAGTGGGTGCGGGTGACGGCGGACAACGCGCGGACCGGCTGGATCCACCAAACGCTTATCGGCCGGCGCTAATAGCCTTTGGACGCGCCGCCGCGACCACCCGGTCGCCGCCGGCCCGTTTGGCGAGGTAGAGCGCCGCGTCCGCTTCGGCGATGAGCTGCTCGGGCCCGTCGCCGTGCATGGGGAACGCGGACACCCCAAGACTCAGCGTGATCTGCCCCTCCGGGACCGCCTCGGCCGCGATGCGCGTGCGAATCCGCTCGGCGAATTCCGCGGCGCCGTCGATCGTGGTCTCGGGCATCATGATCAGAAACTCTTCACCACCGTAGCGCGCGACGAAGTCCACGTCCCGGCTCGATTCCCGCATGATGGCGGCGACCCGCTTGAGCACGACGTCTCCCGCGGGATGGCCGTACTCGTCGTTGTAGCGCTTGAAGAGATCGAGATCCGCCATCACGACCGCGAATTCGTGATGCAGGCGACGCGAGCGGCGCACTTCGTTCTCCAGCACTTCCATCATCCGCAGGCGGTTGGACAGGCCCGTCAACGGATCGGTGACCGACAGCCGCTCCAGCTCGTCCCGGCTTTCGCGCAGCCGCGCCACCATGTTGTTGAAGACCTCGGTGAGATAGCCGACTTCGCTGCCGCTCGTGACGGGCAGGCCCACGGCGAGGTCGCCCTTCGCGACCTTGGCCGCCGCCTGCGTCAGGCGGTTGAGCGGCCGGACGATCAGTATGCCGAGGAAGTAGGCAAGCGCCCCCAGCACCGCGAGCAGCAAGGTCACGATGCCGAGCGTCACGTTGCGCAGGTGCGCGACCTGGCGGAACGCTTCGGTGGCCGGGATTTCCGCGACCACCAGCCAGTTGAGCGCCGGCACGGTGCGAGTGCTCCCCACCACACGATCGCCGCTGAAGCTCGAGAACTGCACCGCGCGTCCCTCGCGGGCGAGCAGCCAGTTGGCATCCTCGCGGGAATAGCCCTGCCGCATCAGCTCGCGCGAGCTGCCCCGCGAGCTCACGATGAGCCGGCCGGTGCGGGTGATGAGATAGATCTGGCCGGAATCCCCCGGGGCGAAGCGGCGCAGCGTGTCGGCGACGGTGCGCAGATTGACCCGCGAGGCCAGCGCGCCAACCAGATGCGTACCGCCGGCGCCGCGCCCGGTGCGACGCACCGACAGGATCGGCACCGACACGAGCATCTCGGCGTGCGTGCCGGTGGAATCCCAGTAGGGGGCGCCCAGCGCCCACTCGTTCTTCGTGAGATCGTTGGCCCAGCCGGGCGCGAGCGGGATGTGCGATGGCGTCGCGCCGCTCGTGGCGACGACGTGCCCGTGCTGGTCGAGAACCATCAGCTCGGAGTAATCGGGGAAGCGCTCGCGCACCGCGTGGAGATAGTCGGTGAGACGACTGAAGAAAATTCCGGAGCGCTGCGGCTCGCCTTTGACCAGCGGAATGCGATCGAGGTTTTCGGTGACCTCGTACGAGCTGGAAAAAACCCGCAGGTCGTAGCGGAGCTCTTTGGTCCAGAGATCGACTTCGCGGACGGCCTGCGCGCTGACGCCGAGCAGCTCTTCGGACGCCTTGGCCTGCAACGCGCGCTTGTTTTCGATATAGGAAATCCAGACGGTCGTCAGCGACGGGATCAACGTCGCGACGATACCGAACATGAGCATCTTGGTGCGGATGCCGGAGAGCCAGCCATGCGTCTCCACAGTGCCCACAAGATTCATGCGAACTACGTTATTGCAAGTGTGGTGGCGTAACCGTGCGTGGAATCACATCATAGACTGCACCATCTCCAACAGGGAGCCCGGATGACGGACCGTTTCAGCCGCCGCTCGTTCCTTCATATGGGCGCAGCCGCGCTCGCCGCGCCGGTCGTCGCGCGTTCCGCTGCGCCACGCCCAGCCTTCCCGCCGGTACCGCGGGCGACGGATTTCGAGCTTGAGGAAACGACGGTGGCGGGCCTGCAGGATGCGATGCGCGCGTGCCGGCAGACCGCGCGCTCGATCACCGCGGCATATCTCGCGCGGATCGCGGAGCTCGATCCCAGGCTGCATGCCGTGCTCGAGACCAATCCCGAGGCGCCGGCAATCGCCGAGCGGCTCGACGCCGAGCGCAAAGCGGGACGCCTGCGCGGTCCGTTGCACGGCATTCCCGTGCTGGTCAAGGACAACATCGCGACGGGCGACAAGATGATGACGACGGCGGGATCGCTCGCGCTCGAGGGGATCACCGCGCCGCGGGATGCGCCGCTCGTCGCGCGCCTGCGCTCGGCGGGCGCCGTGATTCTCGGCAAGACCAATCTGTCCGAGTGGGCGAACATCCGCGGGAATCAATCGTCGAGCGGCTGGAGCGCGCGCGGTGGCCAGTGCGCCAATCCGTACGCGCTCGATCGCAATCCGTGCGGCTCGAGCTCGGGCACCGGCGCGGCGATCTCCGCGAACCTCGCCGCCCTCGGCGTGGGAACCGAGACCGACGGATCGATCGTCTGCCCGTCGAGCGCCTGCTCGCTGGTGGGCGTGAAGCCGACGCTCGGACTCATCGATGGCGCCGGCATCATCCCGATCGCGCACAGCCAGGATACGGCCGGACCGATGACGCGCACCGTCGCCGACGCGGCGATCCTGCTCGGCGTATTGGCCGGGAAGGACTACAGCGCGAGCCTCGATCCCAACGGCCTGCGCGGCGCGCGCATCGGTGTCGCGCGCAAGAAGGTGTTCGGGTACAGCCCCGAGGCGGACAAGCTCGTCGAGGCGGCCATCGACGTCTTGCGGCGTCAGGGGGCGGTGATCGTCGATCCGGCCGACATTCCACACCTCGGTGACTACGACGACTCGGAGCTCGCCGTGCTCCTGTATGAGTTGAAGGCGGATCTCGCGACCTATCTCGCGACCTGGGCGCCGAATGCCAGGGTGAAAACGCTCGCGGACGTGATCGCGTTCAATGAGGCGAACAAGGACCGGGAAATGCGGTACTTCGGGCAGGAGCTTTTCATTCAGGCGCAGGAGAAGGGACCGCTCACCGACCAGGCGTACAAGGATGCGCTCGCCAAGGATCAGCGTCTTTCACGCACCGAGGGGCTGGACGTGGCGTTCGCGCAAAACAGTCTCGATGCCATCGTCGCGCCGACCGGGAGTCCGCCGTGGCCGACAGATCCGGTCAACGGCGACCACTTCCTCGGCGCGAGCTCGACGCCCGCCGCGGTGGCGGGATACGCGAGCGTGGCCGTGCCCGTGGGATACTCGTTTGGGTTGCCGGTGGGGATGTCGTTCATCGGTCGCGCGAACAGCGAAGCCACGCTGCTGCGCCTGGCCTATGCGTATGAGCAGGCGGCGAAGCCCAGAACGCCGCCGCGGCTCTTAGCGCAGTGGAGCCCCGCCTGAAATCCAGCGGGCGAGCAGCGCGCGTTCCTCGTCCGTCATGTTGGTCTTGTTGGCCAGCGGCATGGTTTTCGTCTCGACGGCGCGCGCGCGAATCCGCTCGGCGAGACGGGCGATGCTCTCCGGTGTGTCGAACATGACGCCGCCGGGGGCGAAGCCGAAGCTCGAATCGGTTTGATACTGCGAGTGGCAAGGCTGGCAGCGTTGCGTGATCACGGCGCGCACCGCCACGAACGGTGGCACCGCGCCGGCGGACGTCACCGGTCTCGCCGCCGCGCCCCTCGAGGTGGAGAGAAACATCGCTCCCGCGAGCGCGAGGCCCGCGGGCCCCAGGGCCCAGGCGGCGCGCGCGCCGCGCCCGATCATCGCGTGCCGCACCGCCGCGCCGGCGACGAACAACAGCAGCAGCACGAGCCAGTTGCGCGGATTCGCGTAGGTGGCGGGGAAGTGATTCGACAGCATGATGAAGAGCAACGGGAACGTCATGTAGCTGTTGTGCACCGATCGAACCTTGGCCCGCTCGCCGAGTGTGAAATCGGCGGCGCGGCCGGCGCGCGTGGCGTCGAGCATTTCCTGCTGCGCCGGGAGGATGCGGACCCACACATTCGCGACCATGAGCGTGCCGAGCAGTGATCCGACGTGCATGAAGGCCGCGCGGCCCGAGAGGAGCCGGCACATCAGGTAGGAGACCGCGACGAGCAGGATCAGTGAGATCGCGGCGGCGACGCGTTCGTGCCGGCGCGCGAATCCGGAGGAGCAGAGCAGGTCGTAGGCGAACCATCCCACCACGAGGACACCGACTCCCACGGCGAGCGCCGCCGCACGGCTGATGTGGGAGACGCTCGGATCGAGCAGGTACGCGCCCGTCATATAGTAGACCAGCACGAGCAGCGCGATCCCCGTGATCCAGGTGAACAACGCTTCGTACTTGAACCAGTGCAGGACCGGCGGGATCTCGCCCGGGACGGGGCGGCGCTTCTCGACCTGATAAAAGCCGCCGCTGTGTACCATCCAGAGGTCGCCCTCGAGCCCCGGGCGTGGCTGCGCCGGCGGGGTCAAGGCCCGGTCCAGCCAGATGAAGTAGAAGGAGCTGCCGATCCAGGCGATGCCGGCGATGAAATGGGTCCAGCGCAGCAGCAGATTCGCCCAATCGGTGAGCCAACTGGTCATGGGGGCAGTAATTTCACCGTGAAACTGCCCGCGGCCAGCCCCCGTCGGTTTAGGCAATCGTCCCAAAGGACCGTCTCATGAATCGAGCGTTCGTTCTCGCGGCCGTTTCCTGTCTCCCTTTGCTCACATCCTGCAACAATGCCGATGCCAACGACGGCTCGAACCGGCCCTACAAGGTCGGGGTCGCCGACCGGGGCGAAGTCCGCGTCATTGTCGAAGAGACCGGCGTCGTGGCCCCCGAGCGCAGCATCGTGGTGAAGTCGCCGATTTCGGGCGTCGTCGAGCAGCTCTACGTGCGCGAGGGCGCCGAAGTCAAAACGGGCCAGGTGCTGGCGCGCATCAAACCCGACATCGCGCAGGCGAACAGCCTGGCCCAGCTCCGCAGCGAAATCGCGAAGGCGCGAATCGCGCGCGACAACGCCCGGCGCGACTACGATCGCGCGCAGCAGCTTTCGGGCATCGGCGGCATCACGCTGGCCGATCTCGACATCAAGCGCGTCAACTACGAGCAGGCGGAAAACCAGTGGCGCACCGCGGAGGACCAGCTCCAGCTCGTGCAGCGCTCCGGCGTCACCGCGGGAGATTCGACAGGGCCGTCCGTCCAGTGGGCACGCATCACGGCGCCTGCCGCCGGCGTGATCATCGGTCGCGGGGTCGAGCAGGGCGAGACGGTCGTGGGCGGCACGAGCGCCTTCGGGGGAGGCACCGAGCTGTTCACGATGGCTGACTTGTCGACGCTGCTCGTGAAGGCGGCGATCAACGAAGTGGACATCGGCAAAGTGAAGCGCGGCGATCTCGTCGCGTTGACCGTCGACGCGTTCCCGGGCGACACCGCGCAGGGCGTCGTGCGGCTCGTACCGCCGGCCGCGCGCCTGCAGGAGCGCGTGCGCGTGTTCGATGTCGAAATCGAAGTGACGGGCGGCGCGCGCGTGTTGCGGCCCGGGATGACGGCGAACGTGCGGATCTCAGGGCCGGTTCGCACCGAGACGCTCCGCGTGCCCGTGGAAGCCGTCCTCTTAAAGGAAGGGAAACCGGTCGTGTACAAGCTGTCGGGCAGCGGGCCGCAGCCCGTTCCCGTCACGCTCGGCCTGTCCGACCTCTCCTATGTCGAAGTGCTGAGCGGCCTGGCCGCGGGGGATTCGATCGCGCTGGAGGATCCCGTCGCGGCACTCGATCGCGCCCGGAACCCCGCCCGCCGCCGCTGAGCCACTGATCACGCAGATGGAATTGATCCACGCAGAAGGCTTGGAGAAGACCTACCGGCTGGGACAGGTGGACGTTCAGGCGTTGCGGGGTGTGGACGTCCAGATTGCCGCCGGCGAGTATGTCGCCATCACCGGACCGTCCGGCTCGGGCAAGAGCACGCTCATGCACATCCTGGGCTGTCTCGATTCGCCGACCTCCGGCACCTACCGGCTGGATGGCGAAGACGTCTCCACGCTTTCCGGCAAACGGCTCGCGCATGTGCGCAACCGCAAAGTCGGCTTCGTGTTTCAAACGTTCAATCTGATGCCGCGGCTCAGCGTCGAGGAAAACGTCGCGCTTCCGCTCAAGTACCGCGGGGGCGTGGCGCGCTCGGAGCGGCGCGCCCGCGCGCGGCAGCTGCTCGAGCGCCTGGGGCTCGGCCACCGCATCGGCCATCGACCGGACGAGCTGTCGGGCGGTGAACGACAACGCGTCGCGATCGCGCGCGCCCTCGTGGGTGAGCCGGCAATTCTGATGGCGGATGAGCCGACCGGGAACCTCGATTCCCAAGCGGGCAACGAGGTGATGAAGACGCTCGCCGAGCTGCACGCGCGGGGGCACACGATTGTGCTGGTGACGCACGACCCGGGCGTCGCGGCGCGGGCGGAGCGCGTGATCCAGATGAGCGACGGGCGCATCGTGTGAACCTGATCGAGTCGCTGCTAACCGGACTCGACGAAGCACGCCGTCACTGGGGCCAGACGCTGCTTTCGCTGCTCGGTCTGATTCTGGGCACCGGGAGCATCGTGACGGTGCTCGCCCTGTTCGGCGGCCAGACAGCCCTCACCGAGCAGTTCTTGAATGAAGTGGGCGGGCGCGGCACCATCATCGTGTCGGACCGCGAAGGCTCGGCCCATCCCCGCGCCCGGGAGCTCGCGTCCAAGCGGCTCACCTTCCACGACGCGCAATTCCTGCGCGACCGCGCCACCACGTTGATGGCGGTGAGCCCCGGCTGGTCCAGGCAGCTCGATTATCGCGCCGGCAATACGAATTTCACGGGCGCCGTGATCGGCACGGTCCCGGATTACATGGTGATCAACGACATCCAACCGCTGGTGGGACGCTACCTCAGCGACCTCGACGTGCAGCACCAGTCGCGCGTCGTCGTGCTCGGCTGGAAGTACGCCGACTCGCTGTTCGACAACGCCACCGCGGCGCTGGGCCAGGTCGTCAGCATCGGCGCCAAGAGCTACCGCGTCGTCGGCGTCCTCGAGCGCGAGGAGTTCTACTTCGCTTCGTGGGAGGACAATGCGCTCGAGTACCGCAACGAGCGCGCCTACATCCCCATTTCGACGGCGATCGCCCAGTACAGCTCGACCGACAACCTCGATTTCCTGACGCTCAAGGCCAGACCGGCGCCCGGCGGGACGGCGGCGCAGGAGCAGGTGCGCAGCCTGCTGTTTTTGCGGCACGGGGTGGAAGACTTCGACATTCGCGCGTCGGGGCAGGGCGCGGGCGCGGACGCTGGAAGCTTTCTGCTGCTCTTCAATTTCATCTTCCTCGTCGTGGGGGTCGTCTCACTCGTAACGGGCGGGATCGTGATCGCGAATATCCTGCTCGCGTCGGTCGTGGAGCGCGTGCGCGAGTTCGGGACGCGCATGGCCCTTGGCGCGACGGCGGGCGGAATCTTCGCGCACGTGCTCGCGGAAGTGCTCGTCGTCACGATCATCGGCGGGGCAATCGGCCTGGGGCTGGGGGCGGCGCTGACGGGTGTGGTCGCGCACTTCATGCAGATGCCGGCGGTGGTGAGTCCGTTCATTGCGACGGTGTCGATCGGTACGGCACTCGGCGTCGGTCTC
>Ga0134127_10003608_pt1 | contig 11146 bp, 7 predicted proteins | sample KB31753_FD_96459 | JGI IMG/M metagenome (GOLD analysis project Ga0134127, IMG submission 96459) | Terrestrial soil microbial communities with excess Nitrogen fertilizer from Kellogg Biological Station, Michigan, USA - KB3-175-3 | ecosystem: Environmental > Terrestrial > Soil > Unclassified ...
CTTATCGTAGCGATCCTGGGGCCAGAGCTTGATCGTGTCGAAGATGCAGAACACGGTCGGCTTTTCGCACTTACGCGGATCGAGGCCCAGATCGCCCACGCCGCGGGTGACCACGAGCCTGATGTAGTTGTCCTTGATCTCGCTTTTCGCGACGCCCTGTTCGACCATCCGGCCCATTTCCTGTTTCGACATGGGGATCTCGAGCCAGATCGCTTTGGCGGAGTCGTAGAGGCGGTCGAGGTGGGCGTCGAGCCGGAAGACACGGCCGCCGTAGGCACGAATGCCCTCGAATACGCCGTCGCCATACAGGAGACCGTGGTCAAATACAGAAACGACCGCGCTGCCGCGGTCGTACCAGGTCCCATCGATCCACACGATGGAGGGCATCGAAGGAAATGTGCCTCCGATGCCCCCCGGTGACAACCCTAGCTGTGATCCTCCCCGTCGTCGTCGTGACCGTTGTGGTCGTCGTCGCGGAACGCGTCGATCGAGGCTTCGATATTGTCCTTCACGACACCCTCGTTCGCTTGACCCTTGTTGGCCGTCGCGGGATTGACCAGCGCGGTGCCGGCCCCGTTCAGGAACCAGCTCGCGATATCGATGCGCAGCGTGACGCTCGCGGGCTGACCCTCGCTCACCGTCAGCGGCGGCGACAGCGCGATTTCCTGGTCTTCATTGAGATCCGACTCGAACGTGAAGTCGCTGCGCGTGCCCGCCTGGCTATATGTGCCCTTCACACGAATCGACACGCCGGCGAACGTAGGATTGGCAGCCAGAAAGTCGGCGTCCTCGGGCGCCTCCGGCTTGTGGATCTTGAACTCGAGCTCGTCGTACATGCCCGCGGGAGCGTCTATGGACAAGACGGTCTCAGTCGCGGTAGTACCGAGCGGCAGTGCGGCGAGAACGGCACCGGTTTCAAATTCGTCGCAGTCGCCGTTGCCCACGACGTCATCGCATCCCTCGGCCTCGACGCGCTTCAGCTCGACCTCGCGCACCACAAGCTCGGCGCTGCGCACGATGATCGTGTCACTGCCCATTGCGATTACCGTGCTGTCACCCGCTGTGACGACCGTTGGCGAAAGAAGGCCACCGGACAGCGGGGAGCTGGCAGCCGCGGCGCCCGGGCGAACGGAGCTCAAGGCGAGACTGACTCGGCCGGCACTATCATTCGAGCAAGCAGCGACAAGTCCTGCCACGAACGGCGCCGCTACGATCAAACCGATCCTGCTGTTCATGACTCCTCCGTGAGTTTCTGGATGTGCTACGCTGTCGCGAACTCAGGAGGCAATCGGCGTACCATGCGTAAGTCGTTCGTACACAAGCAACTTGTGTTTTCAGGTGTTGACTTGGGATGAGTGGGGTGGCTCGAAATGAGCCACTAGCGCTGCGATAACCGCCGCGCGGCCGGAAGTGCGCCGACCTTCTCATAGAGCGCGACGGCTCGTTCCCGCGCAGCCCGTGCTCCTGCTTCATCTCCCCGCGCCTCGAGCGCGGCGCTGAGGTCGCGTTCGATGTCGGCGAGCGTGTCGGTACTCCCATGCTCTGCCGCCAGGTGAGCCGCGTTGGTCAGGAGGGTGACCGCGCCAGGCACGTCTCCACGCGCGCGGGCGACGGCGGCCTGTACACGCCAGACTTCGGGAAGGCCCGCCTGGAACGCGAGGCGAGCGTAGCGGTCGGCGGCATGCCGCAGCTCAGCGTCCGCAAATGCCGGATCGCCGAGCGCCAAGTGCAGCTCCGCCCGCCCGGTGGAAGCGAGCGCGATGAGCTGCTCGTCGCCGGCCTGGATCGCGAGTCGCACCGCCTCATCAGCCGCGCCGAGCGCCACACGCGCGTTGCCCTGATCACGCAGACTGATCGCGATGTTGTGGTAGGTCTCGGCGATGCCGCGGACGTGACCGATGCGCTGGTACGCGGCCACGGCGAGGCGATAGCTCGCGATCGCCGATCCCGGATCACCCTCGATATTCGCGAGGATGCCGAGGTTATTGAGGCAACGCGCCTCGGTCGCGTGGTCTGCGAGCGCGCGCGCCATTTCCAGTGCCGCGACGAAATGGCGCTCCGCATCCTCGACGTCGCCGTGCCGCAGTGCGATCAGGCCCTGGTAGTTTCGGGCGCGCATCTCCGCGTACCGCTCCCCGTGTTCCCGGGCCAGCCGTTCGGCCAGCTCGGCCCAGCGGACGGCGGCGTCGTGCTCCCCGAGCCGGCCGTGCGCCTCCGCGGCCAGCAGCGCGGGTCGAGTGCGGGACTCTCGCACGGCCGGCGGGAGCCGTTGCAGCGCGTCCAACACGGCGCGGTGACGGCCCTGCGCCGCCAGCTGCTGCAGCTCGCGGAAGAGACCCGATTCCTCGGACAACGGCGAGTCCGGCATCACCAAGCCAACGCGTACTCGCTGAACGACAGGATATTGGCGTCGAGCTCGTCGGCTTCCTCGAACTTCACAGAGCCGACCCGGAACCATGGCGACGTGGTGCCTTCCCGGCGCCACAGATCGAGCAAGTGCTCGATGGCGTCGTCATCGGAATCCACCCCGCCGTCGTCGTTGAAATCGTGATTCGAGTTGAGGTAGTGGATCTTGAGCCGGGCCGGATGGTCCGGATGGAATTGGAGCCCGGAAGGCTCGAACCGGAACAGGAACCGGATCGGATCCACGACCGTCACCGTGATGAGAATCGAATCGCCGGGCTGAAATGCCGAGCCGTCGGGCTTCTTGAGCAGAGCGTCGCCCGGCACTTCGAAGCGCAGGAAGTCCTCCGCGCTGTCGAGCGGAGGCTGATACTCGATCCGCAGCTCGCGGCCGTCGCCGACCTTGGCCCACAGTCTGGCGACCATCGAATCGAGCGGGGGCGCCAGCGTGTCTTGCAGCACAATGTTCAGCTCGGCATCCGGCCGGGTTTCCGGTCCCGTATTGTCGGAGCAGGCCAGGAGCACCGCGCTTACGGCGGACAAGGCAAAGAGAAATCGGCGTAACACAGGTATCCCCGAGTTAGAGGGTTCGCCGGTCATACCGCACGGGGCGCACCAGGCGTTATCAGTTGATTTCATGAGGCTTAGCTGAGGCAGCTTGAATCATCTCGGCTCACCTGACTCACTCCGAGTCAGGTCCGGCGTCTCCCTCCAGGAGCCGCCCCAGCCGGGAGCGCGAGATCCCCAGACGGCGCGCCGCCTCAGAACGGTTTCCCCCGGTAGCGGTGAGCATCGCCTGAGCGGCTGCGCGCACGATATCGCCCAGCCGGGCTGGAAAGGGGAGCGCATCGCCTGCAGGCGATCGAGCTGCTCCCTGGCTGAGGTCGCCGAGCTCCAGCGAGCCGGGTCGCGAAAGGAGCACCGCGCGCTCGATGGCGTTGCGCAACTCGCGCACATTGCCGGGCCAGGCGTGCGCCAGCAGGGTGCGACGGCTCTCAGCATCGAGTGAGGGGAACTGCAAACCGTACTGCGCGCTGAAGCGCGCCAGGAATGCCTCCGCCAGGAGAATCACGTCTTCGCCGCGCTCGCGCAGCGCGGGTAGGTGCAGCGTCACGACGTTGAGACGATAAAACAGGTCTTCCCGAAATCGTCCGGCACGCACCTCCGTCTCGAGATTCGCGTTGGTCGAGGCGATGATCCGTACATTCACTCGGCGGGTCGCCGTCGCTCCAAGTCGACGTGTCGTTTTTTCTTCGAGCGCGCGCAACAGCTTGACCTGCAACTCGGGCGCCATGTGACCGATCTCGTCCAGGAGCAGCGTGCCGCTGTCAGCGGCCTCGAACAGACCGGGCTTGGCGGCTTTTGCGTCGGTGAACGCGCCGCGCTCGTACCCAAAGAGCTCACTCTCGAGCAGGTGTGCCGGTACTGCCGCGCAGTTGAGCTCGACATACGGCCCATTGGACCTCGGGCCCCCGTAGTGCAGCGCGCGCGCCAACAGCTCCTTGCCGGTGCCGGTCTCTCCCGTGATGAGAATGGTGGCATCGGCGTGAGGGAGAACGCGAGCGGCGCGCTCCAGTGTGGCACGTAGCGCGGGACTCGCGCCGACGATTTCGCGAAAGGCGTGCGCCTGCGCCTCGAGGCGCGCGAACGCGCTGCGAGCGACCGTGGCGCGGCGACGCGCCACGGCGGCGGCGGCGACATCGCGCAACGCGTCGCGATCGTCCGGGAGCGCGAAGTAATCCGCGGCGCCGGCGGCCACAGCCTGCGCCGCGATTCTGTGGCTCGTGGCGGCGCCAGTCGCAATGATCGGGACGTCGGCTGGAACGGTCAGACTCCGGATCAATGCCGGCAGGTCGCTCTCGACGCCACCCGCCGCGATGATCACGATGGCGCCGGCCGGCGGCGGCGGCTCACCGACCGGGTTCCACTCTTCCAACGGCACGCCGAGCTCCTCCGCAAGGAGCGGCCAGAAGTCGCCGAAGGAGTCGGAACGCCGAACGACTAGAAGCGTGGTATCGTGTGTGGCCACTGGTGAAGAATGGTGGCTGGGTGAGCATGAAGATGTGATGAAGAACCACGGCTTGCATGAGCCGGCCGGGGATCGAACCCGGGACCTACGGATTAAAAGTCCGTTGCTCTACCAACTGAGCTACCGGCTCGCAGGAGCGAAAGGTAGTATAACAGCCCCTCACACCCTCTGGAGACTTCACCGTGCGCCTTTGGTTCGCCTCGTGTCTGCTCGTCGGCTTTGCATGCTCACCGGCGAAACCGCCGGCAACACCGGCACCAACGGTCGTGACCATCACCGCGACCGACTACACGTTCGCCGCGCCCGACAGCGTTGTCGCGGGACTGACGACGTTCCGGCTGCTGAATGCGGGGCGCGAGCCACATCAAGCGGTCGTCTTCGGGGCGCCCGGCAAATCGCTTGCGGAGCTCGAGGCCGCGGCCGTGCCGCGCGGCTCCGACGTCGAATGGTGGCGGGGTATCCTGCAGATGCAACCCACGTTCCCGGGCGGCCCGGGCGTCATCATGAGCGGCGACAGCTCGATCGTCACGGTGGATTTGGCACCCGGCAATTACCTGATTGCGTGCTTCATTCCGAGCCCCGACGGGAAGTGGCACGTACAGAAAGGGATGTTGCGGCGCCTGGTCGTAACCGCCGCGCCTGCCGGTGCCGCAGTCGCTGCGGAGCCGAAGTCGGATATCACCGTGACGCTGTCCGACTACGCGTTCACCGCATCGACCCCGCTCACCGCCGGGACCCACACCATTCGCATCGAAAACAGTGGACCGCAGATTCACGAGCTGACCATCGAGCGCCTCGCTCCGGGCAAAACGCTCGCCGACTTCCAGCGCTGGCTGGCGGGCGGCATGAAGGGTGCGCCGGTGTCGATGCCGGTGGGCGGTTTTACCGGACCAGACAAGGGGAAAGTCGGCTGGTTGACGGTGACGCTGACGCCCGGGACCTATCTGCTGACCTGTTACGTGCCGGATACGAAGGATGCGGCACCGCATCTGGTGCATGGGATGGTGAAAGAAGTGACGATCAGCTAAAGCGACGGTAGTTGAGACGACGGTAGGAAAAACGACGGTAGATGAGACGACGGTACCGTCGCCTTATCTACCGTCGCTTTATCTACCGTCGCCTTATCTACCGTCGCTTTATCTACCGTCGCCTTATCTACCGTCGCCTTATCTACCGTCGCCTTATCTACCGTCGTTCTCAAAACACCCAGTGCGCGCCGATCTGCGTCTGCTGCGGATCGCCCAGCCCGCTGCGGATCGTGCCGTCGAAGTTGAACAGCAGGCTCGTTGCGGCTGGATCACGGAAGTTCTCGTTGCCGAGCACGTTGAACATCTGCGCGATCAGCTCGAGGCGGCCGCGGCTGCCCATGTTGATCGGCCAGGTCAACCCGAGATCCCACGAGAAGTACGAGTTGTCCTTCCGCAGCGTGTTGCGCTGCAGCACCGTGCCGTCCGTGCAGTTGCGGTCGGCGGGGGACGCGGCGCGCTGGCCGGCGGGCGGGGCGAAGGGACTGAGCGGGCTCGGGCCGCAGCTCGCCGAGGTCGGCTGGGCCGAGTAGATGCTCAGCCGGCTGTTCAGGAACAGGCCGCCGCCGATGTGCTTGACCGCCCACCCGTTGAAGCGATGCCGTTGATCGCGATCGCTATACCCGTACTCGGGCGCGAGGTTGTCGGCCCGCGCGTAGCGGAACGTGAACGGATCACGCTCGTTGTCGTCGTCCGACTTGTCCCACGACAGCGTGTAGTTCACCTGGAACTGGAAGTTCGGATCGAGCACGCGCTTCAACCCGACCGTGATCCCGTTGTACACCGACTTCGCGCTCGACTCGACGGTCGTCAGCGTCCCGATGCCCGCCCACGGTCCCGCGTTGGCCACACCGAACAGCGAGTCGTTACGGTTGATGAACCGCGTCACGTTGTCCGTGGCGGCATGCGTGACACTCAGCAGCAGGCCGAGGTCGGCCGCCATCTGGCGCTCGTACCCAACGGTGACATTGAACGTGCGCGGATTGCGGAAGTTCTTGTCGAACACGAATACCGACGGCGCAAACACCGACGAGAGCGGGATGTTCGACGGGAACAGGTTCGGGAACGAGGGAGCCGGCAACCCGAAGGGAATCGTGCCGCTCGAGCCGAACAGCGTCACACCCCGATAGCCGTCCGTGCTGCGGGTGGACGCCAGGTTCAGTCCGGGAATGCGCGCGTAGAACAGGCCCGCGCTGGCGCGGAACACCTGGCGGCCGTCGGCCCTCGGATCATACGCAATGCCGATCCGCGGCTGGAACATCTTCTTGTCCGACGGGATCGTCCCGTCCGACGGGAAGCTGAACGTCCCCTTGGCATTAGTGACGGTCTGGCCGTACAGCGGCGCGTAGGCCGTGGAATCGACGGGCGACAGAATCGCCGGTTCGATCTGCGCCGACCAGCGGAACCCGTAATTGAGCGTCAGCTTCGCGCTCGGTCGCCACGTGTCCTGGACGTAGAGGTCCAGCTCGGTTTGCGGGATTTCCTGCGTGCCCGCCTCCCGCACGCTGCGATTGACGCCGGCCTGCTGCAAGTACAGGAGCACCGGCCCGGTGATCGTGCCACCGGGGCACGTTCCATCGGTGCGCGGCCCCGAGTTGCTGCACTCGACGTAGTTGGAGTCGTTCGCGAGGTAGCCGAGGAAGCCGGAGACCGAGCTGAAGATGTAGCGGCTGTTCGCGAACCCGATGAAGGTCTGCACCGAGTTCACGCGGTTGTATTCGCCGCCGATCTTGAAGAAGTGATCACCCTTCGCAAACGACACGTTGTCGAGGAACTGGAGCCGCGTGTCGTAGTATTCGACCGGGAGGAAGAACGGCATCCCCAGGCGGTACGCGCCGGCGAAATCCATCGCGATGTCCGGGAACGGCCGGTTGCCCGTGCCCGTCGGATCGCTGCCGAGCGCGGCGCTGCGCGGGCCGTCGTAGGGACGCGGCCGGTCCTCGCGCGAGAACTGGAAGCGGAACTCGTTCGACACCTGCGAGTTGAGATAGGAGATCAGGCTGCAGTTGATCGCGTTCGAGTGATCCTGCTCGAGACCGTTGGCGCTGCGGGCCCAGCTGTCGACGTCGAACGTGCCGTTCGCCTGCTCGGACCAGGTGTAGTTGTATTTCAGCGACGCGGTGTGGCGCGGCGACAGCCGGAAGTCGACTTTGGCGAGCAGCGCGCGCGCATTGTTGGTCCGCTTGATCGCGCCGTAATCGCCCGCGAGGGCCCCAGCGTAGGCGGTGTCCATCCACTGCCGCAACGCCGGATCGATCCGGTTGATGTCGGTCTGCTTGGTTTCGTCGAAGATCTGCTGGTCGTAGGCTACGAAGAAGAACGCGCGGTCCTTCTTGATCGGCCCACCGAGTGTGAATCCGAACTGGTGCTGAGAAAAATCGGGCTGGGGCGCAGGCACGCCGTTGAGGGTCGGCTGGCCCGAGAGCGCCCCGTCCTTTCCATAATAGTGCAGCGACCCGTGCAGCTGATTGGTCCCCGATTTGGTCACGACGTTGACGAATCCGCCCGACGACCGGCCGAACTCGGCGTTGGCGCCCGAAGCCGTCACCACGATCTCCTCGACGGCGTCGAGATTGAACGTGAAGGCAGGCCGCTGACCGCCGCGCTGCTCGCCGAAGAACGGATTGTTGAAGTCGGCCCCGTCCACCGAAACGTTGTTGTGAATGCCCTTCTGACCACCGATCGACAGCTCATCGCCATCCGGCCCCTGCACGATCGCCACGTTTGGCGTGAGCAGCGTGAGGTTCAGGTAATTGCGCCCGTTATTGGGCAGGCGTGACACGGCGGCGTCGGGAAGACTGGTCGAGGTCTCGATCCGCGTGGCGTCGACCACCGGCTGCGTCGCCTCGACGGTGACGGCCTGGAGCTGCACCGCCTGCAGTTGGAGCGTCAGGTTGATCGTCCCGCCCACGCCGAGCCGGATGCCGGTCTGGCGCGTCTCGGTGAAGCCCACCGCGCGCGCCGACACGTCATAGGTGCCGAGCGGCAGCAGAGACGCGACGAAGATGCCGCGCTCATTGGTCCCGGTCTGGCGCTCAAATCCGGTTTGAGTCTCCCGCAGAACCACGGTGGCATTCGTCGCCGGCGCCCCCGAGGGATCGACGACGGTTCCGCGAATGATGCCCGTTGTGGCCTGCGATTGCGCTGCGAGAACGAGAGGGAACGCAACGGCGAGAAGGACCAGCCCCAGAACCTTGCGCACCATGCTTCGACCTCCGACGGGGTAGGAAGAGCAACGCTTCGGGACGGCTAGCGTATCACTCGAAAAAACTCCGGTCAAGGGCGAGCTTTCGATGTGCAGAACACCGAGATTGCCCGTCTCCTGGGCGAGGTGGCCGATCTCCTCGAGATCTCCGCCGCCAATCCATTCCGCGTACGCGCCTATCGCAACGCCGCGCGGACGGTCGCCGATCATCCCGATCCTCTCGCCGAGCTGGTCAAAGGCGGCGAGTTCGATCTCACCGACCTGCCCGGCATCGGCGGCGGCATCGCCAAAGAAATCACGACCCTCGTCGAGACCGGTGCCCTGCCACAGCGCCAGGAGCTGGTCGCCACGATCCCATCCGGATTGCTCGAGCTGCTGCGCATTCCCGGCCTCGGCCCCAAGCGCGTCAAGCTGTTTCACGACGAGCTCAAGGTGAACAGCGTCGCCGATCTCAAACAGGCGCTCGCCGCGGGGAAGATCGCGAAGCTGCCGGGGTTCGGGCCCAAGCTGCTCGAGAAACTCAGTGAAGGCGTGGCCGGCGCGGCGGCGGGGGGAGGACCCCGGCGCATGGTGCTGCACGACGCCGAGCAGTATGCGCGCGCACTCGTCGCGCATCTCAAGGCCGGCGGGGGCATCGAGGAGATCGAGGTCGCGGGCAGCTTTCGACGGCGCAAGGAAACGATCGGCGATCTCGACATCGTGGTGACGTGCGCTCCGAAGAAAGCGCCCGCCGTGATCGAGCGGTTTGGAAAGTTCAGCGAAGTCACGCATGTCGCCGCGCAAGGGGAGACACGCTCCACCGTGCGGCTGTCGAGCGGCCTGCAGGTCGATTTGCGCGTGGTCGAACCCGGTTGTTTCGGCGCCGCCATGCAGTACTTCACGGGATCACAGGCGCACAACATCGAGCTGCGCAAGATCGCGCAGGCCAAGAAGCTCAAGCTCAACGAATACGGGGTGTTTCGCGGTGAGAAATGCGTCTCGGGTCGCACCGAGCTGGAGGTCTACAAAGCCCTGGGACTCGATTGGATCCCGCCGGAGATGCGCGAGAACCGCGGTGAGATCGCGCTCGCGAAAGCCCACAAGCTGCCGCGGCTCGTGACGCTCGAGGACGTCAAAGGCGATCTCCAGATGCACACCGATGCGAGCGACGGCAAAGCGACGCTGGCGGAGATGATCGAGGCCGCGCGCGCGCTCGACTACGCGTACATCGCGATCACGGATCATTCCCCGCGCACGTCGATGGCGGGTCAGACGCCGGCCGAGATTCGCGCGCAGTGGAAGGAGATCGACCGGCTCAACAAAGGCATGCGGGGATTCAGGGTGCTGAAAAGCGTGGAGATGGACATCCTGGAAAACGGCGCGCTCGACCTGCCGGACGACCTGCTCGCGGAAGCTGATTACGTCGTCGCCACGATCCACTATGGCCTGAAGCAACCCGAGCGTCAGCTCACGGACCGGCTGCTCAGCGCGATCGGGAATCGCTGGGTTGATGCGATCGGGCATCCCACTGGTCGTCGGCTGCCCGATCGGCCGTCCTATCCCGTCGACTTCGACGTCGTCGCGAAGGCGGCGGCGCAGGCGAAGTGCCTGCTCGAGATCAACGGGAGTGAGCGGATGGATTTGCCCGACACGCTGGCGGCAGCCGCGAAGGCGCACGGCGTGCGGTTCGTGCTATCGACCGACGCGCACAGCACGCGCGAGCTGGGATTCATGAAGTTCGCCGTCGCGGTGGCGCGCCGGGCGTGGCTCGAGGCGGCCGACATCCTGAACACGCGGCCGCTGAACGAATTCTTGAAAGGGTTACGCCGAAGCCGGAACCGTTAGCAGCTCGATCTGCGCGACCGGCTCGAAGCTGTAGCGGTGATGCCGCGTGGGCCCGAGCCGTTGAATGGCCATGAGGTGCTCGGGCGTCGCGTAACCTCTGTTGGTCTCCCAGTAATAGCCGGGATGGCGGGCCGCCAGCCGGTCCATGAGGCCATCGCGCAGGACCTTGGCGATGACCGAGGCCGCGGCGATCGAATGGCAGCGCGCGTCGCCATCCACGATCGCTTCGTGTTCGCACCCCAGCTCGGGACAGGGCAAGCCGTCGATCAACACGTGCGCCGGGACGAAGCGGAGCCGGCGCAGCGCCCGCTCCATCGCGAGGATCGACGCGCGCCGGATGTTCAGCCGGTCGATTTCACGGACGCTGGCCGCGCCGACGGCGATCGCGAAGGCGCGCTCGCGGATTTTCCCGGCGAACTTCTCGCGCTGCAGCGCCGTGAGGACTTTGGAATCGTCGAGGCCACGAATCGGCTTCGCGCCCATGGGAAACACGACGGCCGCGGCAACCACTGGACCTGCCAGGGGGCCGCGGCCGACTTCATCGATTCCGGCGACGCTGATCCTGCCTTCACTCCACAACGCCGCCTCGCGTTTCAACGACGGGCGGCGGTGCTTCACGTCTGCGACTGCTCCGCTTCTCCGGTGCTGGGCACCGCGATC
>Ga0134127_10003610_pt1 | contig 11143 bp, 9 predicted proteins | sample KB31753_FD_96459 | JGI IMG/M metagenome (GOLD analysis project Ga0134127, IMG submission 96459) | Terrestrial soil microbial communities with excess Nitrogen fertilizer from Kellogg Biological Station, Michigan, USA - KB3-175-3 | ecosystem: Environmental > Terrestrial > Soil > Unclassified ...
CACCATACGTTTTACCGGCTGTTCTACCTTCCCGCACTCATCATTCTCCTGGGGCTTTGCCTCGATTCTGATGATTTCGTTGCGCGACCGCAACGCCATTATCGTCTTGCCTTGTTCGTCGCGGTGCTCGCAGTTGGAAATTTTCTTATGCTGATCTTTCCCTACGCGCATGTTGAGAAGTATCCGCCCCTGAAACTTGCACTCGAAATGAACCAAACCTGGCCGCGCGGAACCGTGATTTACTTCGGTGCGCCGAACGCCGATAACAGTTTGACGAAGTACTTCAACCAGGGCACCGAGTGGAAACAACTCAAACCTGACGAGCTGGACATGATTGAAACCGATTTGCGCCAGGCGAATGCACGAGGCGGCGCTGTCTGGCTTGAAACTTCAGCAATCGATCTGCTCGGCTCCACACCTGCGGGCGCTGAATGGTTGAAGCAACACGCTCGCGAAGGCACACAGCATGCGCTCGTAACAAAGGCACATAACATCAGATTCCTGCAAATCGTTCCGTCCACAACCGATGATTAATTTTAGGCGCGCGCGACGACTCCTCCCGCCTGGCATCTGGTTGGGTATTGCGATTGTCACCTTCACACTCGCTGTCTTTATGATCTCGCGCGTGCATCAGGTGACTGACTCGTCTTACTCGATGTTGCTCAGCCAGAGCCTGTTGGATCACCGTAGCTTCGCTCTTGACCACTACTCACTCCCGCCGGCCTATCAACTCGAGACGATCAACGGACACATCTACTATCGTTTTCCTCCTGGCACGTCGGTTCTCTCCACTCCGTTTGTTTGGGTGCTCAATCGGCTGGGAGTCTCCGCAGCGAATGCCGACGGCACTTACAATCCACGGGGCGAAATGATGATTGAAGCCGGCCTCGCTGCATTGTTAATGGCGCTGCTCGCCGGAATCTTTTTCTTCACAGCGCGGCTGCTGCTTCCGGATCGTTGGAGTGCTGTCGTAGCGCTAGGGGGCGCGCTGGGCACTCAAGTCTATAGCACGGCATCGAGAGCCCTATGGAGCGAGACGTGGGGAATCCTTCTACTCGGTATTGTCGTGCTTCTTCTGCTCGCGCACGAAACCGGTAAGCGTTCCCTCAATCCGATTCTGCTCGGAACGTTGCTTTCGTGGACTTACTTTGTGCGTCCAACTTTCGCTGTGCCCATCGCCGCGATCTCAATCTACCTGTTTCTGTCTCATCGCCGACTATTTCTTCGATACGCGGTTACAGGTGCGGCGTGGTGCGCAGCTTTTGTTTTCTATTCACAGTTTCACTTCCACCAGTACCTTCCGAATTACTACTTTGCAAACAGGCTGCTCTTCAATGTTTTCTGGACCGCGCTCGCGGGAAATCTGATCAGTCCGGCGCGGGGATTATTGGTCTACGTTCCAGTGCTCATCTTCGTGTTCTATTTGCTGATACGTTTCCGAAAACACGTGAGTCATCCGCGATTGGTATGGCTGTCGCTATCAATCTGCATTGTTCATCTCATCGCAGTCTCAGGGTTTCCGCACTGGTGGGCGGGTCATAGCTTTGGCCCCCGATTCACGACCGGCCTCGTTCCGTGGTTGGTGCTATTAGCGATTCTAGGTACTCGCGCGATGCTTGATTGGCAGGAAGAGGAAGGCAAACAACACGCTCGTTCGTTCGCCTGGCGAGTTCAGCTTTTTTGCGGTGGTTTGCTGCTGTTTGTCAGCGTGGTAATCAACACCCTCGGAGCAACATCACACACGACATGGCTTTGGAATGTCAGGCCGCGCGGCGTGGACGAGCATCCCGAGCGGCTTTGGGACTGGCGACAGCCGCAGTTTCTGGCGGGAGTGCTACCGTTTCCTGAGCCACGAACGTATCACCCGGTCGGGTTAACGAGAATCGATTTCACTCAAGCGGACGCGGACAAATACTTCTGGTACGGCTGGAACGAGGGTCCGCCCGATTCGCGTTGGACAGAAAGCAAGTCGGCGCTCGTTTTTGCGTTGGGCACAGAGCGACCGAGTGTGATGTACCTAAACCTCACACCTTATCTCGTCGCAGGAAAACTCACAGCGCAGCGCGTTAGTGTGGCCTTGAACGGACAGCGACTGGCAACCCTTGTTCTCGCCGCCTCTGAAGCAACAACGCAGACGATCGCACTCCCCCCTGAAATCCTGCGCTCGAAAAATGTTTTGAGCTTTGAGTTACCGGACGCCGAGTCGCCGCAAAAACTGGGAACCGAACCTGATCCGCGGCCACGCGGGATCAAGATTAACTGGATTGAGTTTGGAAAATCAGAACTTGGTTCTTAGTACTTAGTTCCTGGTTCTTTGAACTTGGTTCTTTGTGCTTAGTTCTTAGTACTTGTCTTTAGCGTGCGCAGCACTATGCCTTCACCTGCTTCGCAGGTTAATAAAGGCAAGCGAGGAGCACATTCAACTCTTGTCAGCCTTCAAGATCATCAAGCCACGCCGCAACCAACTCGAGCTCCTTGCGATCAATCAACTCCATGCTCACAAGTTTCTCGTAACACACCTGGAGATTCTCTCCCAGGTTTTCCATTCCTGACCGCAAGCTGAGTTTGCCAAGTTGTTCGCAAATTGATTTGTTGTGGAGATAGCCCGGGACCTCATCTCGAAAGTCCCGCATCAGGTCGTGCTCGTTGCGTTCCTGCCAAACGGTGGGCTCGTGAAACAGAACACTCCAATTGTTAGTCCACGCAATGCGTTGGGCAACAAAGCTGCGCCAAATGTCGGTCATGCGAAATGAGCAATATGCCGGCAGGTACATCAACGGAAAAGCGTCGCGCCACCAAGTCGTATTTTGACTGTTGAAAGGACACCACGAACCCTCAGCCAGCGCCACCCGTCCACTCCTGAAGGATTGCGGCAGCGACGAAACAAGACGATAGATCGCATCCACATCAGGATTCTCATTCGCCAGTCCCTGTTGAATAGGACAATCGCTATCCACAATGGAGAGCGTTGCAAGCGCCGGCAGCTCGTCTTTCACATGATCGAGCGGAAAACCTCGAGGCCAGATGTTCGCATCGGAAAAATATTTGTAGACGTTGGCCCAACCGTGGTTTGCGAGGGTGCCAACTGACTGCCTACGCTGGCGTTCGTCCCAAAATGTTTCGGAAGGGCTATTGTCATCATCCGTTTCCACGATCAGCGACGCGCCTTCGCGGATCGCCAACAAGTAACCAAGATTCTTCCGTGCGTAGTGTTTCGTCGGACAGAGGCGAGCGAGTTTGAGGTCTGTTTCGAACTGGTCCTGTAATCCGTAGAAATGACAGCCCTCGAGCTGGAAGTCGGAGGGGCTCGCGACGTCTCCAATAACAATGAACGCAAAGCCCTTCGCCTGGCAGCCCATAGCTAACGTTCGGAGCACAGCATTGGGCGCAGCAATTGAGGTTACGACGAGTGTGATTTTCTCTGCCATCTATTAGGATTCAGCCTTCAAGTTTGCGCAATAGGGACATAATCCCACAGGGATTGAAGTCGCTTCGTCCGTGGGCGTTGCCCACGGCTATTAACTCTCACGCAACAAATTCATAGGCGCCTCGATGTTCTTAGCCGAAACAATCGCCAAAGGTTTTCAAATGCATCCTTCAAACCTGCGTTGCTAATGTTGTGACTTGCAGCGCGATACTGAATGGGCACTTCGGCCCAGCACAGTCCCCGGCAATATGCCTTGATCTCCGTCTGAAAGAACGGGCCGCGAGAATGAATTCCTCGATCAAGAACATCTTCCAACACCCGTCGAGAAAATAACTCGAAGCCGCTTGTCATATCTGTGAGTTTCGTTCCCAGCAACAGGTTTGTGATCGCGGTACCGCCGCGACTCACCGTGCGACGCTGAACTGAGGTCTCGCTCACACTTCCGCCTTTCGCGAAGCGTGTGCCAAACACGCAATCGCGCCCTTGAGACATCTCGCGAAAAAACTGCGGGATGTCAGAAGGTTGATGACTGAAGCCGGCATCGATTTCCAAAATCCAATCGCACCCTGCTGCGAGGGCTTCACGATACCCACGAATGTAAGCGTCAACAACGCTACGATTCTCCGGCGCCCAAACGACTTGCACCTCCGCCTGGGCCAGTGCCAATTCATCCAGCAACTCGCGTGTGTTGTCTTTGCTTACATTGTCCAGAACCGCAAAGAACTTAACTGACTTGAAGTCGTGTCTGGCGCACTCCTCCAAAACTTGTCTGACGAAACTGACCGCGGCGGTGCCTTCGTTAGCCATCGGACACACGATTCCGAGGTTGATTTCAGCGAAGCTTGTCTGTCTGTTGTGGAATTGTGAGGCACTCATAAACGTCTCATCGAGTGTGCTACCATAACCTAACTCAAGTGGATGAACAAAACGCGGCTCTTTCGGACTTGAGCTACTAACAACATCATGTCAAAGCGCGCACTTATCACAGGAATTACGGGGCAGGATGGTTCGTTCCTGACCGAACTGCTTTTGGAAAAAGGGTATGAAGTATTCGGCATCATCCGGCGATCTTCGTCTTTCAACACGGCTCGCATCGATCATCTCTACCGCGATCCTCATGAGCAGGACACAAGGCTGCGATTGTTCTTCGGTGATCTGAACGATTCGAGCTCGCTCAATACGATCATCCGCCAAACTCAACCTGACGAAATTTACAACCTCGGCGCACAGTCGCATGTGCGAGTAAGTTTTGATGTGCCTGAATACACGGCGGAAGTCACTGCGCTTGGAACAGTGCGACTGCTTGAGGGAATTCGCGAGATCGGGATCCAGCCTAAGTTTTATCAGGCGTCGTCTTCCGAGCTTTTCGGCAAGGTCATCGAGACTCCGCAAAACGAACAGACGCCGTTCTACCCGCGTTCTCCCTATGGCTGCGCGAAGGCTTACGCGTATCACATCACTGTTAATTATCGCGAAGCGTATGGGCTGTTCGCGTGCAATGGAATCCTTTTTAATCATGAATCAGAGCGCCGTGGCGAAACTTTCGTCTCGCGAAAAATCACTCGTGCCGCGACACGAATCAAGCTGGGAATACAGAACAAGCTCTACCTCGGGAATCTTGATGCGCGGCGTGACTGGGGTTATGCGGCTGACTATGTCGAAGCGATGTGGTTGATGATGCAGGCTGAAAAACCCGACGACTACGTGATTGCCACTGGCGTGACCCACTCGGTCCGTGAATTCCTGGATGCGACTTTCGGTTATCTTGATCTCGACTGGAACCAGTATGTCGAAATTGATCCGCGCTACTACCGCCCGGCTGAGGTCGACCTGTTGCAGGGAGATCCTGGTAAAGCGCGCCGGGAACTCGGATGGGAGCCGCGCGTATCGTTTCAGGAAATGGTGAAACTCATGGTGGATCACGATCTGGAACTCGCTCACCAGGAACAGACTCACGAAGCAGGAATTGCCGCACGGAAGACAGCGCAAACCGCTTAGCACTGCCTACACCAAAAGAAAACGTGAGCAACAACTCCCTTCAGCAAAAGAAGATTTGTGTCACAGGTGGTGAAGGGTTTCTAGGCCGTCACGTTGTCTCCGCACTTGCCGCGCGCGGCTGCAGCGACGTTTTCATTGTTCGTCATTCTGAATACGACTTATTAAGGCGCTCAGATATTGAGCGTCTCTACGACGAAGTGAAGCCGCAAGTCGTAATTCATCTCGCTTCGGTGGTGGGCGGCATAGGAGCAAACAGCAAAAACCCTGGGAGTTTCTTCTATGAAAATCTGATGATGGGCGCGCAAATGATCGAAGGCGCTCGTCTCAGTAAGATCGAGAAGTTTGTTCAAATCGGCACAGTTTGCTCCTATCCGAAGTTCACGCCTGTCCCATTCCAGGAAGAGGATTTGTGGAATGGTTATCCGGAAGAGACGAACGCGCCTTATGGCATTGCAAAGAAAGCGTTGCTGGTTCAGGCCCAGGCCTATCGCGACCAATATGGTTTGAACTCAATCTATCTAATGCCGGAAAACCTCTACGGGCCGGGGGACAACTTCAATCCTGATTCATCTCACGTGATTCCCGCGCTAATCAAGAAATTCCTTGAGGCTTACGAAAGCGGCGAAACGACAGTTCCGGTTTGGGGAAGCGGCAACGCTACACGAGAGTTCCTGTACGTGACCGACGCCGCCGAGGGGATTGTTATCGCGAGCGAGAAATACGACGGACGCGAGCCTGTCAACCTGGGTTCAGGCAAAGAGATCTCGATTCGCGATCTGGCGCACCTCATCGCTGCTGAGGTTGGTTTTCAAGGTGAGATTTTCTGGGACACTACCAAACCCGATGGGCAACCGCGACGCGCTCTTAATACGAGTCGCGCGGCCGAGCTGTTTGGTTTTCGCGCGCGAACTGACTTTAGTGAAGGCCTAAAGCGGACGATCGAATGGTATCGCTCGACGAGAGGTGTTCGACCTCACGAAGCTGCTGGAGTTCTGTGAAACGATTGTTGGGATTGTTTTCTGACAACCTTCAGGAGATCACTCAATCCGGTGATCCGAAACGCACCCGGCCTCACAACAAACAATTCTTCCTTACCTGCTTCCTGATCTTTTTCGTGTCCCTCGGCGTGCGACTGCTGACCTGGCACGACCTGCGTCTGGAAGTCTGGAAAGTACAAACCTACGTTACGTCTGATTACAAGTATTCGGCTTACCTCCTCGCACGTCGCAACTTCAAAGGCTTCTTCTATGACATTAACCGGATGGGCCACCCACCGGGCTATCCGATCGTCCTTGCCGGAATCTTCAAAGTCATCGGCGACTCGGACGACGCGATTCAACTCATCCAAGTCGTCGCCGACTCAATTACGGCGGTCGTAGTTTTCCTTATCGTCTTTGAGCTATTTCCCTTTGGCGTCGCGCTGATTGCGGGACTGTTGGCAGCGCTCTCGCCGCAATTTGCATATCACTCTGTGCTGCTTCTGCCCGACTCGCTTGCGGTCCTTCCGATAGTTCTCGCCGTCTATCTGATTGTCCGCGCACATAAGCAGCAGCGAGTTTTGCCTTACATTCTGGCCGGCGCGTTGATCGGAATCTCTTGCTGGTTGCGAGCCAACGCTTTATTGATGGCGCCCTTTCTCGCTGTCTTTCTAATGTTCGTGTGGGAGCGCGGCCGGCGATTGCGCTTTGGGGCGGCGCTGCTTGCCGGCGCGCTAACCGTCATTGCGCCAGTGACAATCAAGAACTGGATCGTCTTTGGCCACTTTGTGCCTTTGTCGCTTGGTGCGGGTCAGACATTCCTGGAAGGCATAGCCGATTACGACTCGGAGAAACAGTTCGATATTCCCCAGACTGATCTCGGCATCATGCGACAGGAAGCCGAATGGTATCGGCGACCAGAATATAGCCTGTTGTTGTTTGGCCCAGACGGTATCAAGCGCGAAAGGATGCGTATGGCCCGTGGCTTGGCCGTTGTTCGTTCGCATCCAGTTTGGTTTCTCGGCGTAATGATGAGGCGCGCTGTATCGTCGTTGAAACTCGATCGCGTTCCGTTGGTTGCGAGTGCAGCGCCTGTATCTCATTCGCTGAAGACAGCAGACACACTTGAACCAATTTGGTCGCGCTCGCCTGGTGACCTAATCGACGAAGGCGCCGTGGTTACAAAGGAAGCGAAGGTCGAAGTGGATAGTGAGAGTCGCATGCTACGGATCGTGGGAGATGAATCGAAGTATGGAAACCAGATCGTTTCGCCTCCGATACCAGTCAAAGCCAATCACGATTACGTTTTTCGTTTGCCGCTGAAACTTGAGGAGGGTCGCGCGTTATTGAAGGTGACTGACCTTGATCCGAACTCAAACCAGCAGCAGTCACTGGCGGCGAATGTAGTAGATACCGTGGAAGGAGTAATACCTGCGGAGCAGGCACTGAAGCGAGTCGAACTTCCATTTGTCAGCGCCAATCAGTCGCAGGTACGGTTGGTGCTCGCCAATAATGCCTCGGCTCCGGTTCGCCCTGTCGTTCGAATGGGTTCGGTTGAATTGTATGAACTGGGGCCGAGCGGATATCAGTGGACTCGCTATCCGCGCTTCTTGGTTCGAAACGTACAGCGATTTTTTCTTACGGCCTGGATGCTGCCGCTGAGTATCTTTGGACTCATGGTGATACTGCGGGCCCGACGAGGTCACACTGCCCTGCTGCTACTCAGTGTGCCGCTCTACTACCTCGTCGTGCAGTCGGCCCTCCACACAGAGCGACGCTACGTCATCGCGATTCATTACTTCCTCACGATCTTCGCGGCGGTCTTTCTTTGGATGGTTTTTAAACTTCTAAAAGAAGGAATCCAGTCCGCGAAGCGGACTAAAGCATAAAGCTTTCAGCTGCTTCGCAGGTGCTGAACAGTCTTATTCCGGAAGTTGGCCAAAGCCGCACCAACTGTTCTTGTTGTGCCAAGTGATGGTTGGTGAATGCACTCCAATGCTGTCCCACCATTCCATAAACTCTTCGCGGGAAATATAGTGCGCCGTAGGAGCAACGAGATGATCAAACACAATTGTGTGCTGCTCCCGCCAGCCAAATTCGGAGATCGAATTGAGATAATCGTTGTAGAACAGATGCTGGGCAATGGCAGCACCGCCGGGTGTTTTATTGAGCGGTCTGTAAATCAGCTTTGTCACTGCGTATAAAAATGCGGCTGGTAGCTTTGACAAATGGAGCAGCGTGCGAGGGTTGATGCTCGACGTGAAACCCTTGCGAACCGGATCTACCAGGCCGGTGATCCAACCATTGTTCTCGGCACCATAAACCCAAGCCGACAAATACCCACCCCGCTTGATTCCCGAAGCCAGTGAACGAAAGCCACTCTTTGGATCTGGCAGATGATGAATGACCCCTATGGAAAAGGCATAATCAAAAACCTGCTTTACCGGCAGTTGATATAGATCCGCCTGCACTATGTGGATATTTGGGATTCCACGGGTAGCTGAAAATGATGATTCGACGGCGTCACTTAAATCAACTCCTATCACATCGCGGGCACCCCACCTTGCAGCGAGTTGTGTATGCCTCCCTTTACCACAACCTCCTTCGAGCACGACCTTGTCCTTGAAAAACTCAGGAGTAACGGGTTGGAGCCACCCGAGCATCTGCTGACCATAGCGCTCGTCTTCCTGGGTGAAATGTTGCCACTGCCAACCAAAGCCTGATGCAGTAGCGACCTTATCAGCATCTAGTTGAGAAAGATCTGCAAACCGAGGCACGCCGCGAGTGATCGAAAAGTTTCTGCCACACTGGCCGCAAGCGAGTTCACCTTCAATTATCTGGTCGCCCTCAGTGCCAGAGATCGACATCAAGTGGATTTCTCCACGGCATGAAGGGCACGCAAGATATTGAAGTAGACTTTTCCTCACCTGGATTGATCAATCGACACGGCGGGCTATGCAGAACGCCGAGACGCCAAGCGGAAGGCTGCTGTGACGCAACCAAAACCGCTCCGCGCCAAAGATCCGACCGAACAAGCCGTTAAAGATAGGAATATTTATTTTGAATTCTGTCGCTGGACGCAGGCGTGTAATTCGCATAAGCGTTCGCACCAGTAATATCGGGACGAAAAAAGTGATGTTGGCGTAGCTTGCACGTTCAATTTCAAATCCGGCTTCACTGGCGACACTCAATAACTCTTTCAACGTATAGCGTCGTCTGTGGTTACTTACATCATCCTGGACTCCCCACAAAAACATGAAGGCAGGGACAAATAGTAGCACCCGACCGTTAGGCTTCAGTACACGTCGCATTTCGCGCAGACTTCCTAAATCATCATCCAGATGCTCAACGACGTCGAGAGCCGTCACCAGGTCAAACACATTATCTTCGAAAGGCAGAAGCTGAGCAGCACCACGTCGAACATTGGTGTACCCGCGTTGGCGACAAAATGACAAAGCATCGTCTGAAATGTCGACACCTTCGACTTCACCGAAGCGTGCGAGCAATTCCAGGTTTGCGCCTGTGCCACAACCTACATCAAGTATGATGGGTCTCTGCGTTGTAAGCGTTCGGCTAATTGCGCTGACAAGACTCTCGACGATACGACGCCGTCCGGCATACCACCAATGAGCGTCTTCGACCTCATACATGATCGGATAGGTATGCTCCTGCATCCCCAGGGATCGCGTTGCGTTCGAGACCGTCGCGTCATTTTCTATATGGGCAGATTTAGACATTTATTGATCATACGGATCGTCGAAAGTCTATCGACTACCATTTACTCGCGCAAGAAGCGCTTCATCGGTCTGTTCAATGTGTCATCATTCGAGGAAGCGTGGGCGGTCTTGCTTCCTTCTAGTCGCTTGATTTGATCGGGATTGACCGCATTAACGCCGACGGTTTGAAGTCCCTGTAGGATCAAACGAAACGCAGGCCACCACAAGGGAATCGGAAGTGCTCCATAGCGGCGCCCGATCCGTGACGCTATTTCCGTCCCGCTCAAATTTTCAGGACCACACACATCTAGAATATGCACGCCGTGTCGCTGCTCCATTAGTACGGCGCACGCAATCGCTGTAAAGTCGTCGGCATGGAGCGGCGCAAACTGCACTTTCCGAGATCCCCACAATAGGGGCACAAGATGAAAGCGCGTACCAAGCTTAAGGAGACGATCGATACCCTCGGTCCCAGTAAGTCCATAAATCTCCGCGGGCCGTAATATTACGAGGCTCTCCCAGTCGACTTTCTGCAGTTCACGTTCGGCAGCGCGTTTCGACTCGGCATAGGCTCCACTCCCTTCCGTTGCGCAGCGCGTACTGACGAAGAAAAAGCGCCGACAACCTCGCGCACGCGCGGCTTCCATCAGGTTCACAGTACCTCTAAGATTTGTTTGCCAGTACTCTTGTTCATTTCTAGTATGCGTGGTGGCTGCAAAGTGAATGACCTGGGTTAGTGGTTCTGAGATCTGGCTCAAGTCCACTAGATCTTCAAGGCTCAATCGTAGAATGCGTAGTTTGGGATGTTTGATGGTTACATTCTGCTCATGCACGCTGTACCAGACTTCATCATATTGCTCGCTGTCGAGCACACACTGCAGTACGCGCATTCCCAACGGCGATGAGCCTCCGGTGAATAGAGCTCTCATTGAATCTCAGGTGTGCCGGAAAACGCGGCATTGCTAATGACTAAACCACTAAATACCATAAGCCCCGAGGGTGACCCAGATTTCTCGCTGGTCGTG
>Ga0134127_10003613_pt1 | contig 11138 bp, 11 predicted proteins | sample KB31753_FD_96459 | JGI IMG/M metagenome (GOLD analysis project Ga0134127, IMG submission 96459) | Terrestrial soil microbial communities with excess Nitrogen fertilizer from Kellogg Biological Station, Michigan, USA - KB3-175-3 | ecosystem: Environmental > Terrestrial > Soil > Unclassified ...
GGCGCACGGTGCGCGCAGCAGCGCGCCGTTCGAAGGCATCGAAATCACGAAGCAACTTCCGGCCGCATGGCAGGTGCGGTGACCGGTTATCACACGGCGCACCTGCCGGAAGATCCGGCGCGGGCGGTCGTGTGGAAGGTCGTTGCCGAGCATCTCTCCATGTGGGTGCCGCAAGGTGCACGCGTGCTGGAGATCGGCGCCGGTTATTGCCATTGGATCAATAACGTGGCGGCCGACAGGCGCGTGGCGGTCGACATCTGGCCCGACGTGGTCCGGTACGCGGACGCCGGCGTTGAAGCGCTCGTCCTCGACGCGTCGCGCGACCTGCCGAGCCTCGGCGACGCGGCGTTCGACGTCGTGCTCGCGTCGAACATCCTCGAACACTTCGACCCCGGCGTGACGGCGTCGGTCGTAGACGATGTCGGTCGGCTACTGAGGCCAGGCGGACGCCTCATCGTCATCCAGCCCAACTTCAGATACGCGGCGAAGCATTACTTCGACGACTACACGCACCGCAGCGTCTTCACCGACGTGTCGCTGCCGAATCTGCTGCGGGCGCACGGGTTTGCGATCGAGCGCGTCGATCCGAGGTTTCTTCCCTATTCGATGCGTGGAACGAAGCTGCCTATCCGTCCGTGGACGGTTCGCGCGTATCTTCGATCGCCGTTCAGACCTATGGCCGGGCAGATGCTGGTCATTGCACATCGCGGACCCGCGGGGTCCGCGCCGCACGGGTGATGACGGATGTGGAACTCGAAAACCGTCAGCATCGTGCTGCCCGCCTACAACGAGGAGAAGTACGTGCGGCCGGCCGTCGAGGACTTCTTCCTGGAGGGCATCGTCGACGAAGTGATCGTCGTCGACAACAACTCACGGGATCGGACAGCGGAAGAAGCGATGGCAACCCGCGCCCGCGTCGTGCGCGAGGCGGCGCAAGGGTACGGACACGCGCTGCGCCGCGGTCTGCGCGAAGCGACCGGCGATCTGGTGATCATGGCCGAGCCGGACGGGACGTTCGTCGGTCGTGACGTGATGAAGCTGCTCGCCTATGCCGACGACTTCGAGATGGTGTGCGGCACGAGGACGACGCGCGAACTGATCTGGCGTCAAGCCAACATGGGATGGTTCCTGCGGTGGGGAAACTGGATCGTGGCGAAGATGATCCAGGTGCTCTACGGAGGGCCGTCACTGACCGACTGCGGGTGCACGCTGCGGCTTACGCATCGAACGGCGCTCGCACGCATCCTCGACGATCTGACGGTCGGCGGATCACACTTCCTCCCGGAAATGGTCATCGTCGCGCTCAAGCGCGGGGTGCGGGTGATCGAGGTGCCAGTCAATTACCGTGGCCGCATCGGCGATTCCAAAATCACCGGCACGCTGAAAGGCACATTGCGCACCGGTTTCCGGATGATTGCGTTGATTGTTCGCCTTCGGGTGCTATGACCCGCCGCGCAATGGCGGCGGCAGCGATCGTGGTCGCGACGTGTGCGCTCTACGCCCCGGCCATCGACGATTACTTCGTCCAGGACGACTTCGGGGTCGTCAGCCTCTTCTCGCAGCGCTCGCTGACGTACATCCCACGGTGGTTCGTGACGCCGTGGACAGAAGACATCTGGGGCTACATGCCGGATGAGCTGCGCCCGTTTCCGGCAGCGTCGTATGTGATTGCCTCGTGGTTCGGCGCCTCGGCGCCGCAGCCGAATCACGTCATCAACATCACGCTTCACGCGATCAACGGGCTGCTCGTCATGCGGATTGCGGAATCGGCGGCTGGCCTGAGCCTGCTGCCCGCGTCGGCAGCGGGTGTGATCTTCGTGTTGTTGCCGATACAGGCCGAGAGCGTCGCCTGGATCACCGGCCGAGTCGATTCGCTGCCGACGCTGTTCTACTTCGGGTCGTTTCTGCTGTATGTCCGCTCGGTCCGGCTGAAGCCGGACCCTATGGATTTTGGTAGAGGCCGGCTGAAGCCAGACCCTACGGATGTTCGTAGAGGCCGGCTTCAGCCGGCCTATCTATGGTCCGTCATCCTGTTCTTCGCCGCGCTCTTCAGCAAGCAGAACACCATCACGATGGTGCCCGCGCTCGTGCTGTTCGATTGGATCGTCAGACGTCGGCGAATCGAGATCACGTGGGCGTGGTTTCGACCGTATCTGCCGTACGTTGTGCTGACTATCGGCTTCCTTGCGCTGCGTTACGTCGTGTTTCACGAAGTGGCGCGCGAAAGCCTGTTGTCTCCACAGCGGGTTCACGACTTCCTCTCCGATTCGTCCCGGCATCTGGTGCGTCTCGTCTTTGGCGGTCCAGGCATCCGCCATTGGTCATTGCGGGACACCGTGCTCGTCGCCTTCGGCGCAGCCGTGGTGGGCGTCGTCGGATGGCGCCTATCGCGTCCTGCCGCACGCGACCTCCTGCGGCCGGCGATCTACTTCGGCGTGATCTGGATCGTGCTCGGCATCCTGCCGATTCTGATGTCCGGTTACTACTCGCCGAGGCACATGTATCTAGCGTCGCTCGGCTGGGCGGTGACGATCGGCATAGGGTTGGAGATCGTCTGGAGGGCGCAACCGGCGCGTGTTCTTCGCCCCATTGGCATCGCGATGGTCGGGACCCTTGCGGTCGCGTATGCCGTGCAGCTTCGCGGCATCGTCCGCGATTGGGGAGGTTACGCCGCAATTTCGTACGCTGCCGTCGAACAAATCGAGCGCGAGGCTGAAACCGTTCCCGAAGGAACGCTCCTGATTGCCGGCGTTCCGCGATCGAGCTGGGCGTTTGCGGTTCCGCATTCAGTCCGGCCGCCGTTCGTCCCAGACGAAATCACGAAGCGGCTGCTCATCATCACCGACTCGTTCGATCACTGCTGCGACGCGCCGCAGTGGGATCGCTATACCCGCGATGCGCTTCATCGGTGGAATGACGAGGCCCGGCGGCCGGCTGTCGTGGCGGTGTACTGGAATGCACGAACCCGTCGAATGTCGCGAGTGTCGGACCGCGACGATCCGCAGCTTCGCACGCTGGCGTCGCTGCTGATCGAGACACGCGACCGCGCGTCTCTCGATTCGCAGATTCAAGGACTGCTCAGGGATTTCGTCGCGCTCCGATAGGCACGCCGCCAACATCGCACCCGCATGCGAGCGGCCGCGTGTTCACATGCGGCCTCCGGTTCGACGACCTGGAAAAACGCTGGCGTCGGCTCGTCGGTCCACAGCCTCGTGAGCGAAGATGCAGCTTTCGATGCTCGGCAGACTGCGCCTGTGAAGCCTCCGCCGCGTTTTTTTGTCTGACGCTGTCAGGTCGCTCACAGTCGGCCGCTTTGTGAACACGCGGCCGCTCGCGCCCACCCATTGCACCGACCGGCGAAGATCCCTCGCACCGACCGGCGAAGGATCCATTGCACCGACCAGGCCTCCGTTTATGGCTCCAGCAGCGCCCAGAGTCCCATGCTGGGCGCCGTCGGATCACCGATCCAGATCGGCGGCGTCAGCCACACGAACAGCAGGATGGCAACCACCATCAGATCGTAGGGGAGTGTCGTTCGCTCGTCGGTCCAGAAGAACGCGCGTGTGAACACCTTCGTGATCGGACTTCGCCCGCGCGGAATCGGGCGTGTGTTCAGCACCAGATAGGTGTAGTAGATGCGATCAGCGACGGTGAAGATGGACAGCAGGAGGATCACCCAGAGCACCGCGCCCATGCGGTTGGTGAACGCGCCGATCATGAACAGCACGATGCGCTCCGGCCGCTCCATGAAGCCGACCTTGCACTTGTCGATGAGCGACTCGGCGCGTGCCCGCGCATAGCTCGTCATGATCGAGAACATCATCGCCAGCGACGCGACCATCACGTAGTCGGTGCGCCGAAGCGTCGAATACAGATAGATCAGACCAAGAAACAGCGCGATGTCGGAAAAACGGTCGAGCGTGGAATCCCAGAACGCACCGAAGCGCGACACGGTGTTGGTCTCCTGCGCGACCTTGCCGTCGATGAAGTCGAAGATGTTGGCGACGATCATGATCACGCCGGAGAGGAGAAAGCGGTTGTCGCCGAGCGCGCACGCCGCGACGACGTTGATCAACACGCCGATGAGCGTGAGGGTGTTGGGATGGATGCCGAGCGCCACGCACGCGCGGATGATCGCGCGCAACGGCCACATGCACACCTTCCCGATGAACCCGGTAACTGTCATGCGTTGTTATAATTAAGGGTTTCAGTCGTAGGAACCAAACTCGCCATACTAGCCCATGCCCATCCAGGACCTCAAGGATCAGATCGCGCGGTTGCCCGAGCAGCCCGGCGTGTATCTCTGGATGAATCGCGCAGGCGAAACGATCTATGTCGGCAAGGCGCGCGCGTTGCGCGATCGGGTGCGCAGCTATCTGGCAGCCGCGGGTATGAGTCCGCGCCACGACGCGCTGCTCGATGAGATCACGTCGGTGAACGTGATCGTCACCGACTCGGTGATGGAAGCACTCGCGCTCGAGAACAACCTGATCAAGCAGCGCTCGCCGAAGTACAACATTCTGCTTCGCGACGACAAGAACTATCCGTATCTTCAATTGACGACCAGCGAGGCGTTTCCGCGCATGCTGGTGGCCAGGCATGTCGAGCGCGGCGGCGACTTCTACGCCGGCCCGTTCCTTCCGGCGAAGCTCGCGCGACGGACGATGGGACTGGCGCATCGATTGTTCGGCATCCGCTCGTGCAATGAAGTCATTACGGGACAACGAGGCCGCCCATGTCTCGAATACGACATCAAACGCTGCATCGCGCCGTGTGTCGCGGAGATTTGCAGTCAGGAACAGTACGGAGTTGCCGTGGCCAACGCCAAGCTGCTGCTCGAAGGGCGCAACGAGGAGCTGATTGACACGCTGCGCGAGCGGATGGTGGACGCCTCCGATCAGCAGCGGTTCGAGGAGGCGGCGCAGCTGAGAGACGCTCTCCGCACGGTGCAGATCCTGCGCGACCGGCAGCAGAAGGTGGCGACGGCGCAGCTCGGCGACCGCGACGTGTTCGGGCTGAAGGTCGGGCCGAGCGGCAGTGCGATTCAAGTGTTTGCGATGCGCGGCGGCCGTGTGATCGAGCGGCTGGAGCTGGTCACCGACCCGGGCGGCATCGCGGTCCGTGACGCCGACGTTCTCCAGGCGACGCTGCAGCAGTTTTACGAGGTGCGCGTGCCGCCCGCGGAAATCGATTTGCCGGTGGACATCGAAGACTGCGAGGCGATGGAGGAGTGGCTGTCGGCACTGGCGGGCCGGCGCGTGAAGATTCTCGTGCCGCAGCGCGGCGACAAGCGCGCGCTCGTCGAGCTCGCAACGCGCAACGCGGAGCTGTCGTATCGCACCCGCTTCAACGAGAACACGGCCGCGAATTTCGATGCGCTCGAAACGCTTCGCTCCGTGCTCGGCCTGTCCGCAGTACCACGGCGGATCGAGTGCTTCGACATTTCGACCATTCAGGGGAGCGAGACCGTCGCGTCGATGGTGGTGTGCGAAGACGGGCGGATGAAAAAAGGCGAATACCGGAAATTCCGCATTCGTGGGGCGGCATGGGCCGGAAAGACGGGAGGCCCTGGAGAGGCCCGGATCCCGGATCCCGCATCCCGGATCCCGGATCCCGCATCCCGGATCCCGGACGATTTCGCCGCCATGCGCGAGGTGGTTCAACGGCGCTATCGCAAGATCCTGGAGGATGGTGGTCCGTTTCCTGACTTGATCCTGATCGACGGCGGCAAAGGCCAATTGACCGCCGCCTATGAAGCACTCGAGCGAATCGGTCTCGGCAACCTGGTGGCGGTCGGCATTGCCAAGAAAGAGGAGCTGCTGTTCACGCGCGATCGACCCGACCCGATCGCGCTGCCGGAGAACGACCCGGCGCTGCTGCTGATCGAACGGATTCGCGACGAAGCGCATCGGTTCGCCGTGACGTTTCACCGGAAAGCGCGCTCGATGCGCGACCTGCGATCGCAGCTGGACGAGGTGCCCGGAATCGGTCCGAAGAAGCGGCGGGCATTGCTGACACGATTCGGCAGCCTCGCGGGCGTGCGTCGCGCAACCCGCGAGGAGCTCGAGATGATCGTCGGGCCGAAGGCCGCCGCGGCGGTGATCGACTATTTCGCGAAATCCGCGTGACGACGCGATTTCAGGCGGTAGCGGTCGTCGGAGCCGAGCACCAGGAAACCTTCCTGCAGCAGCTGTCTGAAGATCTCGAGGCACTCCTCGTCCGCGAGATGAAACAGCCGCGTCGCCTGCGCTATCGTCGGCGACAGACCGCGCATGTCGGAGAACTCGCGACGCACGCGTTCAACGAGCTTTTGATCCGCGGGTGCGCGGCGCGCCGCGGAAGGCGGCATCCGCAGCGGACGTATCGGAACGTGATGCAGGCTTCGATGAGAGAACGGGAGTGGCTTGCGCGCTGTGGAGGTCATGATTTGCCGCCCTCCGAGCAGACCAAAACACAATATGCCGGTCGCGGCGCGAGAGCAATAGGGAAGGCACCTGAACCGTTGGTGTAGTACGCTGGCGGCTTGCTCGCCAACGTCGACTTCGTTGCCGTTTTCATCGCCTTCGTCGTCCTGATTTTTTCGCTGACGGTTCACGAAGCGGCGCACGCCATCACCGCGGATCGCTTAGGCGATCCGACCGCACGTCTGCTCGGGCGCGTATCGTTGAACCCCGCCGTTCATGTCGATCCGATTGGCACCATCCTGTTTCCGCTGATTTCGATGTTCACAGGCGCGCCGCTCATCGGCTGGGCGAAGCCGGTTCCGGTCAACCCAACCCGGCTCGGCCATCAGTGGAAGCGAAAGTTCATGGTGATCGCGGCGGCCGGACCGGCGAGCAACATCCTGATCGCCATCGCTGCCGCGCTTATCCTGCACGTCGTTCCGGTATCAGGACGGTTTCAGGAAGCGACGCTGGGGCCGCTCGCCGTATTTCTCTATCAGCTGGTCGGTCTCAATGTGTTACTCGCGGTGTTCAATATGATTCCCGTGCCACCGCTCGACGGCGGCAACGTCATGGCGGGCGTGCTGCGCGGGCCGGTAGCCGAAGCATTCGATCGCTTGCGGCCGTATGGGTTCCTGATCCTTTACGCCTTGATACTGAGTGGCACGCTGACCAGAATCGTGATTCCGGCAGCAAACGTTGTCGAATCCTGGCTTCTCTAATTCATGATCAAACCTCGCGTCGTCAGCGGCATGCGCCCGACGGGCAAGCTGCATCTTGGGCATCTCGTCGGAGCGCTGCACAACTGGGTGGCGCTGCAGGAACAGTACGACTGCTTCTATTTCGTCGCCGACTGGCACGCGCTGACGAGCGAATACGCGAATACCGCCGGCATCACCGGATATGCGCTCGACAACATCGCGGATTGGCTCGCGGCGGGTGTGGATCCGGAGCGAAGCACGATCTTCATCCAGTCGCTGGTGCCGGAACACGCGGAGCTGTTCCTGCTGCTGTCCATGGTCGTCCCGATTCCGTGGCTCGAACGCGTGCCCACCTACAAGGAACAGCGGGAACAGCTGGTGGAAAAGGACCTTTCGACGCTGGGGTTCCTGAGCTATCCGCTGCTGCAGACGGCGGACGTGATCATTTACGACGGGAAATTCGTTCCGGTCGGCGAGGATCAGGTGGCGCACCTCGAATTGTCACGTGAGGTCGTGCGCCGGTTCCACCAGTTCTACGGCGAGATTTTCGTCGAGCCGCAGCCCCTGCTGACGCCGACACCTCGATTGCCAGGTCTCGACAACCGCAAGATGAGCAAGAGCTACGGGAACACGATTGACCTGACTGACGATGCCGACACGCTGACGAAGAAGGTACGGCAGATGTATACCGATCCGAAGCGGATTCGCGCCGACATTCCCGGCACCGTCGAGGGCAACCCTGTGTTCATGTACCATGACGCGTTCAACACAAACACCGCCGAGGTGGAAGACCTGAAGACGCGATATCGTGCCGGCAAGGTCGGCGACGTCGAGGTGAAGACGAAGCTTGCCGCGGCGATGAATGCGACGCTCGAACCGATGCGCGAACGCCGTCGCGCGGTGCTGAGCAAGCCTGACCGGATTCGTGAGATTGCAGTGGAAGGATCCCGCAAGGCGCGCCTCGTCGCGCAGGCAACCATGGAACGCGTCCATGATGCCGTGAAGCTGAGGTATTAACCAACCCCGAAGATCACGATGAACACGAAGAATATATAGCTGGCGATGCAATTCTGCTGCGAATGTGCCGCCTGAGTTTTCCGATGACCGATGGTGGCGCCAGCCCCAAGAGACCAAACGATCTTCGTGAACTTCGTGTCCTTCGTGGTTAATGTCATTCGTCGATGAAATGGGACCTGTGTCAGAAACCGAGTTCGAATCGTCGCCCGATGCGTACAAGGTCAAGCTCGATTCCTTCGAGGGACCCCTTGACCTGTTGATTCACCTCATTCGCAAGAACGAGTTGAACATCTACGACATTCCGATCGCGCTCATCACGGAGCAATACCTCTCCTACATCGCGTTGATGCAGGAGCTGAACCTGGATGTCGCGGGCGAGTTCCTCGTGATGGCCTCGACGCTGATTCACATCAAGTCGCGAACGCTGCTGCCGCGCCCCGACCCGACGCAGGACGATGAGCCCGAGGAGGATCCGCGCGAAGCGCTGGTGCGGCGCTTGCTCGAGCATCAGAAGTACAAGGCCGCCGCCGAACTGCTCCACGAGCGAGAGACGCTGCGAAGCGCGCAGTTCATGCGTCCGGACGCGGCGGTGTCGGAAGCGGCGGGTGATGAATACGAACCCGAGCTCGAAGTCGATCTGTTCAGCCTGGTTGCCGCCTTCAAGGGCGTGCTCGAGCGGGCCAGCCGCCGTCCGCACATGGTGCTGCCGCCCGAAGCGATACCCATCGAGACGCGCATCGAACAGCTGCTGGCGCGGCTTTCGGAAACCGAGGCGTGCGGCTTCGAAGATCTGTTTGCCGACGGCGACGGGTCGCGCGGCTTCATGATTGTGACATTCCTCGCGCTGCTCGAAATGATCCGGTTGAAGCTGGTTCGCGTGTTCCAGTCGGGCGGATCGGGCGCCATCCGTGTCTACAAGCGCGCGCGTCCCGTCGATGCGCCGCATCCAATTGGGGATCCACAGAATTGACGACCATGCCCGATGCTCAAGGCGAAATGCTCAATGTTCAACGCGTGCCCTCAGCGGAATTGAAGGCGATCGTGGAAGCGTTGATCTTCGCGTCGCCGGAGCCGCTGACGCCAAGGATGCTCTTCAAGCTGCTCGCCGACGAACCGAAAGAGGACGTGTCGGCGACCATTCAGGCGCTGAAGGCCGACTACGAAACACGGCCCGGCCTGCAGTTCGTCGAGGTGGCGGGCGGCTATCAGATCGTGACGCGCACCGAACTTCACGAATGGGTGCGCCGCCTGTTCCACGAGCGGTCGGCACAAAAGCTGACCGTCCAATCACTGGAGACGCTGGCGGTCATCGCCTACAAGCAGCCAATCACCGCGCTCGAAATCGGCGAGATTCGAGGCGTCAATACGTCCGGGGTGCTGTCGACGCTGCTCGAACGACACTTGATCAAAATCGTCGGGCGCAAGAACGTCGTCGGTCGTCCGTTTCTGTACGCGACGACGAAGGAGTTCCTGATTCGCTTCGGTCTCAACGATCTCAACGACCTGCCGAAGATCGAGGACATGGCGGAGGCGCTCGGCTTCGATCCGCCTGCGCGCCTCATCGAACAGACGCCTCCGGAAGAGATGCTGCCGTTGGAGGAGGGAGACGAAGCTCCTTAAATCGCAGCCGACTCCAAGATCGACGTCGACATCCCGACGTCAATCACTCGATCCAGACGGAAGCCGGCGGTTCGAAGCAGTTCGGAATACTCTTTTTTCGTTCGCTCTTTTCCCGACAGCAGCGTCAGCATTTGCAAATCGAGCATCTTCGTCCAGCTCGGTTTCGAATCCTCCGGAACAATGCACTCGATCAGCAGCAGCTTCGCGCCCGGCGCTGCTGCCGTTCGGATGGCGGCGAGAATCTGAGCGGCTTTCTGATCGTTCCAATCGTGGATTACTTGCATGATGAGATAGCAGTCGGCGGAAGGCAGCGCATCCACGAAGAAATCCCCGGGATGCACTCGGAGCCGTTCCGATTCCATTCCCGCAGCCTGAGCAGCGGCTGTCACATGCGGCTGATCGAACAGCACTCCGCGAGCTCGGGGCGCGGCCTGCAGCACGGCTGCCAGTAAGTGACCGCGGCCGCCGCCGATGTCGGCGATGGTTCGAAAAGCGGAAAAGTCATAAGACCGCAGCACGCCGGCAATTTGTCCCGCTGCTTTCCCCATCATCGCCTCGTCGAAAAGACGGGCCGCGTCCGGATTCTCGCTGAGGTACTTCCAAAAACCTCCTCGAACGACTTTCTCTTGAACGGACTCTCCGGTCCTCAAAGCATCTGCGAAGTATTCAAATCCTCGCCAATACACCGGCAAACCGATCATGCGGACAAATGAGCGCATCGATTGAGGATGATCCGATCGCAGCAAACGCGATGTCGGCGTGTGGCCCCACGCGCCATCACGAGCCTCAAAGATCCCCTCCGCCGAAAGGACGCGCAGCGTGCGCGCCAGCGCTCCCGGATCGGCTCCGGTGTCGCTCGCCAGTTCCTCCGCGCTTCGCGGTGAATCCCCCAAGGCGTCCGCAATACCGAGTTCTGCTACTGCATGAAGACTCCGGGGAAGGCCATGACTCATCGAAATTCGCAACAGGTCGTCGGCAGGGTTGTTCACAGCGGAGAAAGTTACTTCACTTTTCCACTTTTCCACTTTTCAACTTTTCCACTTCGAGCTCGGAGAGGTCGCGCCAGTCGCCCGGTTTCAGTCCGCGGACACCGAGCGGTCCGAACCGGATGCGCCGCAGCGATTCCACCGGATGTCCGACGGCTTCGAGCATCCGGCGCACCTGACGGTTGCGTCCTTCACGGATGGTGATGATCAGCACGCCCTTCTGGTCGCGGCGTCCCTTATTCACCAGCAACACATCGGCCGGCAGGGTTCGGCGTCCGTCGAGCGGAATACCACGGCGCAGGCGGTCGATTGCTTCGGCATCCGGCATTCCGGCGACATACGCTTCGTAAGTGCGATCGACCTGGTGGCGA
>Ga0134127_10003614_pt1 | contig 11138 bp, 9 predicted proteins | sample KB31753_FD_96459 | JGI IMG/M metagenome (GOLD analysis project Ga0134127, IMG submission 96459) | Terrestrial soil microbial communities with excess Nitrogen fertilizer from Kellogg Biological Station, Michigan, USA - KB3-175-3 | ecosystem: Environmental > Terrestrial > Soil > Unclassified ...
AAACGGCGAAGCCCTCACCCATCCTTCTCCAAAGGAGAAGGACTTCGATGCACAGCGGAAAACTGCCTTTTTTAAGCCCCTCTCCCTTGGAGAGGGGTTTGGGGTGAGGCGAACGCGGTGCCAGGCGCAAATACTAATTCCTTAAGTAAACGACATTCATTGATCATTAGTCATTTGTCATTAGTAAAAATATTTGTCATTAACTGATAATCAGTAGCGACGTTATTACGTTAATGTTGACTACTGGTATGTAGCAAGCACTAATACCAAGACCAACGGCAATTGACCAAGGCCCCAAATATCAGAATTTAATCTTATTTTTGATTTGGCATTTTTTCTAACATCGAGACATGAAGCAAAAGGAAGTATTTAAAAAGATAGGTGGAATTATACAGGAATTAAGTGAACAATACGAATATTTGAAGACCGTTAACGAAGAGTTAAACGACCTTGAACTGGAACTTTTTGCTGCAAATGCTCATTTTTTGACTGATCATATCGAGGTTTTGTGCAAGCTGAATCTGCAAAGTCAGGCTGGAAAACGGTCCGTGGAAAAAGTTGAAAAACAGGCTACTGAGGACAAGTCGGAGAAAGAGGAAAAAACGGAAAAGCCCGAAAAACCGACTAAAACACAGGAAACGGTACATGAGCCAAAATATTTTGAGCCGGTAGTACAGCAAATGAAACAGGGGTCGGAAAAGACGGAGCCAGGTGTATCGAAGGAATCAGTTAAGCGGGCAGAACCAGAGACTGCAAACAGCCGCAAATCAGAAGACAAATCTTCGCCGGAAATCGACCTGGGGCCGGCAGCCGCAGCCGATACCTATTCGTTCATCCGCGAAGAACCGGAAACCATACGGCATGAGCTGGTTTTGGACGAGGCAATGATGGACGATGACGACGAACCGGCTGAAACCGAACCGGTAAAGGAATCGAAAAAGAAAAAAAATGTCGCAGCTGGTGACGAAATCGCTAACGACATACCCGGGCAAGAAAGCGAGGCAAGCGCAGAATCATCTTCCAAAGTTGAGGAAGACGAAGTTTTGACGATCAACCAAAAGATGTCACAGGCCGCCGAAAACAATCCAAGCCGTACCGAACAACTCAGCATAAAACCGATAAGTGATATAAAGCTGGCCATTACCCTCAACGACAAATTGTTGTATGTGAAGGATCTTTTTAACGGCTACAACCTGGCTTACAGCGAAGCGATAGAAATACTCAACCGCTTTAATACTTTTGACGAAGCCGCGAGATTTTTGAAAACAAACTACGTTACCAAAAACAACTGGGAAAGCAAACCTGCCACCGTTGAGAAGTTTTATGCATTGCTGAAGAGGCGGTATGCTTAGCAGTGTACTGAAGTAGCAGTGGCAGTAGCAGTAGCAGTCAAACCTTACTGCTACTGCCACTAAAAACTGCCACTAAACAATACCCATCCTGTTCGAATCCAGCTTCACGAGGACGAAAATAAGCAGCGTAAAACTGATGAGCGAGGAACCGCCATAACTGATCATCGGCAAAGGGATGCCAATAACAGGCGCAAGGCCTATGGTGGTAGCGATGTTGATCATGACGTGAAAGAATATAATGGACGCGGCCCCATAGCCATAGATGCGCGAAAATGGCGAGCGCTGGCGCTCTGCAAGGAATATCAAACGTAAAATAAGCGCAGCATAAAGCCCAAGCACCACCAACGAACCCGCAAAGCCCCACTCCTCGCCTACTGTACAAAATATAAAATCGGTGCTCTGTGCCGGCACGAACGAATACTTGGTTTGGGTGCCATGCAGGTAACCTTTACCCCAAAGCTTGCCCGATCCAATAGCGATCTTCGACTGGTTTACATTATAGCCCTGTCCGCGCGGATCATTTTTTATGCCCAGTACAATATCGATACGAACCTTTTGATGCGGCTGCAATACATGATTGTAAATAAACTTTACGCTGAAAACAAACGTAATACAGATAGCCAGGCCGGCAACCATCGTTATCACGAACCGCCGGTTTTTGCGGAATAACAAAATGATCAACGCAGCAATAACGGTTAATACCCCGATGACGGATAACGGGGGAAATAAAATGGATGTTAAAAACAGTGTGATAAATAATACGCTGATGATCAGAAAATATGGCGAAAGCCCTTCACGATATAAAACAAAGATAAACGAATAGAAAACCAATATCGAACCAACATCCGGCTGTAACAAGATCAGCAGCATGGGCGCGCCAATAATAGCCATAGTGACCAAAAACGAACGTAATTCAGCAATGCGGACGTTAACTGAACTTAAATATCGCGCCAGCAGCAAACATGTTGTAAACTTGGCAAACTCAGCCGGCTGCAGGCGGATGCCTGCGCCCAGTGATATCCACGCCCGGTTACCACCTACATTGCGGCCAACAACCAGCACTAACATCAGCAGTAAAATGGTAACGCCGTAAAAACCAGGCGCAAGCGCCGTTATGAACCTGCTTTCGAGCAGTAAAACAACAATTGCTACCACCAGGGAGGCGAGGATAAACCAAAATTGTTTACTGTAATCCGTTTTAAAATCCAATATCCCCCTATACCTATCATCAAATACTGCCGAATGGATATTAAACCAGCCAATAGCACACAGCGCCAGGTAGATAAACACCGTTAGCCAGTCCACGTTAAAAAAGAAACTACGCTGGTTATTCATATCATTTGCTGTTGAACCGAATCATTAATGATTTACGCGGTGAACCGCCCGGTTTATTGTCACGGGCAGTTTTTAAGTTTTTGATCTTATTTACGCTGTCTTTTTTTTGTTTTTTTGATGTATCAGCGGTTGCTGGTTTTGGCTTTGTTTTAATAGTATAAGTGGAAATATCAGGGAGCTTATTGGCATTCATAAAATACTCCGGATTGATGTCTTCGCGCGGAGAAATACTCCCCCTTAAATATTTCTCGACGATAAAACTCGCTATGGGAGCAGCCCAGTGTGCGCCTTCGCCTGAGTTTTCAACCACAACGGCAATGGCAATTTTAGGGTGATCACGCGGTGCAAAGGCCACAAATATGGAATGGGGGTCGCCATGATTGTTTTGGGCGGTGCCTGTTTTTCCACACATGATGATGCCGGGTATTTTAGATCTGATCGCCGTTCCGTTTTCAACCACTTCCTGCATGCCATTGATCACCGGTTCAAAATTTGTTGAATCTATACCGACATAGTTCTTTTCGAGATATTCCTTTTTGATGACGTTTTCCACGCCGATGGCTTTGATGAGGTGCGGCTTGTAATAAAACCCATGATTAGCAATAATGCATTCCAAATTAGCCATTTGCAGCGGCGTAGCCAAAAGTTCGCCCTGGCCGATAGCAAGCGAAAGTATGGTACTTGAACGCCAGCCACCAGGTTTGTAAATATTGTCGTAATGCAACGGCGTGGGTAAATTGCCGCGCGCTTCGCCGGGCATATCCAGGTCGAGCCTGGTGCCCAGGCCGAATTTATTTACCTGCGCCCGCCATTGTGCAAAGGTTTGCTCCGTTTTTTTTGCGCCGTACCGGTCCATTATCTTTTGAAACACCATCATAAAGTAACCGTTGCACGATTTTGCAACCGCGCTGCTCAAGTTTACCTCGCCATGTGCTTCGCCATTGTTACACTTAAACCGCCTGTTGCCGGCAACATAATAACCCGGGCAATAATAGCTGGTCGAGGGCGTGATAATGCCCTCCTGTAAAGCGATCAAAGCGCTCAACGGTTTAAAAGACGATCCGGGCGGATATTTGGCCTGGATGGGCCGGATAAAAAATGGGCTATATGGGTCTTCGTATAGCTTTTCCGCGTTGTTGCCACGCTCGCGCCCCACCATCAGGTTGGGATTGTAAGTTGGACTGCTCACATAACAAAGTATTTCGCCGGTTGAAGGTTCAATGGCTACTATGCTGCCCACCTTGTTATGCATCAACTGTTCACCAAGCTTTTGTATGTCCAGGTCGAGTGATGAAGTTAAGCGCTTCCCTGCCACGGCGGCCGTATCGAACATTCCGTTGGCGTATTTGCCCTTGCGTTTGTTACGCGAATCCACCATCCAGTTTTCAACGCCGCGCTGACCCCTCAAAACTGCTTCATAAGACTTTTCCACGCCGGTAATGCCAACGAGATCGCCAGGGTGATAATAACCATGCGAGCGGTTAACCTTGTCGTCAGTCACCTCACCTATATAGCCCAGAAATTGCGCGCCGACAGAATCGGGGTAAGTGCGTAAATACCGTGGTGTGGATGAAAACCCGGGATACTCCGAAAGCCGTTCCTGTATGGATGCATAAGCCTCGGCCGAAATCTGCTTTTCAAAAATTGACGGCAGGTAGGAAGAATGTTTAACCGCCTTTGTCCATTGTTTATCAAAAGTGGGCCGGTCGATACCCAGTAGTTTGCAAAATTCGGTTGTGTCAAAGGGCTTAACCTGTTTGGGAATGACCATTATATCATAAAACGGGACGTTTTGAACCAGTACTTTCCCGGTTCGGTCTAATATGGGCCCCCGGGCGGCGTTGTAGATCACCGGGCGGCGCACGTTGGCATTCGCATAGATGGCGTAACGCGGGTCGATGATCTGGATATAAAACAGCCGCGCTAACAGGATAAAAATAATGACCAGGAAAATTCCGGATATCACATATCTCCGCTCAAAAAAACTATTCATTTCCGCTCTTTCCTTCTGAAAAATATTAAACCCGAAATTAACATTAAAAGTACTGTAAAAATCGAACTTGCCAGGAAACGGCCGATAGTGTACTGGAGCCCTGAGAGGCTAAAAGACTCAAGCGCGAAAAGGGCAAAATGATGTAGCAGGGTGAGGGTGACGGCATAGGTTAAAAACCACCTGATGCCCATAACGCTTAAAGTAGGCTCGGGTTCGTTATCAAAGCCCTCTTTGGATACCGTTATGTTAATAAATATGATCCGGACGAAGGCAAGTATAACGCATGAGGCTGCATGAAGGCCAGGTGTGTCGTAAAAAGCATCCACCGAAAGGCCTGTAAAAAAGGCTAGTGCAAACAACAGGATGTTTGGTATGCCGAAAGGAAGCAACAACAAAAACAGAATATAAAGATAGGGTACCGGGAAATTGTACAGCGGAAGGTTCTTCAGCAAAAAAACCTGTATAAAAACCAGCGCGATAAACCGTAAAAGGTTTACCAAAATAAGTCTACTCATCCTTCTTTTTCTGGCCCTCCAGCGCCTCCTGTTCTTTACCGAACTTGTTATCTACCACATTAACGTACTCCAGTTTGCTAAAGTCGACCGACAGAGACACCTCCATATTTAAAGAGTAACCCCCTCCTTTAGTGTGCAGGCTGCTCACTTTGCCAACAGGTACGCCTTCCGGGAAAAGTGAATAACCGGAAGTTACCACCCATTCGCCAACCTTCGGCTGTGCGTTATTGGAAACGTCCTTCAATATCCCTTTGTGCGGATCCAGGTCATCGTTCCACGTTATCGAACCGATCTCCTTATTATCCGCCAGCATGGCGCTGAACTGAGAATCTTTGTGCAATAGTGACTGAACCAGCGCAAAATGACCCGACACATATATCACTTTCCCAACAATCCCCTTGCTGCATATGACGCCCATCCCCTTCGCTATTCCCTGATTACTGCCTTTATTTATCGTGAGATAATTATTGGGCTGTGTAACCGAGTTATTGATCACCCTTGCCACAATATATTCATACTGTTGCTTGTAAACAGTATCGGTAACCTTATGCTTTGCGGCCGTATCTATATAATAAGAGGTTTTAAGCAAACCACGCAGGTGTGCGTTCTCCCGCGCCAGGCTGTCATTAACCTCCTTTAGTGAAAGGTAGCCATAAAGCTGATCTTTTTCAGCATCAAGCCGCCCGATCACCCCGCTTGCCGAGTTGATGAATTCCGCCCGTTGGTAGGAGTTATTTTTTACGAAAATAATAAGCGCAGCAACCTCGAAGATCAGGAACAAAAAAAATGCATTATACCTGCTGATAAATCTCCAAAGCGTACGCATGGGTGGTAGAGATTAGTTAATTAGAGATTAGAGATTAGTTTTAACTTTCTATTAATATTTATGGTTTATTGTCTGCCTGTTTCCTTAAATAACTAATGTATCCGTTTATCATTTTCAGACATTCCTCACAATCTGATTTAAATGATTCAAATACCTTTTCATCGATAATATTGTTATCCAGAGCTATAAAAAGATGGTCTATTGTTTCGGAAGCCGAGCCGCGAGCATTTACCAGGAATTTAGCAGCGTCAGCGTAGTGAAACCGGCCGTGTCCTTCTGCTATATTATTTCCTATCGACCGGGACGATCGGATCACTTGATCGGTTAGCCGATATTTCTCCTCCGCAGGGAAAGATTTGACTAAAATGGTTATATTGTTGCGTAAAACCCTGGCTTTCTTCCAAATTTCGAGATCAGTAAAAGAATTCATTGGTAAAATATTCTCTGATAACCTATTGGTCCCTAAAATTACAATGCACCACAAATCACCGCCAAACAACTAATCTCTAATTAACTAGTCTCTAACCTATTGCATTAGGAATTTGAAATTTCCGATATTTTTCAGAGCTGTCCCGGTACCCCGCACTACGGCGCGGAGCGGATCCTCGGCTACGTGTACAGGCAGCTTGGTTTTGGCAGCTATACGTTTATCCAAACCGCGAAGCAAGGCACCGCCTCCCGTTAAATATATGCCTGTTTGATAAATGTCCGCCGATAGTTCAGGCGGAGTTATTTCCAAGGCCTTCAATATCGCCTCCTCAATTTTCGATATCGATTTGTCGAGGCAGTGAGCTATTTCAGAGTAAGAAAGCATGATCTGCTTTGGTACACCGGTCATCAGGTCGCGCCCCTGTACGGCAAAATCCGCAGGCGGGTCTGCCAGTTCAGGTAAAGCAGCGCCAACTTCAATTTTAACTTTTTCGGCCGTACGGTCGCCGATCATAATATTATGCTGGCGGCGGATATATTGTACAATGTCCGAGTCGAAATTATCGCCCGCAGTACGTATCGACTGGTCGCAAACGATACCCGAAAGTGCAATAACCGCGATCTCGGTTGTACCGCCGCCGATATCGATGATCATGTTGCCCATGGGCTCTTCCACGTCAATACCGATACCCACAGCAGCAGCCATTGGCTCGTGTATAAGATATACCTCTTTTGCGCCGGCGATTTCGGCCGAGTCGCGCACAGCACGCTTCTCCACTTCGGTAATGCCCGACGGGATACAGATCACCATCCGCAGCGACGGAAAAAACCAACCCTTGCCCTGGTTGATCATTTTGATCATGCCGCGTATCATGTGCTCGGCGGCGTTAAAGTCGGCAATTACGCCATCTTTAAGCGGGCGGACCGTTCGGATATTATCGTGGGTTTTGCCTTCCATCTGCATAGCCTGGCGGCCGATGGCGATCACCTTATTGGTTGAGCGGTCAAACGCTACTATCGAAGGCTCGTCAACTACAACTTTATCATTATGTATTATCAGGGTATTTGCAGTACCTAAATCAATTGCGATCTCTTGTGTAAAAAAATTAAATAAACCCATTTGGTGTCCTCTTCAAAAATGTTTGCAAAGTTCATAAATATAGTTTGAATAAGTTGCATTAAGTTGATTATGTTAGATTGAGTTGATTAAGTTGATATTGTTTACACTTTTACAACTTAATCGCCCACTCTTAACAACTTAATCAACCACTCTCTTACCCGATAGCTATCGGTCAACTCAATCAACCACTCACTCAATGCTTAAAATGACGCACTCCTGTTGTTACCATCGAGATGTTTTTCTGATCGCACATTTCAACAGAGAGCTTATCGTTTATTGACCCCCCGGGCTGTAAAACCGCGGTAATGCCTGCTCCAGCAGCCAATTCAACGCAATCCGGGAATGGGAAAAAAGCATCCGAGGCCATTACGGCGCCGTTCAAATCAAACCCAAAACTTTCTGCCTTAATTACTGCCTGTTTTAATGAATCGACCCTGGAGGTTTGCCCCACTCCGCTGGCCATTAGCTGGTTGTTTTTAGCAAAAACAATAGTGTTTGATTTGGTATGCTTTACCACTTTATTTGCAAAAAACAAATCCTTCATTTCATGTTCTGTCGGGTGTTTTTTGGTAACCGGCGTCATCTGTTCCGGGCCTTCAATCACCGCATCCTTATCCTGTTCAATTACGCCGTTCAACAAGGTTTTAAACTGTTTAGCCGGCAGTTGCACCGGCTGGCGCACCAGTATAATACGGTTCCTTCTCTCTTTTAGTATAGCCACCGCTTCATCGGTAAATGCCGGGGCAATCAAAACTTCGTAAAATATTTTGCTGATCTCGGTGGCGGTTTCGGCGTCAATTTCATCATTCGCGATGATCACCCCGCCAAAGGCGGATACAGGGTCGCAGGCGAGTGCATCTATCCAGGCTTCCTTTATAAAATTGCGCGATGCAATCCCACAGGCATTGGTATGTTTTAATATCGCTATAGTAGGCTCGGTAAATTCGTCTATCAGTGCAACAGCAGCATCTACGTCCACTAAATTATTGTAGGATAATTCCTTGCCGTGCAATTTGGTAAACATCCTGTCCAGGTCGCCATAAAAAACACCTCCCTGATGCGGGTTCTCGCCGTAGCGTAAAACCTGGCTGTTTTGTATGCTCTCCTTAAACACCGGCAGCGGTTCTTCCTGGTTAAAGTACTTAAATATGCTGGTATCGTAATGCGATGAAATGTTAAACGCTTTTTGGGCAAAGCTGCGGCGCTGGTCGATAGTAGTTTCGCCGTTTTGAGTTTTCAGGATGTTTTCCAGTTCACCGTAATCTTTTTTCGAGGCTACGATCACCACGTCTTTAAAGTTTTTTGCGGCCGCGCGGATCAAAGAAATACCGCCGATATCGATCTTTTCGATGATGTCGTCTTCTTCCGCGTTCGACATCACGGTTTCCTCGAACGGGTACAGGTCAACAATAACCAGGTCAATCTCAGGTATCTCATACTGACCGAGCTGCTGCTCGTCCCCTTCAAAGCCGCGACGGGCCAAAATACCTCCAAAAACCTTTGGGTGCAGGGTTTTTACCCTCCCGCCCAGTATGGATGGATAGGAAGTAAGGTCCTCAACGGCTTCCACTTCAACCCCAAGATTGCGAATAAACGTTTCGGTACCGCCTGTGGAATATATTTTAACGCCGAGGCGGTTTAATTCGTGGATAATGGGCTCCAAATTATCCTTGTAATAAACTGAAATTAAAGCATTTTTAATTTGAACTGGGTGACTCATGCGCAGCGTTTTTTTTGAGCCGCAAAGGTAGGGATTAGTGACTATAGATTAGAGGTTAGTGAGCAGTTTTTTTATTTTTTTGGATTATTCGCATTTGGTTGTTTTTTTAAGTGGTGCTCATGAGGTCGCTTCGCTTAGTTGCACCGATTTTAGAATGATTTCACCGATTTTATTTTGAGGGACTCTACTGATTTTGGGGTGATTGCACCGATTTTATTTTTGTGATCAGGGCGGCAAATTGTGTTAATTAATTCGTTGGTCTTGTAACAACTGCTACTACTACTACTACTACTACTACTACTACTACTACTGCCAACTGCTACTACCAAAATTTGGGCATTCCCGCCGCCGGTAAAAGCGGCGGTCACGCTTTCCGCTTATACGCCTTCATGGCCTTATCCGCGAGGCCGGTATTCGCTTCAATCGTTAATGCGATGCGCCGGTAATATCCTTAGTTTTTGCCTGCTAAAAAACAAGAACGCCCGGCGCTGAGCCAGGCATTGTCCCTTATATTGCATTTCGTTACGGCGGTTGCAAACTGCAGGCATACCGGTCCGAATAGGAGACATTCGGACAGCGGTCCTACATGCTACGCATAACAGGGGCACTACGCATAACTTGGTTATAAACTACGCACGGCAAGGGTCATAACTTCGTAAGATCGACTACTTCAATTTTCTTTATTTTATCGTTACCCGTAAACACTAAGCTGTTTTTATAATAGAAGTTGAATAGAATATCTTTATATATCTCTTTGTATGATTTCTGTTGGGATGACTTTATTTTTAATGCAATGTCAAATAAATTGTTATCTATTTCAAATACAGTTGAGTACATTGTAAATGAGTCGCCGCCTGCTAATGAGTATGATTCAGTATAAAACGATTCTTTGTCGCTATAGGTAATTTTTACAACTTTTTGATCAATAAACTTACTGGTTGTGTCTTGTTTTTCTTCGCTATATACTTCTTTTAAATATTTAATACTATTAAAACCTGATGTTAATTTATTGTGCTTTACTACTACAAAAAAACTATTTGAACGAACAATTGTGGGATTTGCCACGAAAAGATAAGCAGTTTGATTAATAAATCGCCATGAGGAGGGGATGCAAATTCTTTCCTGGTCTACATTGTAGCAGTGCCACATATTCGATGACAATGGCTTACCTTTTTTAAAAGTAATGTTAACTATAGTAGTATCATGAGAAGATTGTGTTGACGATGTCGAACATCTGGCAAAAATCCCGAAAACTAGAAGAGCGAGAATAGGTAGCTTAGTTTTTGTAAACATAGACTGGTGGTTAAATTTCAGTTTTAAACCAATTGGTTTTTATGCCTCGATGATAGGTAACAAACTGTGCCGGTCAGGGATCAATGTGTCAATCAAAAATATTTCATTAACGATATAAATGTATGTATCTGACCCTACACTAAGCAAGAACTATAAACATAGGGGGCTACCTGCCAGGTGCGGCACGAGTGCTGCAACGCATTTGGCCCATGCCGACACTCACGTCTGAATTCAGCGGGAAACACTACCTATTACCCCATCTCACAACTAGTCCAAATCCTTCCAATCGATTTTAGCAACCCAAATATTTTCAGTCTCTGAGAACTCGACTATGCCTAAAATGTTAAACTCCTCCTGATCATCTAACGTTACCTGCATACCTGCCGTTAATACGATATTTTTCAATTTAAGATCTTCAAATGTTCCCGCAGTCAGGGCTGACGCATAAGAAAAAGAAAAAATCAGTGTAGATATTAACAAATTGTTGGTAAAGAGGGAATAAGTTCAACTGTTCAAGGCTGTTTTAAGGCTTTGCGGAGTGTTTCTTTGTAAAAA
>Ga0134127_10003617_pt1 | contig 11129 bp, 10 predicted proteins | sample KB31753_FD_96459 | JGI IMG/M metagenome (GOLD analysis project Ga0134127, IMG submission 96459) | Terrestrial soil microbial communities with excess Nitrogen fertilizer from Kellogg Biological Station, Michigan, USA - KB3-175-3 | ecosystem: Environmental > Terrestrial > Soil > Unclassified ...
TCCGGCAGTGGGCGACGAGACGCTCGTCGTGCATGCGCGGACCGGCTCCGGCGACGTCATCATTCAGCGCGCGACAGCCGACGCGATGCCATGAGGCGTCAGGCCGGCCCGGTCACGACCAGCCGGTGTCCGTTCGCGAGCGACAGGACGAACTCTCGCATTCCCCAAGGCTGTTCGACTGGTGGCGCGGCGATGTCCGCACCCGAGGCGACTGCGCGCACGTAAGACGAGTGCAGCTCAGTCCCCACATCTACAGTCACGGTGACGGGGGTGAAGGGTGGCTGGGCCGCCACCAGCCGAACACATGGGCCGACGCTCCACGGACCGAAAACCACGCCGACTATGGTCGGCGGATCGCCGACGTCATAGAGCGTCCTCGCGCCCAGTACGGACCGCAGCACGTCGAGATCCTTGGCGACATCGAGAACTGGAAGAGTGACCTCGACACCGAGCACTGTGGCGGGTTCTGGTTCGCGAGACCTACCGAGAACGATCGATTCGTGTGGTTTGTCGCGGTGCGGATACCGTTGCGCGAGCCGACCGCGTTCGGTGAGGCCGAGTCTGCGCGCCGTCGAAAGGGAGCGGACGTTTGTCGACTCCACCCAGGCTTCGACCCGGGCAAAACTCAGTGATCCGAACGCGTAGTTGGTCACCGCGTCCGCCGCCTCGGTCATGAGCCCACGACCCCATGCCTGCCTGCATAGCATCCAGCTAAGGCCAGGCACCGCCACATCGCGGAGTAGTCCGACGAGGCCGTCGGGCTCCTCCGTCTCGCGGACAACCCAGAAATGGGCGCCCTCGCCCGAGAGACTATTCACCAAGTCTCTGCGCGTATCCGCGATCTCGGCGCGTATCGGCGTATTCCACCAACGCATTACCTGCGGATCGCCGTATGCCGCGTGCAATGCCTCCGCGTCACGATCCGGATCCAAGGGAGCCAACGACAGCCGGGCAGTCGTCAGCTCCACAACGAGAAGGCTAGTCGCCCGGGTCGAACCGGAACACCGTGAGCTTGCCGGCCAAGGCCGCGAACTCGTCGGGAGCTCCGTCGCGCACCAGGCCCGCGCGCTTGGCGAAGCCGACGCCGACGGGTACCTTGGCCGCGAATGTCCGCAGTACGGGCCGTGATTCGGCCGCGTCCAGTTCGATGATCTTGACGCGTCGCGATCTGCGTCCGCGCGACAGGGTCCCCGCGCCTGCCGCGCGTGCGTTGGACGCCCAATCGGCCCCTGGGTAGCCCGCTACCACGTAGAGGCCGCCGTCGTGCTCGAACGGTGTCATCGGCGTGCTGCGCGGCTTTCCGGTCTTCCTGCCCGGCACCGTCAGGACCATCGCGGGGCCTGTCGGGATGCCGAACTTCTGGACCGCCATCATGAACTTGTTCATCGGTTTGAGGTAGCGCGGCGGGCGGAATTCCGACATTGCTTGTCTCCCTTACTGGTTGGTGAAAAGTGCGCGATGGGCGGCCACGCCTTCTGCGAACGTCGTGGCGGGCCGGCCGAGAATCTTCTCCACCTCGTGTGTGACCAGTGCAGGCTTTGACACCGTCGCCTCCAGAAACGCGATGTAGGCGTCGGCGAATTCGGGTGAGAAGCCCAGGCCGATGAAGCGCTGGCGCACAAGCTCTGCAGGCACTTCCTGGTAGCGCAGCGGGCGATCGAGAACCGTGCCGATCACCCCCACCAACTCCGTATTGGTGAAGGCGTGCGGTCCGGTCAAGGGGACCTTGCGGCCCACCAGTTCGTCGGTGAGCAGCGCCTTGGCCGCCACGGCGGAGATGTCGCGGTCGACGATCGGTGCTGTCGATGCCGTCGCGTACGGCCCGTTGACCACGTCGCCTGCCTGAATCTGCGGCGCCCACATGCCGAAGAAGTTGGTGATGAACACCGTTGGGCGCAGACTGACCCATTCGAGGCCGGAGTCGACGGCGAGCTGTTCGACCTCCTTGTTGCGGTCACCGCGGAAGCGCGACGGCTGGCGCGAGAAGTCGTCGTCGGCGTTGATGGCCGACAGAGCAACGAGGCGCGTGACCCCTTCGCGGCGGGCCTGGCGCACGACGGACTCGAGTTCGTCGCCGAGTGCGCGCGAGTTGAGGAACACCGCCGAGGCCCCCGGCAGTCCCTCTGCCATGGTGCTGACAGCGGTGACGCCGTCCGGGAAGCGCGCGGTGTCCGGCTGCCGGGTGACGGCGCGGACCTCGACGCCTGCTGCTGCGAGTTCGCTTACCAGTGGGCGGCCGACGTTACCGGTTGCGCCCGTGACAAGAATTGCGGTCATGAAGGCAAGGACGACGTCGCGCCGCGAAAAGTTACATCGCTGCCCGTGTAACTTTTCGCGCCTGCGCTTCGTCATGACTGCATGAGCGATTCACCGTCGGTCGAAGTGGCGTGGCGCAGCCACCGTCCGTACTTGGTGAACCTCGCCTATCAGATGCTGGGCGACGTCGGGGAGGCCGAAGACATCGCGCAGGAGGCTTTCCTTCGACTTTCGCGCGCCGACCCGGCACAGATCGATGACATCCGCGCCTGGCTGACCGTCGTGGCGGGGCGGCTGTGCCTTGACCAGCTGCGGTCGGCCCGCGCCCGCCACGAACAACCCGATGAGTCAGGTGCTCTCGATGTCATGCCGTCGCACGAGGCCGACCCCGTCGACCGGGTCACGCTGGACGACGAGGTCCGCACCGCGCTCCTGGAGGTGCTGCGGCGGCTGAGTCCCGGTGAGCGCGTGGCGTTCGTCCTGCACGATGTCTTTCAGATGCCGTTCGAGGAGATCGCCGAGACGGTGGGCAGGCCCGTCGGCACCTGTCGCCAGCTCGCGCGGCGGGCCCGCGCCAAGTTCGCGGGGACGTCGCCGCGGCCCGCCGACATCAGCGACGCCGAGCATCAGGTCGTCACCGAACGGTTCATCACGGCGTGCGCGAACGGCGACCTGCAGGCACTGACCGCCGTGCTGGATCCGACCGTGTGGGGCGTGGGCACGATCCTCGGCGATTTCGCCCCGCCGCCCCAGATCAACCACGGCCCCGAGGAGGTGGCAACGAACCTGTTGCGCTATCTGCAGGGCGCCACACTGGTCGCAGGCCCGATCGGGGAACCGGTGCTGCTCGCATTCGCCGAACGTCGGCTGTTCGCGGTGCTGGTGCTGACGGTGCGCGACAACCTGATCATGAAGATCGAGGCGACGGTCGATCCGTCTGCGGCTAGCCGTAGGTGAATGAAAACGCTTGCAGCCCGACCACAACGGCCGGGCTGCGTGCGTATTCGGTTGTGGCAGAATCTAGTTGGCCGGAGGCATCAGCACCGTGTCGATCATGTAGACCGTGGCGTTGGCGGTTTGGACACCGCCGCAGACCACCGACGCGTTGTTTACCTTGAGGTCACTGCCGCCGCCGGAGACCGTGACGTTGGCGCCCTCCACGGTCTTTTTCGCGCCGATGACCTGCGAGGGGCTGGCCTGCCCGGGGACCACGTGGTAGGTCAGGATCTTTGTCAGCAGCGGCGCGTCGGTTTTCAGCTTCTCGATCGTCGCCGGGTCGATCTTGGCGAACGCCGAATCGGTTGGCGCGAACACGGTGAACTGACCGCCGTTGAGCGTGTCGACGAGGTTCACGTCCGGATTGAGCTGGCCCGAGACCGCCGCGGTCAACGTGGTGAGCAACGGGTTGTTCGACGCCGCCACCGCGACCGGGTCCTGCGCCATTCCGGTGACCGAACCGGGGCCGGTGGGCACCTGCGCCGCGTAGCCCGAGCAGCCCGGACCGACCAGCTCCGCCTGGGCGGTGGTGGCGGTGGCCAGCGACAGACCTAAAGAGGCGGCCGCCGCGAAGCCGGCCAATCCGAGTGCCTTCTTCTGGATGTTCATGGACATTCAACTCCTATAGGGCGTGACGGCGCTGGATCGTTCCTGGTTACCCGCGCCGTCGGGTGGTTTCTACATCTGGTATTCGGAGCCGACCGGGCGGCGGATGGGTCAGCCGTAGGTGAACGAGAACGCTTGCAGCCCCTTGCTTAAGCGCACCTCAACCTGGCCGCGCTTCACCTCGTTATCCGCGACGATCTGGCGTGACTGCGGGGGCCCGCTGATCGGTACAGTCGTGGTCTTGCCGTCCCGTGTAACTGTCACGGTGCCCTCGCCGCCGGCGACGATATACACGTTCTTGGCTTTATATTTCAACGCGATGGTGGAGTTGTCGGACTCCGCAGTGGCACCTTGGTAGTCCAACTTCCACCGACCTCGATAAGCGAAACTGTCGTCCGCAAGGTCCGCGGGGTAGTTGAAGTCCGCGGTGCCCTCGTCGTAGACGTCGGTGCCGCCATAGTTGACCATCTTGCCGACGCCGAAGTACGTCTCGGGCGTCTGGCCGGACGTCGGCGTGGTATCGACGGACTCACTGGGCGCAGGCAATTCGATGTCGGGATTGGCGTCGAGGAGCAGTTGCCTGATCAGGGTCTCAGTGACGTCGTAGTCACCTTCGCCGAACTTGATGTGTCGCACGGTCCCATTCGCGTCGATCAGATACTCGGCGGGCCAGTAGCGGTTGCGGTAGTTCGTCCACGTCGACAGGTTGTTATCGAGTGCAATCGGGTAGGTGATGCCCAGATCGGCGGCACCGCTGACGACGTTGCTCTGGACCTTCTCGAACGCGTACTCGGGGCTGTGCACCCCGATGACCTCCAGTCCCGCATCCTTGTACTTGTCGTACCAGTCGGTGACGTGCGGAATGGCGCGTTGGCAGTTGATGCACGAGTAGGCCCAGAAGTCGATCAGAACGACCTTGCCGCGCAACGACTTCAGGTCGACAGGTGCGCCGCCCGGGGTGTTCAACCAACCGTCGATACCCTTGATATCCGGTGCGGTGCCGCAGCTTTCGAGCTCGCTGGCACCGTTGGTGCAATTCGATAGTGCCCTGTTCTGGTCGTTGACCAGGCCGCCAAGGTTGAGCTTTTCCTGAATCTCGTCGGACGCCACGACCCTGTCCTGCAGCCCGCTGGTGTAGTCGGGGATGGCTCGCTGCAGCATGGCGGGCACATTGAACACCAGCGCGACCGCGAACACGAGCATCACGATGCCGCCGATCATGCGGATCCGACGCTGGTGGCGCCGGAAGGTGCCGACCCGCTCGGCGACGCGCTGACCGGCCAGCGCGAAGAACAGCAGCGGCAGGGCGGCGCCGATCGCGAACGACACCGTCAACGCGACGGTGCTCAGCCCGATGGATCCGGTGGCGCCGGCGACCACGATGGCCGCCAAAACCGGCCCGGCACACGGCACATACAGCACACCCAGGGCCAGACCAAGGCCGAATCCGCTCTTGCCCTGGCCAACCTGAAGCTGTGGAATGCGGGCGAACGGCTTTTCCAGGATCTGCTCGACCCGGGGAAAGATGAGGCCTAGGCCGATGGCGGTCAGCGCGACCAGCCCGGCCCACCGGATCGCGTCCTGCGGAAGATGCAGCAGCGACAGCAGCGCGGTTCCCACCAGGGTGACGAGGCTGAAGCTCAGCACCAACCCGGCGATCACGCGATATGGCCGCAGCGTCTCATCGAGGGAGCGTTTGGGTTTGACCGCCGTCGCCACACCGCCGGATCCGGTCTCGGCGGGCTGATCTGTACGGGCGGTCTGTGCGCCGGAGAAGAAGATCACCGGGAGGACGGGAAGGATGCACGGTGAGATCCCGGTGATCAAGCCACCGAGAAAGCCGATCAGTACGAGTGTGAACATGTCCGCTCTTTCGTAGCGCGAGCTGGGCCCTGCTCGCGCGAGGGCCCAGCTCGGGTTGGTGACCTAGGCGGCCGGGGGCATCAGGACCGTGTCGATCAGGTAGACGGTGGCGTTGGCGGTACGCACTCCGCCGCACACCACGCCGGCATTGTTGACCTTGAGGCTGGTGCCCATGCCGGTGACGTTGACCTCACCGCCCTGCACCGTCTTGTGCATGCCGGTGACCTGGGCGGGGCTCGCCTGACCGGGCACCACGTGGTAGGTCAGGATGCTGCTCAGCAGGTTCGAGTCCGTCTTCAACTTCTCGATGGTGGCCGGATCGATCTTCGCGAACGCGGCGTCCGTCGGCGCGAACACGGTGAACTCGCTGCCGTTGAGGGTGTCGACCAGGTTGACGTTCGGATTGAGCTTGCCCGAGACCGCTGCGGTCAGCGTGGTCAGCAGCGGATTGTTGGACGCCGCCACCGCCACGGGATCCTGCGCCATCCCGGTCACCGACGCCGGGCCGGTCGGGTTCTGGGCCGCGTAGTCCGCACAACCCGGCCCGACCAGGTTGGCGCCGGGATCCACCGGTTGATCCATGGGCTTCGGTGCGGCGCTGGTGGCGGCAATAGTGGAGCTTGCGGGCTCGGCCGTAGCCGAGGTGGAGGTGTCGCCCGAACACGCGGACAGACCCAGGACCGCGACCGCGGCCAGGCCCGCCACGGAGATTGCTTGACGCTGAATAACTTTCATGACGTTCTTGCTCCCTTGTCGTGACGGGCTACCTACCCGCCCTCTGCACTGACACCAAGGATTCGGCGTGACGCCCGTCACGGATGGACGCGGCCGCGCCGGCGTCACATTTGCGTCACTTTTACCCAGCGGCGAGTGTGGGCTTGTGTCACGCCTTTCTGTGTCAAACGTGCGTTGACCCCACACTCGGCAGCTAGGCAACGCGACAGAGCTACGCCGTGGGCACCGCGGCACGGCACAATAGGTCGGTGAGCAGAACCCGAGTACTGATACTCGGCAGCACCGGCTCCATCGGCACCCAGGCGCTGGACGTCATCGCCGCCAACCCCGACCGCTTCGAGGTCGTCGGGCTGGCGGCCGGCGGCGGCAACCCCGGCCTGCTGGCCCGGCAGAGCACCGAGACGGGCGTGACAAACATCGCCGTCGCCGACGACGCAGCGGCCGCCCAGGTCGGCGATGTCACCTACGCCGGGCCGGACGCCGTTACCCGGCTCGTCGAGAACACCGAGGCCGATGTGGTGCTCAACGCCCTCGTCGGCGCGCTCGGACTGAAACCCACGCTGGCGGCGCTCGCCACCGGCGCTCGGCTGGCCCTGGCGAACAAGGAATCGCTGGTCGCAGGGGGGCCGCTCGTGCTCAAGGCCGCCAAGCCCGGCCAACTCGTTCCTGTCGACTCGGAGCACTCCGCGATGGCCCAGTGTCTACGGGGCGGCACCCCGGACGAGGTGGCCAAGATCGTGCTGACCGCGTCGGGCGGGCCGTTCCGCGGCTGGTCCGCCAAGCGGCTCGAGGACGTCACGCCAGAGCAGGCCGGAGCGCATCCCACCTGGTCCATGGGTCCGATGAACACGCTGAACTCGGCGTCGCTGGTCAACAAGGGTCTGGAGCTGATCGAGACCCATCTGCTGTTCGGCGTCCCGTACGACCGCATCGAGGTCGTCGTTCACCCACAGTCGATCGTGCACTCGATGGTGATCTTCACCGACGGGTCGACCCTTGCGCAGGCCAGCCCGCCGGACATGAAGCTGCCCATCGCGCTGGCGCTGGGATGGCCGTCGCGGGTCCCTCAAGCGGCCCTGGCCTGCGACTTCACCACCGCCTCGACCTGGGACTTCGAGCCGCTCGACGCCGCGGTGTTCCCAGCGGTGGACCTGGCGCGCGAGGCGGGCAGGAAGGGCGGCTGTCTGACCGCGGTCTACAACGCCGCCAACGAAGAGGCCGCGGAGGCGTTCCTTGCGGGCCGCATCCGATTCCCGGCGATCGTGCGAACGATTGCCGAGGTCCTGCGCGCTGCTGACCAGTGGGCCGCCGAACCCGCTACCGTGGAAGACGTACTCGATGCGCAACACTGGGCCCGCGACCGGGCAAAGGGCGCAGTATCCCGGGAGGTCGTCACCACCAAATGATGATGTTCATCATCGGCGTCACGCTTTTCGCCCTCTTCATCTTGGTGTCGGTGGCGTTGCACGAATGCGGGCACATGTGGGCCGCCCGCGCTACCGGGATGAAGGTGCGTCGCTACTTCGTCGGCTTCGGCCCGACGCTGTGGTCCACGCGTCGGCCCAACAAGCTCGGCTACACCGAATACGGGGTCAAGGCGGTCCCGCTCGGCGGCTTCTGCGATATCGCGGGCATGACCGCGATCGACGAGATCGCCCCAGAGGACAAGCCCTACGCGATGTACCGGCAGAAGACCTGGAAGCGGGTGCTGGTGTTGTTCGCCGGCCCGGGCATGAACTTCGTCATCGGTCTGGTGCTGATCTACGGCATGGCGCTGATTTGGGGACTTCCGAACCTGCATCCGCAGCCGGCCGCGTACGTCAGCGAAACCTCCTGTGTTGCACCGGAACTCAGCAAAGGCCAGATGGGCAAGTGCGAGGGAGTCGGACCGGCCGCGGCCGCGGGTATCAAGGCCGGCGACATCATCGTCAAGGTCGGCGACAAGGACGTGAAGAACCCTGACGAGATGGTCGCGGCGGTGCGGGCGCTGACCGGGCCGACGCAATTCGTCGTCCAGCGCGACGGGAACCGGTTCACCACGATGGTTGACGTCACCCACACCCAACGCTGGACCTCGGACACGGCTCAGGCTCCAACCACCGTCGCCGCTGTCGGGATCGCCGCCGCCGAGTTCGGGCCCGTCAAGTACGAGCACTTCAATCCGGTGACGGCGGTACCGGGAACCGTGGCCTTCACCGGCGACCTCGCCGTCGAACTGGGCAAGTCGATCGCGAAGATCCCCACCAAGATCGGCGCGCTGGTGCACTCCATCGGCGGTGGTGAACGCGATCCGGAAACACCGATCAGCGTCGTTGGCGCGTCGATCATCGGCGGCGACGCGTTCGAGCACGGTTATTTCATGGCGTTCTGGTTCTTCCTGGCTCAGCTGAACTTCGTGCTCGGCGCGATCAACCTGGTGCCGCTGCTTCCGTTCGACGGCGGTCACATCGCGATTGCGTTGTTCGAGAAGATCCGCAATATGATTCGGAAGGCGCGCCGCATCGATGCCGCGCCGCCGGTGAACTACCTCAAGCTCATGCCAGCCACCTACGTCATCTTGGTCGTGGTGATCGGCTATATGGCGCTTACGGTGACCGCTGACTTCGTCAACCCGATCAGACCGTTCCAATAGGAGGCATCGATGGCTCCCGGCCAAGAAATAGGTCTAGGCATGCCGGCACCTCCCGCCCCCACACTCGCGCCGCGCCGCAAGACGCGCCAGCTGATGGTCGGCAAGGTCGGCATCGGCAGCGAGCACCCCATCGCCGTCCAGTCGATGACGACGACCAAGACCCACGACGTCAACTCCACCCTGCAGCAGATCGCCGAACTGACCGCGTCCGGCTGCGACATCGTCCGGGTGGCGTGCCCACGGCAGGAGGACGCCGGCGCGCTGTCTGAGATCGCCAGGCACAGCCAGATCCCGGTGATCGCCGACATCCACTTCCAGCCCAAGTACATCTTCGCCGCGATCGACGCCGGTTGCTCCGCGGTGCGCGTAAACCCCGGCAACATCAAGGAATTCGACGGCCGGGTCAAGGAAGTGGCCAAGGCCGCGGGCGACGCGGGCATCCCGATCCGGATCGGCGTCAACGCCGGCTCGCTCGACAAACGATTCATGCAGAAGTACGGCAAGGCCACGCCTGAGGCGCTGGTGGCAAGTGCGCTGTGGGAGGCGTCGCTTTTCGAGGAGCACGGCTTCGGCGACATCAAGATCAGCGTCAAGCACAACGATCCGGTGGTCATGGTCGCCGCCTACGAGCAGCTGGCCGCGCAGTGCGACTACCCGCTGCACCTCGGCGTCACCGAGGCAGGCCCGGCGTTCCAGGGCACCATCAAGTCCGCGGTGGCGTTCGGAGCACTGTTGTCCCGTGGCATCGGAGACACGATCCGGGTATCGCTGTCGGCGCCGCCGATCGAAGAGGTCAAGGTCGGCAACCAGATCCTGGAGTCGCTGAACTTGCGGCCGCGGTCGCTGGAGATCGTGTCGTGCCCGTCGTGCGGGCGCGCGCAGGTCGACGTCTACACGCTGGCCAACGAAGTCAGCGCCGGCCTGGAGGGCATGGACGTGCCGTTGCGCGTCGCTGTGATGGGCTGTGTCGTCAACGGTCCCGGTGAAGCGCGCGAGGCGGACCTCGGTGTCGCGTCCGGTAACGGCAAGGGGCAGATCTTCGTCAAGGGCGAGGTGATCAAGACCGTGCCGGAGGCTCAGATCGTCGAGACGTTGATCGAAGAGGCCATGCGAATCGCTGAGGAGCGTGCTTCCGATGATCCAAGCGGTTCGCCGGTTGTGACCGTAAGCTGAACATGGCCCTGTGAGGGGGGTCACCGCCCGGGTCGGAAAGAGTCTCCATGTCGGCTCCGCCGCTATTTCGCCACGTCGACGAGCGACGGGTGTCGGTGGTCCGTGACGCCGCGGCGGTTCGCCAGGTGCTCGACGAGGACCCCGTCGGTTCCTGCATGGTGGCTTCCCGGGTGGCCGAGCACGGAGTCGAACCGTCTGCAATCGGCGGTGAGATGTGGACGCGGCGGCGGGTCAGTGAATCGCTGTGCTACGCCGGCGCGAACCTGATTCCGTTGCGCGGCGACCTCAACGATCTGAACGCGTTCGCGGACAAGGCAATGAGCACCGCGCGGCGCTGCTCGTCACTGGTGGGTCGCGCCGAATACGTGATGCCGATGTGGCGGCGCCTCGAGCATGCCTGGGGCCCGGCGCGCGACGTGCGCGAGCATCAGCCGTTGATGGCGTTGAGTACAGCGCCGCAGTCGCCGATGGACCCTGCCGTGCGCTCGGTTCGCGTCGACGAACTCGACGCCTATCTGGTGGCGGCCATCGACATGTTCATCGGCGAGGTCGGCATCGATCCGCGCATCGGCGACGGCGGACGCGGATACCGGCGGCGGGTGGCGGGGCTGATCGCCGCGGGCCGGGCATGGGCGCGCTTCGAGCGCGGCCAGGTGGTGTTCAAGGCCGAGGTCGGATCGCAGTCGCCGTCGGTGGGGCAGATCCAGGGCGTGTGGGTGCATCCCGATTGTCGGGGCCACGGCCTCGGCACCGCGGGCACCGCGACGCTTGCCTCGGCGGTGGTCCGCAGCGGCCGCATCGCGAGCTTGTACGTGAACGACTTCAACACCGTGGCCCGCGCGACTTACGCGCGCATCGGATTTAAGCA
>Ga0134127_10003618_pt1 | contig 11125 bp, 10 predicted proteins | sample KB31753_FD_96459 | JGI IMG/M metagenome (GOLD analysis project Ga0134127, IMG submission 96459) | Terrestrial soil microbial communities with excess Nitrogen fertilizer from Kellogg Biological Station, Michigan, USA - KB3-175-3 | ecosystem: Environmental > Terrestrial > Soil > Unclassified ...
TCCTGTAGCTCTTCGGGTAAGAATTCTTTTCCATGTCATTCCGAGCGAGCATTTCGATTCGCTTGCGAATCGGAAGCGCAGTCGAGGAACCTGCTTTTTCTCGCTACATCGATGCTGCGTCCCCGAAATGTTACCCTCATTGCTTCCACATGCTTTTCGCAAATCGCAACTTGGGGCTGGCATTACTTTGCCTGGCAGCTCTTTCCGCCTGTGGTAGCCCCGGCGTACCGCTTCCGCCATCGCTCGAACTGGCTCGTCCTGTCACTGACCTGCGCGCAGCGCGAAAGGGAAGTACGGTCACACTTACTTGGACGGCTCCCACCAGGACCACTGACGGGCATACCATCCGTCATGGCGGTCCAACGGAGATCTGTCGCGCGGCGGGCACGATGAAGCAATGCGGGATGCCTTTGGCCAAACTCGCTCCAATAAAAAACGTCGGCGACAAGCGGGCGCAGTCTCAGTCTTACACCGACAGACTATCCGATTTCGCATCCGCCTCAGACGCAAAACTTGTGTACGGCATCGAGATCCGAAATTCCTATGGGAAAACGGCGGGCCTTTCGAATGAAGTCGAAGTGCCTGCGGTTCCGACCCTGCCAGCGCCGAACAATCTGCAGGCGCAACTCGCGGCAGATGGTGTGCACTTGAGTTGGTCGACATCGTTGAACGTTCCGCAAATTCCTGGAGTTCGTTTCGCTCACCGCATCTATCGTCGAGAGGCCACCAGCAAGACGCAAGCAGTGGCGGGGGAAGTACCGGTTCAAGCTGATACCGCGCCCTCATTCCTCGACAGCACCATTGAATGGGAGAAGACATACCAATACCATCTCGCCGTCGTCACCTTCAGCGCGCAAGCTCAAGGTTCCGAGCAGCAGGTGGAAGGAGACGACACCGCGGAGATCACGGTTGTTGCGCACGATGTGTTTCCGCCCGCAACTCCCACGGGGCTTCAGGCGGTGTTCAGTGGACCAGGGCAGAAGCCATTTATAGATTTGGTGTGGGCGCCTGACACCGACGCCGACCTGGCCGGATACAACATCTATCGTTCTGAAGCGGGTGTCGAGCCCAAGAAGCTCAACAGCGACCCGGTGAAGTCGCCTGCATTCCGTGACGACGCGGTTATTCCAGGCCACGCATACACCTACTCAGTCTCAGCAGTTGATCTTCGTGGAAATGAAAGCCAGCGCTCCGAACCTGCAGAAGAGAAAGTTCCTGCCCAGTAGTAGATATGCATGAGCAAGTCGGCAATAGCCGCGCAGCGGCGGGATATAAATAGCCCGGCACGTAAGTGCCGGGAAGGCTCGTTTGGATGATGAGAGTCCGCTTTAGCGGACGGGATGAGATGTCGAGAGAACGAGCGCTAGAAGATCCAACTCCACACCAGTGCAATAGCTGCCGCGGTGACTGCGGCAGTCGTAAACCATCCCAGTGCCTTCAGCCATCGACCATTGGAATGAGGCCCGATGATCCGCGCATTGGTTACTGCCAGCATCAGGACAATCATCAACGGTGCGGCCAGCAATCCCATAATCAAAGATGCCCAATACAGCGCTGACATGACGTGAATCCCTGAAATGCCAATCCCGATCGCCACTCCGGTCGAAAGTGCGATCACCGCGTAAAATTCCGGCGCGCCCTGTGGCGTCTTACGCAGCCCGTGGCTCCAGCCAAAGATCTCTGCCAAGGCATGAGCTGGGCCAGTCGTGAGCACCGGCACGGCCAGGACTCCCGCGCCGATGATCCCCAGCGCAAACAGCACGCTCGCGAATGGTCCTGCCAGAGGCCGCAACGCTTCTGCTGCCTGGGCTGCATCTTCAATCCTCTGTCCCGAATGGAACAATGTTGCCGCGGTACACAGGATGACGAAATACATGATCAAATTGGAAAAGAACATTCCTGCATTCGCGTCCCATGCACTGGACCGCAACGCGCGCCCGTGATCATGCTCCCGTCGCAACACGGAATGCTGCTCCACCTTCTGGCTGGATTCCCAGAAATAAACGTAAGGAGACAGCCTCGTTCCAATCAGCGCCACCAGCATCGCCAGGTATTCACGCGTGAAATGAATTTTCGGAACTACTGTCGACCACAGGAACTCTGACGCGTGCGGATGCGCCAGGAAAGCAGCACCCATGTACGCGAATAACGCCAACGCCAATCCAGCAAAGAGCTTCTGCAGCAGTTGGTACGATCCCCACGTCTGGATTCCCAGAATGATGACGGCAATTCCAACCGTGATTCCCGTGACCGGCACTGGCAAGAAAAGCCGCAGCGCCGCCGCAATTGCACCTATATCAGCTCCCGCCTCAATAATGTTCGCAACTAACACTCCGCTGATCAAAACGTACAACAGCCACCGCGGGTAATAGTCCCGAATGATGGCGGCAATGCCTTTTCCGGTGAGCAGGCTCAACTTGGAGCAGAGATATACCGTCGCCGCCATCATCGGAAACGTGAGGGGCGCGGTCCACAGAAATGAGAAGCCGAAAGTGGCCCCAGCCTGGGCGTACGTTCCTACTGCGCACGGATCGTCGTTTGCCGCACCGGTAATGATTCCGGGCAGAACGGAACGCAGGGGTGACGGCACCCGCTCGCTTATCTTCCGTTTTTCGACAAGGGCCAGACCCGATCGCGAACTCGAATCATCGTGTGCGAGTCTGTTTGAGAGAGGAGCCAGAGTAAGAGACCATCGAAATAGATTTGGTGCCGCAGGTCTAGGATGCCGCCGTCGTTATCCGGTTTGCATGCTGCTGGATTCCGATAAAGATTTGGTAGTCTGTTCCCGCCACGGTTCGGCGCCGAACGGTAGTCAAGCGGAACGCCGCTCACGACAGGTCACGTGTATGAATGCTTTTTCCGGTGTCACTCCGATCCTGAACGTCAGGAACGTAACCGCCTCCATTGATTACTACGTGAACAAATTGGGTTTCACCAAACGTTGGGACTGGGGTGACCCGCCGACGTTCGGTTGTGTCACGCGCGACAAGGTTTCAATTTTCCTGTGCGAAGGCGCTCAGGGCCAGCCCGGGACATGGATGATGATTTTCCTCGACAATGTCGACGAGCTTTACCAGGAGTACAAAGAACGAGGAGCTAAGGTTCTGAAGTCACCGACGAACATGCCATGGGAGACTCGCGAAATGAATGTCGAAGATCCCGATGGCCACCGCATTCGATTTGGAAGTGACGCCACCGGACCCGCTGATCCTGCAGAGGTTGGGCGTTACTGGAACGAACTCCAGTTCCCCGATCGATGACTCGGAGCACGAGGAAGTCTGGCATGGATCACATGCGCGCCCTCCGGCGCACGTTTTACGACCGCGATCCCCGACTCGTCGGCCCCGAGTTGCTGGGCAAAGTTCTCATTCGTCGGCAAGGACGAAAAACGCTAGCAGCCCGCATCGTGGAAGTTGAAGCCTACTTGGGCGCCGACGATCCTGCCGCGCACGCGTCAATTGGCAAGACAGCTCGGAATGCAGTTCTCTTCGGACCACCAGGATACGCGTACGTATATTTCATCTACGGCAACCACTATTGCCTGAACGTCTCGTGTCTACCGGATGGAACCCCGGGCGGAATTCTGTTTCGCGCTTTGGAGCCGTTGGAAGGAATTTCTGAAATGTACAACCTGCGAGGGATCGAAGAGCACGCCGATCTCCGAAAGCTTACCTCCGGCCCCGGACGCCTGGCCGCAGCCTTCGGGATCACCCGCGAGAGCGACAACGGCAAGGATTTAACCAGTTTGCGCTCCGATCTCTACATTGCCGACGACGGCACGCCGCCGCCGAGAGTGATGGTTACGAAGAGAATTGGAATCACGAAAGCGGCCGACATGCCGCTCAGGTACATCGTGGCAGGAAACAGGTTCGTGTCAGGAAGGACGACCGCGTGAACGAGAGCCCCAAAATTTGAAAGCGCACGTTTCGAAGGTTTCAATGTTTCACACCGAAACTTTTGAAACGTGAAACTTTGAAAGGCCGACTCGTAGCCAACTCGCCGACGAGCCCTACCCGCCCTTCTTCAACTCCACCAGCACTTGCCTCGCAATTTCTTTAAGCGTTTCGAAAACACCTTGCCCTTGAAATGCAATCGCCTCAATCACTGGTTCGTCTTTGCGCTGCAATTCGCGACTGAGTGTCTCTACCGGCAATACGTTCGGAAGATCTCGCTTGTTCAACTGGAGCACATAAGGAATGTTGTTGAAGTTGTATCCGTGCTCCTTCAGGTTCGACATGAGGTTGTCGAGCGCCTCGGCATTGGCGTCCATGCGTTCCTGCTGCGAGTCGGCGACGAACACGATTCCATCCACGCCGCGCAGGATCAGTTTGCGGCTGGCGTCGTAGAACACCTGCCCAGGAACCGTATAAAGATGGATGCGGGTCTTAAAACCTCTTACTGTGCCAAGATCCAGTGGCAGGAAGTCGAAGAACAGGGTTCGCTCGGTCTCAGTAGCGAGCGAAATCATTTTGCCCTTTTGCTGCTCGGCGGTCGTCTGATAGATGTGTTGAAGATTGGTGGTCTTCCCGCCAAGGCCCGCGCCATAGTACACGATTTTGCAATTGATCTCGCGGGCTGCGAAATTGATGAAGCTCAAGACTTTCCTCGGACGACGGATCGACCCTGGTTCCCTCTACTCCCCCGCAAATTGCTGATAATGCGGGCCAAGCCTCTCCGCTGGATTTTTGGCTGTAACAATGGTTTATACCACAGCAGGGCACCCCAAGCGTGGTTACGGCCGTTACCGTTTAAGGCTCACGTATCCTACTGAGCTACCGAGGAGGCGCCGCGTAATAGCCGTCGCGGGCATAAACGTTCACGCACGGACGGATAGACGATCGGCAACTCGGCCGGCTCACCAGCACTTCAACGGACCTGTATTCCGACGATGGAGCCACGTGTGTGGCATAACCAAGCGTGTATTGATCGCGGGCGTAGCCAAGCGCCGCCGAGTAGGCGTCCTCGATCCCGTTGCGCGTCAACTCATTCCAGACCTGACCGCCAGTCGCATTCACGTACTTTGGGAGAATGTCGGTATATCCGAACCGAGGCAGGTGTAGTTTGCTGAGTTTGCCGTACCCGGGAACTCCCGGCATTCCGACGCCCACGGCGTAAACGATGATGTTGTTGCTGAGCAGTACGCGCAGCACATCGCGATAGCTCGCGTCACTGCGATACTCCCGCCCATCGCTGATCACAAAGATAATTTTGCGCCGTTCCGGGTTTCGGCGCGAAAGCTCAAGCGCCGCTTTCAGAATAGCGTCATTCATGACTCGAGCCGGCTGTGTCGCCGTCATGGGCCTGGGATTTCCGCGATCCACAGGCACGCCGTTGATCACGGGACCTCCTGCTGCGATCGGACCGCTGGTCACGGGGGGACCGTTGTCTTCACCTCGTACGTTTTCGAGTTCGTCGAGCTTTGCCGAAAGCGCCGGGCCGACTGCTCCCCATCCGGTCTGCTGGCCTACCGTGTTGCTATATGTGAATACCGAAAGTTCGTCGAACTGGCTGAACGCGCCCTCGAGAGCTGGGAAGGTGTGATTTACCTTCTGCAGATCGACATCCTTCATCCCAAGATCGATGACCACCGCGGCCGAAACCGCAAACGCGCTGGAGGTGAAGTAGTTCAGCTTCTGCTTCTTCCCGTTTTCCAGAATGCCAAAGTCATTCGAAGTTAGGCCGCTCACCAAGCGACCATCTTCGTCCGTGACCGTTACCGGCACCATGACCTGGTTGGTTCGAACGATCAGATGGAAATAGTCTTCTTGTTGGCCTGACTCCTGTTCCTTTGTCGCGCCACCCTGCGGAACTGTCCGTACGTTCACCGGCGGCTTCTGGTTTGTTCCCTGCGATGCGGGGCTGGCGTTCTCACTTGTCGGAGGCTCTTGGCCCGGCAGTTCCTGCGTCGGCGCCTGAGGCGCTTGAGGCTGTTCCGTCGGTGCGTTGTCCGGGGAAGCTTGCGTGCTCGGAGGTGGAGTCGGCAATGGTTTCGCCGGTTGCACCGTCGATGGTGCATCCGGAATGTTCTGGTCTTGTTGCGGCGCGGACTGCCCGCTTGCTTGGGATCCCGTATTGGGCGTTCCTGCGCTTTGCGCGTGCAGGACTGCAAAACCCAAGCTGAGGAGCGCCACAGCGCCCACAATCGCCAGAATTCGCCGAGATCTTCCGCCCAGACTACGCAATCGTTCCTCGCGCTTCTATGGAGTGGGATGCTTGGGTAAGCTGATTTGGTGCATCTAACCCGTAGAGAGATAGACTACCAGAAACCCCTGGGGACACATTCATATGCAGCCGACCCTCCATTCGCGGTACGTACAGGTTCTTCTTACCCTGCTCATTTTCATAGCGGGCACGATCCATCCGTACGCGCAAGACGTTCAGATGGTCCCGGACCAGACGGACCGCGACGCCGCCGAAAAGGCGCAGACCCACAAGGACGACACCGACCAGGAGCCGGTCGCGACGTTCAAAGCTCGCACCGATCTCGTTCAACTTTTCTTTAATGTGAAGGATAAGAAAGGTGGACTGATCCCGCACCTGACGAAAGATGAATTCGAGGTCTCCGACAATAAACAGCCCCAGACCATCAAGTACTTCACTGAGAATTCCAACCTGCCACTGACTCTCGGCATTCTGATCGATACCAGCGCCAGCCAACAGAACGTGCTCGGTATGGAACAGGTTGTCGGCGGAGCCTTCCTCAAGCAGATTCTGACGCCTAAGGATCAAGCCTTTGTCGTCGACTTCAACATCGGTGTGAGTCTGGTGCAGGACTTCACCAACAGTGTTCGCCGTCTGCAGGACGCGCTGAATAGCGTACGGATCAATAGTGGCGGTCAAGGTGCGGTCGCTGGCGTTCCGGGCATGGGTGGCGGGCCAGTTCCGACGATGGGAACTCCGAAGGGCACATTGCTCTACGACGCTGTTTTTCTTTCCTCCCACGATCAGATGGGCCAACAAGTGGACCGCAAGGCGATGATCCTTCTCACCGATGGCGAAGACCAGGGCAGTCAGTACAAGGTGAAGGACGCGGTCGAAGCCGCACAGAAAGCCGACACCATTGTGTACGTCCTTCTTTGCGCTGATCGCGGCTTCTACTTTGGAGCCGGTGCAATGTACAGCGGTGACAGCGAGATGAAGAAGTTGACCTCTGAAACTGGCGGTCGCGTCATCGAAGTCGGCAACAAGCCTGAAAAACTCAAAGCCGCCTTCCAGCAGATTTCCGACGAACTCCGCAGCCAGTACAACATCGGCTATGTGCCGCTCAACTCGAAGCGCGACGGCAGCTTCCACCGCATCGAAATCAAGTCGAAGCAGGGATACAAAGTCCAATCCCGCAGCGGATATTTTTCGATACCGGACTGAAGAAGCGGGCGTCAGGCTTCAGCTCTCAGGTGGTCGGGCGTCGGGATTTGGATGGCATTAATCAGGGAGTTGCTGCTGATTCCTTTGATTCTCCAGCCGCGAAGCGGCGGAATAGGAAAGCCCGGCACGGCAGTGCCGGGAAACGGGTCAATACATCGTGAGTCCCGATAGGGACGGCACAGCTGTGATACAACCTCCTAAAGCCTAAAGCCTGAAACCTGAAACCTGAACCTCCACCATGTCCCTTCCCCAATGGTTAACTGTTCTCAACCGCGACGTCATCTCCTGCACTCGCTGTCCTCGCCTTGTCGTCTATCGCGAACAGATCGCGCGTGAGAAGCGCCGGGCCTATCGCGACTGGGACTATTGGGGCAAGCCGGTTCCGGGCTTTGGCGACCCCAATGCCCGTGTTCTGATCATGGGTCTCGCTCCAGGCGCCCACGGTTCCAATCGCACTGGGCGACCATTTACCGGAGACGCTTCCGGCAACTTCATGTACCCGGTCCTGCACGAAACCGGATTCGCTAATCAGCCTTGCGCCACATCAATAGAAGATGGGCTCGTTCTTACAGATCTCTACATCACCGCCGCCGCCCGCTGCGCGCCTCCGGACAACAAGCCCCTCCCCTCGGAACTGGTGAACTGTGCACCGTATCTTGATCGCGAGCTTGAAGGACTGAAACGCCTGAAGGTGATCGTCGCGCTTGGGAGAATTGGTTTCGACGCCTATCTGAATTATCTAAAGCGTCGCGGAAACCTCGACAGCAAAGGCCCGTACATCTTTGCGCACGGCGCGAAGTACAAAATGCCCGACGGACGCATCCTGCTGGCGTCTTATCACCCGTCGAATCAGAACACCCAAACCGGCAAGCTCACGCGCCCGATGTTCGTGCGAATTTTCAAGGAAGCAGCCAGGCTCGCGGCTGAGTAGAACAAATGCTTTCCATATCTTTGAAGGCGATTGGATCTTTTACTCAAACTGGCCATGGAAATCAATTAGGAAGGGCACGAGTTCACTCGTGCCGCTAATGCCTCCGAAGCACTCGCGTCCCGATCTTCACCTGGTTTGTATCGCCAGAAGTGAGGATCATCGAGTAATGTCGGGTGTTGGTCTTCTTTCCATCCTGACACCAAAACACGCGTGATCCTCGCCTCACCGAGGAGTATCATCGCGTGTTCCCGGACTTCCGGGAGCCCACATCTCCATCTTGAAGAAGTGAGGAAGTTTCTAACGAGGGATCCTGAATGCGCAGACTGCTTGTCGTGTTGTTCGTGCTGTCTTCATTCTCTTTTGCTCAAACCGCGGCCAGCCCTGATGCCGCCACCTTCGCCGCGGAGCTGATGCGCTTCGAAGTGCACCCCAACATCGTCTATCGCACTGCCAATAACTACGAGGCGAAGCTCGACGTCTATACGCCCGCTGAAGCAACGCCGGCATCGGCGCCCACTCCGGTGGTTATCGTGATTCACGGCGGAGGATGGATTGCCGGCAGCAAAGAAGAGCGCGTGCTCGAAATGATGCCCTACCTTCAGATGGGATTCGCCGCGGTGAATGTCGAATACCGGATGGCCCAGGTCTCGCTCGCACCCGCAGCGGTTGAGGACTGCCGCTGCGCGCTGCACTGGGTGTTCGCGAATGCGAAGAAGTACAACTTCGATCCTAGCCGCGTGGTGCTCCAGGGCGGATCAGCCGGAGGGCACTTGGTGCTCATGACCGGAATGGCCACGCCGGCGGCGGGATTCGACAAGCAATGCTGGACCGATTCCGATAACGTCTGGAGCGAAAACCCGGGCACCGACAAGGACCCGCGCGTCGCTGCCATCGTGAACTGGTTCGGGATCGCCGATGTGGTCGACGAACTTCACGGCGCGAACGCCAAGGGATATGCCGTGGTCTGGCTTGGCGATCAGCCCAACGCCGACGCCGTCGCCAAGCGTGTTTCGCCCATCAACTACATCAACAAGAACAATCCGCCGATCATCACCATTCATGGTGACAAAGACGCGCTCGTGCCGTATGAGCAGTCAGTTCGACTGCACAAAGCTCTGGACGCCGCAGGCGTGACCAACCAGTTAGTTACCATGCCCGGAGCTGGGCATGGAGGATTTTCGTATGACCAGAATCAGAAAGCCTGGGCCGCCATCCGCGAATTCCTGAAGAGGAATGTGAGGGGGTTGGATCAGACAACCAGATAGTCGTGAGATGACTCCGCTGGGAAATGGAAGGGCGGACAGGCCAATGTGGAATGGACAAAAGTTCACCTGCTTGTCGGAGTCGCAAAACCCTGTTGTTGCTTACATCTCGCCTCCGTGCTTGAACATCGTGCGGAAACGGTTTTCGCTCCCACGTTATTGAGCAAAAGTCGGGGACGTTGATCGTCAGTTGCGCGGCAGCATGAGCATACCCAGAGGCGGGTGGCCCGGCGACGGACTCCCATCTCACTTATTGAGAGGTGCTCGGGACGAGCCAGAGGGTGATGACGGCGTGGGTACTTTTGATGATTGAAGAACCCTGCTAGCAACCACAATGCCGAAAGCGAGCCCAGCTATCCCGATCAGTGCTTGTACGACCGGATCTTGGGTGAGAAGTATAAAAAAGTCCATAGAAGCGAGACCGTTCCGAAACTAAACTTTGTCACAGTTCCCGATCAATTGGTCAAAATTCCCCATCATTTACTGAGGCAGAAACGAGTGCTTGGACTTATTCCAACGGTTCAAACTCTGGAAACTCAATGGCTAGAGCTGCAAAGGCCTCGTCTAAAAAGCGCACAATCGTGACCTCGTCGTAGTGCGGATTTCCGGCGATCTGGAACATTCTCGCCATACCGAATCCAGCAGTACTGGGCATTACGAAGAAGCGGCGACAGTTCACGTCTTTAAGCGCAGGCTCTCGCCCGGCCAGGTAACGAACGGATTCAGCAGACATGGAGAACTTCACTACAGAGGAACAGTCCACAATGTGAATAAGAGGATTCTTTTCTCTCAGATGCTTGCGCATTCCGACATCGGCTTCTCGCACGAGATCGTCGGTGAGGTCTCCGTCCATCCTCGTTATGAGGATGCTATTTCCGGAATCGAACTCGAACCCGAAGCCCACTGACAATGCCTTGGTTCTGCATTCTACGCTTCTGATTGTCGACAAGCCTTCATATCACTCACTGTGCATCCACTTGACGGGCGGGATGGATGGTCTACACTTCACGCAGTGTGAATGCAACTGGAAAGTCGGGTCGAGTACGTTGGAGCCTTGCCTGGATGGCTGTGGTCCCTCTGCTTTTCCTTATTGCGGTTGCTCAGGAATCCAAACCTGCCAGCTCACAATCCGGCGAACAGATTTCGGTGCCTGGGAAACCTGTATCGCCTGACAGCGGCACGCTTTCCGAACACAATATCGAGTGGCTCAAGACACAGCCCCCTCAGCAGCAGATGGAATTTCTGCTCCAGGAAGCCATCAACCACGATCGGGGCGCGACCGATATGATCGTTGACTACCTACCGAGTTGGAAGGGTCATCTGCAACGAACCGAACGTTGGCAGACTTTCGAGCAGACTGCCTTGTACTCCAACGACCTGCGCGTGCGCGCAGCAGCCATAGAGATCAACCTGGTGGTAAATGGTTTCGACAAGACAGACGACACAGCGGATCGCCTGCTGCAACAAGCTGAGGCCGACGAAAAGTATCGCGGCTGGTATGAGTGGGAGTTGGGCATGCTCGCCAATCGTGGTATCGCCACGCCAAGAATTTACGAGGCCCTATCAA
>Ga0134127_10003623_pt1 | contig 11117 bp, 10 predicted proteins | sample KB31753_FD_96459 | JGI IMG/M metagenome (GOLD analysis project Ga0134127, IMG submission 96459) | Terrestrial soil microbial communities with excess Nitrogen fertilizer from Kellogg Biological Station, Michigan, USA - KB3-175-3 | ecosystem: Environmental > Terrestrial > Soil > Unclassified ...
TCCGCTGCGCGCCTCTTCGAGAATGTTCCTGGCAATATCGTCCTCATGGCCATACTTCACCGCGACGTGGCTCATATCGAATCCGGATTGTGCCAGCGTCTCGCATGCTTCCTTCAAGACATGACAATCGGATTCCCGTTCCTTTCGAATCCAGGCTTCCTGCCCATCGCGCAACTGCACGCCCAATTGCGCCTCAGCGGCAGGATTCTCCGACCCGCCATGCTCCAACAATCCCCGCGGCATGGGTTTGAGCACATGAAAGAGGGTGATGACGACATCGGGTGTCCGGCCCAGGAGAGAGCCAACATACTGGACAACCCGATGAGAGTTCTCGGATTCGTCGACGGCCAGAAGAATTCGCATGGCGGTCAACATGATCGTCCTCCCTCTCTACCTGTTGAAACATAGACACGCCTCACATTCTGGGCATATTTCATCTATAGTCATGCCACCTACTCGTAGCAGTAGTGCGTGAATTTCTCCTTGAGTTGAGCATAGACCGTCTCTTCATACGAGCTGCTAGTTCGTGACTGATATGAGCCTTTCGGCCAAGACCACAGATGTTAAACACAGTTGGCTTACCCCATCCCTCCTCCATTCCCAGCGCCACGAACCACACCATCACCCCCAACGATAGGAACCCAGTGATCACCACGAGGCAAAAGAGGAGGAGGATTAGCACGGGTTATAGCCTCACAAGAGCCGAGACACCACTTCGCGGATGACTAGTCCGTCACCGATGATGAACAACCAGCTCTTCATGTTGTTGCTCCTGGCCGAGAGCCCGCTCTTGATTCATCGGACGGAGTTGATAGCTCATGCCCATTCGATGGAGCGCGATCAGATTCTTTCGGCTCAGTCGGTCGATGGCGAGAAACAATTGTGCATAACTGAAATCCGGCTGCCCGATGATAAGGTCTTCCATCATGAGCACCTCATACCGCTGGAGCATGTTCAGAACAGCCTTCTCTGCATCCGCATTTCTTGGCCTCATGATCGGTTCCTCCTTTTTAATGTGCGCCGACCTGCTCCATTGCGTGATGAGACTCCCTCTCCACTCCCTGTTCCACAGCGATGGCCAGGATGTTCAAGAGAACACCCGGGCTCGATGACTTAAGAATCCAAGCAAAGACTCCATTTGCCGTCGCCGTTTCACTCATATCCCATATTGCCGTCGAGACGATGATGACCGGGATATCGGCCCAGATGGCCCGACTCTCTGCCAAAAGCTCGAGCCCATTCAGGTAGGGCATTTGGAAGTCGGTCACCACGGCATCGAAGTGTTGTTGCTGCATTTCGCTCAGGGCCTCCAGACCATCACAGGCCTGAACCACGGTGAAGCCGGCCTGTTTCAACAAGAAGGCAGTCTCTTGCCGTTCACTCTCAACTTCATCAACGACCAGCACAAGCTTTCCATAACCGATCATAGTACCCTCTCTTCCGATGTAGTGACTTCATGCGACTTCCCATCAGGAGCGCCTCTCCCCTTCAACGGCAGCTTCGCTTCCACCGAGCCCTCAACATCGTCACAATGACAATATCGACTCATGATCACCGCCCTTTCACAGACCAAGTCGTACATCGCAGCCGCAAGCTCAGCCGCCAATACTCCTCCACAACGCTCACAACTCATTTCCAGCCCTTTCTACTCTCCAGCAGACTTCCGACCCCATGAGCTACGTCCGCTTCCCCTGCTGAACCGTTACGGCGAGTCCGAGGCCATTCTCACGGATAGCCCGTGAACTGAAGTAAACACCATCGCTTCACTTGGAAGGATAAGAGTAAGTCGCTTGTGTGTGTGGGAATTGGCTGGTGGCGTCTGTCAGAATTGTCTGACAGGGAAGAGAGAAAGCAAGGAAGGGAAGCAGGACGTCTATGGCAGCTGCCAGGGAACTATCCTAGGAAGTCACAGGAGGGACGCGCTGGCAAGGTCACTCAACGATGTGATGCTGAACCGCATAACGAGCCAAGTCCGCATTCGTTTTGAGATTCAGCTTCGTCAAGATGCGGGAACGGTAGGTACTGATGGTTTTGACGCTGAGGGAGAGTTGATCGGAAATGTCTGTAATCGTGCGTCCGGCGGCGATCAAGCTGAACACCTGGTGCTCACGATCGGACAGGGAAATGTGAAGTGGCTCCTCGCTGTCGCCGTGCTGATGAAGGTGCGCCGCAAGGAGTTCAGCCGACTTGGGCGTGATGTATTTCCCTCCCTTCCAGATTGTCTTAATGGCGCGAACCAATTCCTGTGGAGCGGTTTCCTTCGTCAGGTACCCGGCGCCCCCAGCGCGTAACACGCGCACGGCAAACTGGTCTTCAGGATGCATGCTCAGCACCAGCACAGGAAGACTCGGACAGAGCCGTTTCAATTCGTGTAGCCCCTCCAGCCCCCCACGCCCAGGCATCGTCAGATCCAGCACGACCACGTCCCACCGCTGTTTCTGTGCTTGCTCCAGCAGCTCTGGAACATTCGATGCTTCGCCGACCACGGCTCCTGGGAATTCATCGATGAGAATTTGGATGAGGCCGCGGCGCAGGTACGGATGATCGTCTGCAAGGAGAATGTTAATCATCTGTTGTCCGATACAGTGGGATACTGACGATGACCGTCGTTCCCGTTCCCGACGTGCTCCGAATGTCGAACGAACCGCCCTGCTGTTGGGCTCGCAGGCGCATCCCCAGCAGACCGAATGATTTCGGCCCAGACTGTTCCACACTACTAATACCTCTGCCGTTATCTCCAACTTGCAAGGACACCTCCTCACCGAATTGCTCTAATCTGATGTCGACATTGGTAGCGTGGGCATGCCGCGCCACATTCGTCAAGATCTCTTGGAGGATACGAAACAGCGCGGTTGATTGCTCAGGGCTCAACCCCAGGTTGCGAGGCCTGATGGTCGTGCCACAGGCAATCCCGGTCCGATGTTGAAATTCCCGCGCTTGGCATTCGACCGCAGCCTCCAAGCCGAGTTCGTCCAAGACGCCAGGCCTCAAGGTCGTGGCGATGTCACGCACCGATTGAATGGTCGAGTCAAGGAGTTCCCGCGCCGAAGTCAGTCGTGCGAGCACCATAACATGCCGGGCTGGTTCGATCGACTCGGTGATCCGTTTGTGGGCCCATACCACATCAAGTTTCAATCCCGTCAACGCCTGCCCCAGCACATCATGAACTTCCAGCGCGATTCTCGTCCGCTCTTCTTCCCGCACCGATTCGAGGCGAACGGCGAGCGCCGCGAGTTGGTTGCGAGAATTGAGCAGCGCCTCTTCCCCGCGCTTCCGATCGGTGATGTCCATCGAATAGCCGATGATGCCGATGGGAGAATCTGTATCATCCTTCAGCAACGTGAGGGAAAGATGGGCAAAACGTAGTGCGCCGAACTTGGTCCGCCTGCGAACCTCGATCTGGTGGGTTCCTTTGGCCTTCACAGGGCCGATGACTTCACGATCGAGGAACTCTCGGTCTTCCTCCGGGTAGATGAATGAGATATGTTTGCCGAGCGCCTCTTCCGCCGAATATCCCAGCATCTTTTCCGCCCCTCTATTCCAGCTCATTACATGGCCCTCCAGATCGACGGAGATGACAGTTTCCTGGATCTGATTGATAATGTCGGCCTGTCTCCGTATCAGCTCATCCGCTTGTTTTCGTGCAGTGACGTCGGTCCAGAGACCGACGATTTCTTGTGGGGTCCCGTCCGATTGCCGGATCAACATAGCCTCGTCCCTGAACCAGCGATACTCGCCGCTGCGTATCTGCCAGCGGTATTCCGTCGCCAGTGCGCCACCAAGAGGTATCTTTTCAAATTCCATCAATACTCTCTCGTGGTCGATGGGATGCAGTCTCGAGGCCCAGAGGGATGAGTCATCCACAAAGAAACGTGGAGAATAACCGGTCAACGCCTTGATATTCTCACTCACCCATAATGCACCGTAGTCCCCAGAGGGCTTTGCAGAGTACATCGCAACGGGGACGGTACGCAAAATCAATGCTTCTCGGGCACGGCCGGCAAGCACATCTTTCTCGGCATGCCTGCGCTTCGCCAGGTCATAAAAGATCAGCCATCCTCCCCCGAAAGCAAGTACAATGCTCAAGAATGTTCCGCCTATAACGAACGACAGCGTAAATGAGGCCGCCCTGTCTGCCTGCCTCGACCAGTTGGTCAGTAAGACCTGCTCCTCCTCCCGCATCTCACCGAGCACCATGAGGATCTTGTCCATGGTCTCTTTGCCGGTGTGCTGACGGACTATCTGCTCATTCGCATCAATCCTTCCACTATCCCTTAATTCGATCGCTTCTTTGAGTTGTGTGAATCTCAAATCGATCAGACGACGCAAAGCAAGCAGTTGTTCTTGCTGGTTCTGACTATCCCGAGTCAGTTCAGTGAGGTTGTGCAGCACGTCTTCTATGTTATGGCCCGCCTCGCGATGATATTGCAGGTACTGGTGCTCACCGGTCAGAAGATCAAGCCGCTGCCTGTCTTCTATGTCTTCCATCATGTAAAGCAGGCGCTCGATCGTTTCCCGCACCTGTTGGGTTTGTACGACCCGGACTTCACGATCTATGAGGTCGGTCGTGTTCCAATAGGAGACGAGTCCGACTCCACACAGCAGAACAAGTACAGTCCCAAGGCCCACCGCAATCTTCTTCTCTAGCGACATGTTCATGTTGAACCTAGTTGCCAAGTGGATCGACATACAACGTGATGAAACGCGTAGAGGCCGCTGCACATCAGCACGAGCCAGGCGAATCAGACCAAGAGCCGCTACGTGAGCGAAACGTTGATCAGACGTTCATGCATCGATTCGCTTCCTTCTAGCAGGATGCTGAATAAATCCACCAGCTGCGTTCTCGTTTCGCTCTTGTATCATTCGGACGACATCAAAACAGCACAAAGTTCAGCCCCTGTGGGACTACAGGAGGCACCTCGAACTTGGGATGTTGCGGGGGACCTGACGGCGTCGGACGTTCCCCCAGCGTGACGTTCATCATGCGCCTTACGCCGTCTCGGGACACTGTGATCTCAATGTGCTGCTGGGCTTTCAGCTGTTGGAACACCTTGCCGTACTGCTCGCTGGTCTTCACGTCTTGCCCATCGACTGCGACGATAATATCACCCCCCAAGACCCACGGCTCTCCCTCGATGGTTACATCCAGGTTGCCGGCACGGAGCCCAAGCACCTCGGCCGGGCTCCCATCGTCCACATCGATGATGAGCATTCCGCTCACAAGGGGAAGCGCAATCAGATTGCGCAGTTCATCGGTCACTAATTTCCCTCTGATGCCCAACCAGGGGCGAATCACTCGCCCATTCGTCCGCAGCTCAGTCACGATGGTCTTAACCGTATTGATCGGGATGGCGAACCCGATGTTCTGCGCTCCCATCAAGATTGACGAGTTGATCCCGACCACACGATCCTCGGAATCGACCAGCGGCCCACCGCTATTTCCGGGATTGATCGGCGTCGTGGTCTGTATGATGCGCTCTTGGAACACTTCTTGTTTGGTCTCAAATAGTTTGCCGAATCCGCTCACGATGCCGGTCGAAAACGCATAACCCAATCCAAATGGATGCCCAATTGCCAAGACTTTCTGACCGATTTCCAACTTGTCTGAATCGCCCAGATGGGCAGGGGCATGCGGCCCCTTCGGAAGCGTCACTTGGAGCAGCGCGATGTCCGATTGCGGATCGCTTCCGATCAGCTCTGCCGGAAGACGAGTTCCATCGTGCATTGTCACCGTGATTTTCGCCGCCCCTGTCACAACGTGTGCATTGGTCACGATCGAACCCTGCTCGTCGATCAGCACACCCGATGCGAGCCCTTTCCCGGACGACTGCATGATGTGATGGGGGCTGACATAGGCTGAGGCAATCAGAACGGTGGATCTTGCCATCTGCTTGTAGACCCGCACGCTGTTCATTTCTTCCGGCGTGACCAAGGCAGCCGCGAGAAGCCGAGGACTTCCCACCCAAATAGTCAGCAGCAAAGAGATAACCAACCAGGAACGAGGGCACCATCTAGGAACGTGGCAACGTGTCATATTATCCCTCTCTATGGTTCGTCGTGTATTACATGCCAATCAGGAAGGAGTCTGAGACATCGGACCCGCCCGCCACGCTCGGTCGTCGCTCGTACTTTAGAAGAGCAACGTACCTCGATCAATCCAAAAGAGCCTTGGATTACTGTGAACGAGCGTTGACAAGAAGGGGTGCCTGTCTCCAGCTGGCGTCGGGATTGAAGGTGGGCTATTTTGAGGCGATCACCGCGAACTCACCGCCCTACTATGTAAGGATCACAGGGAGTTTCCACTCTCTGAACCGGGTGAGACTGGAAATTCACGGCCCACGATTTCCCGTTCGGCATCCAACCAATCATCCACGGCACAGCCTTCCCGGCAGCCCCGCTGCATATACAACTCATAGGCCCGCGTGGCGATGCGCGCATGCAGATCGTCAAACAACGGTTGCGCGTGCTTCGCAGTCTTGCTGATCGGCATGGTTGCACCAGCCTGCTTGATCATAACCGTGCGTGGCTTTCTCGCCCCTGTTTCTTGTGCTTTCTGCATCTTCATGATACTCCCTCCCTTTCATTTAAACCTGTGCTCACATCGGCAGGACTGCGCGTCTCTTCTGGTTATATTGCGGCATTCCACACGACATCAGCATGGAGCACGATCAGATGGCGTCCAGCCTTAATGTCAGATATTCAGCCGTCTTGCCGTAAGACAATTCCTACTCGCATGCAGGAGGGGGCCTGGGAAAGTCAGAATGGGAAGGAAGGAGGAAGGATATTGGGTTAGGTCCGCTTTCGATTGGTAGATGGACAAACTATCCTTCCAGATCTTCTGATGACATTGAAGCCGACGGGCCCCGTCCACATGACAGTTGAATCAGCCGATACTCCTGGCCGCCGTCCCGCGGCAACCTAGCCCGAATCATTTACGAAAGCTCGTGACAAAACCATCGAAATATCAAGCGAGACGGGTGTGCGGGACGCGAGAGAGGGAGGCAGGGTCGAAACAGCGCGTTGCCCGACCGAGCGGCGAGCCGCTCGCCGCGTTAACTTCCCCATTGTAGTGAAAAGCTCCGGCGTTATATGCTGCCGAAACTTGCTCACGCATTGATAGTATTGCCTCACACCACCAATGGTCCGGCTAGCTCATCTAGCCTTACATCGGCGTGAATGGCTATGAGTTCCCACCCCCGCACGAAAGCGGTCTCTCACATACCCTCGGTTCGGCTTTTAGTCCTTTCAGAGATTGACGACTGGGATTTCGGCCCGCAAGTGAAAGCGGACGGACATGATATCGTCGCCTGGGCTCGCCCGAAGTGGAAGCGAGGCCCGAAGGGTGACGGTCTTGGGTATACGGTCAGCACCTTCTTTAGAGCTCTGTTATGCCGATCCAAACCGGTACGGATCATTACGCCTCAGTTCGATGCCTGGAGATGGCTCGACAAGGAAAAGATCCCGCGCGTGACCGCTCCCAACGTGAACTCTCCCGGCTTTCTTGAATATGTGAAGGGTTTGAACGTCGATCTTATCGTGGTCTATTTCTTCTCTCAGATTCTCAAGGCGGAAATTCTCCATACTCCTCGGTTGGGAGTGTTAAATTGCCACCCCTCACTGCTCCCTCGTTACGGAGGGCCACATCCGGCATTTTGGATGCTCAAGAACGGGGAATCCGTTGCGGGGGTCACCGTTCATGTGATGACGGAAAAAATCGACGCGGGGGCTATTGTCTCTCAACAAGAACTCACGATCGGAGAGAACGAGAACGCAGGGCAATTGACACAGAGACAACACCGTGCAGCAGCAACGATCCTGACGGAAGCCGTCAATGCCATGGCGCTAGGCACGATTGACCCCAAGCCGCAAAATCTCGCAGAACGCAGCTATTTTGGGAAGATGAAGGCAGCCGACACCATTCTTGATTGGAACGGGTCTGCCAAACAGATTGCAAACCTGTGGCGCGCGTTACAACCCTATGAGCCTCTCGCAGCCCGTCTTAACGGCACCACCATCAAAATCTACGATGCGCAACCTCACGAGGGAACTCCGTCGGGAAGAGCTCCGGGAGAAATCATGGCAAAGCAATCGGGGAAACTCCTGGTGCAAACCGGCAACGGCTATTTTGAGATACGGTCTTATGAAATCGTCCCGTTTCACGGTTGGATCAATCGTATTGTACAAGCGTTCCGGCTGCCTGTCGGCAGCCGTTTTGACCTCGCTCCGCCAACGGTGGGACTAGCCTCTAAAGCCGTCTCATGAGCGCGCCTTCGGCAATGGCCGATACGCTGTGACAGCGAGCCCCTCCGACCGGCAGGCCAGCGGCCTTAAGTCTCTCAAATTTTCTCTTTGCAGAAATCATAACCAGCTCGCTCCAGCGCCCGCTGGACAGCCGGCATCACGGCGGAACTATCGGAGCAGGGCAACACGGCCAACTCCGGTGCGGCCTGAAGTTTGGCCAGCAGCTGTGCCGATTCTGAACCGGCCAGCGCGTCGCAGATTTCATACAAACCCCCTGGTCCTTCTTCTATCGTATTGTGAACCTCTAGAACAGCGCGGATCGTCGCAATGATGGAAGCTGTGGGAGGCGGCATGAGCAACGACGCGATGGCCCCATGGTCGAGCCGGAGCTTGGAGGCGATGGGAAGTGCCTCCCCGCCTCGCAGTCGCTGAGCGGCAGGCAAAAGAATCTTTTCTTCCATGCCGATGTGGCGGAGAAGTCCGGCTCGAAATTGATCATACGTTCCCTGATCGACGGAGCCCGCCTGAGCCACAGCCGATTGCAGCAGTCCTTCCAGCCGCCCGTGGTCTTCCAGAAGAAAATCTGTGATAGGTCCAGCTTGTTGGCTCTCTCGTGGCTTCATCCGTTGCCTCCAGTCATGTCCTCAAGCTCGCCTACATCACCTGACCCTTTGAAACTACCGCGCCATTCGCCGGACATGGGGCACCAAGGGTGGCCGAGATTTTATTCCAGCAGGCGAGGGAACGCAATTTCATCACGACGGGAGCCGGCGAAAGACATGGCCGGTTGCCACTCATCCTGAACCACGAGGTAATCAGCCTGTGCTCCTTTCATTGTATGGCTCGCGACCCTCTGTTCTACCGGAAGATCGTTGACAGCCCATGCCGTCACTCCTGTATGCTGGTCGTCAGAGGTGCGTCACGCATGACGAACCAGGCCATTCCCGTCACATCGCTCTCCGGCCCACCGGTGTCTCGTTGGTTTGGATTCTTTTCAGAGCTTCAACAAGACAGCCTCGGCTTTTTGTTGCGCTGTCACGCCTATGGCGAAGTCGTGAAGCTCCCGATGGGCCAGATGGCTGAGATCATCTTCCGCCATTCGGACCTGGCCATGTACTTCCTCAATCATCCGGATGACGTCAAACACGTGCTGGTGACCAACCAACAGAACTACACGAAGTCACGAGTCCCTCCTGGCGAAGCCCGCGTATTTGGAAAAGGCGTGATTCATACGGAGGGTGAAACCCATCACCACCAGCGGCGGCTGTTTCTCCCCTTTTTCCATGGAGACCATGTGACCTCCTACGCTGGATTGATTGCCGAAAAAGCAGCTGCCTTCGCGACAAGCTGGCACCACGGCGCCATCGTTGACATTGGGCAGGAGATGATACAGCTCACCCTGTCGATTATGTGGCGCCTCCTCTTCGGGCGCGAGGTGAACTCCGACGCCACGCAAGTCGCGGAGGCTATTATGGCGGGGCACCGCTTACACTTGGAGCAGTACAGCTCTGCCCTCGCCTGGATCATGCCTTTGTGGGTTCCAACGACACGGCGGCGAGAATTTTCTCGTGGCCAGGATTTTGTGGATGCAAGGATCCGAAGTTATATCCAAAGCCGTCGTGCGGCACCTCTCGAGAGCCAGGATCTGCTCGCCCTCTTGCTCGCAGCCACCGATGAGGCAGGGCAGCCACTGAGCGACCAGGAGATTCGTGATGAGCTCTCCACCTTCCTAATCGCCGGTCAGGATCCGACAGCCAGTGCACTGACATGGATCTGGTTTCTCCTCTCCCAGTCCCAGACCGTGCGCGCACGCTTGGCCCATGAGTTAGAGAGCGTGCTGGGCAACCGCCTTCCGACAGCAGCGGATCTGCCTCGCTTGGTATATACGAAAATGATCTGGGACGAATCGCTTCGCCTTTATCCACCTGCTTGGCTGTTACACGCACGTAAGAGCCGTGCCGAGGACAGACTGCCATCCGGTGTCCTCCTCCCGGCCAGTTCCCGGGTGTTCCTAAGCCCCTGGAGCATGCACCGAAACCCTCGGTGGTTTCCCGACCCCAACCGGTTCGATCCAGACCGTTTCTTGCCGGAAGCAAAGCAGGCGCGGCCGGTCTTCAGCTACTTGCCGTTTGGGGGAGGTGGGCGCCGGTGTCTGGGCGAATCACTTGCAGAATTGGAAGGTCTGCTGGTTTTGGCGACACTCGCTTCGAAATTCCACCTTGGATTGGTAGACGGACCACCCATCCTCCCGGAACCTCTGATGACCCTGTGGCCGAAGACTCCCGTGCGCATGACAGTTGAATCAGTCGGTATCCCCGAACCATCCCACGCCAGCCTGAATTAATCGAAGACACAATCAAGACCAATAAGAAGGAACGTCGCGCGCGCGAGGCGAAGAATGTCTCAGGAAAACGCCCCCTCTGCGCAAGTGGAAGAGTTATCCCTCCGAGACAGGATGTCAGAATTCAAATCCTCGCAGGATTACGAGTCTTTTAGGCAGACCCGGGACAACATGCTCCTTGTATCGTAGTGCGTTCTTCTCCCCTCTTGTTTGGTCCAATCCTTCAAACCGTTTGAAATATTTACCGATTGCTCACCTCGCGATGGTCTGGCAAACCATTTGCGCAGGAGAAACCAACGGCACGCTCGGAAGACACCGCAGAGCGGCAGAAGAAAGTGCCGCCAGCATGTTGTCAGACAAGCGCAACAATCTTGTTACTGCCGGAGGTTCACCATGAAGAACGCTATGATCGCAATCGCGACAATCTGTCTCCTCTGGACCACTGTCACAATTGTGCGCATCAGTGAAGCCGCGACCACCTTTACAGGTTCGATCATCGGTATTGATCAAGCCCAGCGGACCATTACTTTCCAGA